>Ga0210393_10000118_pt1 | contig 81716 bp, 75 predicted proteins | sample IncBWC27OmetaG_FD_160068 | JGI IMG/M metagenome (GOLD analysis project Ga0210393, IMG submission 160068) | Forest soil microbial communities from Barre Woods Harvard Forest LTER site, Petersham, Massachusetts, United States - Inc-BW-C-27-O ... | reverse complement strand
GCGCGCACCGGCAAACGCATCGTTCAAGCAAAATTCGAGTTCTTGACTTAGCACTTTACGCCTCTTCTAGCGTTGCCATCAGCGGATGCTGATGTTGTCGCGCGTACGCGATCACCTGAGCCACCTTGGTCTCTGCAATTTCATAAGTGAAGACGCCACATACTCCTTTGCCTTTGGTATGCACCTCCAGCATAACCCGAGTTGCTTTGGTACGGTCCATCGCGAAGAACCGCTGCAGGATGTCGACCACGAACTCCATGGGAGTGTAGTCGTCATTGATCAGAACTACTTGATACAGAGGCGGTCTTTTGAGCTTGGGCGCCGCTTCTTCGACGATCAAGCTCGTTCCGTCCCGCCCGCGTTCAAGGTCACTCATGAGATACCAGTTTATAGGGCGCGTTTGAACCGTTTACAAGCCATGGGCACCAAACCTAGGTCTCAGATCCGTTTTGCCCCGTGGCGAGCCCCATCGCTGCACCCCAGGGCGTCAGGAGTGTCGCCATTCACTGTCACTTTACTTTAACAAGCAAAAACAAATGCTTGAGCGTCCAAGCGCCAAGCCCGTATGATTGCCGCCACGGTTACCACCGCGGGTTACGGCATGGCCCCTAGCACGCGATTAACGTCACGACGTTCAACATCTTAATGCTCGAAACACGCAACGTTGAATGGCTGTCCCGACTGCAGGCCAATGGCCCGAAGCTGGTCTCGGCGGTGTTTGCTGCGCTGATTCTGCTGCAGCTGATGCAGCTCGGGTACTCGCTGCTTGCCAAGCCCCTGAAGTCGCCGCAGCCGGTGGTGACGGCGTCCGTGCCTCACCCCCAGCCCGCCGGTGTGGACATTCAAACGGTCGTTTCCGCCCATTTGTTCGGTGTCGCGGTGGCGGACCCGGCCGCCCAGGACCCCGAGAACGCCCCGCAGTCGTCGGCCAATCTGCTGCTCGCCGGCACGATTGCAACCCAAAACCCCAAACGCGGGGTGGCCATCATCAGCGACGCCGGCGGCCCCGCGAAGGTCTACTCGGTCGGCGAACGCATCGGCGGCGCATCCTTGCACTCGGTTTACCTCGATCACGTCATTCTGGATCGGGCCGGAGCGCTGGAAACCCTGCCGTTGCCGCGCCAACTCCCACCCTCCCGCGCCGCGGCCGCCGGGCGCCGCTCCGGGGGCGATCCACGCACGGTCGCCGCGGTGGAGAACATACGGCGCCTGGTTCAGCAAGACCCCAGCATTCTGGATCAAGTGATGCGCACCGTGCCCTCCTATGACAACGCAGCGGGGAAACTGAGAGGCTTTCGTGCTTATCCGGGGCGAAATCGCGCGATATTCAGCAAGTTGGGTCTGAAAGCGGGGGATTTGGTGACCGCGGTCAACGGCACACCGCTCGATGACCCGCAGCGAAGTCAGGATGTCTTCAATACCATTCAGACTTCCGATCACGTCACGGTCACCATCGAACGCAGCGGCCAAAAGCAGGACATCACATTGAACATCGCACAAGTGGCGGCCCAGGCCACCAAGGATCTGGAGAGCGAGGGCCCCACGCCCCCGGCCAACGGTGCCACGCCGCCGAATCCGTCGCCAAATAGCACCAATGAAAATTCAAACGAATAGCTTGGACTGCGGTCGAAGCCGTTCAGCATGCGAGTTCCCATGACATTGAAGCCGACTGAATATTCATCCAAACGCCGGTATGCCGCCGTACTGGTCTTGTCGAGCGTGCTGGTGTCGGTCGTGATTCCGGCGGCGCCGCAGCCCAGGGCGCAGCCTCAGGAAGGCGCGACCATCACGCCGAACTACAAGGATGCGGACCTCGGCCAGATCATCCAGGCTGTGGGCGAGGTGACGGGCAAGAACTTCATCATCGATCCGCGCGTGAATGCCAAGGTGACCATGGTGTCCTCGACACCGATGTCGCCGGCGGCATTTTACGAGGCGTTCCTGGCGGTGCTGCAGGTGTACGGTTACGTGGCCGTGCCGGCCGGCAAGGTCATCAAGATCGTGCCCAACACCGACCTGCGCCAGCTGCCGGCCAACGACCTGCCGAACAATGTGAGTTCGACCTCGGATGAGATCGTGACGCAGATCGTGACCTTGAAGAACGTCAGCGCCGCGCAATTGGTGCCGATGCTGCGGCCGTTGGTCCCAACCTATGGACATCTGGCCGCCTACCCGGGCGGCAACATGCTGATCATTTCCGATCGGGCCAGCAACGTGAGCCGTGTCGTGCGCATCATCCAGCGTATGGATGAGAGCGGCGATGAGCCCATCGAGGTCCTCCCGCTGCACAATGCCGGCGCCGCCGATGTGGTGCGCATCGTCAATTCTCTCAATGCGGGTGCCGGCGCCGAAGCCGGCGGCGCCGTCGTCAAGGTGGTCGCCGACGAGCGCACCAACAGCATCCTGTTGACCGGGGAGCGATCCGCGCGCCTGAGGCTCAAGGCGCTGATTTTCAATATGGATACGCCCGTGGCCTCCGGTGGCGATATCCAGGTCCGCTATTTGCGCTATGCCGATGCGGAAAAGATTTCCGAGAAGCTCAAGGGCCAGGCCACAGCCTCCGCCAAGGCGCAGGGCGGTCCGCCCGCCGCCGGCCCGGCCCCCGGCGGCGGCACCTCCAATGTCGACGCGAGCGTCACCATATGGGCTGATGTGGCAACCAATGCGCTCATCATTACGGCGCCGCCCAAGATCATGAAGTCGCTGATGGGGGTCATCGACAAGCTCGACATCCGCCGCGCGCAGGTCCAGGTGGAAGCCATCATCGTTGAAGTCGACGTCAACAAGAGTTCGAATCTCGGCGTGCAGTGGCTGCTGTTCGGACAAGGCAGCAGCACCGTGCCGGCCGGCATCATCAACTTGCCCGGCACCGGCACGAGCATCGTCGATCTGGCATCGGCCGTGCTGGGTGTCACCCAGGGCACGACCACCGCGGGCGTCTCCACCGTGCCGGGCGTGACCACCGGCGTGACCGGCGCATCCACCATCAGCAGCTCCACGGTGGGCACCGGCGCGACGGTCGCGGTAGGCCGGGTCGCCAGCACCGGCGTGAGTTTCGCCGCGCTCATTCAGGCGCTGCGCAGCGACGGCAGCAGCAACATCATCTCCACGCCCTCGTTGATCACCATGAACAACGAAGAAGCCGAGGTGAAAGTCACGCAGGAGATCCCGCTGATTACCGGATCGTTCTCCAACACGACCCAGGCCGTGGGGGGCACCACCAGCCCATTCCAGACCATTCAGCGCGAAGAGGTGGGCACGATATTGAAGGTGACGCCGCACATCAACGAGGGTAATTCCGTTCAGCTCAAGATCGAGCAGGAAGACTCCTCGCCCGGCGCGAAATTGACGGATTCGGCGGATATTTCGACCAACAAGCGCTCGATCAAGACCACCGTGCTGATCGAGGATGGCGGCATCATCGTGCTCGGCGGCCTCATGTCGGACACGGTGACCGAGAGCGAGGACCGCGTACCGGGGCTCGGGGCCATCCCGATCATTGGCAATCTGTTCAAGTCGCGCAGCGGTTCGCGCCAGAAGAAGAACCTGGTGGTTTTCATCCGTCCCCGAATCATGCGCGATGCGGACGCCACGGAGAGCACCAGCGAAGCCGCATACAATGAGATGCGGCGCAGTCAGCAAACCCTCAACGGCGGCCATATCACGTTGTTGCCGGGAGAGAAACAGCCGGCGGTGCCCGTCATACCCGCCGGGATAGCGTTGCCGCCCGCGCCGCCGCCGTCGGAGACGAATGAGCAGGGTGCGAAGCCCAATCCGCTGCCGCAGTTGGTCGTGCCGCTGCCTCCCCCCACGCAACCTGACACCGCGCCCAAGCCATGAACGCGGAGCTTCAAGACCCGGAACAGTCGCGAAAACTGTCGTTTCCCTTTGCGAAGCGTCATGGGATTTTGGTTCGCGGCGTCTCCGAGGGTTGGGCTGACACGGTTTGCCGTCCCGGCGTGACCCCGCAGAGCCTCGCGGAGGTGCGCCGCTTCGTCGGCGTTCCCTTGAAGCTGCAGCGGGTCTCGGTCGAAGCATTCGACTCGATGCTGCGCGTCGCCTACGAGGCGGGGTCCGGCGCGGCCATGCAAATGCTGGAAGGTCTGGACGACAACACGGATCTGGCCCATCTGGCCGAAGACATTCCGGAATCCTCGGACCTGCTCGAAAGCGATGATGAAGCGCCCATCATCCGCTTGATCAACGCCCTGCTCACCCAGGCGGTCAAGGAAAACGCCTCGGACATTCACATCGAACCCTATGAGAATCGGCTGGTCATCCGCTTTCGGGTCGACGGGGTGCTGCGCGAGGTGCTGCAAACCAAGCGTGCCGTGGCGCCCCTGGTGGTTTCCCGCATCAAGGTGATGTCGAAACTGGATATCGCGGAGCGGCGCCTGCCGCAGGACGGTCGAATCTCGCTGCGCATCGCGGGCCGGGCGGTGGACGTGCGCGTGTCCACCCTGCCCTCGGGACACGGCGAGCGCGTGGTGCTGCGCTTGCTCGATAAACAGGCCGGCAGGATCGAACTGACATCGCTCGGGATGGATCCTCGAACTCAGGACACGATGGATGAAATCATCCACAAACCCCACGGCATCATTCTGGTGACCGGCCCCACCGGCTCAGGTAAGACCACCACGCTGTACGCGGGCCTCGAGCGCATCAATGACAATACGCGCAACATCATGACGGTCGAGGACCCGATCGAGTATTACATTGACGGCATCGGCCAGACGCAGGTGAACACCAAGGTCGAGATGACGTTCGCGCGGGGCTTGAGGGCCATCTTGCGCCAAGACCCTGACGTGGTCATGGTCGGCGAAATTCGCGACCTCGAAACCGCGCAAATCGCGGTGCAGGCGAGCTTGACCGGCCACCTGGTGCTCTCGACCCTGCACACCAACACGGCGGTGGGCGCCGTGACCCGCTTGCGGGACATGGGGATAGAGCCGTTCCTGCTCTCTTCGAGCTTGATCGGCGTGATGGCACAGCGCCTCGTTCGGGTACTGAATCCCGCGAATCGCGAGAAATTCTTGGCCGGCGAATATGAGCGCAGGTTGCTGAATCTCGATCCCAACGGCAGCCCGGTGGAGCTGTATCGGCCGAGCAACGAGCCTGGGAGCGGCTATCGTGGGCGCACCGGAATCTATGAACTGATCTCGGTCGATGATCACATGCGCACCATGATCCATGACGGCTCCTCCGAGCAGGATCTCGAGCGCTATGCACGCACCGCAAGCCCCGGTATTCGCGATGACGGCCGCCGCAAGGTGATGGCAGGCGAAACGACGCTCGAAGAAGTGCTGCGCGTTACACGCGAGGATTAAGAGGTTCCAAGATGGGCGCGTTTGAATACACGGCACTTGATGCCCAAGGCCGCGAACGCAAAGGCCTCATCGAAGGCGACACCGCCAAGCATGTCAGGCAGATGCTGCGCGAGAAGCAGCTGCTGCCCATGGACATTCAGGAGACCGCCCAGCAGGAACTGAAGCAAAGCCGCCGGCGCCGCTTCATGCGGCGTGGTCTATCGAGTTTGGATTTGGCGCTGCTCACGCGCCAACTGGCCACCCTGCTGCGATCCGGTCTGCCGCTCGAGGAAACGCTGCAGGCGGTCGCCGAGCAGACCGAAAAGCCGCGCGTGCAGCGGATCGTGCTGGGCGTGCGCAGCAAGGTGATCGAAGGACACCCCCTGGCGGATGGCCTGCGGGATTTCCCGCAAGCTTTCCCCGAAATCTACCGCGCCACGGTGTCAGCCGGGGAGCAATCGGGCAAGCTGGACCAAGTGCTGGAACGTCTGTCCGACTACACCGAGTCGCGCCAGGTCATGGGCCAGCAGGTCAGCAACGCCCTGGTGTACCCCATTGTTTTGCTGGTCCTCTCGTTCGGTATCGTATCGTTCCTGCTCGCCTACGTGGTACCCCAGGTGGTGGCGGTGTTCGAATCGAGCAACCAGGAATTGCCGGTGGCCACGCGCATTCTCATCGGCATGAGCGACCTGATCCGCCATTACTGGTTCTACGCCCTGGTGATCGTCGGCGCGGTGGTGTGGGGGTTCCTGCGTTGGCTCAAAGGGCCGGAAGCGCGTTTGAAATTCGATCGGTTTCTGCTGCGCGTGCCGGTGGTGGGAAAACTCATCCGCGGACTCAATACCGGGCGATTTTCCCGCACTTTCAGCATCTTAACCGCGAGCGCCGTGCCGGTGCTCGAGGCTTTGAGAATCTCGGCCGAGGTGGTCACCAACCTGCCGATGAAAAGGGCGGTGGAAGAAGCGGCGCTGCGGGTCCGCGAAGGCGCGCCGATCGGCCGATCGCTCGCGGCACGCAAGGTCTTCCCGCCCATGATGATTCATTTGATCAGCAGCGGGGAAAGCAGCGGCGAGCTGGAAAAGATGCTCGAGCGCGCGGCAACCAACCAGGAGCGCGAGATGGATGGGCTGCTGTCGAACATGACCAACCTCCTGGGGCCCCTGATGGTGGTGTTCATGGGTGCCATCGTCATGTTCATCGTGATTGCGCTGCTGTTGCCGATATTCCAGCTCAACGACTTGGTTAAATAGCCATACTGGCCCGCAGGGTATTGCACGAGAACCGCGTTTCCGTTTATAACGCGCGCGTGTCACTTGATTGGTGAAGCGAGCGCTTCCAAGGCATGAACGAAAAACCCGAATCGGAAGAGTTCGAGGAAGAAGACGCCGAAGACGCCGCGCCGGGCGGCGAGGATGTCGACGTGGATCACATTATGCGCGACGTCGATTCCCAGCGGCGCCGGGCGCCGAAGGGAGCCGAGCCCGCGTGGCGGCGGCTGGAGCGGGTCATGGAAGAACGGCGCACCGCGGAGCTGATGAGCGACTTCGACGATTATGAGATCGCAGGCGCCGCGGATGAGACGACCGGCGATTCGGACGACGCCGGCGACACCGAGTCCGGCGCCAAAGGCCCGCGCAAGAAGAAGAAGGGCCGCTAGGGACCCCTTCGACCGCGTTGCGCTTTGCGGATCGGGCCATCTGATCCGCGGCGCAATCCACCATTTCGCCGGGCTTGACCATTTTTATGTCGCCGACAGAACAATATTCGCAGCGCCTGGCCGAACGCAACACCCGACTCACGCACTTCAATGTGCTGGACGCACGCATTGGCAGCATCCGGCTTGGGCTGGGCGCCTCATTTTTGATCATCGCCTGGCTGTGCTTCGGGCCGCTTTCGACGCCGCGCGGGTGGCTCGCCGTTCCCATCCTTGCGTTCTGCGCCGTACTCGTCTATCACCAGCGCATCCGCAATCTGCGTACCCAGGCGCAGCGGGCCGCGCAGTTCTACCGCGCCGGCCTTGATCGACTCAACGATCAATGGGGCGGCAAGGGCACGACCGGTGCACGCTTCGAGAATCCACATCATATTTACGCCGACGATTTGGACCTGTTCGGCAAGGACAGTTTGTACGAATTGTTGTGCGCGGCGCGAACGCAAATGGGAGAGAACACCCTGGCGCAATGGCTCCTGGCCCCCGCAGACCTCGACACGATCCGCACACGCCAGACCGCCGTTGCCGATCTTCGCGCTCGCCTGGCATTTCGAGAGGCCATGGCGATCGACGGTGAATCCTTGAAGATCGAGTTGCACCCCGAGACCCTCGGCGCCTGGGCACAGGCGTCGAATCGGCTCGATCAACGCTGGATCCGCTGGAGTGCGCCGCTGCTCGCCGCACTGGCCATCGCGGCCATCGCCGTCTGGGCGGTGTGGGGAATGGTATTTCCGCTGCTCGGCGTCATCATGATCGAGATTGCCGTCACGTCCTTCTTGAGGAAACCGATCCATGCGGCCGTTACCGCGGTAGAAAGCGCCTTTGAGGATCTCAAAGGATTGTCGATGCTGTTCAAACGGATCGAAGCGGAGCGTTTCGAGGCCGCATCCCTGCACCGACTGCAAACCCAGCTGTCATCGCACAGTCTCGGGGCGTCCGCCGCGCTTTCCAGGCTCGCCACCATCGTGAATTTTGTCGAGGCACGCCGCAATCCGATCCTGGCGCCGCTCATGCTGCTGTTCATGTACCCGTTGCAAACGGCGCTGGCCGCCGAGCGCTGGCGCAGCGCCCATGGCGGGTGCATCGGCGCCTGGCTCGAGGCGCTCGGCGAAGCCGAAGCGCTGATTTCACTCGCGCAATACGCCTACGAACAGTGCGACGATCCCTTTCCACAGTTCCTAGGCGGCCCGCCCGCCTTCGAGGCGAAAGGGCTGGGGCACCCGCTGCTCCCCGCGGCCGTGCGCGTCTGCAACGACGTGGGCATCGGCGCACTGCCGCGGGTGTTATTGGTGAGCGGTTCGAATATGTCGGGCAAGAGCACGCTGCTGCGCACGGTCGGCATCAATACCGTGCTGGCGATGGCCGGGGCGCCGGTGCGCGCCAAGTCTTTGCGGCTGACGCCGCTGCAAATCGGCGCCAGCATCAGGATCAACGATTCGCTGCACGAGGGCAGCTCGCGTTTCTACGCCGAGATCACGCGGCTGCGCCAGTTGTTCGAGCCGACCCGGCTGCCGCTGCTGTTCCTGTTGGACGAACTGCTGCAGGGTACCAACTCAGCGGACCGCCGGATTGGGGCGCAGGGCCTGATTCAGGCCTTGATCAAGAGGGGCGCGATCGGATTGATCAGCACTCACGACCTTGCATTGACGGACATCGCGGGACTCGAGCCGGGGGCGATCAAGAACGTGCACTTCCAGGACGAACTGCTGGATGGAAAACTGAAGTTTGATTTCACCTTGCGCGACGGCGTGGTCACCAAGAGCAATGGCATCGAATTGATGCGCTCGATTGGGCTCGACGTGTAGGAGGCGCCTGCCCGCCCCCAACGATCACGCAAGCGCCCGCTCTGCGGCCGCATGGCCGAAGAGCCCCCTGCGCTTGATGGCATCCGCAACCGGGCCGGGGACCATCTTCTCCCACAATAGATCGCTCTCCTTGATCTTCTTCAACACGTCCCGCGAGAAAATGCCCAGGATATCTGCATCGAACCCGACTATGCCTTCGATGTAGTGGCTTTCGAGAAGGTGGGCGTAGAGGTTCGCAAGATGGTCGACAATCCGCACATTTTTCGCGGTGATGAGGACGTTCGATGCGCGCGGTTGGACCGGCGTGCCGGTCCCGCTGGAGTCCACCACATACCTCTCGTAGGCGTCCTCCCTCATCGGGTAGATGTACAACTTGACCGCGTTTCGGAAAAGGCGCCCAAATGACTCCAGGATGCCCCCTTCGAGATTGTCGTAGTATTTTTCGTTGAATATTTCCAGCAGGTTGTTGATCCCCATGGCAACCCCGATCATCTCCTTCGTATAACGCCGGAAATATGAGGTGAGCCGGTAGTACTCCGAGTAGTTGGAGATGAGGACCGTAAAGCCGATGTCGGCCAAGAGATCGACGCGCGCGAGAAAATCCTGAGCGTCGAGCGCGCCCCCTGAAAGCAGGTTGTTCATCGTGATCTCCATGAGGACCACGACCTCCCTGCCCTTGACCAGCGGCTCTTGCACGAACTGCGCCGTCGAGCTGTTGATCATGTCGACGTTGACATGGGTCACGGGCCGGAAACTGCCCCGTTCGACGAGGATCGCTTTCTTGTGCAGCACTTCGGACGGCTGCAGCACTTCGCCTTGCGGCCCGAACATGACCGCATTGGTGAGCTTGAATTCCACCAGGTGAAGCGCCATCAGGCGATTGTCAATCTCCTCGAAGCAGTGCCCGGAAAAGCGCAGCATGTCGACTTCGATCCTGTCGGTGCCGAGGTTGTCCTGGAGTGATTCAATCAATCTCCTGCGATCGGCTCGGTAATACAGAGCGCCGTAGACCAGGTTGACCCCAACGATGCCGAGCGCCTGCTGCTGCAGGAGCGCATCCTTGTCCCACATGCGCACATGCAGCACGATCTCGCTCGGCTCGCCCATGGGCTCGGTCTGAAAACGAATTCCCAGCCAGCCGTGGGCCTCGTTCGTGCCCTTGAAGTTGATGGTCGCAACCGTGTCCGCGAAGACGAAGAATTTTGTCTTGTCGCCGCGGCTCGCCGACAGGCGCTCGATCAACAGGCTGTATTCGTGATCCAGCATCAGCTCCAGCCGCTCGCGGGACACGTACCTGGGCGCTTTCCCATAGATCGCATCGCTGAATACCATGTCGTAGGCTGAAATCGACTTGGCGATGGTCCCCGAAGCCCCGCCGGCATGGAAGAACTCCCGCGCGACCTCCTGCCCGGCGCCGATTTCAGCAATCGTGCCGTACAGCGGCGCCTCGAAGTTGATCGTGCGTGCCTTCTGTGTCGTCGTCAGCAGTTCCTTACTCTCGTTCATGCGTGTCCTCGTTGCTCGTGCTCGTCCGCCCGTTCATTCTCATCGCCTCACGCTCGCCGTCCAGACGGACGTTCTGCAAGCGTAGTACAGCGGCCTTCGGTGGGCCAGCGCCCAGATGGTGATGAGCGATCGTCAACGCCAAGGCCGGCGGATCCTCGCAGGGCGAACATGCCGGTGAGACACATGAGCAGGCCGGAAGCCTGGGCATAGGGTATGACCCGCGTACCCAACTGACCAGCCTATATTTCTAGATATGAAGTATCAGAGCCGCTGATGGAGATCCGCCGGCAAGAATTACGATCTAGTGGAAATTGCGCGATGCCACCACAAGATCGCCCAGCAGCGATGATAGATTCGTCAGGCGCTGCGCGATGACATGCTGCACATCACCCTCACGCTGCAGCTTGCCGTGCACCTCGAGCAAACGCGACTCCAGGAGCGCGGCACGCTGTTCGACCGCCACGCGATTCCACACGATCAAATTCACATAGCCGGTCTCGTCTTCCATGGTGACGAAAGTCACGCCTCCCGCACTGCCCGGCCGCTGGCGCGTAATGACCAGACCTGCTGTTTTCACCCACTTGCCGTTGGGCTGTTCCCACAATTCCCGGGTGGGCATCACGCCGCGCCGCTGCAATCGATCGCGCAACAGCGCCAACGGATGACGGCGCAGTGTCAATCCCAAGCTGCCATAGTCGGCAACGATATCCTGGCCCTCGCGCGGCGCGCGCAGCAGCGGAATACCTTCATCGACGGCGGTTGCCGCAGGCAGCAAAGGCAGCGCACGCTCCACGCCCGTGACCTGCCATACCGCGCGATGCCGATGCCCGGTGAGTTTCGTCAATGCATCCGCAGCGGCAAGCGCCTCGAGGTCGCGCCGATCAAGTGCGGCGCGCTCGGCCATATCCGCGATACCGTCGAAAGCACGCAGCGCCCGCATGGCCAGCAGCCGCGTGGCGCCTTCTTGAGATAAATGCTTCACGAGACGCAGCCCCAGACGCAGCGCCGGCCGGCCATCCACGCGCCGCTCGAGCGTGCAGTCCCAGCCGCTGATCGTCACGTCCACGGCGCGCACTTCCACCCCGTGAGCGCGTGCATCGCGCACCAGCTGCGCCGGCGCATAGAAGCCCATCGGCTGGCTGTTGATGAGCGCCGCGCAAAATGCGGCGGGCTCGTAGTGCTTCAGCCAAGCGGAGGTGTAGACCAGGAGGGCGAAGCTGGCCGCATGCGACTCCGGAAAGCCATAATCGCCAAAACCCAATATCTGATTGAATATCTGGTGGGCGAAACTTTCCGGATAACCGCGCTCGCGCATGCCATCGATCAATTGCATCTGGAATGGCTCCAATCCTCCCTTGCGCTTCCAGGCGGCCATGGCGCGGCGCAACCGATCGGCTTCGCCCGGGGAAAAGCCGGCTGCGACAATCGCCAGCTGCATCACTTGTTCCTGGAAAATCGGCACACCCAGCGTGCGCTTGAGCACCGCCTCCACCTCTGGGCTGGGGTAGCTCACCTCTTCTTCCCCGCTGCGGCGGCGCAAATAAGGATGCACCATCTCGCCTTGGATGGGCCCCGGACGCACGATGGCCACTTCGATCACGAGGTCATAAAAATTCCGCGGCTTCAGGCGCGGCAGCATGGACATTTGCGCCCGCGATTCAATCTGGAACACGCCGACGGTGTCGGCGCGGCAAATCATGTCATACACGGCCTGATCTTCACCCGGTATGCTCGCCAGCTCGAGATCGGCGGCGGCGGCGGATGAGCCGCCGAACTCATTGACCAGGTGAAACGTCCGTCGTATCGCGGTGAGCATCCCCAAGGCCAGCACGTCGACCTTCAGCAGCCCCAGCGCATCGAGGTCGTCCTTGTCCCATTCGATGACGGTGCGCTCCGGCATCGCCGCATTCTCGATGGGCACGAGCTCATCCAGGCGGCCGCGGGCAATCACGAACCCGCCCACGTGCTGCGACAAATGGCGGGGGAAGCCTAGAATCTCTGCCGTCAACGCAATGAGGCGCGCGATCACAGGATCGTCAGGATCGAACCCGGAAGCGCGAATGCGTTGCGGATCGATACGCTGGCCATCCCACCATTGCATGCCCCGCGCGAGCCTGTCGACTTGCGCAAGATCGAGCCCCAATGCCTTGCCCACGTCGCGCAGAGCGCTGCGCGGACGGTAGCAGATCACGGTGGCGGCCAGCGCCGCGCGCTCGCGTCCGTATTTTCCGTAGATATATTGGATGACCTCCTCGCGCCGCTCGTGCTCGAAATCCACGTCGATGTCCGGCGGCTCGTTGCGCTCCTTGGAAATGAAACGCTCGAACAGCATGGACATGCGCGATGGATCCACCTCCGTGATGCGCAGGCAATAGCAGACCGTCGAGTTGGCCGCGGACCCCCGGCCTTGGCAGAGGATTTTCTGCGAACGCGCATAGTCGACGATATCGTGCACGGTGAGGAAAAAGGGCTCGAAGTTGAGCTCGGCGATCAATCGCAATTCATGCTCGATGTTCTCGCGCACGGCAGCCGGCACCCCATCCGGCCATCGGTAAGCGCAGCCTTGCATCGTCAGTGCGCGCAAATGGCTCGCCGGGGTTTCTCCGGCGGGCACGATTTCTTCCGGATACTCGTAGCGCAATTCGTCGAGCTTGAAGGTGCAGCGCTCGGCAATTTGCAATGTTTGCGCCAGCAGCGGTGCCGGATACAGTTCGCTCAAGCGTTGCAAGGAACGCAAAGAGCGCTCGCCATTTGGGTACAGGGCGTAGCCGGCGGCTTGCAGCGGCTGCCCTATGCGAATCGCCGTCAGCACATCCTGCAAGGCGCGGCGGCTGCGCCGATGCATATGCACATCGCCCGCCGCCACGCACGGCAGCTGCAGCTTCCGTCCCAGCGTTTCGAGCAGCTCCAAGCGCCGCGTATCATGGCCGCCGGTCAGAAGTTCCACGCCTATCCATAAGCGTCCCGCGAACCGATCCCGCAACCAGCGGCCATCCGCTTCCTGAAGCTGCCATGCCGCTTTGTCGGCGCGCGGCAGCCAGATGATCAAACATCCGGCAAGCGCATCCTCCAGATCGGTGCGCGCGAGCGCATAACATCCCTTGCGGGTGGCGCGGCGCGCTTTGCTGATCAAGCGGCTCATGGCGCCATAGCTCGCCCGATCGGTTGCCAGAACCACCAGCTTCAGTTGACTCGGGCCATCCTGGCCCTCGCCCTGCGGGTGCCCTGCGGGCGTCGGCTCCGGCATCCTGCCTCCGCATTGACTCGGGCCATCCTGGCCCTCGCCCTGCGGGTGCCCTGCGGGGTCGACGCATTTCAGCTCGGTGCCGATGATGAGCGGCAGGCCAAGCTCTTTGGCGGCGACGTGAGCGCGTACCACACCCGCCAGCGTGCACTCATCGGTGAGCGCCAGTGCGCTGTAATTCAACGCCTTCGCCTGCGCGACCAATTCTTCGGGCTGCGAAGCGCCGCGCAAGAACGAAAAATTGCTCAAAGCGTGCAGTTCGGCGTACACGAAGAACCTTTAAGCGAATACGCCGTGCACGAACCAGCGTTTGGAATGACGCTCCTGAAAAACCCATAGCGTCGGCTCCGGCTTCCTGCCTCCGCATTGGCGCGCGACGTAGTAGTCGCGCGCCACGCCCTTGCCGTCCCACCAACCGCTCTCGATACGTTCGGGGCCTTGCAGTATTTGCGGCTTGGACAAAGGCAACGGCTCGCACAACAGCCACACCGGACGCGGCATGCCCTGATCGATCATCCCTTCCTCGGCCTTGGGCGGCGCGGCGGTCAAGCGCAGGTCATGGACTCGCCGCCATGCCGCTTCCGGCCTGTGTTCCGGATTCAAACAGACGCCATACACCGCCTCCTCACCCAGGCGGGCACGCAATCGCTCCACCAACTGCGGTGCGCTATCGCGGCTGCCTGCGCGGGTCAATCCCGCAAAGGCGTCGAGTGAACTTGCCGGCAGTCCCCGCAACGGACCGGAAATGAGTTCCATGCCCCGCACCGGCGCTTTGAGCTCCAGCCGCCACAGCTTCTGACAGAGCACATCGCTCAAGCGCCGGCGTTCACTCGTGATGCTCGCAAGGCCCAGGGGTACTCGCGTCGGCGGCGCTGTGCGATGCCGAAGTCTTAGCTGCAAGGCCTGGACGCCCGCCTGCCGCTCGCGCAAGAACTGCGCGCAGCGCTCGATCAGGGGTTCGAGCGCCTTTTCCAAATAAGCGACATGTTCGATTTCCGTGTCGAAATCACAGCGTTCGCGAAAGCGTTCACGCGGCACGAAGGCTCTGCGCGGCGCAGGCTGCCGCGCCAGGGCGATGTCCAGATCCTGCACCCTGGCCGGATGCAATCGGCGCGCAAGACCGGCGCGCGGCAAGCGCATCAGCTCGCTCAAGCAAGTGACACCCATGGCGCGCAAGGTTTGCAGCAGCTCATCGTCCCAGGCCGTACAAGCAATGGGCACCTTGGCGAGGTGGCCCGGCAGCGCCTCAACATTCTCTACCAGCTTAGGATCGCCGGCGCGCGCCAGCCATAACGCCCCCAGAGTCGATGGCGCGGTGGCGCTCTGGGCCGGCAGCGCCAGTTGCCGCCAACAGGCATCAATGTCGGCATGCAGCCGCGGCAGCGAACCAAACAACCTCACGCTGCCCTTGATTTCCAACAGCAAAGCGTTGGGTGGCTCGATGCTGACGAAGGAAGTAAACGTCTGCGCGTGTAGGCAGATCTGTTGCAGCAAGGCGGCAGAGGATTCCCTGGCCATTTCCGGGAAGACCGCGGCATACCAAAGTTGGCGGGAGTGCGGCCGGCTGCGTGTATGCGGCGGGGTCTGCGGCGCTGGGATGTGCGGCGCGCTGGATAGGGGCGCAGGCGGCGCTACGGGTATGGAGGCCGGTAGAGCGCCGGCGCGGCCCACTGCGGCGAGTGCTGACTCGGTGGGGCGGTATTCGGCGGCGGCAAATAAATCTGCCGTCCGCGATTTCACGGCGCGCGATCTCAAGGGGCACCAATATCTACCGGACCCGGCCGACCGCCTTGCACTTTGAGCAGATCGAGGCGCGTCTCGTGTTCACCGCGACTCAAACTCAAGCGCAAGTTGGCCGGCGAAGGTTCGAAGCGGTGTCTCTCGGGGCGAAACAACACGCCGAGCGAACCGCCCGCCTCGGCTGCGAGCTTCAGGCGCCGCAGCCAGCGGTCATCGGTGCCTTTCAACCAGAGCAACACGGCAGCACAGACTCCCGAACTCAAAGCCTGTTCAGCGGCCCACAAAGCTTCCGTGGCCGTATTTGGCCGAACCACCAATAAACGCCCCAGCTCGATCCCCTGCTGCGCCAAGGCGGGCGCATAGGGTTCGTGAGGGGGTGCAATCCAGACGAGCCACGGTGCCTCACGGCTGCCCTGGGTGCTGCGTTGGCATGCCACCAGCGCCGGCAAAAACAGCTGCACTTCGCCAAGGCCGGTCTCATCCACCAATACTTCGATGAGCGACGCCGTCGGCCACCCACCGCCCGGCAAGCGGGCATCCAGCGAGCTTAAACCGGTGGACCAAACCGGACGAGCGGGGGCAGCCGAGGCGTCTTTTAACTTCCAGACACGCGCATCGGCCAAAATATCGGCGAGTGCCGATTCCTCACGCGGCATCCACGTCTTTACCACGACGCAGGACACCGACCACCACCCCTTCGATGATCATGGGTTGCTCTTTGAGGTCGACACGAATGGGTTCGAAATCGGCGTTTTCAGGCAGCAGCCACACGATCGTGCCTTCTTGCCGATAACGCTTGACCGTGACCTCGTTTTCCAAGCGTGCGACCACGATTTGACGATTGCGCACTTCCGGCGTGCGATGCACGGCCACTAAATCACCATCCAGGATGCCGGCATTCTTCATGCTCATGCCCTGCACTTTCAGCAGATAATGCGGCTGCGGCTGGAATAGTTGCGGGTCGATTTGATAGCGCTTTTCGATATGCTCTTCCGCCAAGATCGGCCGGCCGGCGGCCACGCGGCCGATGAGCGGCAGACCCAATTGTTCACGCAGAATGTCTTTGAGCTGAATGCCCCGAGACGCACCGGGAATGAGATCGATCACGCCTTTGCGCTGCAAGGCACGCAAGTGTTCCTCGGCCGCATTCGGAGATTTAAATCCGAGCGTGCGCGCGATTTCCGCCCGGGTGGGAGGCATGCCGCTTTCGGAAATGGCATTTTGAATCAGCCTCAGGATCTGAGTTTGACGGGGCGTGAGATCCGACATGCTGCACCTGTATATGTAGACAGTTGCTGTTATTATATACAGTCTATGACTGCTGGCAAGTCATGACGGAAAAGATTGCTCTATGGCTCTAGGATCACCCATCAGCCGGCACGATCCGTCCCGCCCCTCCAGCTCCCGCGGTGACGCGGCGACCGTCTCAGTGATCTGAAGAAAACTCAACGGTCAACATCGGCTCGCAGCCCGATGGTTGTCGCTGCTTGCGCAAGCATCAATCTGTCTCGATCAATATCAAATATATGCCCCGATGTCAGCACACGAAGTTGTTCGACACGCGATACCACATCCTGCGAGGACGGGTAATACGCATGGTCACTGCTGTAAAAATTGCATCTAAATGGCGCATTCTTAATGTTTCTTCGTCTGTCAGAAATGAACTACGCAGAAAAGCGTCTTGGTATACCGACAAAACGCGATTTTCAGTTGCAATCGAGGCGCGAATTTGGCTTTATGTAGGACTGTGCTGCGACGCGGGCGATCCCGATGGCGTGACCGTTCCGGCTGTGGCAACACATCGGATTTTCCGACACGAATGAATTAACCCTAGGGGAATATTTTTATGAATCTGACAAGCACACTAAAGGTCTCTCTCGCCGCGGCTTGCGTCATCGCATTCGCGGGGTGCACGGACCTCAAGCCGATCCAGGCGCAGATCGATGACCTGAAGTCACAGGTCAGCAAACTGCAGGGCGATACGTCGAGAGCGGCCAGCGAGGCGGCGGCGGCGCACGCTGCGGCGAATAGCGCTCAATCGGCGGCCTCTGGCGCGCAGAGCACGGCGAATCAGGCATTGTCGACCGCGCAGGCGAATTCGACGGCCATTGAAGCGATCAACGAGAAGATCGATCGCATGTTCAAGAAGTCCGTCTCCAAGTAATCGATTGATCTGAGCCTTTGAACGCCGCGGGTTATCCCGCGGCGTTTTTTTTGTCCGGGGGGTCGGCTCACATAACGCTGCGGCGCACGCCGGCAATCATCGAGTTTTGTGAGAAAACCGCCTGTCGGGATTGCGGTAGACGGCCTTTTTGACCTTGCGCGATTTTCTTGTGTCGGACAGGCCGACGGAACGCTTGAGCGTCTCTGCAACGCGCGACTTCGCCGTGACGGCCGGTGAGATGTCGAGCGCGCCTTGTTCCCACTCAGTGAGCATGCGCTTGCCGATCTCGCGAAACTCGGGATGCGCATCGGCGAGTTCGCGCACCTGCGGTGCCGTGTCCACGATCGCCGTTTGCACCGCCTCGATGCAGTGAGTCATTTGCGCCGAGGTGAGCGAGAGCCGCCCCGCACCGTATTGGCGGAGGAACTTGCCCGCAGGCCAGACCTTCTTGCCGGCGAGCGTGAGCCCAGGGATGTCACCCACATGCTCAGGATACGCAGTCACTGTGACAACGTCGTACACAGGTGCAAGCGCCACATCATCGGGGCTGGCGTAAGTGAGCGCGAAGTTTTTCAAGTGCGCATCGGCATTGCGCACGGCGTAGTTCAACAGCAGGAGCGTGTAAAGCTTGACCGCATTCTCGCTCTGGCGCTCGCCGCGCACATAGATGAGAAGCAGCTTCGCCAGGTCCTCGAGAGAACCTGAGTACTTGCTCACCGGATCCAACCCTTTGAGCGCGCAGAAATCCTCGACCGCGAGCCACTCGCCCGATTTCGGTCGATCGAACCGTCGCACCGCTATTACCTGTCCGTCGCGGGAGAGTTCCGATGCGGGGACAGTCAGGTTTGCGCGCCGGGCCACCTCGAGGCACAGGTACTCATTGATCGCGAGTCCTGGGTAGCGAGCGGTGCCCGTCTTGACGATGTATTCACCCAGTGCGGCGGTGGTTTTCTCAGTCAAAGTTTTGGGCATCACCCCCGACACACCATCGGTGATGCCGGTCTGCAAATAGCGCAGCAGATGCTCGCGTGAACCCGACGTCGCAAGCAACGTGCTCAAGGACAGGTCATCGGCGGCGTGCGCCAGGGGTTGACCTTGTGGGAGCACGCGCACGCGGCCGATGGTGCGACTACCGGTCAAGGCGAGAAGTCCCGGATCCGTGACTTCTGCGTGGGGACCCAACTTCGCGCGCACCAGGTCTTTTTGAAACCCTTCCGGCAGATTCATCAGGAAGAAAGGCGGCAAGCCGCGGCGCCACACATAACTCTCCATGCTCACCGGCATCGTGAGTGAGATCAAGTCCTCGGGCGGCGTGCCGGGCAGATAGGTGAACGCGTAGGCACCGCCGGTGGTCGGCCCTAGGGTACCGACCAGCCGGTCCTTCACGTACACATCAAGAAGCGCGCTCACCATCAAGCTCGCTTCTGCGCATGGCGTACACGCTGCAGGGGGCGCTGCGGCCGTTCGGGCGTGGTCGCGGCATCGAGTTCGACCGCGATGTCGTTCAAAGTACGTTGATGGCCGGACGGCCGGACTTGCAACTCGAGCCCCACGACGCGCAGGAGCGACAAGAGCTTGACGGCGCCCAGCTCGGTAAGTGTGCCGCGCTCGAACTGCGAAACCAGTATGGCGCTGACACCGGCAGCTTCCGCGGCTTCACGTTGGGTGAGACGGCTCGCGATACGGGCGCGCTTGAACTGTTCCACCAAGTCGTTGAGATTCGAGACCCACATGACTAATAGCCCCCTATGGGTTAAGGCAGGTATGCCATGTAACTCATACTATGCTATCAGTTACCCACAGTCAACCTTAACTAATAGCAAACCATTACTTATGGCACCAAAGCCATATAAATAATAATGTGCTTTTAGTTAACGAGTACTCTGCGTCCCCGACTACGCCGGCCTCGTTTAACGCGACTGTCCCGAGTTGCGAACATGGCCCTTGTTGGGCTCGGCTCGCGATAACGTGCGTATCACCGCATCAAGATTGCGGTATCCGGCACCACCCTGTTTGCCAGCAGATCATGGAATTTCTGCATTTCCTCCCACTGCGGGAAATGAGCGGAGTTCTCGAACCACACCCATTCCTTTTTCGGCGCCTGCAGCATCGAGAAGTACGTCTGCGAAACCTCGAACGGTGCCATATGGTCATACCGACCCACCGCGAAATAGACGGGAACTTCCACTCGTGGAACGGTGGTATCCAAATCGACGGCGGCCAACTGCGGCAGGAGAAGATTGAAGGATTTTGCCGCGGCTCGCGTGTAGCGAAGTTTTTCGGGCCATGCGTACTCAACCGAAGAAATCATCCAGCCCACCCGATCGAACTTCTCGGCGCTGTGCCACATTCCCCCAAAGGATTCCAGCCATTTTCCGTAGACTTCTCTTTTGGCATTGCCTCCCTCGCCAAGGTAGGGAGGGGCTCCGATTTTCGTCAGATCATTCAGCGCGTCCAGCTGGTTGCGTTTCTTCGCCTCGGTCAGCAGAAAACGGTAGCCGACATCCATGCCTTGCGCAAAATTTGCGATCTGCCCGGTGCTGACGAAGGCGCGATACAAATCAGGGTATTTCTTGACCGTCTCGAGGCCGATGACGCTGCCCCAGGAACTGCCGACCAGAATGAGTTTCTTCTGATGAAACCGCTCGAGCAGCAGTTCGGTCAAGTCATGCGTGTCCTCGACCAATTGAGCGGCATTCATGGCGCTTTCCGGATCAATTGCGTCGGCGGACTTTCCCGCGCCGCGCTGGTCCCACTCCACGACGACGAAATCCTGCTCCAGCAAGCGATTGAATCTAACCGTGGCCATCTCCGCCTGGCCGGGGCCCCCGTGGAGCTTGAGAAGCAGCGGCTTCTCCGCGCTGTTCCCGCGAATCAGAATCCACTGAGGAACGCCGCCGAGTTTGATTTGTTCCAGAGTCGCCACGCTGCCGGCGATGGCATGCCCTTGCCTATCACGGATGGGCGTGGTGCTGGTTGAGGTACAACCGCCCGCAAAAGCAGCCGCCGTGAGGAATGTTACGAGCTTTACGAGTCGAGCCGGCATGGATTGGCCTCCTGGCACCCTAGGGATGAGACTCAGCGGAAACCGAGTGTACACTTCGCGAATCGATGCAGGGCTGCCTCTCGCGCAGCCCTCCCTCAATATCGAATGAGCGCCGATCCCCAGGTGAATCCGCCGCCGAATGCCTCGAGCAGCAGCAGCTGTCCGCGCTTGACGCGGCCATCGCGAATGCCGGTATCGAGCGCCAACGGCACGGAAGCGGCCGATGTATTGCCCTGCGTGTCGATGGTCACGATCACCCGCTCCATCGGCAGATCGAGCCGTTTGGCAATGGCTTCGATGATCCGGATATTCGCCTGGTGCGGGATCAGCCAGTCAAGTTCCGTCTTGGAAATGTTGTTGGCATTCAAAGTCTCGGTGACCAATTGGCCCAAGGTGTTCACCGCCACCTTGTAGACCTCGTTGCCCTTCATCTGCACGCTGGCCTTGCCCTCACGCACGAGCTTGAAGCCCTTGGAAACACCATCCGGGTACGCGAGCAGGTCTTTGTACTTGCCGTCCGAATGCAGCCGTGTGCTGATGATGCCCGGCTCCGCCGAGGGCTGCAGGATCACGGCGCCCGCGCCGTCCGCGAACAGCACGCAAGTACCGCGGTCGTTCCAGTCGATGATACGGGTCAGGGTCTCGGCGCCGACCACCAGCGCACATTTCGCTTCACCGAGCCGGACGAATTTATCCGCAACGCTCAACGCGTAGACGAAACCGGTGCACGCGGCCTCCATGCTGAAAGCCGGACAGCCGTGGATGCCCAACCGGTCCTGCAGCAAGGTGCCGACGTTGGGGAAGACCAGGTCCGGTGTCGTGGTGCCGACGCAGATGAGGTCAATGTCCTCCGGCGTGACGCCGGCGGCGTCCATGGCGCGCCGCGCCGCGTGCTCCGCCAGATCGGTGGTGGTTTCGCCTTCCGCCGCCACATGACGCTGTGAAATCCCCGTGCGGGTGCGGATCCACTCGTCGCTGGTATCGACCAGTTTTTCCAGATCGGCGTTGGTGAGTATTTTCTTGGGCAGGTAGCTGCCGGTGCCGGCGATTCTTGAGTACATTGAAATCCTTCAAGCGCCGCGTAAAACGCTCATCCGTTGCGCGATCTGAGCCGGTACATCATCACGCGCCTCCAGAACCGCTACCTCGATGGCGCGTTGAAAGCCAAACAGGTCGGTGCCCCCATGACTCTTGATGACGATGCCGTTCAAACCGACCATCGCCGCGCCATTATAGAGGCGCGGATCTATCCGCGCGCGCAGTGCGTTGAGGGCCGGGCGCGCTGCCAGATAGCCCAGCTTGCGCAGCGGCGAGCGCGCGAACTCCTCGCGCATGGCATTGGTGATCAGGCGCGACGCGCCCTCCATCACTTTCAAAGCGATATTTCCCGTGAAACCATCGGTCACGACGACATCGACCTTGTCCGAGAAAATATCGTGGCCTTCGACGAAGCCCACGTAGTTGATGTCTGCGGCCGCCATCAAATTGTGGGCCGCCTGGACGACATCGTTGCCCTTGACCTCTTCCTCGCCGATATTGAGCAGTCCCACGCGGGGCCGCTCGTGCGCGCCCGGGAGGTCCGCCGCCAGCACCGAGCCCATCACGGCGAACTGGCACAGCTGCGCCGGCGTGCATGAGGCATTGGCGCCGAGATCCAACATATAGGTGTGGCCGCCGCGCGAGGGAATGATCGAAACGATCGCGGGCCGTTCGACGCCCGGCAACATTTTCAAGACGAAGTGAGCTGTCGCCATCAATGCACCGGTATTGCCGGCACTGACGCAGGCGTGGGCATCGTTGGCCTTGACCAAATCGATGGCACGGCGCATCGAAGAGTCCTTTTTGCGCCGCAGCGCCTCGCGCGGATGGTCGGTCATCTCGACCACTTCGGTCGCGAAGAGGCAGGACAGATTGGGCAACACGGCCCCGGCCAGCTCACGCTCCAGGTCGGGCTGCCGGCCCGTCAACGTAAATCGCACATCGCGAAATTCACGGGCCGCCGCAAGCGCCGCCGGAACGGAGACCGAGGGGCCCCGGTCGCCGCTCATGGCGTCGATGGCAATATGAAGCGGCGCCGACACGGTGCGCAATTCGCCGACGGCTAGATGGACGGCTTATTCTTCGGCTGCCGCATCCGCTTTGGTCTGCAACACTTTCTTCCCGCGATAAAAGCCATCGCGTGAAATGCGATGCCGCGAGTGAGTCTCACCGCTCTTGGCGTCGATGGACACGGCAGGTGCCGCGAGCGCCGAATGGGAGCGATGCATTCCGCGCTTTGACGGGGTCTTTCTACTTTTTTGAACTGCCATGGGGTATCTGTCCTATCAAGTTTTCTTCAACAAATCCTGCAAAACGGAAAACGGCCGCTGCCGCTCGTCCGGCAAAGGTGCCCGGCCGCATACTTCCGGCGTGCTGCACGAGGCAATCACGGGCAGAGCCAAGAGCAACTCTTCCTCCGCCAGCTCGCGCAAGCTGACCGAACCTTCATCCATCAGATAAATCTCTCGCGCCGACTGCACTGAAGCGTCCGCGTCACTCGTCGCAAATTCAACGTCACTGTCACTGATCACCGGCAGCTCGAAGTCCTGCAGACAACGCTGACAAACCAGCCGGGGTTCCGCCTGCACGGCCACCGTCGCACCCGCCCGTCCCGCCTCCAACTTCGAGAAAGCGAATCGTGCCCTTACCGAACCATGCGCATCCGCCAATAAGTCCTGCAGACGCGGCATCTCACTCAAGTCGTAGACACGCTCCAACACGGCCGCATCTTCCGCCAGGCGCGCGCAATCCACTCGGTCAGTCGAGCCCGATGCCATGGGCCGCGTATAATAGGGCCCGTCCCCACCTCTGTCAAAACGAATCCGGTGCAAGTCTTTGTTTTTGAAGTCTCCGCCTCCACTTATTTTGGCCTCCACTTCGCGCTACCGTCGAGACCTCCTGGAAAGGCTCGGGCTGGCCTTTTCCTGCATCGCCCCGGGGGTGGACGAAGCGCCGCAGCCCGGCGAGCCGCCCCAGGCCCTGGTCAGCAGACTGGCCAGGGCAAAAGCCGCAGCCGTCGCGTCCCAGCGGCCCGATGCCTGGGTTATCGGCTCGGATCAAGCGGCGGTTCGCAGCGACGAGACGGGCACGGAATGGACACTGGGTAAGCCCGGAACCGAAACCCGCTGTGTGGAACAGCTGCAGAGCTGCTCCGGGCGAACCATCGTATTTCTGACGGCGGTGGCCGTGATGCGCCAAGAGGGCAATGCGCTGTTCGAATTCATTGACGGCACGCGGGTGAAATTTCGGACCCTGGATCAAGCCACCATCGAGCGTTATGTGGCCAAAGAGCGGCCGCTGGATTGTGCCGGCGGGTTCAAGAGTGAGGGCCTCGGCATCTCGCTGTGCGAATCCATCGACAGTGCAGACCCGAGCGCGCTCATTGGTCTGCCCTTGATCCGCTTGAGCGCAGCGCTGCGCTCGGCGGGTTTTGAACTACCTTAGGCACCCGCAAAAATCCGCACGGCTCTTCGGGCGGTGAACCCAGGTTCCTTCCTAGCGCTTCGAACCGCGTCCCTCCTTCGGTGCCGGCCGTTTCGAGGCCTTGGGCGATCCGCGGGGTGCCTTAGGCGATCCGTGGAGTGCCTTAGGCGATCCGCGGGGTGCCTTGGGCGATCCGCGGGGTGCCTTGCGCTTCATCGACGTAATGGCATCGAGCACGGCGGCCAGTTCGGTGGGTAGAGGCGCGCTGACATGGAATGGCACGCCGGAGCCCGGCCATTCGAACGCCACGGATTGAGCGTGCAGGAAGGTGCGCTTCAAACCGTGGGCCTTAAGATCCGCGTTTCGCTCGCGGTCGCCGTACTTATCATCGCCTAGCAACGGGTGGCCTGCGAATGAAGCGTGTACGCGAATCTGGTGCGTACGGCCCGTGGGGATATCGACTTCCATCAACGTGGCCAGAGCGCCGAAGAATTGCACGGGTTTGAAGACGCTGATCGAGTCCTTTCCCGCCGGCGCCACCCGCACGTGCCGCTCCCCGTGCTGCCGGTTATCCGTCGCCAGCGGCGCATCGATGCGCTTGGTGCCCAACTGCCAGCTCCCTGCGACCAGGGCAAGATAGGTTTTGTGCATACCGCCGTTGCGGATCAATGCATGCAGGGCGGTGAGGGTGCTGCGGTCGCGCGCGATCAACAAACAGCCGCTGGTATCGCGGTCCAGACGGTGCACCAACTCGAGCGTTTCGCGCGGCCGCGATGCCCGCAGCGCTTCGATGACCCCGAAACTCATGCCGCTGCCGCCGTGCACCGCCACCCCGGCCGGCTTGTCGATGACCAGCAAATGCCGATCCTGGAAAATCACCGAGCGTTCCATCAACTCCAACAGGCTGCTGGATGGCCTCCCCGGCTCCGCATCCGCGTCGATGCGCACCGGCGGCAAGCGCAGCTCATCGCCCTCTTGAATGCGATATTCGGCATCGACGCGTTTGCGGTTGACCCGCACCTCGCCCTTGCGCAGGAGCCGATACACGCGGCTCCGCGGCACGGTTTTGAAGTGGCGCATGAGGAAATTGTCGATGCGCTGGCCGGCCTCATCGGCGGTGACCGTGCGCATCATCAGCGGGCTTTTAGGCCCTAAAGAAGGTGATGCATCGACTGGCGGGCTGTTCATGGGTCGCTCAATTTGCTCGGGCGTTGTTCTAACGTATTGATTACATTGACCGAAGGGAGGTTGTCGTGATAATGTCTTAAAACCGTGTCAGGCGCGACTTCCTTTAGAAGGGCTTTCGCCCATTTCCAGGTAACGCAAAGACACCGGTTTCCAGTGGCCCCCCATCCGATGGGGAGCCGCATATTAGTTGGTTCTGGAATTCCAGACCATCGCTCGGCCGATGAGACAGACGCGCGACGGCTTAAATCTTAAGCTTCGGCGGCTGACAAGCGGTTAACCGAGAACAAGGCCCCGGGCTTGCTGTATACGTTTTGGCTTAAAGTGGTGGAATTGATGCCGGCCGCGCTCTTCGCGTTCGGCACATCCCTATTCTTCGCCGCATTCAAAACTACGATCCCGGCTTCTATTCTCAAGCTCTCCTCCTCGGCCCCTACCAAATTAGTTGGGGCACATGAAAAGAATGCTCGTCAACGCAGTTCAAGAAGAAGAACTGCGAGTTGCACTGGTCGACGGTCAAAAACTATACGACTTATCGATTGAGATCCCATCCCGGGAACAGAAAAAATCCAATATCTATAAAGGCCGGATTACCCGCGTAGAGCCCAGTCTCGAAGCGGCATTCGTCGAATATGGCGCGCAGCGCCATGGTTTCCTGCCGCTGAAAGAAGTCTCCAAGGAGTACTTCCGCGCGCAGCCTGCGAACGGCGCCCGCCTCAACATCAAGGACCTTTTGCAGGAAGGCCAAGAGCTGATCGTTCAGGTCGAAAAAGAGGAACGCGGCAATAAAGGCGCCGCGCTCACCACGTTCATCAGTCTTGCCGGCCGGTTCTTGGTGCTGATGCCCAACAATCCCCGCGCGGGCGGCGTGTCGCGCCGCATCGAGGGCGAGGATCGCGAGCAGATGCGCGATGCGATGAATGGGCTGGTTATTCCCGACGGCATGGGCGCCATCGTGCGCACCGCCGGCGTTGGCCGCACCACCGAAGAGCTGCAGTGGGATTTGAACAATCTCAAGACCGCATGGGACGCCATCGTCGCGGCGAACGACGGCAGACCGGCGCCGTTCCTCATTTTTCAAGAAAGCGACGCGGTGACGCGAGGCCTTCGTGATTACTTCTCCGACGATGTCGGCGAGTGTCTGATCGACCAGCCCGAGGCGTTCCAAAAAGCGCAGGAATACATGCAGCGCTTCATGCCGCCCGATGCGCAACGCAAGTTGAAGCTGTACACCGATCCGGTGCCGCTATTCACCCGCTATCAGATCGAGAGCCAGATCGAGTCCGCCTATGCGCACAAGGTGACGCTGCCCTCGGGCGGCAGCCTGGTGATCGATCACACCGAGGCGCTGGTGTCGATCGACATCAATTCGGCTCGCAGCACGCGCGGCGGAGACATCGAAGCCACGGCCCGCAATACCAACTTGGAAGCCGCCGAGGAAATTGCCAGGCAGCTGCGGCTGCGCGACATCGGCGGACTCATCGTCATCGACTTCATCGACATGGAGTCGACGGCCAATCAGCGCGCCGTCGAAGACATGCTGCGCGACTCGGTCAAGATGGATCGCGCACGCATCCAGCTCGGCAGACTGTCGCGTTTCGGCTTGCTGGAACTGTCGCGCCAGCGCCTGCGGCCCGCGTTGAGCGAGACCACCCATATCAATTGTCCGCGCTGCAGCGGCATGGGGACGATACGCAGCGTCGAATCGATGTCGCTGGCCTTGCTGCGGCTGATCGGCGAAGAGGCACGTAAAGAGCGGACCGGAAGGGTCATCACCCAGGTGCCTGTCGATGTGGCGACCTATCTGATGAACGAGAAACGCGAACAGTTGAATCAAATCGAAACTCGCGACAAGGTCTCGCTGGTGATCGTGCCGAATCTGCACATGCAGACCCCCGCCTACACGCTGCGGCGTATTCGCGATGACGAGAAGGAGCTGCCGGAAAATACCGCCGTCAGCTATCAGGTGGCCGATCAGCCCACCGTGGATGATTCGAACATCGGAAATCGGGACAAGAAACCGCCCGGCGATGTGCCGCTGGTGCCGAGCATTCTGCCGGCGTCCACGGCGCCCATCGTTCCCATGCCGGTTCCGGCTGCCGCCAAGGCACCCGAGGAGCCGGCGCGAGCAGGCGCATTGGTGAGATTTTGGCGCTGGTTGTTCGGCGACCCGGGCGCGCGTAAAAGTGCGGCCGCCGCGGCGCCGCCCGCTCGGACTCAAGACCGGCCGCAGCAGCGCGAGGTCCGTCATGATCGCTACCGCAGCGGCGGCGGCGACCGTGATCGAAGCCGCGACCGCGGGGACCGCGACCGCAATCGCGACGCACGCCGTGACGGTCCGCGAGATCCGCGCCGAGACGGCCGCCCGCGCGGCGATCATCCGCGTCCGGATAATCGCGCCGGTCAACCCGAGCGCAACGTGAGCGGGCGAAGCGAGGTTTCCCGCCAGGACCCCGCCCTTCGCCAGGACCAACCCCCGCGCCAGGAACAACCGCCGCGACACGACCAGTCGCGGCAGGACCAGGCAGCTCGCCAGGATGGAGCACCCAGGTCCGATCAGCCGGTGCGCGCAGACCAGCCCCGCGGCGAAGGGGAGCGATCCGCCAACGAGCGTGGCGAACGCAGTGAGCGAGGAGGACGAAGCCGGCGTCGACGCGGCCGCGGGCGACGTGACGGCGGCGAAAACAGTGCCAATGGCGCGGGAAATGCCGCCGGCAATGCCTCGAGCCCGGGTGATGGGAATGCGGGGGGCGAGCGCGCTCCCGCGGCGCCCGTCGGTGAGCGAGCCGCGTTTGAGCCGGCGCCTTTCGAGCCGGCACGAGAACGGGCGGCGGCCGGTTCCGCGCCCGAGTCGACACCACAGCATCGCGATGCGGCTCCAGTCCCCGCCGCACCGCCGGCGCCGGTCCGCAGCGTCGACACACCGGCTTCGAGCACGGGAACGGACAATAAATATGTCGTGTGGTCCTCTGCCCCCAGCGATGTTCAGCGTTCGGGGCCCGACGAACGGTAACGCAGGGCGCGCAACCGTACCTGCAATGCGAGACTGACGCACACCAACGCGGCCGCAAGGCCGCGTACGCTTGCGATCGCCACGTCGGAAACCCGGCCGACAATCGAGTGCTGTGATGGCAGGCCAAGGCGCGGCCCAATATAAAAAGCGGCGCTGACGGCGATGGCTGCCCCGACGTAGAGCAGAATCCATCGGGTGCGCTCCGTGCCTGGGACCAACCGCTTTGGCGCGGGCACCGTCGCGCCGGGACGCAGCGAATAGCACAACATCGCCAGTACGGCGGCAAGCCCGATCAGGGAACTTAAGTCTTGCAAGACGTAGATGCCAGGCACGTGGCGCCGACCGATGTCGATGATCGACTCGTCGAGCACCGGAAACATGCGCACACCGCGCCCCCCTTCGTGAGTGAATCCATCCCAGATCAGGTGGCTCACGGCGCCGGCGAGGATGCCGAGGACGGCCAGCAGCCACTGGCGAAAGCTGCGGAAGTCCCCTTCTACGGCGTAGGGCCGCCAGCGCGAATAGGCGCCCTCGGGCAGCATCTCCACGATCGGGGTCTTCATCAACCGCTCGAACAGCCAGTAGGTCAACAAGCCGACCGGCAGGCAAAAGGTGAACAAGGCGCTGACGCTGTGGGTTTCCACCCGGGACATCCCGGGAAAAAATAGCCGGAAATCCGGTACCATGGCACCGATGACGGTCGCGGACAACAGCCGCCGGCGTGCCAGCAGGCGTGAGAACGGCAGGACAATGGCGGTGTGGGATATGGTGAAGGGCATGCAGGGGCTCTGGGCTGTCATCCAACCGTCACATGACGGTTCTATAACTTGGGGGCTGCGCCCTCATTCATCACTGGAAACACAATGGCCAACCTTTCCGCGGTAGACCACGCATCGCTGGCAATCGCAACACCGCCTGCGTCAAGGCTGGTCGCGCACAAACCCAACCCCTGGTTCAATGTTCTCGCGCTCGTCGTGGTCATTACCGGAATCATATACGCAGGCTATCATCTGGCGGACGACTTATCGGTAGTCCACGACACCCGCGCGTATCCCTATATTCTGCTCGGCATTGCCCTGGTGATCGCGCTGGGGTTCGAATTCGTCAACGGATTTCACGACACCGCGAACGCCGTCGCCACCGTGATCTACACGAATTCAATGTCCCCGAATCTGGCCGTCATCTGGTCCGGCACTTTTAATTTCCTGGGAGTACTGGTTTCCACCGGCGCCGTCGCCTTTGGCATCGTCTCGCTGCTGCCGGTGGAGCTGATCCTGCAGGTCAGCAGCGGCGCCGGATTTGCCATGGTATTCGCCCTGCTTCTGGCCGCCATCGTATGGAATTTGGGCACCTGGTACTTCGGACTCCCCTCTTCGAGTTCGCACACCCTGATCGGCAGCATCATCGGGGTCGGGCTCATGAATCAGCTGATGGCGGCGGGTGGCTCCGGCACCAGCGGCGTTGACTGGGGCCAGGCGACCAAGATCGGTCAAACCCTGCTGGTATCGCCGTTGATTGGCTTCAGCGCGGCGTACCTGCTGCTGACCATACTCAAGGCGACGATCAGAATCCCCGCTCTCTACAAAGAGCCCGAGGGCAACAAGCCGCCGCCTCTCTGGATTCGCGGCCTGCTGATCTTGACCTGCACGGGAGTGAGCTTCTTCCACGGCGGCAACGATGGTCAAAAGGGCATGGGACTGATCATGCTGATCCTCATCGGCACGGTACCGACGGCCTACGCGCTGAACCGCACCATGCACGAGGCGGACGTGAATACCTTCATGGCGGCTTCCGCGCAGGCGCAAACCGCGCTATCGCACTATGCCGAGGGCGGCGCGCCGGCCGATGCGCGTGCGGCCACGATGGAACTGGTACGCAATCGCAAGGCCACCCCACAAGGGGTGGCCGCCGTCGCCGCGCTGGCGGGAACGGTCGCGACGGAAGTCGGCCAGTACCACTCCATGGATAAAGTACCCGCGGGTTCGATGATCAACATCCGCAACAATATGTACCTGGTGAGCGAGGGTTTGCGCTTCATGAGCAAAGCGAAATCGCTCAACGTATCCGCGGCGGACCAGGCCGCACTCGATGACTACAGGAAGCAGCTCGACCACTCGACGAAGTTCATTCCGACCTGGGTCAAGGTCGCGGTGGCCATTGCGCTGGGCCTGGGGACGATGATCGGCTGGAAGCGGATCGTGGTGACCGTCGGAGAGCGCATCGGTAAAACCCATTTGACGTACGCGCAAGGCGCATCGGCGGAGATCGTCGCGATGGCCACCATCGGCGCTGCGGAGTTGTACGGCCTGCCCGTCAGCACCACGCATGTTCTCTCCTCCGGCGTGGCCGGCACCATGGTTGCCAATCACTCCGGATTGCAGTGGGCAACCGTGCGCAATCTGTTGATGGCCTGGGTGCTCACCCTGCCGGTATCCATCGCACTGGCCGGCGGACTGTACTGGCTGCTACGCACCTTTCTCTAGGCTTGCCAAGAGACCGCGCGACGCGGCGGTGGTCAGATCGAGGACTGCTTCGAAGGCGCGTGCGTCAAGATAGTAAGGATCAGGCACGTCGCGCAGGTTCAATTCCGGGGCGTACTCCAGGAAGAGCTTGAGAGAAGCTCGCGAGTTATCCGGCTTCAAGGCGGTCAGCTCGCGCAGGTTCTCCCGATCCATCGCCAGGATGAGGTCAAAGCGCGCAAAATCGTCCTGGGTCACCTGACGCGCCCGCAAGCCGCTGATGTCGATGCCGCGCCGTTGTGCGGCGCGCTGGCTGCGAAGATCCGGGGGCGCCCCGATGTGATAGTCAGCCGTACCCGCGGAATCTATGTCGATGTCGGCAGGCGGCGCGGCTTGCGCAGCCAAGTGCCGCAGCACGCCTTCCGCGGTCGGACTTCGGCAGATATTGCCGAGGCAGACAAAGAGCACGCGCCGGGACGGCGGTTTCAAACCCAACAACGCCAGATTGCGGCCATTGACCCATTCTATCCGGTGCGAGCCTCCGAGTGAGTGCCACATCGCTGACGATTGCAAGCGGCCATCAACTTCGTCATGATTCGCACGTCAAAAAAAACAGCATGGAGGCGGGATGTCATTGCGAGGCGCTCTGGCGTGGGGTCTGCTGCTCACGTCGATTCCACTTCTTTCGATTGCCGAGCCGGCCTTCGATGCGGCAAAGGCCTTCGGTGCCCGGCCAGGGGTCGAGTACATGAGCCTGTCCCCCGACGGGATGAGCATCGCCTATGTCGTTCCCACCACCGGCCAGGGAGCGGTGGTGTATGTGCAAAGCCTCGCCAAAGGAGCCCCGCTGGCCTCCAAACCCGTCCTTGGCGCCGCCGGAAAACCCGAACGGCTCGGCGGCTGCGACTGGGTGTCCAATCAGCGCCTGGTTTGCCGCATTTACGGGGTTGTTGCCAGCACCGCGCTGATTGAGCCAGTGGAGGTCTCTCGCCTGATCGCCGTGAATACCGACGGCACGAAGATGCAATTGCTCAGCACCAGGGAGAACTCTTTCACGAGGGGAATACAACTCGGCGGCGGAGGCGTCGTCGATTGGCTGCCGGATGAGGACAACGCCGTACTAATGACCCGGGTGTACCTGCCTGATGACCACACCGGTAGCCACATCGGTTCGTCAAAACTGGGAACCGCGGTCGACCGCATCGATACGCAAACCCTGGCCGTGCAAACCATCGAGCAGCCGCGAGACGACGCGGTCGCCTACATCAGCGACGGCCGCGGCACCATCCGCATCATGTGCGTCAAATCGAGGCGCGGTGCGCTCGGGGACAACGATTCGGGCAACCTCGCTTACTACTATCGCAAGACCGATTCGCGCGATTGGCTGCCGTTGGGTGAAATTGTCGGTGAGGAATCCAACGGCTTCAGGCCGGTTGCGGTGGATCATGACGCGAACCTGGCCTACGGCTACAAGAAATTGGACGGCCGTCTCGCGCTCTACACGGTCGCGCTCGACGGATCATTGAAGGAAGAACTCGTGTACGCACGGCCCGACGTGGACGTCGGCGCATTGAGTCGCATCGGACGTCGCCACCGCGTGGTGGCAGTGAACTACGCCGACGACTTCTCGCACTACCACTTCTTGGATCCGAATTTTGAAAAACTGTTAGCGTCGCTGGCCAAAGCATTGCCAGGGCAGCCCTCACTTCGCATCACTGATTCCAGCATGGACGAAAGCAAGCTGCTGCTACGCGCCGGGAGCGATAACGATCCGGGGGTCTACTATCTATTCGATAAGAAGCTGCGGCAGCTGGAACCGCTTTTATCGATCAGACGTGAGCTGGAGGGTTTCAAGCTGGCCAGTGTCAAGCCGGTCCACTATCAAGCGACCGACGGCACCTTGATCCCCGGCTACCTGACGCTCCCGCCGGGTGTCGAGACGCCGAAGGATTTGCCGGCCATTGTCATGCCGCATGGCGGCCCAAGCGCCCGCTACTACTGGGGTTTCGACTGGTTGGCGCAATTCTATGCCTCGCGTGGGTTTGCGGTACTGCAGCCAAACTTTCGAGGTTCGACGGGCTATGGGGATGACTTTTTCAAACAAAATGGGTTTCGCTCCTGGCCGACGGCCATTGGCGATGTGCTGGATGCCGGCAAGTGGCTGGTTGCGCAAGGCATAACGAGCCCCGATAAGCTTGCGATCGTAGGCTGGTCTTATGGCGGCTATGCGGCGCTTCAGTCGGCGGTGGTCGACCCCAGTGTGTTCAAGGCGGTCATCGCGATTGCCCCCGTGACAGACCTGGCGGAACTCAAGGAGGGATACCGCAACTGGTCAAACTTCTTGGTAGTAAGCCGGGAAGTCGGCGAAGGACCGCATGTGCGCGAGGGGTCGCCCGCGTTGAACGCAGCGAAGATCAAGGTGCCGGTGCTGTTGTTCCACGGCGAAATGGACCGCAATGTGCCGATCAGGCAATCGAAGGAAATGGCTGATCGTATGAAGGCCGCGGGCGTCCCACACGAGTTGGTCACCTGGCCCGATCTCGATCATCAGCTCGACGATTCCGCCGCGCGCGCGGAGATGCTGCGCAAAAGCGATGCGTTCTTGCGCCGCGCGTTGGGAATCTAGCGCTTCTCAATTCACCCGAACGGCCCCGCCAGACGAAGAACCTCCGCCCAAAGCGAGGAATAAATTTGCGCGGCATCGCTCCGGGGGGCAAAGGCTGGTATTGGCGCCCGGCGCAGAGTCATGCGTTCGATCTCACTGGAGTACGGGACTTCGGTGGCGAGCATCGTCGGAAATTGCTCGCGGGTACTTGCGATGATTTCATGATGCAGCGACTTACGACGATCGACCATCGAGAAAAACGGCAGGACCATCAAATCCGTCCAGCCTTTGCCGGCGATGAAGTCCTGCAATTGCACCAGCATGCGTACCGACAGCGGTGTGGGCAGCAGCGGCACGATGATCGCGTCCGCGGCGTGCAGCACGTTCTCTGACAAGAGTGAGATGCCGGGCGCGCAATCGAGGAATAGCACTGCATAGACGTCTCGCAAAGATCGGCTCATTCTAAGAAGCCGCTCAGTGGGCTTCTTTCGCTCAGCGAGGTGAACATCAAAATTTCTATACGAAAAATCGGCCGGCAGTAGGTCCAGATTCGTATATCCCGTCGAGAGGATGAGTTCAGGCAGGTGCCGCTTGCCGTTCAGAAGTTTCTTTGGGCTCGCGCGTTCCAGGGGATCGCCCCTCAAGGTGTAGGTCGCGGCACCCTGCGGATCCAGGTCCCAGAGCAGCGTGGGGCGATTGCTCACGGCGCACAGGTACGAGAGGTTGACCGCCGTCGTCGTCTTGCCGACCCCTCCCTTGATGTTGGTGACCGCAATTATTTTCATCGCGTCGGCTCGTTTGCCGCTCGGACCCAGATCCTCGACTTGGGCGATGGGAGCTGCGGCGGTCTGGAGCCCGGTCATGGTACGTCAGTGGTTTCGAAAACCGCGCAACAGTCGCGGTGTTGCAAGCCATTCGAGTACCGCACGGCCGACCCGAGCTCTGCCGTCAAACGACAGGCACGCGACCGCATTTTTCTTCATTTCAATCGCTAAGGCGCCGCCATCCTTCAGCAGGCAAGCCGCGAGCAGCGCCGAAAGATCCGGTTGATGTCCGACGACGGCAATCCGCTCGCTGCGATCGTTGGCCAACAGCGCCAGCACCGCCGCCGCGCCCTCCCCTGGCTTGAGTTCCGGCGCCATTTCGGCACGCGGCCAGCCGGCGACTTCCGTCAGAATCTTTGCCGTTTGCCGCGCACGAATCAGCGGACTGGTCAGAAGGCGATCGGGCACGTTGCAGAGTTTTTTGAGTCCGGCCGCCACTTTCCGCGACCGCCTGACTCCCAAGGGCGAGAGGGGCCTCGCGGCATCGTCGGCCCAACGATCGCGGTCGCGCTCGAATGCAATCGCATGTCGGATGATCAACAATTCCATCGCTTCAAAGCCTCAAGGTGCCGGCGCCTCATTGGCAGTCGATTCTTCAAATGTCGTCCGCAGCTTCTTCCACTTTTGTCTCACCTTTCGATAGCCCGTGGCGGAGCGTTTCCGGGCGCGCCGAGCGGCACCGAGATGGCGCTCCGCAAGGCGACCCATCAGGAACAAGGTTTCCGCCGGCATATCCTTGGGCTTCGCGCCGGCGAGAGTGTTCAAGCGCCGCATGGCCACGGCGGCGTCCTGCTGCAGCCCAAGATTCTCCTGCCAGCGGCGCAGCGCACGAATCAAGTCACCGGCGGATTCGCCGTAGAGGTCAGCCACTGCTTCCAGCACGTAACGCAATTTCTTCACCTGACCGCGAACCTCGTGGCACTCCTCGGTGGAGGAATCCACACGCAGAAGGTCGGCGCGCTTGCGTAATTTGCGAAACCGCCGTCGTATCAATCCGGGGGAGGCGCGCAGCGCCAGCCCTGCCGATGAGGCTTCGAGTGCGGCGCCGGGCGCGGTCAGCAGCGATGCAAATTCCTGCAAATTCTTCTGCACCCAGATCGAGTCGAGAACGCTCAACATTTGCGCACGGGCCCGGCCGCGCTCCGACAGCAAGTGCTCCTTCAAAGGTTCCATCCCCACCCGATCCGATTTCGGCAATTTGCGGCTGAAGTCCTGCAACTCATCCAGGGCGACATCGAGATCGCGGGCACACCCTAGGGCACGCAAGACGGTTTTTAGCGTCGCGCGAGTGCTTAGTAAAACTGGAGGCAGAACCGATTGAAACTGGCGCAGGATGGCATCGAGTCTGCGGCCGGCGACCCGTAAGTCATGCAATTCTTCAGGATCGTCTCCCAACCTGGCGCCGGGCTCGTGCAGCTGCCACGCAGCCAAGTAGCGCCGGAGGTTCGCCATGGCAACCTCGGCGATGGTCATGGAAGCATCCACGGTCGTTGCCGCGAATTCCGGCGCGGGCGGCGCCAATCCCACAGACTTGAGCCCGAGCGAGTACTTCGTATCGGATGCCGCCTCGAGTGCACAGTGGTTGCGAAGGGTCTTGACCAGCGATCGCAACGGCTCATGTGATTCCGTGTGGGCCTCCACCTCCACTCGAAGCATGCTTGCCTCAGGTTCACCGTGGGGCCGAGATATCACGGTTTCATCGAGGGCAATCTCGCCGAGTTGCCGTGCCTCATCACTCTTGCGGATCGCAAATCTCTGCCTCGAGGTGCGCAATTCGAACAGCGGCAACAAAGTGCGCGCTCCGCTCACCGCGCTTACTCGTGTTCCAACCGGCCCAATGGATTGTCGGATCGCTTCGTTGTCGGAACCATTGAGCATTTCAGTCAATTCCCGGCGGTCTGCGACCTCGGTGCTCGCCGAATGAAGTGACTTGAGCGTGGCTTCGGTGGTTCCACCATCGGATCGGACGCGCAGAGCGAAGCCCGCGCGATGTATTCGCCAGTCATCCGTGTCCAAGTAGGTGTCGAAGATCTCCAGGGTGGAGCGTGGTTCGAGGGTGAGCCCGTCGATCGTACCGTGGTCGCTCAACCAGCGCCGAACCGGACTAAGATCGGTACAGGCAAGCTGCCATTCCACTTCGCGCCCGTCCTTATAAGGCTTCGTGTGCGGTGCCGGGGCAGTACTGGATGACATTTGTGTGACAGTCTACCGGCTATGCGGGCGCGGCGGGGGGACCTCGTAAGGTGTTGAATAGACAAGCTTAAAGGTGCAGGGCAAAAGCAACGGCTTTTTGCGCCGCGCACTAGACTTGTAGCAACGCCCTCACGCGCTCGAGATCGGCCGGCGTGTCGACTCCGGCGGGGGGCGCGTGCGCCAGGGTAACCAGATGAATGTGCATGCCGTGCTCCAGCGCGCGCAGCTGCTCGAGCTTCTCCGTCGTCTCGAGCGGCGTCGGCGCCCAGGCCGCAAATTGCAGCAGGCTGCGCACGCGGTAGGCATAGATGCCGATGTGGCGCCACGCACCGGCGAATGAAGCCGGCACATCGGCCGCGACGCTGTCGCGCGGCCAGGGCACGGGGGCGCGGCTGAAGTACAGTGCACGCCCGTCTTTGGCACGCAGCGCTTTGACGCAGTTCGGATCCAGAAATTCTCGCAGCGATTCGATCGGCGCCACGGCCGTGACGATATCGGCCGCCGCAGCTTCGCGCAGCGACTCGGCCGCCCGGGAAATGACCTGCGCGGGCATCATCGGTTCATCTCCCTGCAGATTCACCACGATGTCCTCCGCGGCGAACGCCCTCGCCCGCACGACTTCCGCGAGCCGGTCGGTGCCCGAGGCGTGATGTTCCGAAGTCATCTGGCAGTCCGCGCCGAACCCTGAAGCGGCGGCGCGGATCCGTTCATCGTCCGTGGCCACGATCACCGAGGCCGCACCGCTGGCCACGGCGGCGCGCCACACCCATTGAATCAGCGGCCCTTCGCCTATCGGCAGCAGCGCCTTGCCGGGCAATCGCGTCGATCCAAAGCGCGCCGGTATGATGACGTGGAACACCGCGGTGACTAGGATTCCAGCAAGGGATCGTCGGCCGCGAGCGCGCGTGCTTCTTCCGGCAGCATCAGCGGGATTCCGTCGCGCACCGCGTATGCCAGCCGATCCGGGCGGCATACGAGTTCCAGGGAATCGCCTGAGCCGGCGCTGCGCAATGGACCCTTGCAGATCGGGCAAACCAACAGTTCGAGCAGTCGCTTATCCATACTTCCTCACCCGCGCTCGGCGCGCTTCCCGATACACTGAACCACGATGCTTTGCAGCGCTTCCAGGTCCCCCTCATCGAAGGCCACGCTCACCGGAACGTACCAGTGATGGGGACCCGCTATTTCTGCGCATTTTACGGCATCCTTTTCCGTCATGAGCACCGCCAGGTCGTCGGCGAAGGAAATATCCTCGACGGTCAGGCGCGCATGGTCCGGCAAGGCGTGCTCGATGACATGGATGCCCAGCGACTGCAGCAGATTGAAAAATCGCTGCGGATTGCCGATGGCGGCCACCGCGTGCACCGAGCGGCCCGAGAATTCGCTCAAGGGCCTGGCCGTTCCGTACCTCAGGGCAATTGCACTCGTGGCTTCGAGGCGCATGCGCAAGGCTCCGGCGAGCGAGACATGGCCCGCGATGACGGTTGGGCCGCCATTGACCACGACCGCGTCAGCATCCTTCAAGCGCGCCCGCGCTTCCCGAAGCGGCCCGGCCGGCAGCAGGCGTCCATTGCCGAAACGGCGTTCGCCGTCCACCACGATGATTTCGCAGTCGCGGCCCAAGGCATAATGCTGCAAGCCGTCGTCGCTCACGATGAGGTCGCAACCCGCATTGATGAGCAGCTGCGCCGCCGCCGGGCGATCGCGGCCGATGGCGATGGGCACTCCCGTCCGGCGCGCCAGCACCAAGGCCTCATCACCGACGCGGTCCGGATCGTCGGAGGCCTGCACCAGGCGCGCGCCCCGCGATGAGCCGCCGTAGCCGCGGGTCACCACGCCGGGCCTGAATCCCAGATCGGCCAGGCGAACGGCCAGCCAGCTGACCAGCGGGGTTTTGCCGGTTCCTCCCACACTCACATTGCCGATGACGATCACGGGGCGTGTCAGCCGCGTCGATCGGCACAGCTGCCTGGCGTAGGCGAACCGGCGCAGCCGCGATACGGCACCGTACACTGCGGAGAGCGGCATCAGCCACCATGGCGGCGATGCCCCCTCATACCAAATATCGTTGAGCCTGGATTGAATCGACATGCCGGCGCCGTTCAGGCGTTGAACTGCATCCCATGCAGTTTGGCATAGAGCCCGCCGCGCGCCAGAAGATCGCGGTGATTGCCGATCTCCACGATCCGGCCCTGATCGAGCACGATGATGCGGTCGGCGTTTTCAACCGTTGACAGCCGGTGCGCGATGACCAAGGTGGTCCGCCCCCGCATGAGGAGCGCGAGTTCTTGCTGCACGCGCCGCTCCGATTCATTGTCGAGCGCCGCGGTCGCCTCGTCCAGAATCAACACCGGCGAATCCTTGAGCAGCGCCCGCGCAATGGATATTCGCTGCCGCTGACCGCCGGAAAAGTTCTGGCCCCGATCGGTGAGCTGTGTATCGAATCCCCGCGGCTGCTCATTCACGAACTCCATGACGTTCGCGGCGCGCGAAGCCGCCTCCACTTCGGCATCGGTTTTGCCGACGGCATTGAAGGCGATGTTGTTGCGGATGGTATCGTTGAACAGCACCACATCCTGGCTGACCAGGCTCACTTGCGATCGCAGATCGGTCAATCGGTATTCGCGCACATCGACGCCGTCCAACAGCACCGATCCCTCCTGCACGTCATAGAAGCGCGGCACCAGCCCGACCAACGTGCTCTTGCCGCTTCCCGACGGCCCGACGATGGCGACGGTCTCGCCTGATCTCACCTGAAAGCTGATGTCGCGCAGCACATCGCCCTTCTCCGTTCCGTAGGCAAAGGACACGTTGCGAAACTCGACTTCGCCGCGCGCCCGCATCAGCCTCACGGCACCGCCGCCGCCCTCCGTCGGCTGATCCAGGATCTCGAACACGCTTTGGCCCGCCGCAATGCCCTGCTGCAGGGGACCGCTCATGCTGACCAGGCTGCGCAGCGGCGCGGGAATCAGCATCAAGGCGGTCAGAAAGCCGAAAAATTCGTCGACCATCAAGTGGTTCGAGAACACCTGACGGATGGCCACGTACAGTACGCTGGCGAGGGCAATCGCCGCGATACACTGCACGACGGGATTGCTGATCGACTTGGCGCGCACCAGCTTCATGTTCGATGCGCGATTGTGCTCGTTGACCAGCTCGAACCGCTCGGTTTGATGATCCTCGGCATTGAAAATCTTGATCAACCGATGCGCATCGATGGCTTCTTTGGCGACGCGCGTGATGTCGCCCATCGAATTCTGGATGCGCTCGCTGTAGCGCCTGAAACTGCGGTTGGCGATCTTCATCAACCATGCGATGACGGGTGCCGCCAAGATGCAAAAAACCGCAAGCCGCCAGTTCATGTAGAACAGCGTGACCAGCAATGCGACGATGCTCAAGCTGTCGCTGATGAGCGAGATGGCCGCGCTGGTCGCCGCGGCCGCCACCAACTCGATATTGTTCGTCAATTTGGACAGCAGGTGCCCGGATTGCTGCCGGTCCAGGAATGCCGTGGGCAGGCGCAGGTAGTGCGAGAACACATCGCGTCTCAAACCCTTGATGACTTGCCGGCCGACCCAGCTTGGGAAGTAGCTTTGGATATAGTCGCCGATGCCGCGCAGCGTGAAGAGCACCACGACGCCGAGGGGCACCTTCCACTGGATGCTGGGATCGCTGGTGATGAACGTGCCGTGCATGAAGTTTCTGACCAGGTAGGCCAGCGAGGCATTGGACGCCGCGAATAATATGGAGCCGAGAACACCGATCAGAAACACGCCGGCGTACGGCTTCGCGTACTTCAGCAGGCGACGGTAGATCAACCACGAACCGGCCTCGAGTTTGACGCCCGCATCCGGCGGTGTGCTCAAGGGGCCGCGTCCTCGTGCACCGTGGCGATGTTGAGCTGAGCAAACCCCAAGCGTCCGGCCACATCCATGGCGGTGACGACCGCCTGATGCGTGGTTCGGGCATCGGCGCGAATCGTGATGGGGCCGCGATCCGTGCCGGCCTCCTTCAGCAAAGCCGCGCGCAAGGTATCGGGGCTCGAGTTGATCAGCGTGCGTTCATTGACGCGATAGTTGCCTTCCACGGTGACGGTGATGACCAAAGGCTCGTGCGGCCCCCGGGGAATCGGCGTATCGCTCGATTGGGGCAGATGAACCTTGACGCGCCCTTCCTGGTTGAAGGTGGTGGACACCATGAAAAAGATCAACAGCACCAGCAGCACGTCGATCATCGAGATCAGATTGATCTCGGGATCTTCGCGGTGGCGGGGTCGCAAGTTCATCGCGGCACGGCACGGCGCTGGTCCACGTCGCGCTCATCCACGCCGCGCTCGTCCAACGCGTCGACGAGTTTCATGGCTTCCTTCTCCATTCGGATCACCAGGCGCTCAACCTTGCCCCGCAGGTAGCGATAGGCAATGAGCGAGGGGATGGCCACGGTCAACCCGGCGGCGGTGGTGATGAGCGCCTCGCCGATTCCGCCGGACAGAGTTCTCGGGTCGCCCAGCCCGCTGGCCGTGATGGCATTGAAGGCGTGGATGATGCCGGCCACCGTGCCAAGCAATCCGAGCAACGGAGCAATTGCCGCAATCGTGCCCAGGGTGTTGAGGAAGCGCTCCAGGTCGTGGATGACGTGGCGGCCGCCGTCCTCCAAGCGCTCGACCATCAGGGCGCGCGGCTTGTTGCGGTTGGCAATCCCGATCGCCAGCAGCTTGCCCAGCGGGGAGTTTTGCTCGAGCGCCAACACCAGCTTGTCGCTCAATTGATCCGCCTCGATCCAATTCCAAACTTTTTGAGCCAGGTCACGCGGGATGACGCGATTGCTCTGTAGAGTCCACAAACGCTCCAAAATTATGGCCACCGCTGCGATGGAACATAAGATGATCGGCCACATGAAACCGCCGCCCGCGCGGATGATCTCCCACATTGCGTCCTCGTTTAAGTCAAATAAAAAGCTGCGGGCATGATACTTGACCGCCGTCTGTTGAGACAGTGCTTTTGGCACCCGCTTCAAACCATTGATTTACCAAATAGTCGACTAGTCCAGTACGGCCGTCACGAAAGCGGCATAATGTCGCCTCGGGAGACGTAAAAAAAACATGAGACACTGGCTGAAACGTATCACTCCGGACCGCGGTCTTCTGGAAAAGCACTGGTGCCTGAAGCATTTCAGCGCCGTGATGCTCGACCGCCAATGCTGGACATTCAATCGCTCCAGTGTCACGCGCTCATTCGCCCTGGGCCTGTTCATCGCCTTCATTCCGCCGACCCCCCTGCTCCCGGTGCACCTCGTGACCTGCGCGCTGCTCGGCATCTATTTGCGCCTCAACCTGCCGGTCATGTTCGCCACCGTTTTCGTCAGCAACCCCTTCACCTGGCTGCCCCAGGTGGCCGGATCCCTCTGGGTGGGCGCGAAGCTCCTGGGACTGGATTTGATGCCCTTCCTGCACGCCATCAGCCATCACACCTTCTGGGCGGAAATGAGCCTGCTCTGGGCACCGCTGCTGCTCGGTGCGCTGGTTCTCGGCTTGATCGCCGCCGTATCCGGGTATGTGCTGGCGCAGGCCGTATGGCGTGCCCGGGTCGTCTACCAGCTGCGGCGCCGTCGGGCACGTTCAGGCGGCCGCGGCGCGGCGCTCGGCTAGGACTCCATCCGCGAGGGTCAGTACCCGGTCAAGGCGCACCGCCAATCTCTCATCGTGGGTCACGATGACCAGACTGGTGCCGAGTTCACGATTGAGCTCCAGCATCAGCTCGAAAACCTGCGCGGCATTCTTACCGTCCAGATTCCCGGTCGGCTCATCGGCCAGCACCAGTTTCGGCCGCGTGACCAACGCTCGGGCCACGGCCGCGCGCTGGCGTTCCCCGCCGGACAGCTGTGATGGACGATGGTTGAGGCGTTCCCCCAGGCCGACGCGGGACAGCAGCGCACCCGCCTCACGCTTCGCATCGCGAGGCTGCATCCGGCGCACCAGCAGGGGCATGGCCACATTCTCCAACGCGGTGAATTCAGGCAGCAGATGATGGAATTGGTATACGAACCCGACGGCGTGATTGCGCAGGCGCCCGCGCTCGGTATCGTTCAGCTGATTCATGGCGGCTCCGGCGATGTCGACCGTGCCGCGCGTCGGCAAATCCAAGCCGCCGAGCAGCTGCAGCAGCGTCGTCTTGCCGGAGCCGGACGCGCCGACGATGGCGATGCGCTCGCCGCTTTGCACGCGGATGTTCGCCCCGCGCAGCACCTGCAGCGTCACGCCGCCCTGGATGAACTCCTTGACCAGATCCACCCCCTCGAGCACGGTATCGTTTGAAGTCGGCATCTTGACCCTCAGTCGTTTCGCAAGGATTCGGCAGGCAGCAGGCGTGCAGCGCGCACCGCCGGATACACGGTGGACACGCATGCAAGAACGAATGCGAATCCGCAGATGCGCACCACATCGGCGGCGTGTACATGCGCCGGCAGGTCGCTCATGAAGTACACGCGTGCGTCCAGGAATTTGAATCCGACGACCGCCTCCAACGCGTGCACCAGTTCCTGCAGATTGACCGCGACGAGCACGCCCAGCAGCACGCCGCCCAGAATGCCGAGCATTCCGATCAGGCTGCCCTGTACGATGAACACCGACAGGACACTGCCGGGCGAGGAGCCGAAAGTGCGCAGGATGGCGATGTCGCGGCGTTTGTCCTTGACCACCATGACCATGGTCGACACGATGTTGAAGGCGGCAACCGCCACCAACAAGGAAAGAATCACGAACAAAATGCGCTTCGTGATCGTGATCGAACGGAAGAAATTCACGTGCTCATTGGTCCAGTCCTGGATCTCGACGCCGCCTCCGATGGCGATTGCGGCCGCGCGCGAGACGCGCGGCGCGGCATACATGTCGGCAAGGTTCAGGCGGATTCCCGTGACATCCTCGCCCATGCGCAGCAGTTTCGCCGCGTCCTGCATCGCGACCACCGCGATCCGCCGATCGTACTCGTACATGCCGACCGAGAGGATTCCCGCGACCTCGAAGCTGCGCATCCTCGGAATCACGCCGAGCGGCGTGACATCGCCGAGTGCGACGATCAGCACCACGCGATCCCCGACCTTGGCGCCCAGTTCCTCGGCCAGAGCCTTGCCGAGAATGACCCGGTAAGTGCCTGCGGATAGATCCGCGATCCGGCCGCTCAGCAGATGCGGAGCCAGGTCGACCACGTGCGCTTCCGATTCGGGCACGATGCCCCGCAACAGCACACCGGAGGACTTCTCGCCGTGGGTCATCAGGCCCTGTTCCTCGATATACGGCGACGCACCGACGATGCCCGGGAAGGCCTGGAGTTTGGTGATGTCCGCGCGCCAATTCGGAATGCGTCCTTCGATGCCTGAGATGGTCGCGTGCGCCGTCAGGCTCAAGATCCTCGTGCGCAGCACCTCCTCGAAACCATTCATGACGGAGAGCACCACGATCAGGACCGCAACGCCAAGGGCCAGCCCGAGAATGGCGATACCCGCGATCAGGGATACGAACCCCCGGTGCGGCGATGCGCGCAGGTAACGAAGCCCCAGGAATCCTTCGTACCAGTAGCTCTTCATTCGTATCGCAGAGCCTCGGCGGGCTGGGTACGCGACGCCTGGGTTGCCGGATACACGGTCGCCACGAAGGTCAGAACGAGCGCGGCAATGGCAATTCTCACGACATCGAAAGGATGCAATTCGCTGGGTATGCCGGAGATGTAATAGACGTCCGGGTCCATGATGTGGAACCCCAGATTCGACTCCAGAAAAGGCACGATCACATCCACATTCAACGCGAGCGCGAGTCCCAGGCCCACACCGAGCGCCGTGCCGATCCAGCCGATGAGCACCCCTTGGGTCATGAAGACGGCCACCACGCCTCTCGGACTCAAACCCAGCGTGCGCAGAATCGCAATGTCGGTGCGCTTGTCATTCACCACCATGACCAGCGTCGCCACGATGTTGAACACCGCGACCGCCACGATCAGCATGAGCATCAATCCCGTCGTGGTCTTCTCGATGTGGATCGCGCGAAAATAAGCTTCATTCTCTTGGGTCCAATCACGCACCTCGAGCGGCGGATTCAAGCGCGCCGCCGCAATGCGCGATAACTGGGGCGCCTGGAGCACATCGTCGAACTTGAGCCGGATGCCGGTAGGCCCCGGCAGACCTCGCAGCGCCTCGGCGTCGCTCAAATTGATCAGCGCGAGCACGCTGTCATGCTCCTGCAAGCCGACTTCAAAGGTCCCGACCACTTGGAATTCCTGCAGCCGCGGTGCGAACGCCCCGCCGGCGGTGTTGCCCGGAATCATGATGGTCACCGTATCGCCGGCCCCCACCTGTAGCTGGTAGGCCAGCATTCTTCCTAAGATGATGCGATTGGAGCCCGGTTTCAGATCGCTCAGCTTCCCCTCGCGCATGGCATCGTCGATGGATGAAACGCCCGGCTCCGATTCAGGGTCGATGCCGCGCACAATGGCCCCGCTCATCGAGGATTGCCGGCTGAGCATGGCGTCGGTATCGATATAGGGCGCCGCGCCGGTAAGGCCCGGAGAGCCCCGCAGCTGCGCTATTTTGGTCTGCCAGTCCGATAGGGCGGCGCCGCCGGAGCTCAACGTGGCGTGTGCGGACAGGCTGAGCAAGCGGCCTCGCAGTTCCGCCTCGAAGCCGTTCATGACGGAAAGGACGGTAATGAGCGCGGCCACACCCACGGCGACGCCAAGCAGCGACACCCAGGTGATGAAAGAGACGAAAAAACTGTGCTCCCGGGCCAGCGAATAGCGCAGACCCACAAAGACAGGCAGAGGTTGGAACATGCGTGGTGACTGACCCTTAAACGGACCGGTTAAATGGCAATGCAATCAGAGTGTTAATTGAGTCAAGTATTGGTCCATAAAGGCAGTGGTATAGTTTCAGGGGGCGCCTTCTTAAGGTCCCATGGGTCATCATAGGATATCGGTAACATTTGAGGTACGCCATGAAGTATCGAATTCTGCTGCTAGCCGCGGTGCTCGCCAGCGGCCTCGCCGGAGCCGAAACCATTGCCATCGACAACGGCATCGCCGTCAAGCCATCCGACGTTCCCACCCCGACCCGCGGTATGACCATGGACCAGGTTGCGAACAAATTCGGTGCCCCCGCGAGCAAGGTTCCCGCCGTCGGCACGCCGCCGATTTCGCGCTGGGAGTATCCGGGCTTCATCGTATATTTCGAGCACGAGCACGTCATCCACAGCGTCGTGGTCAATTCGTAGAGTTTATTGACGCGTAACCGCGCCTAGGTTCGCGTAACATCATCCGCTCCTAAAGGACCCACCGCGACTTCGTTCGCGGCGGGCGTTTTTTTATTCTTGCCATTTGCCGATGTCCTTACTCAACCCAATTCTTCCCGGCAGCGATGCCCGCCCCGTCAAATGGGGCCGATTGTACGGGGCGGCTCCCGCGCTGGCGCTCGCCGAGGCCGCGCCCAATGCCCCAGGTCCTCTGATTGTCATCGCGCGCAGTTCCCGCGAAGCGGAAACCCTGAGCGATGAGATTCGATTCTTCGCCGGACCCAGCTCGAGCGTCCGGGTGTTCCCTGACCTGGAGACCCTGCCCTACGACAGTTTTTCCGCGCATCCGGACATCACCTCGGCGCGTCTGGCCACGCTGGCAGAACTGCCGCGCGCCCGGCACGGCGTCTGGCTGGTTGCCATCGACACTTTGCTGCAGCGGTTGGCGCCGCGCAGCTACATCGAGGGGTATTCGCTCAAGGTCCATGTGAACGAGACGCTGGATCTGGAGGCGCTGCGCATGCAGCTGGCACTGGCCGGCTATGCCGCCGTGACCCAGGTCGTCGCGCATGGCGAATTCGCCGTGCGCGGCTCGCTCATCGATGTGTTTCCGATGGGCTCCGATACGCCCTTCCGCATCGACCTGTTGGATCGCGATGTCGACAGCATTCGGCGCTTCGATCCGGACACCCAACGTTCGCTCGACAAGCTGGATCGCATTCATTTGTTGCCCGCGCGCGAGACGCCATTGAATCCCGAGGCCGTGCGCGAGTTCCGGCGCCGCTACCGTCTTCGATTCACAGGAGATCTTTCCGAACAGGCGGTGTATCGCGACGTCAGCAACGGGATGGCACCGGGAGGCATTGAATTCTTCTTGCCGCTGTTTTTCGAGCGCACGTCGCATCTCTTTGAGTATTTGCCGCCCAACAGCACCCTGGTGGACATCAACGATGCCACCACCTTGAGTGGCGGCCTGTGGCAGGGCATCGTCGATCGGCACGAACAACTGCGCCACGATCGGTACCGGCCCATCATGGACCCGGCGGAGGTCTATCTGACCCCCGCCGAATTCAGCGAACTGCACGCGCCTTGGGGGAAGATCGAGCTTCACACCTTCGAATGGCCGCCCGAAACCGCCGGACCATTCCAAAATTTCCCGAGTGCCGCGCCCGCGACGGTGCGCATCGACCCTCGCGCCGAGCAGCCGGCCGCTGAATTGGTGTCGCATCTCGACGCGAGCGGCGCCAGAATTCTGCTGGCAGCCGAATCGGCCGGCCGCCGCGAATTGATCTTGGATTTGCTCCGCAGCCGCGGCGTCGAGCCCAGGCTCTTCGACAGCTTCGCGGCATTTCAGGCGAGTGGACTGAAGCTCGGCATTGCCGTGTCCTCCGGCGCGGCGGGTCTCACGCTCCAATCGCCGCCGCTGGAAATTCTGACCGAAGCACAGCTTTTCGGAGATCGCGCACGTCAGGAGCGCCGGCGGCGCCGCACCGAGCGCGATCCGGCCAAAATTCTCAAGGAATTGTCGGACCTGCGCATCGGCGCGCCGGTGGTGCACGAAACCTACGGCGTCGGGCGATACGTCGGATTGCAGACGATGGACATTGCGGGCTACACGGGCGAATTTCTGGTCCTGGAGTATGCCGACGGCGACAAGCTCTATGTGCCGGTCCAATCTCTGCACCTGGTCTCGCGCTATACGGGAGCACCGGCGGAAACGGCGCCGCTGCACAAGCTCGGCGGGGAGCAATGGCAGAAGGCGCGCCGCAAGGCGGCTCAGCGCATTCGCGACGTCGCCGCGGAACTGCTGGATTTGTATTCCCGAAGAGCCGCAAGGCTCGGCACCCGCATGCTGGCCGGCGAGGCCGAATATCGCGCATTTCAATCCGGCTTCCCCTTCGAGGAGACCGCGGATCAGGCGGCCGCCATCGAACAGGTGATCGGGGACCTGAAATCCGACAAGCCCATGGATCGTGTCATCTGCGGCGATGTGGGCTTCGGCAAGACCGAAGTGGCCCTGCGCGCCGCCTTCATCGCGGTACAGGCCGGCAAGCAGGTCGCGGTTTTGGTGCCCACGACGCTGCTGGCACAACAACACCACACGACGTTCGTGGACCGATTCGCGGACTGGCCGGTCCGCATCGAGAGCTTGTCGCGCTTCCGCACGAACAAAGAAGCCCAGGGGGTCATTGACGGGGTCGCCTCGGGCACGGTGGATGTCGTCATCGCCACGCAACGGCTGCTGCAAGGAAAAATTCGCTTCAAGGATTTGGGCCTGGTCGTCATCGATGAGGAGCATCGGTTCGGGGTACGGGACAAGGAAAAACTAAAAGCCCTGCGTACGGAGGTCGATGTGCTCACCTTGACCGCCACCCCCATTCCACGAACACTCAACATGGCCATGGGCGGCCTTCGCGACCTGTCGCTGATCACCACGCCTCCCGCCGAGCGGCTTGCCGTGAAGACCTTCGTGCTCGAGTGGAATGAAACGGTGGTGCGCGAAGCGGCGTTGCGCGAGATTCGCCGCGGCGGCCAGATCTACTACGTTCACAACACCATAGAGACCATCGAAAAGACCGCGCAGGCCATTCGCGAACTGGTGCCGGAGGCCATCGTTGCCGTGGGGCACGGCCAGATGCGCGAACGCGAACTCGAACAGCTGATGCTGGATTTCTATCATCGGCGATTCAATGTCCTGGTCTGCACGACCATCATCGAGAGCGGCATCGATGTGCCGACGGCCAACACCATCATCATCGACCGCGCCGACCGCTTCGGCCTGGCACAGATTCACCAGCTGAGAGGCCGCGTCGGCCGCTCGCACCATCGCGCGTACGCCTATCTCATCACGCCGCCGCGCAAGGCGATGACGGCCGATGCGCTCAAGCGGCTCGAAGCGCTGGAATCCCTCGAAGAGCTTGGCGCCGGGTTCACCCTCGCCACGCACGATCTGGAGATCCGCGGCGCCGGTGAGCTGCTCGGGGATGAGCAAAGCGGCCAGATCCAGGAGATCGGCTACAACCTGTATATGGAGTTATTGGAACGCGCCGTCTCGGCACTGAAATCAGGCAAGCAGCCCGATCTGGAGCGCCCGTTGGATGCCGGGCCCGAGGTCGAATTGCACGTGCCCATGCTGATTCCCGAAGACTATGTGCCCGATGTGCATTTGCGGCTGATGCTGTACAAGCGCATTGCCGGTACGCCCTCGCGCGAAGAACTCGATGAGCTGAAGGTGGAGATCATCGACCGCTTCGGACCGATACCGCTCTACGCGCAATCCTTGTTCCGCGCGGCCTACCTCAAGCTGCGCGCTGCCGCACTCGGAATCCGCAAGATCGACGCCGGCGCCAGCAATGGGTACATCCTCTTCGATGAGCAGAATAAAGTCGATCCGAAACGAGTGCTCAAGCTCATTCAGGGCAAGCCGAAGGAATATCGCCTCGATGGTCCGCTGAAGGTGCGCTTCGCCCACATTGCGCGAACCGAAGACGCGCTCTTCGAACGCGTGGAGCAGCTCGTCGATCAGCTGGGGTGACGGGGCGCGGCACGCGTAGCGTGTCACGCCCCCCGCCGGTCGGCTACTGGATGGCGCCCAGAAAATCACCCTTGCCGATCTCCACGCCGCTCTTGCGCAGCAGGGCGTAAACCATGCTGGCATGGAAGTAGAAATTCGGCAGCACAAAATCGTTGACATAGCTCAACGCCGTGAACTTCCACACACCGCTGGGAAACTTCAGCTCGATGGCGCGGCTTTCGTCGCCGGCCATTTTTGCCGCAGTCACGGTCTTCAAGAAATCCAAGGTTTTGCCGATTCGTGCCTTCAGTTCCGGCAGCGTCGTTTCGGTATCTTCGTGCTTGGGCACCTCCATGCCGGCCAGACGCCCCGCCGCGCCCTTGGCCGTATCGCAGGCGATCTGCACTTGGCGGCTCAAGGGATGCATGTCGGGGAACAGGCGCGTCTGCGCGAGCACGGCGCCGTCGATTTTTTTTGCCGCCGCATACGCCGCAGCCTTGTCCAGGATCGCGGACATATTGGTGAGTCCGCGCGTCAGTGCGGGAATCGAGAAGTCATACAGGGAAATCGCCATCGAAATATCTCCTAAGTCTCAAGGCGCAAAGGGGGCGTCACTTTAGCTAAAGGCGCCTCTGTTGAATAGCGCCCCTCTGAGATGGCGCCTCTGTTGAATAGCGCCCCTCTTGGATGGCGCCTCTGTTGAATAGCGCCCCTCTTGGATGGCGCCCCTCTTGAAAAGCGCCCCTCTTGGATGGCGCCTCTCATGAATGGCCAGGCTGCCGAATGCGCTAATATTGCGCAGCCATGCTGCCTTTCTCCGAAGCTTGCGAGCGAAACAAGGCACCGATACTCGAGGTGTTGCGGGTGGCCTTTGCCGATCGGGCTCAAGTGCTGGAAATCGGCAGCGGCACCGGCCAACACGCGGTGTATTTTGCGGCGCACTTGCCGCATCTGACCTGGCATCCCACTGAACAATTGGCCTACCTGCCCGATCTTGGCGCCCGGGTGAGACTCGAGGGCCCGCCCAATCTGCGCGCCCCCACCGTTCTCGATGTCAATCAATCCGTATGGCCGCTACGCACGGCGGATGCAATTTTCACCGCCAATACGCTGCACATCATGGCGTGGGCGGAAGTCGTGGCACTGTACCGGGGCCTCGATGGCGTGCTGTCGCGGGGCGGCGTCCTGTGCGTGTATGGTCCCTTTCGCTACCACGGCCGCCACACGTCCGACAGCAACCGGGACTTCGATCGCATGCTGCAGGAGCGCGATCCGCTCTCGGGTGTGCGCGATATTCAGGACATCACGGCACTCGCGGCGCAATATGACCTGCGGCTGGGCGCCGATCACGGCCTGCCGGCCAACAATCGGTTGCTGGAGTTTGTGAGGGACTAGAAGTCTCATGCTTGCAGCAATGCCGCGAGCAGCGCACGCTGCTCCAAATTTCCATCGTAACGTTCGCCGTTGATGAAGAACGCCGGCGTCGATGCCACGCCGCTGCGCATGCCGCCCATGAAGTCGCGCTTGACGCGCGGCCGGTAGCGGCGGGCGTCCATTTCCGCCTCGAATCGGGGAATATCCAGTTTCAGCTGGTGCGCCAGCGTGTGCACCAGATCCGAGCCCAGATCGGCTTGGTGATCGAACAGAGCATTGTGCATTTCCCAGAACTTACCCTGCGCGCCGGCGGCCTCCGCCGCTTCCGCGGCGTACTGGGCATAAGGGTGCACCTCGTTCAGCGGCATGTGGCGGAAGACGAAACGCAGATTCGCACCCATTTTTTCGATGATGCCGGCCACCATGGAATGGACGTCGGCGCAGTAGGGACACTGATAGTCGCCATATTCAACCAAGGTGACCGCGGCATCTTCCGGACCCTGCGCATGGTCGCTTTTTCCGACAATGACGGAAAGACTCATCGCAGCGCAGACCCGCAGTCGGCGTCCTTCCCGTGACCGCGGTCAACCAGCATCAATTTCGAATCGTGAGCGTCGATGCCGACGGAAGGATGCGCCAGCGTGCCGCGAATCAATATCGGCGACCGCAACCGCAAGAACCGCATGCTCTTGGGATAACCGCGCAACACGAAATCCAGAGTCTCGGTATCCAAATGGGCGGCGCCCTCGCCGGCGATCAGCACAGGCTCGGTGTCGAGCATCAAACTCGTGGCCGTGAGCGTGCCGGCGTGGGCCTCGAGACTGGCCACACCGCAGCGTACGGGCACCTCTTTCCTGTTCTCGGCGAGCAGCAACCCCAATCCTCGAAGATCGACTCCGGTGAGTTCCGCCAGGGAATCGCGCACCGTGCCGCCCGGCAGTGTCGCCTTGATGCTGCCCTCGGCGCTTGCCGCAAACTCATGCACGGATCGGCCGTGGCCCGTCAGGTTGAGCTGAAGCCCGAGAGGGCCCTCGAGAGCCGGAGGAGCGGTTCCTTTGCGAACATATTGCCCCAGTTGCAAGTCGGTGATTTGAACTCCTAAGTTGATCGCTGGAATGTCCTTTCGCGCATCGATCCTCAATTGCAGGTTCATTTTGCCATCGAGCACGTCGGCCGACAGCGGATTCACCGCAAGAACGCCGCGATCGATCGTCATCGCCGCCGCCACGGCATTGAACGTCACGCGGCCTGCCGTCACTCGCCGCGCTCGAAATCTTACCGTAGCCGTCATCGGTCGCAGCGCGCGAGCATCGGGTGTCGCAGTCGACAGCAGCAGCGGCCGGGCCGACTGCGGCTGCGGATCGCGGCCCGCGGCGCCCGATCCTAAGTCTGCCAAGCGCAGCGATTGAGAGGTCAGATCGGCATCCATGCTCATCAGTCCCTTCTGGAGCCGGATCGATACGCTGCCGTGAATATCGCTTTGTCCGGACGCGACGGCAAGATCGCTATACGAGGATGCGTCGCCATGACGCACAAATTTGCCGGAGAGATGATAGGCACCGGTATCGATCAATTGGGTGCCGATAAGATAATAAATGTCCTTCAGATCGGCGCCGTCCCCTTCGAAGGACGCCTCCATATTGAGCAGATCGAACGCCGCCGACAGCGTACCCTTGGCGCTGAGATGCGAGCCACTGGAACGCTCGCTCACCGTAAAGCCGTAGGGCTTGTCGCGACTCGCACTGCGCAGCGGATCACCGAGAAGTTCGAAGCTGACCGGCCTGCCGTTCAGCTGCCCCTTCGCCTCCATGCGCAAGGTCGGTGCCCCCTGCGCCCCGGGGACATCCTCGGCGCTGAGCGTTCCTTCGAACTGCCGGTGCTTTTGCTCATCTTCCATCCGCAGGTGCGCATCGACCATGGACACGGCATGGACGATCGGCAACCCCGGGGATACCTGCTCATCGGGATTCTTCATCTGCCAGTTGGCATGGCCCGGCACGTCGCGAAACATATTCAGCGTGGCTCCCTCGATGGCAAGGCTCGCGATCTCGACGTAGCGGCCGAGGCGAGGCGTTTCAAATACCACGGTGATCTTCGCCGCCTGGACGGCGATGCCGGGCGGGGTCCACGGGGGGTTTCCGATGGTGACCCGTTCGGCGACCAGCCGGGGATTTCGGGAAAACAGGCTGAGCCGCAGCGGCCCATCGACCCGGATCACTCGCTGCGCATCGGCAGCCAGGAATTTCACCAAGGGGCCTTGAACATAACCCGCATCCAAGGCGGCGGCGATCAGCAAGCTCAAGACGATGAGCCCCAAAAAGGTCCACAGCAGCCAGGTGGCCCCGCGACGCAACACGGAAATCCAGGTCATGGTGCATTAACGCACAAGACAGTCTCCACATTTGGTGGCATAATGACACCGAAACGTAGATTCCGCGTCCCATGCGCGCGGGCAAATACATACCATGGCGAACCACAGGGGAAGGTTAACGACTATGAAGAAGACTCGTACATCTGTCGCGGCAGCGGCGCTGATTGCGGTCGCAGGCTTGAGCTACATGGGCCTAAGCGGTGCAACGGCGAGTTCGGCTGCAAAAGCTCCCGCCGAGGTGGTATTGCCCGTTACGGTCGATGACTTCCGGCTGTCCGATCAAAACCTTCATTCGCATGAACTGCGGCAGCTCGGAGATGCCAGCGCGATCGTGCTGATCACGCAGGCGAACAGCTGCCCTGTCAGCCGCAACAACAGTGCTGCGGTGAAAGCGTTGCAGGATGAATACTCGGCCAAGGGCGTCGAAATTTTCATGCTGAACTCCACGCCGACCGACAAGCGCGAAGCGATCGTCGCCGAAGCTCAGAGCTATGGATACAACCTGCCCATCCTGATGGACACCAATCAGCTGGTCGGCGAGCAGTTGGGCGTTACCCGCACGGCCGAGGTGATCGTCATCGATCCGAAGACCTGGAAGATCGTCTATCGCGGTCCCATCGACGATAAGGTCACCTACGAGCGCCAGAAAGCGGCCGCTGAGCACACCTGGGCCAAGGATGCCCTCGATGCGCAACTGGCCGGCAAGCCCGTCGCAGTCGCCAAGGTCGAGGCGGTCGGTTGCCTCATCGACTTCCCCGAGCGCGCAAAGATCGCCACCAGCAAGGTGACGTATGTGAAGAACATCGCGCCGATGTTCGAGGACAAGTGCGTGTCCTGCCACGAACCCGGCGGCATCGGTCCCATGCCCTTCACGAAGTTCGAAGAGATTGCGCCCTTTGCACCCATGATCCGCGAAATGATCCGCACCCAGCGCATGCCGCCGTGGCGTGCCGACCCGAGCGTCGGACACTTCCTCGGTGACCGCAGCCTGTCGGCCGCGCAGATCAAAACCTTGGTTCACTGGGTCGAAGCGGGTGCCCCGCGCGGCACCGGCGCAGACCCGTTGGCCGCGAAGACCTTCACGGCGCCGGAATGGCCGCTGGGCAAGCCGGACTTGGTGCTGGATGTTCCCGCGTTCACCATACCGGCGAACGGCATCGTGGATTATCAACGCCCCTACGTCGTCAATCCGTTGAAGGAAGGCAAGTGGCTGCGTGCCTCGACCATCAAGGTCGTGAATCGCCAGACCGTGCACCACATCCTCACCGGCTACCTGGCTGAAGTGCCCGGACCCGGCCAGGTCGCGAATGAGAGCAAATGGGGAGTGTCCTTGGGCGGCTATGCGGTGGGCGCCGAATCCTTCGTCGAACCGCCGGACACCGGCGCCTATATACCGCCGGGCGGTGCCGTCGGTTTCCAGGTGCATTACACGCCGTTCGGCCAGCAAGTGACCGAGCACTCGCAGATCGCGCTGTACTTCTACGACAAGAAGCCGAAGTACGTGATGCGAAACTCGGTCGTGTTGAACGCGAACATCGTCATTCCCGCCAACAAGGAAAGCACCGAGCTGCAGGCGTACATCGATGTTCCGAAGGACATGAAGTTGTACGGCGCATTCCCGCACGCCCATTATCGCGGCGCATCCTCGCAGTTCTTCCTGGTGGATCCGAGCGGCAAGAGGACCTTGCTCGTTTCCCTGCCCCACTATGACTTCAACTGGCAGCGCGAATACAATTTCGTTCAACCGGTCATGGTTCCGGCCGGATCCAGACTGCTCGCCGTATACACGTACGACAATTCCGTGCGAAATCCCGCCAATCCGGATCACAATCGGGTCGTTCCGTGGGGCGATCAATCCTTTGACGAGATGCTCTACACCGCCTTCCATTACGAATGGGTCGGAGAGACTTCCGACAAGATGGATCAATATGCGGGCTTCGATAAGGACCTGAACAAGAACCGTCTGTTCGGCATGCTCGACACGAAGATGAACGGCAAGCTGGACATGTCCGAACTGACCGGCCCCATCGGCAAGCAATTTGCGGCGAGCTTCGCCAAGATCGACACCGACCATGACGGCTTCATCGAGCCGAATGAATTGGCGGCAGCCGAGGGCAACATGCAGAAGCGGCGCGAGCAGGCATCGCAGCCCGCAGCCGCCGCTCCTGCAGCACCGGCAGCGGCGGCACAGCCGGCGGAAAAGACCGGAGGCGGCCAGTAACCTCGAGTGGCGGCCCGTGTATTCCTTTGATCGATGGAAGGGATTCACGCGGGCCGCCGCCTTCATCTCGCTCGTGACGGCCGCCCTCGGTGCGGGCGGCTACGCGCATGCCTCAGGTCTGGGCCGCGTGAACGTCGGCGCGCAGGTGCCGATGTTCAGCGCGAAGGGCGCCGACGGCAAAGAACACCGCCTGCGCGACTACGCCGGCAAGCTGGTGGTGCTGGAGTGGACCAGTCCCGTGTGTCCCTTCACCGCCGTGAAGTACCAGAGCGGGGTCATCCAGGCATTGCAGCGCTACGCGGTTTCGCACCGGGTCGTGTGGCTTTCCATCGATACTGCCGCACCCGATAAGGCCGGCTATTTGACCGCCGCCGGCGCTCGCGAGCGCATTGCGCAGACCCACGCAACCGTCACCGCATTTCTGTTCGACTTGGACGGCAGGATCGCGCGCAGCTATGGCGCCAAGACGACGCCGAGTTTTTTTATCGTCGACCGTGACGGCACGCTCGCCTACGAAGGAGCCATGGATGATCAGGTGTTCGCCGATGACGCCCGCGGACATGAATACATGAAAGCGGCGCTCGATGATCTGCTGGCCGGACATCGCGTGAAGGATTCGGAAACACGGCCTCAGGGCTGCGCGATAGAATACTGACAAGATGGGTCTGGGAAGCAAAAACGCGGCCTCTGCGCGCCGCATCGAAACGGCGGCAAAATCCCGGCGGGTCCAATTGCTCGACCAGGCGGCGCGGGAATTGAATTCCAAAGGCATTTCCATGACGTCCTTGACCGCCGTCGCGGACAAGCTCGGCTTTTCACGCGCCTCGCTCTACTACTATGTCGAGGACCGCGAAGACCTGATGTTTCAGGTTTACCTGCGATCCTCGGAGATCATGGCGCGCCAGCTCGGTGAGGCGGCCCAATCCGGCGGTAGCGCGCTGCAGGTTGTCGGGAATTTCATTTCCAGAACCCTGGATCCGGTGGAACCGGAACTCGCCGCCCTGAGCGAGATCGGGCTCCTCGACCAGGCGGCCCGGGAAACCGTTCTCGGCATCTTCGAAGCCGTCGTGGCGCGCCTGGCGAGCTTGCTTGAGACCGGCGCCCGAGCCGGCAATATCCGCTCCTGCGACTTTCCGATTGTCGCGCGCACCATCATCAGCATCATTCACTCCATACCGCTGAATTCGCCCTTGGCAACGGCGCTGCGCGTGAGCCGAAACGAAATCATCGCGGCGGCCAAGGACATCCTGGCCGATGGTTGGGCGGCCGACCGGACCCGGGCCGTGGATCCCCCGCCGATTGATTTCTCACCCCTGCTCACCCAGCCCGGCGGCCTGTTCGATCGCGGCGCGCAGTTCGACGCCAAGCGCGAAAAGATTCTCGCGGCAGCCTCGCAGCTGTTCAATCGCCGCGGCGTCGACACCACCTCGCTGGATGACATTGCGGCCGCCGTGGGCGCGACCAAGCGCACGCTCTACCACTACATCGGCGACAAGCAGACCATCGTGTCGGCCTGCTATGCGCGCACCGATCGGATCTTTTCGTTCATTCGCGAACAGGCGACCGCGCAAGGAGGCTCAGCCATCGACACGCTGATCGCGGTGCTGCGCGCCAATGCCATCTCGCATCAACGCGACGATATCGAGCCGCTGCGCTCATCCACCGGCTACGATTCGTTGAGCGATGAGGAAAAGGTTCTTGCCGCCGAGCGCGGCCGGGTGTTGGTGCAGGCGTACCGCGCGCTTTGCCGGGAGGCCCACAATGAGCACTCCATGCGCGACGTGAACCGCGATTGCCTCTTGCTGTTCATGCGCGGCGCCGGCAGCTGGCTCGCGAAAGGCCTGGTGCGCGGGGATGATCAGCGCAAGGCGCAGATCGCCGCGGAAATCGCCGATCTCCTGCGCCTGGGCCTGAACCCGATTTAAGAACCTTCCTGGCCGGAATTATTCGTCAACGGACGAAACGTCATTCATACCCCATTGAGCTTGCCGTTACTGCCTGTCGTAGACCGACACGTCATCGTACTTCCCGCCAGTTGCATGCGTGCCCTTCTGCGAGAAAGTCAGCGTCTTGCCGTCTTTCGACACAGTACGGACCGCGGTACCGATGGTCGCGCCCGCTTTCATCTGGGTGCTATGAATGGTCAACGCATCTACGCGCACGACTGACACCATATCGAAGTCAGGAGTGCCGCTGGCCGGGTAGGGTTTGCCATCCTCTTTGAAGGTCAGATTTGTTGTGGATTCCTTTCCGTCCGCCGCCGTGGTCTTTACCGTCACTGTCATGCCTTGCGCCGATTCAGTGTAAATTCGCGTTTGGCTCCTAGGTGCAGGGCCGGGAGAGAACGTCGATTTCCCGAGATTTAGTTTCCACGTCCCTGCTGCGGCATCCGCCGCGACCGCCGTGCCCGTCCCGATCGCGAGAATGGCCCCGACAAGGAGAGTCTTGAATATCGTTTGCATGTGTTTCCCCAAAATTGGATTTATAGGGCACCCCTGGCGGGGTCGCGCTGCTTATTTTCGCCGCGAAAGGCGTGGTTGCCAGCATGCGCGTCTCTTACTAAGACCGCAACCGACGGCTGTTCTTCTTCGTCGGTCGAGCCGTTCGGCTCCTGTCCTCCCTCAACATCGGCGAATCCTGACTTTTGACCACCACGAAAGATCGGCGCAAACTCAATCGGGGTGGCACGCAAGGCTCAGACGTGCCGGCTGCGCGGCAGGCGCCGAATAAAAAACTGCGCCGGACGATCACCAGGGAGGCGGTCATGAAGCTCAAGGTACTGGCGATTGCTTTGACCCTTGCACTGACAGAGGTCACCAACGCACCACAGGCACAAACCGCCTCGGATGTCGTCATTGGCGACATCGATGACCTACAAGGCGTGTATTCGGACAATAGCGGAGTGGGCGGCATTGAAGCCACCAAATTGGCCATCGCCGATTTCGGCGGCAGTGTACTCGGCCGGAAAATCGTACTGCTTTCGGCCGATCATCAGAACAAAGCGGACATCGGCGCCTCGAAGGCTCGAGAGTGGACTGACCAGCGCGGCCTCAACATGCTGTTGGCCGGGGCAAACACCGGCGTCGCCATTGCAATGGCCAAAATCATCGCGGCTAAGAAAGTGCCCTATTTTGTCCTTGGGTCGGCCGGCGCGTCATTGGTGAACGAGGACTGCACCGCCTACACGGTTCAATACGTTTACAACACGACCTCGCTCGCCAACGGTACCGCCACCACGATTGTTAAAAACGGTGGCAAGACCTGGTTCTACTTGACGGCCGACTACACCTTCGGCAGCCAGTTACAGGCCGCGGCATCGAAGGTTGTCGAGGCGAACGGCGGCAAGAACTTAGGTAGCGTGCGGGTGCCGTTGTCGACCACGGACTTCTCGTCGTTTCTGCTCCAGGCCCAGGCATCCGGTGCACAGGTGCTCGGCCTTGCCAATGCCGGCGACGACTTCGTCAATTCGTTGAAATCCGCCGACGAATTCGGCCTCACTCAGACCATGAAGCCGGCAGGTCTGCTGGTGTTCGTGAATAACATCGACGGCTTAGGCTTAAAGACCGCACAAGGCTTGTATCTTACGACCGCATGGTATTGGGACTCGAATGCAGAAACGCGCGCGTTTGGTCAACGCTACTTCGACAAAATGAGAAAATACCCTTCGATGATCCAGTCAGGCTATTACTCGGCAACAATGACTTACTTGAAGGCCGTCGCGGCCGCCGGCACAACCGACGCCGACAAGGTGATGCTGGAACTCAAGAAAACCAAGATCAACGACATGTTCACCAAGGGCGGATACATCCGCGCCGACGGCCTGATGATCCATGACATGTACGTCATGCAGGTCAAGTCTCCGCAGGAATCCAAATACCCCTGGGACTACTACAAGGTGATCAAAGCCATGACCGGCGAGGAAGCCTTCGGCCCAATAACGGGCCTCTGCCCGCTCGCGCCGAAATGAACACCGGCCAGCCTCGTAGAGGCCTGGATTCGCCGGAACGCATGTAAGGTAGTGCGGGAGTAATGGCCGCTAGACCGGCACCAGCGCCAGCACCCGCAGCGGGCTGCCCGACCCGTTCACGATTTTCAAGGGAGGTGCGATCACCACCGCACCCGTGGGGGGCAGTTGATCCAAATTGGTGAGACTGGCAAGTCCAAATCGGTTGGCGCCGTGCATGATGGTGTGACAGGGGAACATGGGATTGAATGTATGGGCCTGCCCCGCATCGGTGCCGACGGTTTCCACCCCGACCCCCAGGATATCGCGTTCGCGCGCCAGGAATGGAACGCATTCGGGGTGAAAGCCCGGCGTGTGCGAGCCGTCGCTCGAGAAGTTGAGAAAGGATTCACCGGGGCGCTTGGACCAGTCGGTGCGAATGAGCACCCAGGCGCGGCTTGGAATGCGGCCATGGCGCCCCTCCCACTCCTCGACGATACCCTGGGTCAGCAGAAAATCAGCGCTGCCGCGCACTTGAGGCGAGACATCGATCACGCAGGCCGGACCGATGAAGCGTTCGACGGGAATGTTATGCGTGGCGTTGTCCGGGTAGTCCTTGCCCGTCACCCAGTGGATCGGCGCGTCGAAATGCGTACCGGTGTGCTCGCCGCAGCTGATGTTGTTCCAGTACCAGGCCGGTCCGCGTGAGTCGTAGCGCGAGATCTCCTCCAGCGCAAAGGGCTTCGACGGCGCGAACTGCTCTGGCAGGCGGATCGTCTGCGTGGCGGCCTCCAGCGGGACCGTGAGGTCGACGACGCGGATGCCGCCGCGAAGAATGCCGTCGACGAGCGTGGAAAGAGTCTGGGAATGAGTGGCCATTTATTTTCTCGGTGGAATTTATTTTCTCGGCTGCGCGGCCTGTGTTTTCTAGTAATTGATGGAGGGATTGTCGCCCGGATAAATCACGCCCACGATATCAAATCCACCCGGCGTTGTGCATTGAACGGAATGCAGCTGCTTGCGCGGCAGGAACAAGACATCGCCGGCGCAGACATCCGTTTTGGTCCTCTCCGTCCACACCACGCCTTGGCCGTTGAGGAAGATCAGGGCCTCCTCGTACAGATGCCGATGGGGCTCCGCCTTGGACAGGGGAATGTTGCCGATAAACTGCGTCACAACGGTGGAACCATGTTCGCGATTGACCAGCATCTGGTAGTAGCGTTCAGCCATTTTGTGCCGCTGGGAGGGATCGATCGAGGCGGTGCGCTGGGGATGCTGCGGGTCGAAGTTCGCCGGCATCTCGGTGAGCCACACCAGATCCTCGGCCCCCGGACCCTGTGAAATGAACAGCTGGATCGGCGTCTCGGCGGGATTGTGAATGCGGTAGGCCTCTTCCGGCCGTATGTAAATCCCCGTGAGCGGTTCAACGGCGAAGCGACGCCCGCCGATTTCGATCTGCCCCCCGCCCGCCGTGAGGAACAGTACGGTGTGGCGCCCATCGGCGGCAATCACGGGCGAGCTGCCGCACTCGACCTTGGCATAGAACTGCGATTGAAACAGCGCGCCGAACGCCGGGGTCACCACCTGGCAGTAGCTCATGGCGCCGCGTCGATTCAGCGCCGCGCGAGCGGTGGAGAAAACATAGCACTGCCCATCGAGCGGAACGACGGAACCCGGCCCCGGGTGCACGGTTGCCACGAGCTGGTTCGCAGCGCTGTCCGGGTCATCCGTGAGATAGCCGCCCGGCAGGTTGCTGTGCGCCCCGTCGCAGAACGGGCCCGTGCCGGTTTGCTTGCAGCCGCAGAAAATGACGTCCTCGTCGCGTTCGGCTTTGAAGGCAATGGGCAGAAATCCGGTTCCCGCATGCGAGCCGTCGCAGAAAGGCTGGGTCTGGGAGCGTCCGCAGCGACACCACAGGTAGCGCTTGCCGGCTTTGACCTCCCAATAAAATCCCTTGCGATTGGCAATGATCGGGACACTCATACGGTCACTCCAACGTCAATGTCTCATCTTACGCATAAATTCCGCTTCACCGATTGGGCCGTGCCTTCGATCCGCGCGCCGCCTTCGTGTTTCTTGGCGCCATGCTGCTCAAAACGGACTCTGGCCATCGAGGATGGCGCTGAATTTCGCCGCGTCAATGTTGCCGCCCGAGATGATACAGACGACATTGCCCTTGCCTGCGAGCCCCGCGAGAGCTGCGGCGAGGGAGGCCGCGCCGGCCGGCTCGGTGATGACACGATGACGGGCGGCCAGCAAGCGCACCGCCGCGGAAATTTGCTCGAACGACGCGCACGCCGTCTGATCCACCATCTGGCGCAGCAGCGGCCACATCTCTTCCAGAACCCTCGAGCTGCCCATACCGTCGACGAAGCTCTGCAGATACGGCACGGCCATCGGGCCGCCGTTTTCGAGCGCCGCCGCGGCCGGCTGGGCGCCTTCAGATTCGACCAGTACCATGCGTACGGCAGGTTTGAGACGGCGCATGACCGATCCGATGCCGCAGATGAGGCCGCCGCCGCCGAAGGGTACCGTCACGGCATCGCAGTCGGGCAGATCCTCGAGGATTTCGGCGCCGATCGTTGCATTGCCCGCCAGTACGGCGGATTCTGCGACCGGATGAATGAACAGACCCTCCTCGCCTGCGCAGCGGCGGGTGGTCAGGACGGTCCACCATTCATCGAAGGGCATCCGAATCACTTTCGCGCCGAGCTCGGCCAATGTGTCGAGCTTGTTCTGCGCGGCGGCGACCGGAACGACCAAGGTCGCCGGCACACCGAACAGCCGTGCGGCATACGCCAGGCCTTGACCAAAATTTCCCGAGCTCGCGCTCAATACCCCGCGGCTGAGAAGCTTCGGATCCAGACTCTTCAGCACGTTGAGCGCCGGCCGTATTTTGAACGACCCCCAGGGCTGCAGATTCTCCAGCTTTAGAAAGATGGCGGTGTCCGGCAGGTCCACGTTCAGCCTCACCAGCGGCGTGCGCAGCGCGAAGGGGCGAATGTGGCCGCGCGCGGCCGCAACTTCACCGGCGGTGGGCAACTCTACGGTCCTAGAAATCAATGATCTGTCCTACTCCGGCCGCGCGCGCCTTTTCCAATACGTGGTGCGCGGAGGCCAGGTCCTGCGGCGCGATCCCGAGCGACTTGTAGATCGTCACTTCGAGCGGCGAGGTGCGTCCCTTTTTGGAGCCGTTGGCGACCTCGCCGATCTCGGCCAAGATGTGCTCGGCCGTGATGGCACCGGCCTTCAGTGCCCGCAGATATTCGCCGCCTTCGTTGACGGTGGATTCTCGACGGTCGACGAAGAAGCGGCTTTTCGCCACGGCCGGCGTGTCGATTTCCGCGGCCGCGGCAATGCTCGAACCGACCAGATTCACGTGCACGCCCGGCGTCAGCCAATCTCCCTGAATAATCGGGTCGCGCGCCTTCGTGGTGGTGCAGATGATGTCGGCGCCGGCAATCGCCTCGCGCACCGTGGGCGATGTTTCCACCACGATTCGATGCTTGGCGCCTTGCGCGTCGGCAAAGATCCGCGCCTTGTCCCGGTCGCGGGCCCATACGCGAATCCGGCGCAGCGAACGCACGCTCAACATGGCCTCCAGATGACTGCAAGCCTGCTCGCCGGCGCCCAGCAGGGCCAAGTCGCCCGCTTCAGGCCGCGCCAGCAGCCGCGTCGCCAGTCCACTGGCCGCCGCCGTACGGATCGCGGTGATTTCCGCGGCATCGAGCAGCGCGACGGGCCGGCCATGCTCGGCCTCGAACAGCAGCACCACCCCCAAGTGCGACGAATGGGCCGGCGGCTTGTTGCGGGGAATCAGGCTGACGAGCTTGATGCCGAAACATTCCGGGTCGGCGAGATATCCGGGCATCATGCCCATCATGCCGCGATCGCCGGGCATTCTTAAAATCGAGCGCAGCGGCAGCACGACGCGCCCCTCCGAGACCGCGATCATGGTCCGCTGCATCAGATCGATGCACTCCGCCATCGGCAGCAATTGGCGCACCTCGGCGCCGCGCAGTACCCGGATTTCCATCATCAACCCGCCTTAAGAATTCAGACCGGCACCCTGCGAGGCCCGAAGGCGCCGCGCAGCTCCTGCATCGCCGCAATGAAGGATTCGACGTCGTCATCGTTGTTATAGAAATGAAAGCTGGCGCGGACATTGTCATCGCGATGAGAGGTGACGATGTCATGTTTCATCAATTCTGCGGAAAGCTGCGCACTGGCGCGCGACGGCACCGCCACCGTGGCGCCGCGGCGTGCATCTTCCAAAGGCGTGATGCTCGGCCAGCCGATTTCCTCGAGCCTTTGCATGCAGCGCCGCGTCAGCGCGTAATTGCGCTTCTCGATGGCCGGCGCGCCGACCTTCAGCAGCATTTTGAGGCCCGCTTCGGCGGCGTAGCAGTTGACCACGGGAGGCGTGCCCGCCTCGAAACGGCGCGCAGTCGGCGCCGGGCGATTGGCGGTGATGTCCATGGCGGTGATGTCAGCCTGGGCAAACCAGCCGCTATTGGTCGGCACCAGGGATCGCACGCAAGATTCCCTGGCATAGAGAAAGCCGATGCCGGCGGTTCCCAACAGATACTTCAGCATGCCGCCGACGGCGAAGTCGACATCCAGCGCCTTGACGTCGATGTCGAGGGATCCCACCGACTGATAGCAGTCCAGCAGCACTTTCGCACCCTTCGCGCGCGCGAGGCGAACGATGCCGGGAATGTCCAGTTTCGCACCGTTACGGAAGCACACGTGCGTGATGGCGACGAGCTGCGTCTGCTCATCGATCGCCTTTTCGAACATCTGCGCCGGAATGTAGCCATCCGCGTCGCGGGGAACGTGAACGACTCGCGCGCCGCGCGGCTCTTGCGCATGCCAGATCTGCGCGTTGGTGGGAAATTCAAAGTCGCTGACCACGACCTTGTTGCGCGGACCGGCAAATTGCAATGCACTCGCCAGTGCGTTCAAGCCGGCGGATACGGACGCCGTGACCGCGATCTCGTCGGGAGAAGCGTTCAGCAGTTTCGCCGTCAGGCTGCGCACCGACTCGTTCTTCGTCACCCATACGTCCCAGTTCGCACCCACCAGCAGCCGATCCTCCATGTAGGAGTCGAACGCGGCTCTCACCTCATTCGCGAGGGCGCAATAGGAACCGCTGTTGAGGTAGGTTTTTCGCTGCAGGACCGGGAATTCCTTGCGCAGGGCCTCGAAGTTATGTTCCATGTCAGACGGTTCCTGTCGCAGGATGAACATGCAATTATACGACGGATGCGCACCTTAAGCCGAGCCGATCACGGGGGCCGTTTGTTCGAGGAAGTAAAAGCAGTCGGCATGGCGCAGATCAACGCCGCTCGGGCCCGCATCGAGGGCTTGAGCATGGTTTCGCCGCTGGTCGATTGCGATACCGCAACGCCGGGTAAAACCGTTCGGCTGAAGCTGGAGAATCTACAGCCGATCGGCTCATTCAAAATTCGGCCGATCGCGAACGCGGTTCTCACCAAAGCGCGCGCCGATTTGCAGGCCGGCATTTATACCACCAGCTCGGGTAACAGTGCACTCGGCGTGGCGTGGATGGCCCGCCGGCTTGGAATCGGCGCCACGGCGGTGGTCCCTGCGAACGCACCGCCGGCAAAGCTGGAAAAGCTCGCGCGCCTGGGCACCCGCATCGAGGTGCTCACCAACGAAGCGTGGTGGCTGGCCATTGAAAAGGGCACGCTCGACGATCAAGAAGGCGTCTATATCGACGCCGTGCGCGACGCGGCTTCCTTGGCGGGAGATGCGACCATCGGCCTGGAGATCCTCGCACAATGGCCCGATGTCGAGGCGATTCTGGTGCCCTTCGGCGGCGGCGGCCTGGCATGCGGCATCGCTTGCGCGGTCCGCGCCATCAAGCCGCAGGTGAAGATCATCGCCTGCGAGCTGGCGAGCGCCCATCCGTTGAAGTCTGCCTTCGACGCCGGGGTAGCGACCCAAACGGCGCATGCGCCCGGCTTCGTGAGCGGCGTGGGCTTCGGCTCGGTGCTGCCCGAGATGTGGCCGCTGGCGAGGTCAATGATCGATGAGGCGATGACCGTCTCGCTGGCGCAGGTAGCGCAGGCGATCAGGCTCCTGGCGGAAAACAATCGCATCGTGGCGGAAGGCGCGGGCGCGGTGTCGGCGGCTGCGGCCCTGTCGGGACAGTACGCACAGCGCAAGGTATGCGCCGTGATCTCCGGCGGCAATATCGACGGCGACGTGCTCGCCGCCATTCTGCAAGGCCGCATGCCGGGCTAGACGACAGCTCCCGCCGGGCGGCAGCTCCGGCCGGCAGCACTAGCCGGCGTCGATTCTCAGCGCACTTGCCGGCGCCGCGGCTCTGCGCGCGCGCCGCGCTTTCATGAAGAAATACGCCACCGAGAGCAGCAGCAGCCACGGCACGCCGACCTTCCAGGAGATCTGCCAGGTCTCCTTATCGAGCCCCATGGTGATCAATACGGCGCACAGCAGCGTCAATCCGACGATTTGCACCACCGGAAATCCGGGCGTGCGCACCGGCAAGTCGGCCGGCTTGTGCCTGCGGCGGAAGCTCAGGTGGCTGAGTAAAATGACGATCCAGACAATCATCGCATCGAACAGCGCCACGCCGAACAGGTAGTTGTAAGCATTGCGTGTGAACTTCGACACGCCCGCGGCCAACAGAATGCAGGCGCCCGATACCAGAATGGCTGTGATCGGCGTGCCATTTTTGCCGAGCCTTCCCAAGAATTGCGGCGCGAATCCGCCGCGCGACAGCGAGAACAGCATGCGCGAGCACAGATAAACATTGGTGTTCATGCTCGAAAGCGCGGCGCTCAAGACCACGAAATTCATGATGCCGGCAGCGTGGCGAATTCCCGAATGCGCGAAGACGCGCACGAAGGGACTTTGAGTCACCACCGTGGCGCCCGTCTCGGTCCAGGGCACAAAAGTGACCACGATGGTGAGCGCCAGAATGTAGAACAAGAACAGCCGCAGTGCCATTGTGCGCAGTGCCGCCGGTATGGTTCGCACCGGATCCTTGGCTTCGCCCGAGGTCACGGCAATGACCTCGATGCCGTTGAATGACAGAATCCCCACGATCACGGCCATCCAGACGCCGCCAAATCCGCGCGGCATGAAGCCGCCGGGAAGATCCGTAAGATTGTGGAAACCCACCGGTGCCGTCCATAGTCCAAAAATCGTGGCCGTGCCCAAGATGATGAAGACAACTATTGCCACCACCTTGATCAGCGCAAACCAATACTCGATGGAACCGAAATTATTGACGGAGCGAGAATTGAAGTACAGCAGCACAAAGGCAAAGCCCAATGACCACAACCAGACCGGCGTACCGGGAAAGTAGAAGGTCATATACACGCCGGCTGCCACCGCTTCGGCGCCGACGGCGATGACCTGCGCCATCCAGTAGGAGTAGCGGGTCACGAACCCCGCCCAGGGATTGAGATAAATCTCGGCATAAGTGCCGAATGAGCCTGCGGTCGGATGCATGACCGCCATTTCCGACAGGCTGAAAACGATCGCCACCGCCGCAATCGCCGCGATCGCGTAGCTGATGATCACGGCGGGACCCGCATAGCCGATCGCAAGACCGCTGCCCATGAACAGGCCCGTGCCGATCGCACCGCCCAAGCCGATCATGATGAGCTGCGAGCGGCTCAAGTCCTTGTGAAGGCCGGCCTCGCGGCTGGCGATGGAGGATGCATCCAATCGCATTCTCGCTTGCAGTGATTTGTCCGAAGTCAGATACAGTCTAGCGCGAAGATCGGCTAAGCCGCCTGATTGCGGCCGGACTTCTTGGCGAGTTGCAGCTGCTGCTGGGCCTTGGCCAACAGGCTGGAAGGGCTGTCCGAGGCGCCCGGGGTCGCCGCGCACACCCCAACGCTGACGCTGATATAGCGCAGCACCGCCGAGCGCGGATGATGGATACGCAATTCGCGCACCCTCTCGGCCATGAGGTGCCCTACCCGCAATGCCTGCTCGTGGGTCAGGCCCGGGGCGAACGCAATCAAGCTGCCGCCGTCGATGCGCGCGGTCACATCGCTCGATCGGCGCAGGCATCCGGACACGACATGCGCCACGCGCCGAATGGTCGAATCGCCCGCAGCCCGTCCGAAGGTCGTGTTGTACAGATCCAATGCATCGATATCCACGGCGAACACGGCGATGCTGCGTTGCTCGCGATGCGCCACCGCCCAGTCGCGTTTCAGCAGCTCCTCCAGGTACGCCAGCGTGAACAAGCCGGTCAGCCTGTCGTCGCGAATGGCCATGGCGGTCGGTTGGTGCGCGCCGCTCAAGGAATCCTTGGTCGCTTTGGGATCGATGCGCAGGCGTTCGCCGGCATCTCGATGATGCCCCGCAAAATGCGTGACGCAGCCGTCCGGATGGCGCAGCGGCAGCACCGTCATTTCATTCCAAAACATGGTGCCGTCTTTGCGGTAGTTGCGCAGCAGCACGCGGCAGGTTTCGCCCCGGCTCAAGGCATCGCGCAGGCGGTGCCGACCGTCCTGTTCGCGATCGTCAGCCTGAAGCAGGCGCAAGTTTCGCCCGGTAAGTTCCGCGGCCGAATAGCCCGTCAAGGCTTCAAAGGCTGGATTGGCGTAGACCACCGGGTGATCGGAACCTTGGGCATCGACCAGCACGACCCCCTCAGGCGAGGAATCGACCAGGCGTCGATACATGTCCGGATCAAATCCCGTCACGACTGCCCTCCGTCAGCACCAACGGGGGTGGTGCCGAAAGATTTGCGATCAACGTCACGGTCTGCTGCCACTGCCGGTCCGCTCCAAGGTTCACCGGGGCCTCTCCGCGTGCCCTCATCCGCACGACCCGAGCCTGCGAGGCCGGAGAGCCTACATCCGGCCCCAAGTGCTTGAGTACGGACTTTACCGCTTGTCTATCGTTGCAAATGGGCAGGACGTCGCAACCTGCAGCAAATGCCAGCTCGGCCCGTTCTATCGCGCCCCCAAAGGCCGCTGCGCCGGCCATGGTCAGGTCATCGGCGAAGATACAGCCATGGAACTTGAGTTCGCCGCGAAGGACGCCGGTCATCCAATGCGCGGAAAGGCTGGCCGGCAAGGCATCGACGCTCGGAAATACCACATGGGCGCCCATGACCCCAGCCAGATGGTTATCGATCAGCAACCGATAGGGGCGGATATCCGCCTCCAAATCGACGAAATTGCGCCGGTCCACCGGCAGTGCGACATGCGAGTCGGCGATGACGGCGCCGTGGCCGGGAAAATGCTTGGCAACCGCCGCCATGCCCGCCTCACGCATTCCCGCCATGTAGGCAACGGCCAGCGCTGCCACCGCGTCCGGGTCGCTGTGGAAGGCGCGATCACCGATGATTTCGCTCACCCCATGGTCCAGATCCACGCAGGGCGCGAAACTGAAATCCACACCTACGGCCCGCAGCTCGCTGGCCATGAGCCAACCGACGGCGTGGGCCAGGGCCAATCCCTCCCGCCGATCCTCATCGTATCGCCTTCCCAAGGCCCGGGCCGGGGGTAGTCGGGTGAACCCTTCGCGAAAGCGCTGCACCCGGCCGCCTTCATGATCGACCGCGATCAGCAAGTGCGGGTTGCGCACGGCACGGATGGCGCCCGTCAGGGCGGTGACCTGCGCGACGCTCCGATAATTGCGGCTGAACAGAATGACGCTGCCCACCATGGGATGCGACAGGACCTGGATGTCATCGGACGTCAACTCGGTGCCATCGATGTCGACCATGAGCGGACCTAAGCTCATGGGCGCCTCTCGAACACCGCGATCGATTCGACGTGCGTCGTATGCGGAAACATGTCCATTACCCCCGCGTCGGTCAGCGTGAAACCGTGGTTCGCGACCAAGATCCCCGCGTCCCGCGCCAAACTGCCCGGATGACAGGAAATATACACGACCCGCCGCGGATACCATTGTTCCATGCGGGAGAGCAACTCCGCCGCGCCGGCACGCGGAGGATCCAACAAAACCAGATCGTAGTGCTCCTCAGCCCACGCGCCAAACTTCGCCGGTTCGAACAAGTTCTCCACCGCAAACTGCACGTTGCCGATACCGTTGCGCGCGGCATTGCCGCCGGCCTTCATAACCAATGAAGCGTCGCCTTCCACGCCCAGTACGCGCCGCGCCCGGCGCGCCAATGGAAGTGTGAAATTGCCCAGACCGCAGAACAAATCGAGGACGGCATCGCCGGCTTCGGGCCGCAACAGCCGCATGGCCGCGTCCACCATCGACGCATTGATGTCGCGGTTGACCTGGATGAAATCCACGGCGCCGAATTCGATGACCACGTTGCCGCCGTCCACGGCGTAATTGAGCGGCGCATTCTCGGTGCGCAGCGGCCGCACCGTATCCAGGCCGCCTGTCTGCAGGAAGATCTGCAGGCCGCGCTCGAGGCCGAATGCCGAAAGCTTCTCGAGGTCCGCAGTCCCCGGCGCTTCCAGCACGCGAAATACCAATGCCGTGGCGCCGTCGCCGGCGGCGACTTCCACCTGCGGGAGTTTTTCACGGATGGCGAGCGTCTCGGTCAGCGCCGCCAGCTCCTCGGGCAGTGTGGCGAGCGGCGCCAGCAACACCTCGCAGCGCTTGATATCCGCAATATAGGGTTTTTCGCGTTCGCGAAACCCGGCCAACACACGGCCCTTCTTGTGGACATACTTGATCCCCAGTCGCGCGCGGCGGCGGTAGGCCCACTCAGGACCGCGCAGCGGCGGCAGGACGCTTACCGGTTGAACGTTGCCGATGCGCTGCAGATTTTCCAGCAGCTGACGCTCCTTGGCGGCCAGCTGAGCGGCCGCCGATAAATGCTGGAGCGAACAGCCGCCGCACACGCCGAAATGCGCGCAGCGTGGAACCACCCGATCCGGCGAAGCGACGAGGACTTCGACCAGGCCTGCCTCGTCCATGTGCCTGCGCCGCTTGAAGGTCCGAAAACGCACCCGTTCCCCCGGCAATGCGCCCTCGATGAACACGGCCTTGCCCTCGACCCGCGCGACCCCGCGCCCATCGTGCGCAAGATCGACGATGTCGGCCTCCTGCACCTGGGTTGAATTTAGGTCTCGGGCCACGCTGCCGAGAATTCTTTCAGATGCGCCGCGCTCGACTCGGCCAAGAGCTGGCGCAGCCGGGCCAGCTCGCGGGCGTGTTCAGCGGCGTCCAGGTGGCCCCGCACCCGCTCGAAGCGCAGATAAATGAGGTAGGTGTTCAACACGTCGGTTTCGCAGTAATCGCGGATGCGTGACAGACCGCCCTTAAGGTACGCCGGCCAGACATCGGCTCCGTGCATGCCCAGTTTGCCCGGGAATCCCAGCAGCAAGGCAATGTCCTGCAGGCTCGCCCGCCCGCGGCCCTGAAATCCGGACAGGATGTCCATCAAGTCCATGTGGCGCCAATGAAAGCGGCTCAAATAGTTGCTGTATCGGAAACTCTGGTCCGAATTGCCCATCTCCCAGTAGCGGGCCGCCGGGACGCTATGCAACAGGCTGCGATAGTGCAGCACCGGCAGGTCGAAGCCCGCGCCGTTCCAGGAGACCAAGTCCGGGGTGTACTTCTCCAAGCCGTCGAAGAATCGCTCGATGAGGTCTTTTTCCGAGGAGTTCTCGTCTCCCAAGCTCCACACCCGCAGCGTTTCGCGAGAGCGCATGACCACCGAGATGGCGACGATGCGGTGCTGCTCATGCGATAGAAACTCACTGCCGGTTTCCTGGCGCCGCTTCGTGAACATGATCTGCGCCACATGCTCATCGGAGAGATCCCGCAGATCATAGAGACGCCTGCCAAGATCGGTGTCCGGCACGGTTTCAATGTCGAACACCAACGTGTTCAAGTGACCGCGCGCCGCATGAGAATCGCGACGGCAACCACCAGACCCGCCTCGTCCGTCAGCGTCACGTGGCCTTCGCCGATGCCGAGTCCGTCGCGCACCTTGGCACCGCGCTCGGAGTACACGACTTCCGGTTTGCCCCAGGAATTTTGCACGACGCCGACATCACGGATCCACACCCCGTACGAGAAACCGGTGCCCATGCCCTTGACGATGGCTTCCTTGGCTGCGAAACGCATGGCCAGAAAGCGCACGGGTCGCGCCGTGAGCCCAAACTGCGCCCGTTCCTCCGGCAGCAGCAGGTGCTTGACGAAGCGTTCGCCGTGCTTCTGATACACCCGTTCGACCCGGTCGACCCGCAGCACGTCGATGCCGATGCCGAAAATCATGCGCTCAGCCACCCGCTCGCGCGCGGCGCATCAAGGCCTTCATATCGCCCACCGCCTTACCCAGGCCATCGATGAGGGCGCGCGCGATGATCGAATGGCCGATGTTCAGTTCCACGATTTCGGAGATGGCCGCAATCGGTTCAACGTTGTGGTAATGGAGGCCATGACCGGCGTTCACGGTCAGCCCGAGCGAGGAGGCGAACTTGGCCGCCGTACGCAGGCGCTCGAATTCGCGCGCTCGTGAACCGCCGGCCGCATCGGCATAGGCGCCGGTATGCAGCTCGATCACCGGCGCACCGACGCGTCGAGCCGCCTCGATCTGCGCCTGCTCCGGATCGATGAACAGGGATACACGGATGCCGGCACCGGCCAGGACGCCCACGGCGTCCTGCACCCGTACACTCAGGCCCAAGACATCCAATCCGCCCTCCGTGGTCACTTCCTGGCGGGATTCAGGCACCAGGCACACATCCTGCGGACGCACCTCGAGGGCGATACGCGTCATTTCCTCGGTCACCGCCATTTCCAGATTCATGCGCGTCTGCAGCGCATCGCGCATCGCAGCCACATCACGGTCCTGAATATGGCGCCGGTCCTCCCGCAGATGCAGGGTGATGCTGTCGGCACCCGCCTGCTCGGCCACGAGCGCCGCATACAGCGGGTCCGGATAAGGGGCGCGGCGCGCCTGGCGAAGCGTCGCCACGTGATCGATATTCACGCCGAGCGCGATACTGCCGTGAAGAACAGGCTCGTTCACGGATGCTCCTGGCGCGGCGGCTCTCGATGACGCAACGCCAGCATGACTTCACGCGACTTCAATGCGCGTCCGTCCAAACAGACATCGATCGCTGCGCGCAACACCCGCTTGGCATCGCGCAGCGAGCGCGCGTCTTCGAAATTCTCCGCCTGCAAATCGGCCAGGGAGCGGCCATACACCGCGCCCGGCGCCTCCGCCACGCAGAGCTGCGGCCCGCTCTGCAGCGCAAATCGATAGTATTTGTCCTCTTCCACCGGCCGCCCATCGCCGGTCTGCGACAGCTCCAATCCGTAGCCCAGCTCATTGAGCAAGCGCTTTTCGAAACGACGCAAGGTGGGCTCTTCGACCTCCCCGCCGCACAGTGCCTGCATGCAGGCGGCATAGGAAAAGAAGATCTCCGGGTGCGGGTCGCGGCGTTCGGTCAACTTCAAGAGCAGCTCATTCAAATAAAAACCGCTCATCAGGCGCCCGGGCTCGAGACTGGTCATCGGACCGTCGGTTTCCGCGGTCACGAGTTGACACGCCTCGGAGATGCCGGACCAGGAGACGAGCAATCGCTGAAAGGGCCGCAGCACGCCCTTGAGCGCCGATTTCGGCCCGTTGGCGCCGCGTGCGAACAACGTGAGCCGTCCGTGCTCGCTGGTGAACACTTCGACGATGCGGCTGGTGTCCCGATAAGCGTATTGATGCAAAACGTAGGCTGGAGCCAGCCAGACGCGCCGCCCGGATGGCCGGCCCGCGCTCTTCACAACGTGTCGAACCCAAATTGGCGCAACGCCATCTCGCTGTCGGCCCAGTTTTCCTTGACCTTCACCCAAAGCTCCAAATGCACCGAACGTTGCCACAAGTCATTGAGCTCGATGCGCGCCAGGCGGCCGATTTCCTTCAGCCGCTCTCCGCCCTGGCCGATCACGATGGCTTTCTGACTGGCGCGTTCCACCCAAATGACCGCGTTGATCATGATTCGATTGTCTTCATCGGCGAAGCGCTCGATTTGCACATTGATGCCGTAAGGCAGCTCTTCGCGCAGCTTCAAGGTGAGCTTCTCACGCACGATTTCGGCGGCATGAAACGGCTCATCGCGATCGGTGACCACGTCGGGCGCGAACAGCGGCGGCGATATCGGCAGCCTCGAGCCCACCAGACCGACCAACCGATCGAGATTATCCGACTCGAGCGCGGAAATTGGAATGATTTCCGAGGCCGGTACCCGCTGCGTCATCTCCTCGAGGAAAGGCAGCATCTGGTCCTTGGGGAACACCCGGTCCACCTTGTTGACGACCAGGAACAGCGGCTGCTTCAGGCCCCTCACGCGCTCCCACACCCAGAGGTCCTCCTCGGTGAAACGCATCGCTTCGATCACGAACAGAACCACGTCGGCGTCTTGCGAGGACGAAATGGCGACGCGATTCATATATTGATTCATGACGCGGCGCGTGGATTCGTGCAGGCCCGGCGTATCCACCAGCACCAGCTGCGCATCAGGACGATTCACCAGCCCTAAGATCCGGTGCCGGGTGGTCTGCGGTTTCGCGGTAACGATGCTCACCTTGCGGCCCACCAGCGCATTCACCAGGGTGGACTTGCCGACATTGGGCCGCCCGACGATGGCGACATGGCCGGCGCGAAAAGTAGGCTCGTTCATAGGTGCTCGCGGAGTTCGGAGGGCAGAAGGTCAATGACTTTCGCCGCGGCCAATTGTTCCGCGCGGCGGCGGCTCGCGCCCTCCGCCGCCGCGGCGACGCCGAATACCGGCACCTCGCAGGTGACGGTAAAAGACTGCGCGTGCGGATTGCCCCCCACCGCGGTCAGGGTATACGTCGGCAGGGCTAGACCCCGCGCCTGCAGCACTTCCTGCAGCCGGGTCTTGGGATCCTTCAAGGCGTCGGCCGCGGGCAAATCCGCCATTTTTGGACCGATGATTCTCGCAACGGCCGCCGCGGCCGCATCGAATCCGGCGTCCAGGAAAATGGCGCCCAACATGGCCTCGAGGGCATCCGCCAGGATGGAAGCTCTGCGAAAGCCGCCTGACTTCAGCTCCCCGCTCCCCAGGCGTAGGTGCTCTCCCAAGCCCAAAGCGCCGGCGATCTGCGCCAGGGTGTCGCCGCTCACCAGCGAAGCTCGCAAGCGCGACAGCGCGCCTTCGTCCGCGAGCGGATGCGCATCGAACAGCAGGCGCGCCACGGCGCAATTGAGAATCGAATCGCCGAGGAATTCCAGCCGTTCATTGTGATCGGCGCCGGCGCTGCGATGCGTTAACGCCGCCTCGCACAGGGCCTGCGTTTTGAAGACATGGCCGAAGGACTGTTCGACCCAGCTTACGAGGTCGTCGGACTTGCGCAGTGGAATCACCGCACCTTCACTGTCTTTTCGAAATGGACGGACAATGACACGTTGGCAACATACGGCACGGCATCGTCATAAGCCACATGCATCTGCACGCCGCCGTCTTCCTTCGTGATTTCGATTTCCTTGGCCTCGATTCCCGTCGGATCATCGACGGTCCAATGGCGTTCGATAATGCGGCGCATTTCGCCCGGATCCGGATTGTCGCCTTTCACTTCGGTGGCGGTGGAATCCATGATCTTGGCGATCTTCATGTAGTTGAGGTACAGGGGCGTCAGCCGGATGCCGGCATAAACGACCACTCCCACCAGGGCGAGAATGCAGAGCAAGCCGATGAATGTCATGCCGTGCTGATGCCTATGCATAAAATCCTCCCTAAAAGAGCCCTATTCAATCTTATTCCCGACCCTTCTCCAGAGAGGTCCGTCACGAGTATCGAGATTAAGCCAGATCCGGACCGCTTTACCGACCAGATTCTGCTCCGGAACGAACCCCGGCGCATCCGGTTCGTCGAGCCAGCGGCTGTCCTTGCTGTTATTCCGGTTGTCGCCCATGAAGAAATAGTGCCCCGCGGGCACCACCCATTCGCCGGTTTTGACGCTGCCGTTGGCAAACATGATTTGGTGGCGCTTGGTATCCAGCTGCTCGAAAGCCGTCGCCACCCCGGTGTAATTCCACAGATCCTGCTTAGGTCCTGTGTAGACCGGACCGCGGGTCTGAGGCATGGGCTTGTCGTTTACGTACAGCTGATTGTTCTCATCCACTCGAATACGGTCCCCCGGCAGCCCGACCAGCCGTTTGATGTAGTTGATTTTCGGGTTCGGCGGCAGCCGGAACACGATCACATCGCCCCGCTGCGGCGTGCCGGTGGCGAGCACCAGGGTGTTGCTCACCGGCAGGCGCAAACCATAGGAATACTTGCTGACGAAAATGAAATCGCCGTCGAACAAGGTCGGCATCATCGAATCGGAGGGAATGCGGAAGGGCTCGAACAGGAAGGAGCGGATGACCAGCACCAAGATGATGACCGGAAAGAACGAGCGCGCATATTCGACGGCCAGCGGCTCGCGAACCCTCTCGGCCGGCGTGCCGGCGGATGCGGCGGCGGCCTTGCGGCGGCGTGCGAAGAACATCTGATCCGCCGCCCAGATGATGCCGGATACCGCGCCCACGACCACCAGCATGAGACTGAAATCCACAGCCTCGTACTTGAACAGGCGCCAGAGCATGGCGAGCGAAACGCCCACCAGCGCATAGCCCGCCAATTTCGGCAGCAATGGCTCATCCGCGCTCGCGGCACCGGGATCGCGTCTCGGCCTCAAGAACCAGCCGTCGATCAAAATCACCAGGACGCACAGAGCGCCTGCGCACAACAGGCCTATGAAAATGCGATCGCCATCATTCACGGAATACCCCCAACCTAGTCAAAATTGTAGGCCGATCAATTGGCCTTCTTACCGACCTGCAATACCGCGAGAAAGGCTTCTTGCGGGATTTCGACCTGGCCGACTTGTTTCATGCGCTTTTTGCCGGCTTTCTGCTTCTCGAGCAGCTTGCGCTTGCGGGTGATGTCCCCGCCGTAGCATTTGGCCAGAACGTTCTTGCGCATCGCCTTGACGCTGGCGCGCGCAATGATATGGCTGCCGATCGCCGCCTGCACGGCGATGTCGAACATCTGCCGCGGTATCAGCTCCTGCATCTTGTCGACCAGTTCGCGGCCGCGGCTGTACGAGTTGTCGCGATGCACGATGAGCGACAGCGCATCGACCGGATCGCCGTTGATCAAGACATCGAGCTTGACCAGCGGCGCGGCCTGAAAATGGCTGAATTCATAGTCGAACGAGGCGTATCCGCGGCTCGAGGACTTCAAGCGATCGAAGAAATCGAGCACGATTTCGGCCAGCGGCAACTCGTACTGCAGCGACACCTGGCTGCCCAGAAAGAGCATTTTCTTCTGTACGCCGCGCTTCTCACTGCACAAGGTCAGCACCGCACCCACGTGATCCGGCGGCACCAGGATATTGGCGATGATGATCGGCTCGCGCAGCTCCGAAATGCGGTCCTGGGGCGGCAGCTTGGTCGGATTGTCGACGTTGATGACCGATCCATCGGTGAGCAGCACCTCGTAAATGACGGTGGGCGCGCTGGTGATCAAATTGAGCCCGTACTCGCGCTCCAGGCGCTCCTGCACGATGTCCATGTGCAAGAGCCCTAAGAACCCGCAGCGGAAACCGAATCCCAGCGCGGTGGAGACTTCCGGCTCGAAGTGCAGCGCCGAGTCGTTGAGCTTCAGCTTCTTGAGCGCGTCGCGAAATTGCTCGTAGTCATCCGAACTCACCGGGAAGAGCCCGGCGAAGACGCGCGGCTGCACTTGCTTGAACCCGGCGAGCGGTTCTTTCGCGGGGTTGCTCTCCAGCGTGATGGTGTCGCCCACCGGGGCGCCGTCGATCTCTTTTATCCCGGCAATGACGAAGCCCACTTCCCCGGTCTCCAGCGACAGGCGGGTCACGGGTTTGGGCGAGAAGCGGCCGAGCTTGTCGATCTGGTGGCTTCGCCCCGTCGACATCACCCTGATCTTTTCGCCCGTGCGCATGGAGCCGTTCATGACCCGCACCAAGGAAACCACGCCGACATAGTTGTCGAACCAGGAGTCGATGATCAATGCCTGCAGCGGGCCGTCCGGATCGCCCTTGGGGGCCGGTATTCGCTTGACCAATTGCTCCAGCAATTCAGCAACACCGAGTCCCGTCTTGGCGCTGACCAGCGCCGCGTCTTCGGCCGGGATGCCGATGATTTCTTCGATTTCATGAATGACCTTGGCCGGATCGGCCGAGGGCAGATCGATCTTGTTGATGACCGGCAGCACCTCCAGCCCCTGCTCCAACGCGGTGTAGCAGTTGGCAACGCTCTGCGCCTCCACGCCCTGAGCGGCATCGACCACCAATAGCGCACCCTCGCAGGCCGCGAGCGAGCGCGAGACTTCATAGGAAAAATCCACATGCCCCGGGGTGTCGATGAAATTGAGCTGGTACAGCTCGCCGGTGACCGATTTGAAACCCAGCGTCACACTCTGGGCTTTGATGGTAATGCCGCGCTCGCGCTCCAGATCCATGCTGTCGAGAACCTGGGCCTGCATCTCGCGCGCATCGAGTCCGCCGCACTCCTGGATGAAGCGATCAGCCAATGTCGATTTGCCGTGGTCAACATGAGCAATAATGGAAAAATTGCGGATATTCTTCATCTACGCTTGAGGGCCTATCTCGAGTATTCCGCGTAAGCCGCGGCGGGCAAACCGAGCATTATACCGGTCGGCGATGAAAGCTGAGGGTCTTATCCACTTCTTGCGGGTCCAGCCGGCCATGACAGACCAATTCGCCCCCGAATAGCAGCACGGGGATCTTATGGCCGTACCGTGCCCGGGTGATCGGGCTCAGATCCACGTCGATCACCTCGATCGGTATCCCATGTGCTGTCGGCAAGGCCGCGAGTTCGCTCAGCATCTCCTCGCAAAGGCCGCACCCAGGACGGGAGTACAGCGAGAATTGCATTCAGTGACGGGGAAGCTCGGTGCCGCTGTAGATCTTGACCGAGTGGGCGATGAACTCCACCGTTTGAGCGGGAACCTCGCCGACCGCCGTCACCTGGTGGCCCTGCACGACCGTGGAGAACGCATACCCGGAACCCACCCGTGCCAAGCCTTGCATGGGCGGCTCGACTCCGGGTTCGGGCGCCGTGGCGGCTCCGGAGGCTGGACGCTGCTCCTCGACGAACACGGACACGGTCGCCAGTCCGTCCGAATACACCAGATGGCTGGCCGGCACGGAGGCGCCTCCCAAGGTCTGGGCGCCCTGCAGGGTCAGGCGAAATCCCGGCGGTAATTGGCTGGCACGGTAGGCCCCCAAGGCGGCGGAAGCACTGTCGGCCGACGGTCCCTGGCGCACCCAACGCATTCCCTCGGTTCGCACCGTGGGTGCCAGGTCGCTGTCCGGAATGCTGTCCGGCATGTCCAGGCGTGCAAAGAATATCTGCTCGATGACCTGGCCGCGCGAATCGCACAGCTGGGTCTTCAGCGGCATCGCCGTTTTTTCATCGAGCCACAGCCGGTAGCCAAAGCGAAATTGGTCCTTGGGGTTGACGGTGATCACGCGCGCCGGGCGGCCGAGAATGTGGGTGGACGGGAGCGCTTCGATGCGATAAAAATCGCCCACGGAGGCGTCGAACTGCGGCAGTGAGCCCAGGAAGGGTCCCCGATCCTGCCGAGGTTCGACCAACACGGTATGCTGATCGGGCAGATAGCAGGTCAACTCATCGTTCGCCCGCACAAACTCGCGCCCCGAGCCATCCAAGGATTGCAGCCGCTCGGTCACCCGGCCGGCCCGCACCCGATGAACGATACGCATGGTCTCGACCCGACCCCCGCTCAAATGAAAGAACGTGCCGTCGTAATTGCGGGTGGCCAGCGCCTTGTTCATCCTCTCCAGCCATTCGCGCGGATCATCGGCGCCTCGCGCGCGCTGCGGGAGACCGGTGAGCAGCGCGCATGTCAGCGCGCAGGGAATCAACCAATATGCGCGGCTTAGCAAGGCTTGCGTCATGGAGCGACGCGTACGTCCGGCGTGAGGGTGGGCTGCGCCACCCGCTGAATGGGAGGGAGCTGAGAGTCATCGTCCTCGATGAGCAGATCCGCCAGCACACTGCGCTGGCTCAGCCCCAAGGAGTACTTGCTGTGGGCGAAGACATAATTGGTCAATCGGGCGGGCGCCAGCGGCGCATCCGCCGGGCTGGCCGGCACTGTGTAAGAGAGCGCTTCACGGGGACCACCGCCCCCCTGCAGGGAGGCGTTTTGCGCCGCAACCATGTTCTGGCCCGTGTTCTGGGCCGCAACCGTATTCTGGGCCGCAACCACGTTCTGAGGAGCCTGGCTCTGCGCCGTCACCGCCGAGGCGTGTAGATTCGGGGAAATCGAGCGCTGCTGGAGAGCAACGATGGCGACCGCCGCCACGCCCGCGGCAACGCTGACCCCGGCGAGGGGCCGCCACCAGCGCGCGGCGCGACCTTGATGGGCATGCGTCGACACCGGCACCGGTTCGCCGTCGATCGCCAGGTTCACGCGCGAGGCAAAGCCTCCTGCCAGGATATGGGAACCCGTCCCGCGCAGCGCCTCGCCGATCAAGGCGTACCGGCCGAAGCTCTCGCGCAGCTCGGCGTCGCGCGTCAAACGCTTCAACAAAAGCTCGGTTTCGGCGTTCGGCAGCTCTCCGTCGAGAAAGGCCGAGACTTGTTCAAGAATTTGTTCGCTCATGTGTCCTCGGGGCGGCCCAGGCCGCCATCAAAAATCGGTCGTAGCTTTTTGTCAATCGCCTCGCGAGCCCTGAAGATTCGCGAGCGCACCGTGCCCACGGGACAGTCCATGGTCTGTGCGATGTCCTCGTAACTCAATCCTTCCAATTCCCGGAGCACGATGGCCGTGCGCAGGTCCTCCGGCAGGTTTTCGATCGCCCGATTCACCGTGTCGCGAATCTCATCCGTGAGCAGCAGGCCCTCCGGTGTCTCGGACTCGGCCAGCCGGGCGTGCAAATCGTATTGTTCAGGGTCCTGCAAGTCCAGATCGTAGTCCATGGGGCGCCGCTTGGTCGCCACCAGGGCGTTCTTCGCAGTGTTGATGGCGATTCTGTAAAGCCAGGTGTAGAAGGCGCTATCGCCGCGAAACGACTGCAACGCACGGAATGCCTTTACGAAAGCCTCCTGTGCGATGTCTTCAGCCTCGGTTGCATCGTGCACGTAACGCATGATCAGCTTCAGCACCTTGTGCTGGTATCGCAGGACCAATAAATCGAATGCCGCGCGCTCGCCGCGCTGGACTCGTTCGACCAGTTTGAGGTCACTCTCTTCGACGCTCATGGGTGATCACAAACCGGCGAGCAAAAATTCGCGCCTGTCGCGATAGACATGCCCTTGAGGGAAAAGTTCGACCTTTCCCGCACCGGGACGACTAAACGTGAGTTTGCGCACACAGGATAGATTCTATCAGCCGTACCGGGGGTGTATTAGCACTCGGCGGTCGGGTTGGCCGCTATCCGTGCAATCAAGACCGCGAGGCGCTCAGGCGGAGCTTCCTGGCCGAGGCAATAGGCGTAAATCAGCGGATCCGGCATCTCGAGCAGGTACCGGAAGGCTTCACGCTCCTCGGTTGTGGCCGTGCAATAGCACTCATCCAGGTAGCGGCTCAGCAAGATATCGAGTTCTTTCATCCCTCGGCGGCAACGCCAGCGCAATTGGCCTGCGTCGGCCGCCATCAATGGCGCCGTTGAACCATCATTTGCTTGATCTCCGCGATGGCCTTGGCCGGATTCAGGTCCTTCGGGCACGCCTCGGTGCAATTCATGATGGTGTGGCAGCGATAAAGCCGGAAAGGATCTTCGAGATTGTCCAGCCGCTCCCCTGCGGTCTCGTCGCGGCTGTCGACGATCCAGCGGTAGGCGGCCAGCAGGGCCGCAGGTCCCAGATAGCGGTCACTGTTCCACCAATAGCTGGGGCAGCTGGTGGAGCAGCAGGCGCAAAGGATGCAAGCCGACGGGCGATCCACCTTCTCCTGGTCCTCTTTGGACTGCAGCCGCTCTGCGTCCGGCGGCGGCGGCGTGCGCGTCTGCAGCCAGGGTTTGATCGACGCATACTGGGCATAGAAGTTGGTCAGATCGGGCACCAAATCCTTGATCACCGGCAGGTGCGGCAAGGGATAGATCTTGATGTCGCGTTTGACGTCGGCGCAGGCGCTGATGCAGGCCAGAGCATTCTTGCCGTCGATGTTCATGGCGCAGGAACCGCAGATTCCCTCGCGGCACGAGCGTCGAAAGGTCAGCGTCGTGTCGATCTCGTTCTTGATCTTGATCAGGGCGTCCAGCACCATCGGGCCGCAGTGATCCATGTCGAGTTCGTAGGTATCGAGCCGCGGATTCTCCTTCGCATCAGGATCAAAACGGTAGATCTTGAACACGCGGACATTCTTGGCGCCCGACGGCGCTTTGTGGACGCGGCCGTCTTGGCGTACTTTGGAATTGGCCGGAAGAAAAAACTCAGCCATCGATGTTCCTCAATAGGTGCGCGCTTTGGGCGGGATTGATTCGACCTCGTCGGTCAAGGTGTTCAAATGCACGGGCCGATAGTCGAAGCGGCTGGTCCCCGAGGAATCGACCCAGCAAAGGGTGTGTTTCAACCATTTTTGATCGTCCCTGTTCGGAAAATCCTCGCGCGCCTGTGCACCGCGGCTTTCCTGGCGATTTTCGGCCGAATGCAGCGTGGCTACCGCCTGTCCCAATAAATTATCCAGCTCCAGGGTCTCGATGAGATCGCTGTTCCACACCAAGGAACGATCGGCAACCTGGACGTCGGCGAACGATGCGAAGACTTCGGCCAGTTTGCGCCTGCCCT
>Ga0210393_10000117_pt1 | contig 82966 bp, 66 predicted proteins | sample IncBWC27OmetaG_FD_160068 | JGI IMG/M metagenome (GOLD analysis project Ga0210393, IMG submission 160068) | Forest soil microbial communities from Barre Woods Harvard Forest LTER site, Petersham, Massachusetts, United States - Inc-BW-C-27-O ... | reverse complement strand
GTGCCGCACCAGCCGCGGCGCAATATCGCTCAGGTCCACGGCGATCAATCCAAAGCTTCCGCCTTGCAACAGCAGATCCGTCGCGCGCAGCGTCTGCTCCACATTCCGGCAGCGCACCCACAATAATTTCCGCAGCTCCACTCCGGCCGCCTCCGCCGAATGTGGATCGAAAGCGTCGCCGCCATCAATCAGCGCGCAAGCTTCTTGCTGCGCGGTGCGCGCGCTCAAAGCCGAAAGCAGCAAACTCGTCCGCCCCGAACACGACGGCCCAAAAATTTCCGTCAACGCTCCGCGCGGCAAGCCTCCGGTCAATAAATCAATTTCCGAAATGCCGCTGGAAACAGTGACCACCTCCTGGCGGTCGCGATAGTTGAACGGCGCAACCACGCGCCCCGCCAGAGCGAGTTCCACCTGCGAGCGCAGCGCGGCAAAGTTGGCAGCCATGGTCGGGTCAATTGTCAGCGTCCAAAAGCGTCACTCAAAGCTTCGCTTTTTGTTCGCCTAGAGAGAATTCTCCACCACTCTTCCGCGATTGTCAATCACCCATAGGCCAGGGTTTTGACGTTGTAGCGGCCGGCTTGGACTGGGCGCAGTTGACCTTGTTTTTGAATTTGTAGTCGCGACAAAGACTAGAGCGCGCCCGCAGCTGCGGAATAAAAACCGCAGCGTCGCCGATACGCTTCGATTGCGTTTCTTGCAGTCATGGTGAGGTTCTGCGCAAGTTCGTCAAACCGAAACCATTGCACCTCGCGCGTTTTCTCCGGCTCGCAGTTTCTGGCTTCACCGGCCAGCACCCGGCCCCAATAAGCCGGCGAAACCCAATGCTGGCTTTCCGCCGGCAAAATATGATCGCCGACGCACAACCAAGAGAGGACGAAACCGTTGTAGGACCTTTCGCATTTTCGAAACCAAAAACAAAATCTCGGGTAGAATCGTCCTCGCGCGCCGAGCCTCGCTAGGTCGTCACAAACGCTGCGCGCCTATTAGAAGGTCGCGCCCGAGCGGAGCCTGACTATGCCTTCCACTGAAAAGCTCGACACTCACCATAAAGCGCTCACACTGAATCTCGATGCAGCCGCCTTCGGCTCTTTTGCCGAAATCGGCGCCGGACAGGAAGTCTCGCACTGGTTCTTTGTAGTTGGCGGCGCCTCCGCTACCGTCGCCAAAACCATTTCCGCCTACGACAAGGAAGTCAGCGACGATCTCTATGGCTCCGGATCGCGCTACGTATCCAGGCAGCGACTCGAGGAAATGCTGGACAAGGAGTGGGCCCAGCTTCTCGCGCAGTTAAGCAAAACCCGCGGGCCGCATACCCGCTTCTTCTCCTTTGTTGATACCGTCTCCGCGCGCAACTTCGCCGGGACGAACGACCCGCACGGCTGGGTCGGTCTGCGGTTTCAAATGCAGCCCGGCGGACCTGCGAACGATGTGCTGCTGCACATCAATATGCGCGATCCTTCGAATGTTCTCCAGCAGGAAGCCATCGGTATTCTGGGCGTCAATCTCATTTACACCGCGTTCTATCAATTGCAAACCCAGGAATCATTTCTGGCAGGCTTGGCAGAAGACGTCGTCAAGGAGCGAATCGAGATCGACTACATCGATCTTCGCGGGCCCGCATTTGAAAGTTGGGATCGTCGCTCTCTGCTGGCCCACTTGGTCAGCGGTGGATTCGCTGAGGCTGTATTTTTCCGCTGCAAGGGCCCCGCCGTTCCTCCTACCGAGGCTCTTTACAAGAAAGCCGTAGTGCTTGCGCCGGGATACTTTGGCCACGGGGATCCAACTCACTCGCAAGTCCACATGCGATTGTTGGCTTCAGGCGTTCAGGAGCTTCAGAAGGAGCTGGGCGAAAAAGAGGTGCCGCCCGTTGGTTTTTTTTGCCTGCCGGCTGCTCCGCTCACGCCGAACGAACCTGTGGCGGAAGTCCCCGACTTGTTGCGGCGCATCGATGGTCTGCTCGCCGCTGGCGGTGACGTAATCCTTTTTCGCCAATACGAGCTCTACAATATGACAACTCTCGTACACCGCTATACGCAGGCGCCGGTGCGCTTCGTCGCAGGTCTATCCCTGGCGATTCGAGCATTTGCAGACATTTACGGCAATCTCGAAGGAAAACTTCTGGAAGCCCTCGCGCGTCTGTTCGCACAGAACGTCCGCATCTACGCTTATCCGATGCCCGCTGCGGATCTGCGGGAAAGGCTGAAGGACCTTTCCGACAGCGGTTGGGAGTGGAGCGAGACCAATGGAATGGTTTCTGCCACCCAGTTGCGCCACCCGCCGCCTCTTGGACACCTGTACGCTTATCTTCTCGCCAGCAATTTTCTTGTCCCGATGCAAGTTCCTACCGCCCTAAAAGCCGACGCTTGACGGCACCCATCCTGCACCTAGAAGCGCCGTTTGCGCCCGGCGCCTTCCGGGCACATCGTCGGCCAACCGCGGCCGTTCCAGCGGGATCTTCTGTCCAACGAAGACCACATACCCCGGCTGCTTTCCCCATCAGCGTGACCCGACATGGCCCGTCCGTCACGCCAAATTTCTTCCGCTCCAGTTCACGAATCAAGTCGCAAGCGCGCAAGCAGATGGCGAAACCGCGGCTCCCCGCGCAATCCATCAAGCCGTGGGTGCGCCTTGGCTGACGAACTATTCTTTTCAAGAGCCTAATTGAATATTTCCACCTGAAATTATTCTGACAAAGCAGAGGCAGGTGCGAGCGGAGAAGTGTATTCAGCGGAATGCGGGTTTGGCCAGCTGACTTCCAGCACAGTTTCCTTGCGTATAAGAAGTTTCGAACGGCGGTTGACGCGAATGTCAAGCGTGTTCGAACCGTCGGAGACAATCTCCGCAAAGCCTTCTTTTTGCATGTGCAGGCTCTCGTCGGTGCGGTACAGGACGACGCGCAACGGATGGACGCCCGGGGAGAGAAGGCAATCGAAATGGTGCGGTTCGCCCAGAGAGGCGGCGTCGAGCCGAGTGGAGATCAGAACATCCTGGCCGGCGTAGACAGCGAGGGTTTCCTCGGCGACGGCGGAGACGATTTCGATGCGAAGCGAAGCGAGTTGCACGGGACGAGGGGGCTGCGCGGCGGATAGGGCGGTGGCCGAACCCTCTAGGAGAGACGCGTCGCGCGTCGGCCCAGGGGTCAAAGTAGAAGCTTGCCCCCGACTAGCGGGCGATTTGGCCGGCCGAGCAGTTCTCAAGGTCGAGGGCGTGGACCGGCGTGGAAGCGGCGATTCGGATTTCGTTGAAGGAGACGAAGAGTCTGTTGGCGGCGGATCCCCAACCGCCGAGGAAGTGATACTGATCATTGATGACGAGACTGATTCGGGCGGAGTGCTGCGGGTCGGGGTGACGGTAGAGGGATCGACCATAGCCGCAGAGGCGGTCAAGGTGGGGATGAAGTGTTTGCGGATGGCGGGGACAATCGACGCAAGGGAAATGAGAAGGAGCAGTCCAGACGCGACGATCCACATGTCTTTTTGCTGAAAGGGCCGACTCCACCAAGAAATCCTGGCCCGCTGAGCTGCGGCAGGGTTGGACCGTGTCGGTTCAGCGTGGCTGTTTCGCGCGAAAGGATAAACCAAGGCGGCCAGGTCTTCGGCGGTAGGGTATCGATCTGCGGGGTTCTTAGAGAGGCAGCGCATGACGACGTGGTCAAAGGCAGGAGGCAGCGAAGGATTGTGATGAGAAGGCGGCAGCGGCGCGCTGGAAATGATTTGCGCGCAGACAGCGACCGCGGAATCGCCGTCGAAAGGCCGAACGCCGGTCGACATCTGGTATAGAACGATACCCAGAGAGAACAGGTCGGAACGGCTGTCTTGCGAATTACCGAGAATCTGTTCAGGCGACAAATAGGCAGGAGTTCCCATCAGATTTCCGCTGCCAGAGACTTGCGTCGAAAAGCGGGCAACGCCGAAGTCGCCAAGCTTTACTTGACCTTCCGGGGTCATCAGAATATTGGCGGGTTTCACGTCGCCATGAATGATCTTGGCGCGATGGGCTTGGCCGAGTGCGGTGGCGAGGTCGCCCGCCCACACCGCAACACGTGCAAAAGGCAGAGGGCCCTTTTCGAAAACGGATTCCAGCGTGTTCCCCTCGACATATTCCATAACGAAATAAGGCGCGCCCTCTTTGTTCGTGCCGACATCGTAGAGGGCAACGATGTTGGGATGCGAGAGGCCGCCAATGATCTGGGCTTCGCGGAGAAATTGTTGCTGGAGATCGCGGGAACCAAAACCATGAAGAAAGGTTTTCAGCGCGACGATGCGTCCAATAAGCGTGTCGCGGGCTTTATCGACACGGCTGGTGGCGCCCATGCCAATCGTTTCGATAACTTCGTAACGATCTTGTGGAGTGTTCATAAGCCGTTCGTAACAAGAAACGTGCGCCCAAACTCCCATGGAGAGAATGGAAGAAATCGTGGCGTTCGAGAACCCCCCAAGAGTCCCAATTTAGAAAAACTCTAGTACTAACCCAATAACGCTAAGGTGGGCATCTACTGTAGGATGATGAGCTTATCCGCCCTGCCCTGAATTTCTCACCGGACGTTGACTTATTCAGCGGTATTCGCCCTCTCGACGCACCTCTCCCAAATGATCCAGCCATCGCTTCCTCAACATTCCAAGGAAGATGGCTGACGGCTTCGTTCGCCTGTACATTGGCCCCGGATTTGCGTATAACCCCGTCAATGCCCATGGGGGCGATCCGAACGAAGGAGAAAATCCATGACTGCTAAGAAAGCGGCCACTAAACTGAAGAAATCCAAACAGCTGCAACACACGAAGACCCTTCGCAAATAGCAGCTCCAGCTGGCTGTTCCCGGCCTCGGGCCGCTGTTTCGCAACGGCGGCCCTCCCTCTTGAATCCCGCGATTCGGGAGAAACGACATGGCAACCACTAAGAAAAAGGCCCCAAGACGAAACTCAAGCAGGCTGCTGCGCACCAGAGCGTTAAGCTACTGGCGACATATATCGGCGAAACAGAAAAGAACCTCAAGCAGGTTTTTGAGTTGCGGCTCGGGACAGACTAGGGCATTGCTGCAACTTCTGATTCCTTGGAACGGAACTGTAACCCCTGGTCTAGAGCGAATTATCGCTGCTGACAGCAGAGGTGCATGCGATCAGGACCATGCCTGACCCTGTTACGCGAACCATCGAAACGTTTGAGACGGCCGCGAACAGACTTTGAGTAGGTGTCGCGCCGACCCATTGAAACCTCCGCCGTAATCAAGTGGAACTAGACTCGACATCAGCCGGCGGATATCAGGTAATCCTGCTGGAGATCTCAAGTGAACATGCTCCGACCCGCTGCGACTTCCAGGACTTGGTTAGAGAAACTGTAGCAGGTCCGGTCGTTGCGATCAGCGCCTTCGCAGGTCGCAGGCAGTTGGTCCGGGTGTACAATGCCAGCATTCCCCAGCCGAAGGAGACTAATCGCGATGACACTCCGGGGAATCGCGCGCAAGAGTTTTTGCGGTATCGTCGCTGTGGCCTTGACCTCAGCAGTCTGCACTTTTGGTCAAAGCAGATCCGTTCCGGTAGATCCGGGCGTGCGCGGTGGCCCGGCGGGTGCCGGCACTCCGCTGAAGGGTCTTACCGCGGACGAAACTGCGTTCTTCCAGGATGGGCGGGCCAGGTTCGCGGATTTAGAGGTCGTGACCGGCGGCGCGAACAATGGCCTCGGTCCCCGCTTCAACTCCAACCAATGTTTGTCTTGCCACGCGCAGCCGAGCATAGGCGGAACGAGCCCGGGGCAAAATCCCTTGATCGCGGTGGCTACCTTGAATGGGGCGAAGAACACTGTGCCATGGTTCATCACGCAAAATGGTCCGGTCCGCGAAGCGCGATTTAAAAAGAGCAACGGCAACGCCGATGGCGAAGTTCATAACCTGTTCGTGATCACCGGGCGAACTGACGCCACCGGTTGCAACATTTCTCAATTCGACTTCCTGCCCGCGGGGAACCCGCTCACGGGCCAAGGTGGGAATGCGAACATTATTTTCCGAATCCCGACTCCCCTGTTTGGCGCGGGACTCATCGAAGCGATTCCAGACTCGGCCATCCTTGCGAACATGCACTCCAATGCATCGGAGAAGTTGGCGATGGGTATTTCCGGCCACGCGAATGCTCACCTAAGCGGAAATGTAAACCTCAGTGCAAACGATGGGACCATTACGCGTTTCGGGTGGAAGGCGCAGAACAAATCCTTGCTCATGTTCGCCGGCGAGGCATACAACGTCGAGATGGGAATCTCGAACCAGCTTTTCCCGCAGGAGCGCGACGAAACGCCGGGCTGCCTGTTTAACCCCACTCCTGAGGACACAGTCAACTTCACGCCTACTCCCTCGACCTCCGGCAATTCGAACACGGCGGTCCTCTCAGACATCGAAGCCTTTGCCGACTTCATGCGCATGCTGGCCCCACCGACTCCCGCGGCCGCCACGCCGTCCAGCGAAAAAGGACGCGCCTCCTTTGCGAAGATAGGTTGTATCCATTGTCATACGCCCTCGTTGACCACGGGTGCGAAGATTGCCAGTGGCTCCGCGACCAGCCCGAGTGCTGCGCTCTCCAATCAAACGGCGAATCTTTACTCTGACCTTATCGTCCACCACATGGGGAAAGGACTCGCCGACGGCATCACGCAAGGTGGCGCCGGCCCTGACGAGTTCCGAACCGCTCCTCTCTGGGGCGTCGGACAACGCGTCTTCTTCCTGCATGACGGCCGGACGACCAACCTCGTGGAAGCCATCCGCGATCACCGGAGCGTTGGCAGCGAGGCGAACAAAGTAATCGAGCAATTCGACAAGCTCACTACTCAGGAGCAGCAGGAAGTCATCGATTTCCTGCGTTCGCTCTAACGAGAAGCGCGTTCTCAAGCCAATTTCCAAACGTTCCCCTAAAACGCAGCCCTCGTGCGCCGCTGCTGCGCGGGACCCGCGCAGCTTGTTGGCAGGGTCTTAGCGAAGTGCCTGGCAACCGCAATGCAGGTGAGATTTGACGGCGGCCCACTTTCCGACAACAACGAATCGGGAGTTGAGAATTTTTCCGGCAAATTTGCGGTAGGTAAGATTGTCGCGAGCGACGCCAGTCGAAGCCATGTGGAAGCGCATGACTTGTAGGGTCCTCGAACTCGTAGTTGCGGTCTCGCTGATAGTGTTTGTCTTTTCACGACCAAACACCAACGGCGCTGCAACGATACATGGGTTGCAGCTTGTTCTCGCTGAAAACTGCGCCCGCGGAGTTGTGCAGTTCCCACCGCTTCAGGGTATAGCTACCAGATTTTACAGACTTGCTCGCGGACCATCGGATCTCCCTTTTTGCAGCCAAAGGCTTTGGCAAATGCTTCCATGTTGGACAGAGGTCCGTTACCGCGAAAACGCGCGAGCGGGTGCGGGTCGGTGTTGGTTTGCAGGCGCGCTGCCTCGGCCCTTTGATTCGTGCCCCAGACTTGGGCCCATCCGAGGAAGAAGCGCTGCTCCGGTGTGAAGCCGTCGATATCTTTTGGGCGGTTGCCCTCGATAGACTTCTCGTATGCGGCATAAGCGATGGCCAAGCCTCCGAGGTCGCCGATGCTTTCGCCCAGTACGAGCTTGCCGTTCTGGTGTAATCCGGGCTCGACTTCGTAGCCATTGAATTGGTTCACCACGCAGTTACCGCGCTCAGTAAAGCTCTTGCGGTCGTCCGCCGTCCACCACTCGTGCAGGTTGCCCTTGCCGTCAAACTTCGAGCCCTGATCATCAAAGCCGTGGCTGATTTCGTGGCCGATGACGGCACCAATTCCGCCGTAGTTCACAGCGTCGTCGGCGTTGGGATCGTAGAAGGGTGGCTGAAGGATGCCAGCGGGAAAAACAATCTCGTTCATGCTGGAGTTGTAGTAGGCGTTCACGGTGGGAGGCGTCATGCCCCACTCCGTGCGGTCCACCGGCTTTCCGATTTTGTCGAGCTGGCGGGCATATTCAAATTCCATACTGCGGCGAACATTGGTGGCATAGGAGCCGCGGTCGATAGTGAGCTTGGAATAATCGCGCCATTTATCGGTGTAGCCGATCTTCACGTTAAAGGCTTCGAGCTTGGCGAGAGCCTCCTTCTTGGTCTCTGGACTCATCCAGGCGAGCGTTGGAATGTCGTCGCGCAGGGCGGAGATGAGATTGTTTACCATTTGCTTCGCACGGGCTTTTGCGGCAGGTGGAAAGTACTTGTCGACATAGAGTTGTCCGAGAGCTTCGCCGAGGTTCAGATCCGTGGACTGCGCACAACGCTTCCAGCGCGGCAGTATCTCCTTCGTTCCGGAGAGTTTCCTGTCGTAGAAATCGAAATTTTCCTCGACGAATTTATTCGAGAGGCCCGGCGCGCTGGCGTGGATTACATGCCAACGCAGATAAATCTTCCAGTCAGGCAGTGAAACGCTCGCAAGTTCCTGGTTCATCTCCTTGAAGAATTCGGGTTGGCGCACGTTGACTTGTCCCACCGACGGAGCGCCGACGGCGTGCAGGTAGTTCTCCCAGGACCAGTCCGGAGTGAGGGTTTTCAATTCCGCAAGCGGCATAAGATTGTAATTCTTTTCGGGGTCGCGCAGTTCGACGCGCGTGCGAGAAGCCTCGGCCAGCGCGCTTTCGATGGCTACTACGGTCTTAGCTTCGGCGGCCGCTTTATCCGGCGCATCCCCGGAAAGTTCGAACATTTTCGCCACGTGTTGCTGGTAGTCCGCACGCAGTTGCTTGGATTTATCGTCGTCGCGAAAATAGTAATCGCGGTCGGGCATACCGAGGCCGCCCTGGCTGGCCATTGCGATGACGCGCGTGCTGTCCTTGATGTCTTGGCCGGAGCTGAAGCGGAAGACCGCGCTGGCTCCTTCTCTTTGCAGCTGAGCGATGACCGCATCTAGCGATTTTCGGTCATTTATTGCGTCGATCGCAGCGAGTTCGCTGGCGATGGGCTTCAGCCCAGCAGCCTCAATTGCGGTGGTGTCCATACAGCTAGCATAAAAGTCCCCTATCTTCTGTTCATTAGAGCGAGGCGCAGCGTTGGATTTAGCGGCGGCTTCCAGGATCGTGCGCATGGCGGTGAGGTTATTGTCACGAAGCTGCGTGAAAGTGCCCCAGCTAGGATATTCCGCCGGGATGGGATTCGCTTTCATCCAACCGCCCATCGCGAACTGATAGAAGTTGTCGCAGGGCTTGCAAGTCGTGTCGAGATTGCGCACGGAGAAACCCCACGAAGAATCGGCGTTGCTCCAGGCCTTCAGATGGTCGGAAAAGACCAACAGCGCAGCGAGGCATGAGAATGCGGCGAAACCAAGTCCCAAGGACAGGCGATTCGTTTTCATTCGGGATTTGCCTATTGGCCGGGAAGTCGCCTGCCACTGTGGCGCCGCCGGACCGAGTTATTTTACAGCTGAACAATAGAAACTCTACAGCGCAGCCGCCGTCCCTGACAAGAGTCTTGATACCTGGGTCCGAAACCCTTATGCCTAACGCCTTACCTGTGTATTTCAGGTGGCTTTCGCATCGGCGATCACCCGATGACGTAAAGGTCAGATTCCTGGGAAAGGGTGAGGAGGTGATTTTCAACTGGTCGAAAACGAGTGCCAGTCGCAGCGTCAAAATAATCTCCGGAATTTTTTTGTTTTCGTTTTTTCAGACGCGTCTGCTTCTGCCAGCACGGAACGGAAGGCCAGAACAAACCTGCTCCAAGGGGAGGGCTGCACGGCAAGAAAAACTCCGTCCGCAGCACAAGTGTGTTTTCCTTGACTCCTTTTATGGAGTAATCAGTTGGCTCCTCTTCCGGTTGATCGACGTAACCGATTTGCTCAGACGTGTACGGCGGTGTGACCTTTACCTTTTAGCTCTCGCAAGTTTGACAATCCTACTTCGGAAACCTACGATAGCCACGACAGATGTCAGTGGAGGTGATTTTTTGCCTACACGCCAATGTCCCTATTGCGGGCAGCCGGTGCATGGCTCTCTGGCCGAATGTCCGCATTGTCATGAGACCATTCCGGAGTTGCGCGCGGATGCCCCTGCCCCTCGCCGCTCCGAAGCTGGGCGCAGAATAATTCGCCGCGGGCTACTATGTATGCTTCTGGCTGCCGTCATCCATTACTTCGCAGGCGGTTACAGCGCGATGCAACTTCCTTTCCCCATTCAGCCCGCTGTGACCGTCTATTTGGCACCCTTGCTGTTCTTGGCCGGACTCGGCCTCACTCTTTATGGCTTGCTATTTGCACCGTAGGGCTTAACTCTATGCGAATCGATTTTCGGAATTGCGGATGTCAGCGAAGAGTATTTTACTGTTGCTAGCGCATTCCTGATTGATTAACGCGCTTGTCGGAGTGAAATTCCTAGTCTCCGGTAATGCGACTTGCCAGGCGCCTGGACTCTCCCACATCACCTGCCGATTAAACTTTCGACAGATCCCTCACCGCCCGCTCCGTAGTGAGCCATGTACCCGCAGTTTGAGCCAAAGAGGTTCGCGGGTAACTGGAGCCGCAAACCTGTACCTTCGTACCATAGTGGTCCGGCTCTACCGGTTGATAATCTGGAGGCAAGCTGTCCCTTTGCGTGCAGTGGGGCCCTCGGAATCTACCCAAGGAGAAAACCAATGGGTGTTCTTGACGCCTTGGTAAGCGGGGCATTTCGCGATGAACCAGCCGGCCGCGTCGTGGTTTTTAGCGGGGATCGCCGGAATCGAGGCTACGTGCTGCGCTCGGAAGCCGACGAACTAAGAATCAAATCGTTCCTCAAGATGTTTTACTTCGCGCATTTTTACATTCTGATCCTCGGGATGATGCTGGCGAATGCGTGGTCGACGTTTGTCATCCACCTCGAAGGGATGGGCAGGCCGGCTGGGCATATGGTCCGGAATACGAGCATTGCGGTTGGAGTGTATTGTGTTGTCGTGGGTTTGCCCTACGCTTTGCTCTGGAGATCGTATAAGAAGGCGCTCCCGAGCTTTGTCTCCCCGCAAGATGAGGTCGTGGTCTCGGATCAGTCCAAAAGGCAGCAACAGTGGAAACTGGTCCTGGTGATATTGGGGTTGGCTCTGCTGGTGATGGGAGTGGGGCTTTTGTTGCTGGTACGCGCGAAGTAGTTAGATGTTCCTGGGCGTAGTCCAGAAAACGAACCGTTCTGGTACCAAAGTTACCACCCCACAAATCAGGAGTTGTTGGTTGGCCGCCCGGTGTTTTAGACTGACCGGCGTTTGACTTGAGTCGATGAACGAATCGCGAAATGACGAGACCATGCTGCTCAATCCGAGGCGAAAAAGAGAAATGTAATCTACGCAATCAACATTACCGTAGATGGCTGCTTCGACCATAGCAATACGATTGCCAATGAAGAATTGCTCGAACATTATACGCCCCTCCTGCGAGGTGCTGACCTGCAGATCTTTGGGCGCAAAACCTATCAATTGCTGGTGCCTTATTGGCCCGATGACGAACACCTAGAGAAGCCGAATATACCGGCAGAAGCCATTCGGAGTGTGGCAGTCCCCTCGAAACACGACCGAGAGCTTCAGGCTCTGGCGAAATTACTCTCTCGCATGAATCACAAAGCTTGCGGGATTTTGCGTCACATGGCTTCGAAGATGGCGAACCGGGCTTATAAGATGCGCGTTCGCTCATCACGGAACGCCACCAGCAGGCGCGGCAGCATTCAATTCTTCAGTACTGTCCGTCCCAGTACTAGCGATGGAATATTCTGCCCGTACCGAGGAAGAAAATGCCCGATCGATCCACATCGTAAGACTGCGAAGTCACCCGCCAGCCAACCTCCAACAGATTGAATTAACTGGACTAATTTCTTCGGGCCACCAATGGAGTCTGAAGTGCGCCTCTCAGTTGGTTGAGGGCCATTCGGCCACGCACGCGCATCCAGCCCGAATCATGATTTGAGGTGACGCATGAACCATACGAACGCGTTCCTGAATGTCGCCATGATGACCGTTGTCTTCGCAGCCGTGGTTCCGACTGTAGGTTTAGATTCTATCGAGATCGGCGACGCTCAGACCAAGCAGTTCGCGATGCAAGGTCAGTCCGGTGATAAGACCGAAGTAAAAATCTTTACCGGGACCATCTGGATGAGCGGTGATCGGTTTGTCCTGAGAGACGAACACCAAAAACACTGGTACCAGTTGGATGTTGACCAGAAATCAGTCGCCAAATTCGAAGGCAAGCAGGTCAAGGTGATTGGCACGCTGGACGCCATCAGCAGTGAGATCCGCGTGCAACGCATCGAAGAAGGATGAGCGCTAAGGTCGAAGCAATGAATCTTTTCCGGATGCCATCTATTAGTGGCCCTACGCCTTTACCTGGAACGAGTTGCCACGGTCGGGCGCAATTGAGTCTTGGAGGTGATGATCTATGAAAAGACTAAGGAAGGGCGGCCTTAGCATGTCGTCACTCGTGTCACTCGCGTCCATCGCTCTCTTGCTCGGGGGGTGCGGGCACAACACACAAGCTAGCGGCGATCCTACCAATTCCGATTCCAAGCCGGGGCTGCTGGCGAGAATATTCCACACAACTGAGCCAGTTTCTGTTCGGGAGGGCACCCAACTGGATGTGGTGCTCGATCAAAGCATTTCCACAGCGGCGAATCGATCTGGCGATCCTTTTCAGGCGACTCTCGCCTCGCCACTGGTAGTTGATGATAAGACCGTGATCCCGAAGGATGCTTTGGTGATGGGTCATATTGTTGACGCGCGACCCTCGGGCCATTTGAAAGGTGTCGCACGGCTGGAACTCACACTCGACTCCGTAGAGGTAAACGGAGCGACCTACGAAATCGCCACGGGAGATTTCGGCAGGACCGGCAAGAATCATAATAAGCGCAACGGCATCCTAATCGGCGGCGGCGCAGGTCTTGGTGCGATCATCGGCGGAGTTGCCGGTGGTGGAGTTGGAGCGCTGATCGGGAGTTCTGTGGGCGCAGGTGCTGGAACGGCGGGTGCCGCATTCACGGGGAAGAAGGACATCCGCGTCCCGGCCGAGACCACATTGTCGTTCCGTCTCTCTCGCCCGGTAACGATTCCAGTGAAGAGCTGATTCCGCTAGATCCCGCGGTCCGTCTGGCACCATCCTATTTCTTGCGACAGGCTCGCGCACCGCTCGCTGTCTAGGTCGAAGCGTGTGCGCGCATCTGTCGGGCCCTTGAGGTTCTCGGACGACGTTAAGCACCGGTGCGTCCCGCTTTTCAGTACACAAATTTGGAATCAAAGCCGGGGCGCTTGCAACACCGTTGAAAGGCCCTACCCTACCCCAGAGCAAAATAACGCGCTTACCGGAGAACTGGAATCGTCCCGAAACCACAAGTACGATAACGCAACTACACGTCCATCTGACTGCCGGGAGCGCGAGTTCGAGGATCGTAGGTGATCGGGCAATTCAAGTAGCTGGGGTCACTGTGATCGTCCCCGCTGGAAAAAAGGGCTGCCGTTCGAGAACAGCCCTTTAAACTGCGAACGTCAGGCGGCGATCCCGCGATCGCGACCAGGAGCGCGTTATCAGGTGTGGATGGTGGGGCTACTGGCACCCCAACTGAATGATAACGGCTTGGTCTCTGCGAGCTTCTTTGACTTCTTCAACGGCTTGGCGCTCTTTCGGGCTTTCTTCTTCGTTGCCATTGAGTATCTCCCATTGGGTGAGGTTGCCCCCTGGGGCGGTCGCTGTACATATATGCAATTCCCGCGCTAATGTAAACCGCCGGGTTTTCGAATGCTATCCTGTGTCGATTCTTCGGCAGTTCCTGCATACGCGGCGCAGGCCTCGAATCGGGTGTTGAACCATTCACCATCGGTTGAAAAATTCAATCACACAGGACGCGATTAGAAATCCTCCGAATATAGCGATGCTTGACTAACGCGCAAACCGGAGAAGTCAAATCCACGAGATTTCCAGTCATTCGACCTTGAGAGCCGCAACAACAACTCAACGCTTCGAAGGGCAATTCTAGATAACGGCAACGATAAACCAGGTGAGCGGTACTCAACACGAAGCGGACAGCGTTAGTCGGAATCTTTCCGTGCGAATGCCTAGCCTTAAGCAGCTGGAGGATCATCAGCAGTTAATTACGATTACAGCGTTGTTCATCCTCGATCGCTTTATTTCTTCTTCTAGCTGCCACCGCGCTTGCCCTCCCTGCGTTTGCTTATGATTACCCGCTGACTTCAGAAACCATCCGCGACGCCTATTTCCTCGGAAAAGGATCGGGTACTGCGGAAGCCGACTTTCTCGCAGAATATGCTCACAGCCTCCCAAAATTGAAGATTGGGCCATATACCTCTGCGGTCAGACTGGAGACACCGTATACCGAGATCGCTGAACTTGCTCGTGAGACCCCGAACTATGATTCTCAGGATGCGGTGAAAGATTTCTTGGACAAACCTGCGGTATTTCGGGTGTTTCTGGACATCTGCTTTAGATGCCCGGATCCCAACCTGGGCGCGTCGGAAGCCGGTAAAATCACAATTTATCTATAGAGCCACAGTGTAAATAGTACGACTCTTGCAGCTGTTTTCGAGAATCTTCCGCGATCGTTGTAGGTGCATTCCCCCGCGCCATTCCACTGGTCCGATTACCGCGCTTGCCAGACGTGTAGATTACTTTCGCCTAACCGGTTGCCCGTTCTGCCCAGAATCGCCCCTTCCGACGATAGCTACCCTATTTAGGAACCTATCCCTTATAGGACAGTTTTGCGCCTGCCCGAGTGGGACACTAATCGTGCATAACAGCGAGTCACTATGACGAGAAATACAGTTCCAGCAGTGGGCGGCAGCGAATCCCCTCCCACTGCTACAGGCACCGAGTCCGTAGCCGATATTCTTGAACAGGAACTCGACCGCACTATTCATGAGTGGATAGCGCTCGTCGAGAAAGAACCTGATCTAATTCGCATCCCGTTGAATTTCGAAGAACGCACCGGCCATCTTCCGAAACTTCTGCATGACGTAATTGGCCGGCTGCGGCTGGACAAAGGATCGAAAGCTCCAATTTCGGTCGCCGCAAGCCGCCACGGAGCGCTGCGGCGCAAGCAAGGCTACACCGCGGCAATGGTTGTAGACGAATCCCGAATCCTACAGGTCTGCATCTTTTCGACGCTGCACAGAAACGAACATCGTGTGATATTCAGCAAGTTGCTGCCAGACGTTGTGACCATTGCAGATGAAGTGGACGCCCAATTAAAACAGCAAGTCCTCTGCTTCCTGCCTGTAGACGCACCGAGAACACGTGCCACGAACTGAATTTGCTTCCGGCGCTCGTATGAAAATGAAGAAATCCAAGTCGGAATCACCGCAGACCTTTCTCGATCCTTCGGGAACGGCAAGAAAGGTCACTGTATTTCGGAAAGACGAGCAAATTTACAGTCAAGGTGACACAGCCAAGAGCGTCATGTACATCCAAACGGGCAACGTAAAATCCTCCGTGGTTAGCGCGTCGGGTAAGGTGGCTGTGATCGCGATACTTGGTCCGAACGATTTTTTTGGCGAGGGCTGCATGGCGGGTCAGTCGGTCCGCGTGGGCTCGGCTACCGCCATTACGCCGACCACCCTTCTTGCCATAGACAAGAACGAATTGTTACAAATGCTCCGTACGCAAGACAAATTATCGGACTCTTTTGTCGGGTATATCCTCAGTCACAAGAACCGAGTCGAGGAAGATTTGATCGATCAACTCTTCAATTCGTCCGAGAAGCGGCTCGCCCGAGCGCTACTCGTTCTCGGGCGTTATGGAAAAGTGCAGCAGCAGCCAGACGACGAATTGCCAGCGGTTTCCCAAGAGACTTTGTCGGAAATAATCGGCACCACGCGATCTCGCGTGAACTTCTTCATGAACAAATTTAGGAAACTCGGGTTCATCGAATACCACAACCGTAGGATCAAGATTAACAAGTCTTTGCTGACATTCGTATTGGATGAGTAAGGCCGTGCTGTCTTGTCAAGCGAGGTGTTCGCTCCCCAATCCGTCGATAGCGGGACGTGTTTTACAGAGTGGCAGGCGCGAGGAACCTGAATGAGGCCGTGCGCCTGCGTAGAACGCCGCTGGGCTGCGCGCACGGAGGACAACAAATTCTCACCTGCAAGGTGGGTGCTTCGCGTACGATGGCGTGCATGCGCAAAATCGAGAAGCCCTCACCGACCGAATCACCTTTATTGTTCGAGTTCGATCCCCAGCCAGCCGAAGAGATGCTGACCGCGCTGGGAGGCATACCGCTGGTGGTGCAAGCCTTTCGTTCTCTGGGATTGCCTGGCAGTGTGAAGCAACACCTGGCGGTGAAGGAGCGCCAGCGGGGTTATGACGAGGCTACGTTTGTCGAGAGCTTCGTGATTCTGAATGCCGCTGGGGGCGAGTGCTTGGACGATTTTGAGCGACTGCGAGCAGATCCTGGGCTAGGTCAACTGATCGGGCACGAAGTGCCATCTCCAGAAGCAGCTCGGAAGTTTCTGTATGCGTTCCATGAAGAAGAAAAGATTGAGCAAGCCAAGCAGCAACGACTGCCGGATCAAATTGCGTATATTCCCTCAGAAAGTGAAGAGCTGGAAGGGCTAGGAAAAGTGAACCAAGATCTGATCCAGCGATTGGGAGAACGCTGTCCGGAACAGAAGATCGCTACGGTGGATCAGGACACCACGATTATCGAGAGCCACAAACAAGAAGCCCTGCACACTTACGAAGGGCCGCGAGGCTATCAGCCGATGCTGGCGGTGTGGGCGGAGATGGACACGGTGCTGGCCGATGAGTTTCGGGATGGGAATGTACCGGCACAGATGGCTCCGTTGACGGTAGCAAAAGCCGCGTTCGCGGCGCTGCCCAAAACGGTGAGCAGCTATTACTATCGCGGCGATTCGGCCTGTCATGAGAAGGAGTTAGTGCGCTGGTTGTCCAACGAGAGGCGTGAAGAAGGGCCGCAGGGACGCATTGGTTTTGCGATCAGCGTACGGATGAGCGAGGCGTTGCGTGAGGCCATTCTGGAAGTTCCGGAAAAGGCCTGGAAGGCGTACGGGGAGCCCGAGCCAGGAATAGATCGCCAGTGCGCCGACGTGGTGTTCGTGTCGAACCAGCAAGCCGAGCTGCAGGACAGCCAGCCACTGCGCTACATCGCGATCCGGCTGCGCCAACGGCAGGGAGGGTTGTTTGCCGACGGCAGTAGCGTGCGACACTTCGCGGTGCTGAGCAACATTTGGGATTGGGAAGCAGTGAGACTGATCGAGTGGCATCGAGAAAAAGCCGGGACGATCGAGCGGGTACACGATGTGATGAAGAATGATTTAGCGGCGGGGGTGCTGCCGTCGAAATATTTCGGAGCCAATGCCGCTTGGCTGCGACTGGCGGTGATCGCCTACAACGTGCTCACCGCGCTGAAGCGCTTGGCGTTGCCAGCAAACTTATTGACGGCACGGCCCAAGCGACTGCGCTTTTTGATATTCCATATGCCGGGTCGCCTGGTGCATCATGCGCGACAGCTGAGCTTGCGACTGGGGACGGCCATCGCGGAACTGGCCATGTGCCTGGACGCCATGCGCTTATTGCCGGTTCCTGCCTAGGAGCGTGTAGTTTCTTATCGACGGATTTGCAGAGCGCTTTTTGGAGTGCTTCGAAAAATCACCGTCTGTCGACTTCCCGATTGACCTCACCAGCTTGTACGCTTTGCATACCGACCCACAGGAGGAGTTCTGGCAGCGGATCCACTTCGCGCAACTCGCATTCGCGCTGCCGAGCACCCGTCACGGCTACCTTACGGACGGATTGGGGTCTGGCGGTCCCGCTCTGTGCGACCGCCGCGGCAAATTCAATGGCAAGTTCGACGGCCAAAGCCTGCCGAGATGCTGACGTAGGGGCGGGTCTGGGACCTGCTGCTACGGATACAAATCCGTCGCCGCATTCGCAGATGCTGCGGTTCACTGCGCAATATCTTCTAGCGCGAGGCCGCGGGTGCGCGGGCCGAAGATGCTGATCGCCAGCACGACGACCACCATGGCCGCGGCGATAAATGCGAAGACGCCGCGCGTACCGTAATGGCGCAGAAAGAAAGCTATAAGGAAGCTGGTGAAGATGGCGCTCAGGCGGCTCCAGGAATAGACGAAGCCGACTGCTTGGGCGCGGATGCGCGTGGGAAATAATTCCGCTTGATAGGCGTGGAAGGCGATGGACATGCAATTGTTGGCGCAAGTGAGCAGCACGCCGCAGGTGATGAGCCAGACAGGATCGTGATGGCGCGCGAACAGCAATCCGAAAATCGCGATGCACGCGGCGGTGAAAGCGATTTGCCATTTGCGTTCGATGCGATCTGCAACGCGGTATGCGAGCAGCGGGCCGAGCGGCGCGCTGAGAGCGATGAGGAAAGAATATTGCAGGCTGTTGGTGATGGTGATGCCGGTCGCGATCAGCAGCGTGGGGACCCAGGACGCGAAACCGTAATAGCCGATGGTTTGGAAAAAATTGAAGACCATGAGCATGAGCGTACGCTTGCGATAAGGCGGGCGCGCTAGTTCGAGCAGGCTGCCGCGAGCTTCCGGGGAATGCCCGGCGAGAAGCATTGCGCTGGCGATTGGCGGCGACTCAAGCCCGCGTGCCGCTTGGCGTTTGCGGTCTTGCTGGACGCGCGCTTCCATCGCGGCGGTGACCCGCTCCGCTTCGTCGAATTTCCCATGCGCCATCAGCCAGCGTGGACTTTCCGGCAAGCCGCGGCGAACAAACCAGATGAAAATCGCGCCGAGCGAACCTGCGAGCACGACCCAGCGCCAGCCGTCCAGGCCGAGCGGTTTCTGCGGAACAAGCCACCAGGAAAGCAGCGCCACCGCAGGCAACGCGGTGAAGCCGACTATCTGGCTGAGGGCGATGGCGCGGCCACGCAGTTGTCGCGGCATCAGCTCGGTAATGTAGGTGTCTATGGTGACCAGTTCGACGCCTATGCCGACGCCGGCGATCATCCGCCACACCACAATGCCCTGCGCAGAGTGTTGAAAGGCCATCACAACGGTAGCGGCGGTGTACCACAACAGCGACGTTGTGAAGATCAAGCGACGGCCGAAACGGTCGGCGGCGAAACCGAAGAGCAGCGTGCCGACCAGCAGTCCCGCGAAAGTGGCGGCGACGAAGCCGGCGATGCCGTTGAAACCGAAGAATGCCGCGGAGGTGCTAGTGAAAAGGCCGCTGCGCACCAGGCCCGGACCAACGTAGGCGGTGAAAAACAAATCGTAATATTCGAACCAGCCGCCTAGGGAGAGCAGCAGTACGAGCGACCAAATGTAACGCGTGGCGGGCAAGCGTTCGAGGCGGAAGCGAATAGCGGTGACGCGATAGGCGGCTGCGTCGCGATGAGGCGGGTTGGGCGTAAATGGAGGAGGTGGAGACGACGTCGGCATCGTCGTCAGACTAAACGCTCGCGAGGGCTGAGACAAGCGGACCTTTATTGATTATAAGGAGCGTTAGCGAGGTGGCGATGCAGCCGTACGGCGAGCCAGCAGCGAAAAACCGAGGCAGAGAGATGCGAAGTTAGCGGTTCGATTTGCTAAGACAAGGCCGCGCGGGATGTTGCAGGCATATGCGTACGGCACACGAGTGGCGGGGAAACCACTCGGTGTTGAGCAACTACTCGGAGGAAGGAGTTGGCGGGAGCGGAGAGCGCAGATGGGGCCCAGCCCTTAAAATTTTATTAATAAGGTTTCCCGACCTGCGCTCTCGTTCTCCCGTTGCGCATAATCGCGGAAACGTACTCATACGGCCATACAGTAAATACCTTAATTTTGACCTACGAAAACCCTGTGTTGGGTTGGCACCTTTTGATGATGTGCTGAGTCGGGCGGCGCCCGGCGCCGTGCGGGCTGGCGCACCGCGCGAAGCGTGCATGGCATCTTGCGACACGCACGTTCAGCGGACTTGCAGGCCGTGTTGTTGTGTTGGCGGCGGGACGATGCCGTTAAGCCGCAGGTAATAGGCGGTTTGGCCGTAATGACCGGCGATGTGCCATAGCGCGATTGCCGCTATGCCCAGCTTGGTCTTCGGGCCGCCGTAGCGGCCTTCCGCGCGGTCCATCGCGTTCTTCTCGTCGATGCTGGCCAGAACGTTGTTGCCGTAGTCGAAGCAATCGCGCAGGTATTTCAGCAGCTCGCCTTTGGTCTTGGCGGGCGCGGGGACTCTCTTTTCGCAGCCGTCCGGCGGGGTTTTGCCTTCGATCTCATTGAAGAATGCGAAATTCGCGCAGGCCAGGTGCTTCACCTGTTCGGCGAAGGAGCGCACGCCATCGAATTTTCCGCCCGGCGCGCTGGGGATGTAGGAATATTTTTCGGCAGGCATCGCTTCGGCGACCGAGAAGAATTGATCTTCTGTATATCTCAGAATCACGCCGATGCTTTCGGCTGTGGTCCTGGGGACTTCTCGTTGTTGCGCGCAAGACGGCACAGCAACGGTGGTGACGGATGCGAGCGTGACGGCTGCGGCCAGCAGAAATCGCGCGGATAGGGATGCGGATTCCATGGTGAGGGCCTGCTGAACCTACGCGAGAGGATACGCGAGCGATGCGGAAAATTGAAGTGCGGATGCGGCGGTTAGGCTTAAACGGGCGGGGCGGATTTGAGCCAGCTCTCCATTTCGTTGTGGTCCACCAATCCAGGTTGTTGCATCACCGTGAGGCCACGGTAGAGAACCACGAAGTTGGGGATGCTGCTCACCTGGAAGCGCCCTGCGACTTGCGGATATTTCTCCGTATCCACTTTCACAACGATCGCTTTGCCGGCCATGTCCGCGGCGGTGCGCGCGACTTCGGGCGCGGCCGCGACGCACGGCCTGCACCAGCCCGCCCAGAAATCCACGAGCACTGGAACGGGGCTGTTCTGCACGATTTCATCGAACAATTGGTCGTCGACCGCGAGGGGTTCTGCGAGGGGCGGCAGCGGCGACTTACAGAAGCCGCAACGGCCCGCGCTGGCGAGAAACTTGGCGGGAACGCGATTCTGCTTTCCACAGTGGCTGCAGGCGCGAATAACAGGCAAGCAAAACCTCCACAAACGTCAATTCCGATTCGACGCGAACGATAGGATGCCACGAACCATACCAAAGTTCCCCTGGGATCGGCCAGAGACGGTACCGGTGGCGCGCCATGCCGGTCGCTGGGCGGGCAAATTGCCTGTGTTGACTTTCGCTTTTTGTTCGCCTACACTTTCTGGCGTTGTGACCCCAAACCGCTGAACACTTTGGAGGATTTATGGCACTGAACGAAGCGCTGTTACCCGAATTCGACGCCGAGATGGCCAATACGCGCAAGACGCTGGAGCGCGTGCCGACGGACAAGTTTTCCTGGAAGCCGCACGAGAAGTCCGGAACGATGGGCTGGCTCGCGAATCACGTGGCGGACGTCCCGGAGTGGGCGGTGTACACGCTGCAGCAAGAGTCGCTGGACATGGCTCCTAACGGAGTCGCGCCCACGCCGCCTCCACCGCCCAAAACCACGCAGGAGCTACTGGCGAAGTTCGACAAAAACGTAACGGCTGCCCGCGCGTTGTTGGCGAAAGCCAGCGACTCCGAGATGCACAAGACGTGGTCGCTGCTGAGCAATGGGACGACGATCATCGCTATGCCGCGTATCGCCTGTCTGCGTACATGGGTGATGAACCACGGGATCCACCATCGCGCGCAACTGGGAGTGTATCTGCGGTTGAACAACATCGCTGTGCCGGCGATCTACGGGCCGTCGGCTGACGAAAGCGGGATGTGAGCGCGGCCGCATTGTCGGTGGGGAATGAGTTCCCCGCTCCACCGGGGGTGGCAGAGTTCCCGTTAGTTTCCTAGGTCTGAACGAGCACACGGGAGACGACGGAGATGCTTTACCGCCCGCCGGTCATCTGAACTTTTTGCGACAAATTCGACGGATCACGCCAAAACGCTCGCAAACCGCCGGAAAAGTCCGGCTGGGGTACGGCCGCTGCGGACACGCATACCGCTCGCGCGACCCGAGTCGGTGTTGACGCAAACCTTAGGTCAGGCATATCGGTACTAACGGCCCATTCCCTGGTGCCGCCGCGACCGCTATTGTTCAGGCGGGTCATCGGCTGCCGCCACAGGTAGCACAATGGGCATAAAGATCCTTTCGACTTATTTTCGCTTGCTGGGCCTATCGAACTCGGGGTTAGCGAAGGCGCGCCTGCGCACTAAGCTCCTGATTTCGCTGACGTTGCTCATCGCTGCGCTTACCTTTGCCACGTTAGCGGTGGTACGCCATGCCGCCGAAGCACAGGTGCGGACGGCGGTAGAGCAGGATGCCCGCAATTCCGTATTGACCTTTCAGAATTTGCGCAAGGAACGCCAGATTCAACTCGACCGCACCGCCGAATTGCTTGCCACCCTGCCCACGTTGAAGGAAATGATGGCGGATGAAACGCTCGCGCGCATTCAGGATGCTTCCGAACAGATCTGGCGTTCGGGCGACACCGAACTGTTCGCGCTGGCCGATTGGAAGGGAAAAATCGTCGCGCTGCACACGTCGCTCCCCGGATTTCCACGCGAAGCGGCCGAGAGCGCACTGGCACATTCGTCCGGCGCGAAGGGCGTGGGAGGCTGGTGGTTTGGACATGGTCATCTATACCAGGTAGCGGTCCACCCGATTGAGCTGGGCGGCCCGTCATCGAGGATGTACTTGGGCACGGTAATCGTCGGACGCGAGATTGATTCGAGTGTGGCGGCCGAGGTGGGCCGAATCGCGTTGTGTCAGGTGGCGTTCCGCTACGGCGATCAGGCGGTGGTCAGCTCGTTTTCCACGATGGATGACGCGATGGCGGCGAATCGACTGAAGTCCAACGCCGGCACAAACAAAATTGAAATTAATAATAAGAGTTATCTGATCAGCTCGGTGAATTTAACGCCCGGGTCGTCCCCACCGCTTACTTTGACGGTGCTCAAGCCGTATGACGACGCGATGGCGGTGCTCACACGATTGAATCACACCCTCATAACCCTGGGATTTCTTGGCGTATTCGCGGGCGGAGCACTGGTGTGGGTGCTTTCGCGCACATTTACGCGCCCGCTGGAATCGCTGGTGCAAGGCGTGCGCGCGCTGGAACAGGGGAATTATGACTATCCGCTTGGTCCGGACGGCGGAGACGAGGTTTCGGAGGTGACCGCCGCGTTTGACCGCATGCGCGGAACGCTGCAGAAAAACGAGGAGCAACGCCATTCACTGGAAAACCAGCTGCGGCAAGCGCAGAAAATGGAAGCGGTGGGCAGACTAGCGGGCGGCGTGGCGCACGACTTCAACAATCTGCTCACGGTGATCAAAGGCCACAGCGATCTGCTGGAAATGAGGTTGGGGACGCTGATCCCGGCGCATCAGAACATCGCGCAAGTGCGAAAAGCCGCGGACCGCGCCACGGCGCTGACGCGGCAACTGCTAGCTTTCAGCCGCATGCAAGTGCTGCAACCGCGCGTGCTGGATCTGAACGCCCTGATTTCCGACGTGAGCAAGATGTTGCCCATGTTGATCGGCGAGGAAATTGAATACACCTTCCGTCCGGGCCATTCCTTAGCGCGAGTGAAAGCCGACCCTTCGCAGATCGAGCAGGTGCTGGTGAATCTGGCGGTGAACGCGCACGACGCGATGCCTAAGGGCGGCAAGCTAACCATTAGCACCCAAAATGTGGTCCTGGATGCTGCCTACACGCAAAGCCACCCTCCCACGGTCGAGGGGCGTTATGTGTTGCTGACGGTGGCGGACACCGGCTGCGGTATGGACGAATTGACCAAGGCGAAAGTGTTCGAGCCGTTTTTTACAACCAAGGAACTGGGCAAAGGCACGGGGCTTGGTCTCGCTACTGTATACGGCGTGGTGAAGCAAAGCGGCGGATATATATGGGTGGACAGCGTACCGGAGCAGGGCACGCGCTTTGAAATATTCTTGCCGCAGAGCACGGCCGCGCCACAGCTTCCCTGCGAGGACGAACCCGCCGCCAAATATTCGCGCGGCGTCGGGACCGTGCTGCTGGTGGAAGATGAGGAAGGGGTTCGCGAGCTGGCGGGCGAATTTCTACGCTCGAGTGGATACCAGGTGATTGCGGGCAAAGACGGTTTGGACGGGCTGGAGAAAGCGGAACAGGAAACGGGAGCCATCGATGTTTTGGTGACCGACGTGGTGATGCCACGCATGCGCGGCACCGAGCTTGCACGGCGGCTGAAACGCGCGCATCCGCGCATGAAAATTGTGTATATGTCCGGCTACCTGCAGCACAACTCCGATGAAGCCTTCGTCCCGGATTCCGGGCACTTGCAAAAGCCCTTCTCGCGCGATTCGTTATTGAGAAAAATGCGCGAGGCGCTGGGACAGGAAGAGGAACAGCCGCTTCAGACGATCTAACGCTGGCGGGCTTCCAACTTTGCGTCAGCCCCGTCAGTGTCCAGGAAGCCTTGATTGACTTGGAGAAGATTCAGCGCGATCCGACACCGTGGCCGGGCGTGAGCCGCATTATCAAGGCGAGTAGGACGATGACGGCTGCAAAATAGACGGCGGTCGGACGGCTGGGCCGCTCGGGAATATCGTTAGTGAACAGGCGCCAGCAGGCGCCGCCAGCGACCAGAGCGAATATGCCTTCGCCAAGCAACAGCCACAGCGCGAGACTAATCGTCAGAATCGCGATGCGCTCGATTTTGTTCAGGGCCAGCATGGCCAGGCCGCCGTCGAGCACCCATATCGGGATCAAATTCAGGACGTTGAGCCATGCGCCGGTGCGCGCAAGCGCCGCCCACAGGGGATCCGCGGTCTTGTACCAGATGATGCCGCATACCGCCGCGGAGATAAATCCGGCCAACGGTCCGGCCAGGCTGATGAAGGCGCGGGTCACGGTGGACACTCCCAAGGCGCGCCATTTCACGTACGCACCGAAACCCGGCATGAACACCGGCATGTCCGCAGGAAGCCCGCGTCGCTTGATTTCGACATAGTGCCCCATCTCGTGGATAAGTATGAGCACCGCGAAGCCAATCCCGAACCGCGTGCCGAAAAGTGCCCAATAGAATCCCAGGAAGGCGAAGAGGCTAAACAGAAAATTGAGCTTGAAGACCGTGAACAGCACCTTGGCCTTGGAAAGCGCGAGCACCACGGGAGCGAGCGGACCCAGTTTCTTAACCCACTGGTTTTTCGGCGGTGTAGACGCTGCGGCTCTTGCAGCAATTTCCAGCGAACGAACTCTCTGCTGCACCCATTCCGCTTGCGTGGAATCGGCTGGCAGCAACGGCAGGGTCTTCATCCACGCTTCGCGCGCCTCAGGCATTTGGTCGAGGTCCTCGTGTTCTTGCGCCCACGCCGATAACCGTTCGAGGTTTTCGGCGTGCACTAGTGTGTGACACTGGTTACACACTAATGCTCCCGGAAGGAGCTGCAGGGAACATTGCTTGCATGGTTTTGTTAATTCGATCGGTGTTGAGGTCACGGCAATCTGTTCGTAAAATCGGGTTCGGCGAACACAGGCGCTCCGGCTGAAATATTAGTTCTTGAAGGGCCCCAGCACCGCTTTGGCACCAGAATCATCCGTCATCTGCCACGCAATCCGGATTCCGACAAAAAGTATTACCAGGCCAATCGTTGTCGAGAGTGAGGGGCCATTTCTATAGAATTCCGAAAAGGGTGACGCCAGTCCCGCAAGCAATAGAGAGCCGAGGATCGCTGGGAAACTTACGGGATGACGTGCCGGAATAGTGGGTGGGGCTTGAGCCGCGTTCGGAGACGACGCCGAATCATCCCCGCCCTCCGAAGAAGGATGTTCGCTGCTAGGTCTTTGAGTCAGCGGAGCATGTGCCGCTGCGCGATGTGCGTCTCGGGCCTTCACGTACTGCGCAATGCCCATGGGGACGGCGGACATCGATACGGCTACATAGGTCAGCAGCGCTGCGGCGATTTGATAGCGCTGTCCACCGACTCCCCCGGAGCCGATTTTGATGGCTTTCGCAACAACGTAGCCGACCGCGAGCGCCACATACCCGATGATCAGGCCGGTGAGGATGCCAACTGTCGCGTACAAAATCATCCCCAAAATGGCGCCGCCTACGCCGAACGCAACGCCGCGCACGAATGCCACGTGACTATCTTTCGGCAATTTCAGCGCGGCCAGCTGCGCGCAATTCTGACAAGCTAGCACGCCGTTGATCCGATAGTACTCCGCGCCAATCGGTTGATTGCAGGACTTGCAGCATTCGGGACCGCCTCGGCTCGCATACTCGGCCGTTCCGAACTGAGGGGCATTTTTAGAGAAACCGGGTCCCGGCATGCGCGGGAAGGTACCACAGTAGCCTATTGTCGAAAAGCAAATATTCGCGCACCGAGCGGATCGCGATTACCGATCGCTGTGATCGAAAAGGCGGCTACAGGCCGTTCGGTTTTATATACTCTTAGGACAAACTTGGGGCAGAGCTTGCGCCAGCACTCGCCAGAAGCGGTATGTTTGCAGTTGCGGGCCTGCATAGGCACACGTTCAGGAATTCCACCGCGGCGTGCGGCCCGCCATCGAACCGATACTTTTTGGAGCTGTGAGTGAGAGGGGGCCGAGCCCAGGGAAACCACGGTCTGCGCGAGCCGGAGGGTTCGCGCAGCAGCGGCGCGGGACAGGCATTCACTCGGGTTTGGATCTGACTGCGCCACACGCAATTTAAGATTTTACTGGCAACGACGGGAGTTGCCCGCCCGGCGAATGGCGCCCCGCGCGCGGCTTTCCGGGTGCACAACGTGACGACGCGGCCGGCGTCGCCGGCGAGGTAGCGATGAACGAGCAAACGAAACTTTCCGTCGTGCGGGCCTGTTGTATCCTGCTTTTGATAATTTGCCTTTGCGGCGGGCGAGCGGCCGCGCAAGCCGATTACACAGCGATCACCGTGCAGAACGGAGGCGCTGTAGCAGGCACTGTCACTTGGACGGGGCCAGTCCCCAAGATCCCCAAACTTCCTATCACCAAGAATCCGGACGTCTGCGATCCCGAAGGCATGAAGACGCGAGATCTGGAGCGACTGTTGATTAATCCCGACGGCAACGGCGTTGCCAACACCGTCGTGTTTCTGCGCGGCATCACTAAAGGCAAGGCCATGGACCTGCCGCCCAATCGTATGCAAGTGGATCAGAAAACTTGCCGCTACATCCCGCACATCATGATCGTCCCGGAGGCGGGCACGCTGAAGATCGAGAGCGAAGACCCCGTCCTGCATACCGTGCAGATGTTTGGCGTCGCGACGAACAACGTTCCCTTCCCTTTTCAGCATCAGTTCATTCCGGTCACGTTGCAGCGGAATGGAGTGGTGGAACTGAAATGCAACGCGGGGCACGTGTGGATGAACGCGAACTTGCTGGTGGTGAAGCATCCCTACTATGCGGTGACGGACGACCGTGGCGGTTACAAGCTCTCGGACGTTCCACCGGGAGAATACGAAATTGTGGCTTGGCATGAGGGCTGGCAGGTTCTATCGGAAGCGCGTGTACTGGACGTCGGGGCGCAAGTGGAAGTCAAGCGGCCGATGTACAGTTCGCCGGCCAGTTGGGCGAAGAAGGTGAATGTGAAGGCGGGTGAACCGACGGTAGTGGACTTCACGATTTCGGAGAAGCACGAATAGAGTCGTTGTCCTGGTGATGCATCCGGTCTCTTGACTGTACCGCGTCCGCGTGACTTACGACGCGACTGCTCGCAGGTCCACGCCGCTCCGGCGGCTTTGTCTCCGCTACGATTTCCTCCAGCTGTCTGAACTTATCCCTACGCACAGACGTATCATAGAAATAGGAGGCGCGCGCATGCTGCCCGTGCCGTTTGCCGGCCATCTGGGATATGACGCGATATTCATCGTCACCTACGCGGCTTGGCTGCTGTTTGAAATCGTGACGGGCCGGTCGCGGAGATCAGCCGATCCCACGAAAGCGCGAGACCGCGGCTCTTTCCGGTTTTTGATCGCGATGATCTGGGCGGGACTGGCGCTGGCGTTTACATTTTGCTTCGGTCTTCAGCAGGCGGCCATACCCTGGATGCGCACGCAACTCTTCTTTGTGGGAATCGCGCTAATGTGGGCGGGCATTGGATTTCGCTACTACGCCATGCGCGTGCTGGGGCGGTATTTTACATTTCAAGTTGACGTGCATTCGGGACAAACAGTGATTGAGGCGGGACCATATCGCTACGTCCGGCATCCTTCGTACACGGGCGCGCTGATCACCGTGATTGGCCTGGGGCTGGCGCTGGGAAATTGGGCCAGCATTCTTGGGACGCTCGCGTGCATTTCAGCCGGCTACGCGTACCGCATCCACGTGGAGGAGGCGGCGCTGGTCGCCGCCCTGGGCCAGCCCTACAGGGAGTACATGAGCCGTACGGCGCGCCTGGTGCCGTTCGTGCTTTAGTACGTATTCAGGAAATCCGATGATTCCCCGGGTTTCGACGCCAGATTCGCTTGAGCTCTGTCGTGCCCTGTCCGCAATTCAAGCCGCATTCCCGGTCAAACGCGGAATGAGCAGGCGGAAGAAGCGGTCGGGATCGACCCCTACTGCGACTTGCGCGTTGGGCTTGAAAGGTACTTCCGAGGGCTGCGGTTCGGGCGCGCTGGTTTCCATCGGCGGCGATTTGCGGACTGGGCCGTGGCCGTCGAAGCCGAGCGTTTGACCTGCGGTCCATTCCCCGGACGTTTCCACTTCGACGTAGTAGTCCTTCCGCGTGATCACGCCGGGGTCAATCAGCGAGGCGACCGCTAGGGCGTCGTGCAGAGCAATTTCCGTGACTTCTCCGCCATGGCGCATGCGTTCGTAGGTGGCGCGCATGATTTTTCCGGCGGCCTGGCTCACGGGGTTGCTCGCGGCTTCCAGCTGCTTGATGTGTTGCTCGCTTACCAGGCACTTACGGGTCACGTCCAGGCCGACCATGGTGAGGGGGATATTCGCATCGAAGACGATGCGCGCGGCCTCCGGGTCCACGTACAAATTAAATTCGGCCGCGGGCGTGATGTTGCCGCCGGAAAGCGAACCGCCCATGATGGTGACCGCGGGAATCATGCTCGCCAGCTCGGGATCTGCGCGCAAGGCCATGGCGACGTTGGTCAATGGACCGACCGCGACGATGGTGATCTCTCCGGGATTTTCGCGCACGATGCGGCGAATGATTTCCGGCGCGGTCTCGTGAACTGGCTTAATTTTCGGCTCGGGAAATTCCACACCGGCCAAGCCGTTGACGCCATGAACGTGGCCGGAGGTAACGAGGCGTCGAAGCAGCGGATGGCTTGCGCCCGCGGCGACGGGAACATCGGTGCGACCGGCGATTTCCAGCAGGCGCAGTGCGTTCGGCAGAGTTAGGTCCAGAGGGACGTTGCCGCAGACAGGCGTGATCGCCTCGACCTTCAGCTCCGGTGAACGCAGCGCGAGAAAGATGGCCATCGCATCGTCAATGCCGGGGTCCGTATCAATGATGATGCGACGCGGTTTGCCCGGCGCCGGGTTGGATACTAATGACTTCGTTGCGCTTCCGCGTGCCATCATTTCATGAGCCGACAGCGGATGATTTCCCGCCAAGCCGCTGATCGCGCCGGCGACGGCAAACCCTGTCGAATTCGCTAAGAACTCGCGACGGCTCCACGCGGCTCGCTCCCTATCGGCGGACCGGGAACCACCACAGTTCTTTTTCTGCTCAATCTCCTGCTCTGACTTCGGGTCGCGGTTCATGCCGATGTTGCCTCCCATTGCGAATAGTAGTGCCGCGGGATTCTAGCGCGACGCGGAAGCTATAAGCCAAGGGAAATTGCTTGCCGGACTGCCAAGTCTCGGCTACCCGCGTTGGCCGCGATTGACGGGCGCGTACGGGGCGAGTAGACTTCCTTGCAAGATACGAGTGACTGAGTCGTAATTGGACGGAACACGCGGGTTCCGCACAGAGGCGGCGGGCGGGAGTGGCCGAATGAGTACCTTTGCGGGCGGTTGTGCGTCGCGTGGGGGGGCAGCTAGGCGCACTGTCCGCTTGGTTCGTGCGCTAGCGTTTTGCGCGGCTTTGGGCTGCGCTATCCAATGGCTCGAGCGACCTTGCCAGGCTCAAGCTGCGGCCCCGCAGAATACGACGCCTCCTGCTACGCCCGACGACCCGCCGCCCTCACTGATCAAGCACCCGAAACCTCAACCAGCGCCGCCACCGCAACCGGCTGCAACCCCGGCACCACAATCTGGTTCGAAATCGCCGCCTGCGGAGCAAGCTCCTGCGCCACCAGCGGACGCCACGCAAGGTGCGGCGGGGCCGGTGAGTTCTTCAGCGCCGCCGTCTGCCGGGCAAAATCCCGCCACTGCGCAGTCCGCCGCGCCGCCTGCATCTGCCCCCAGTGTGTCGCCGACCGCTGGAGGCGAGATATCCACGAGCAGTGCGCCGTCACCCAACAACGCTCCAGCATCCGGGGGAAGTCAGTCGCCCGCAGCGCAGTTCGCTGCGCCGTCCTCGACGGCTCCGGCTGCCGCCGGGCCCGTCTCCGCCTCCACGCCTTCCCCGCCCGAAATTAACACGCGCACTTCGCCGGTGCCGCTGGAGTCGCGCGCGAATCTAGTTCCAGTGCGCGTGGTGGTACACGATTCAACCGGCCACGCGGTGGAAAATCTGCACAAGGACGATTTCCAGATCAAGCAGGACGGCAAGTTGCAATTCATCACGCATTTTTCAGTGGTGACTCCGGGGAGTGCGGAGAAAGAACTGGCGCGCGGTGAAGCGATTCCGCTGCCGCCGGACTCGACGTCCTATGCGATTTCAGATTCCGCGGGCGAAGCAGCCGGAAGCGCTAGTCCTGCCCCGCCCGGCGCTCTCGCGATGCCTTCGCGGTTTGTGGCCCTCTTGTTCGACGACGCGCATATCGACGTCGGCGACCTTTCGCGATCGAAAGTCGCGGCATTACGGTTCATAGCAACGTCGGTAAAACCGAATCAGCGGCTCGCGGTGTACACCGTGTCCGGACACCACGAGCTGGATTTTACCGATGACCAGGCGAAGATTCGCGCCGCCATCACTGCGCTCATCGCCAGCCCGGTAGGCGCCTTCGATCCGGCCACGCAGCATGGCTGCCTGCAGATTACGTATTACCAAGCGGATTTGATTCAGAACAGAAATGATCCGCAGGCGCTCGCTGCGGCTACAGCAGATGCGGTGGCCTGCATTACAGCCGAGACCGGGGCGAGTGCAACCCAAGCCCAGCAACAGGCTACTTCGACGGTTGCGTCCACGGTGGCGGAGGACCTGGCCGCGGGCGAAATCAACACGCAATTCTCGGTGCGACGATTGGCGGAAGTGGTGCGCCGGGTTTCCGCCCTGCCAGGGCAACGCAGCATTGTGCTGGTTTCCCCCGGGTTCCTCACCTCAACCTTTGAGTACGACGTGTCAGAGGTGATAGACAAGGCCAACCGTTCGAACATTTTCATCAACACACTGGATGCGCGCGGACTTTACACCGTGGATCCGATCGGCGACATCACACAGGACGCGCCGCTGCGAGCGAATGCCGCGACTTCGGGACTCTCGCTGCAGTATCGCCTTGACGAGCAACGAGAACAGTCCGACGTGCTCTCTGATCTGGCATACAGCACGGGCGGTTTTTATTTTCACAACAACAATGATCTCGACGCAGGCTTTCGCACTACGACGGCGGAGCCAGAAGTTTCCTACCTGCTGGCGTTTGTTCCTTCGAATCTGAAGAACGACGGCAAGTTTCATACTCTGCGCGTGAAGCTGGTGACCAAGGAAAAGTACACGGTGCAGGCGCGGCGGGGATTCTTTGCGCCAAAGCGCGGCGAGACGCCGGAGCAGCTGGCAAAGCAGGACATCGAGGACGCGTTGTTCTCACAAGAGGAGCAGCAGAGCTTGCCTATTCAGCTCCATTTGCAGTATTACAAGTCCGACGCGAACAACGCGAAGCTGTCCGTGTTGACGCATGTGGATCTGAGTCACGTGGGATTCCAAAAATCGCAAGGCCGCAATTGGGACGACCTGACAATCGTGGCCGCGCTCTTTGATCGCAACGGCAATTTCATCACCGGCACGGAAAAGACTTTGGAATTGCGATTGAAGGATTCGACGCTAGAACGGCTAAACCAGACGGGCGTGACTTTGAAGACTAACTTTGACGTGAAGCCCGGCGGGTATCTGGTTCGCCTGGTGGTGCGCGATAGCAAGGCCGCGCAGCTCTCCGCACGCAATGGCGTGGTGGAGATTCCCTAGAATTTGACCGAGCAGATGGACATTCGAAAACGTTTGCTGCAGGAAGGTGAAAAATGAACCGGCGACGCGTAGCTTCCATTTTCACGATGCTGCTTTTGTTTTTGGCTGTTGGCGGACTCCTCTGGCGCGCGATCCAATCGCCTGCGATCGTGCGCGCGCAGCAATCGTCGTCCCCTCCGGCGCCCCAGCCACAGACTTCGCCGCAACAGGAAACAACGACCGCAACTGCACCGCAGGCGGCGCCCCCTGCTGCGTCGCAGCAGGCGCAAACGCCGGCTGGAGGCGCGATCAAAGCGGAAACACGCGAAGTCCGCGTGGACGTGGTGGTGACCGACAAGAAGGGTAACTACGTACAAGACCTGACCACCAAAGATTTTCGGCTCTACGAAGATGACAAACAACAGTCGATCAATTCTTTTTCTTTCGGCGCAGACCCCAATGGCCCGATCGAAGCGAAACGCCACTACATGGTGCTGTTCTTCGACAACTCCTCGATGGATCTGGGAGACCAGCCTCGCGCGCGGGCCGCAGCAGGAAAATTTATTGACGCGTATGCGGGGCCTGACCGCGTGATGGCGATTGTGAATTTTGGCGGTTCCTTGCAGTTCGCACAAAACTTTACGATGGATGTGAACCGCCTGAAGCAGGCGGTTTCTGGCATTTCCAGTTCCTCCGTGTCGCCCAATGCCAGCGCATCCAATGGCGGAAACATTGCTACGACCTCCGGGAGCGCGATCAATGCCGATCTACCGACGGCGGGGCTGCAAACTGGGCTGCCGAGCTTGGGAAACGCCGAGGGCGACTTCGGCGCGTACACCTTGCTGCTTTCGCTTCGGCAATTGGCGAAGAGCCTTACCCCAATTCCCGGCAGAAAGAGCTTGATTCTTTTCACCGCGGGATTTGAACTCAACTCCGAACGCTATTCAGAATTAACCGCGACGATTGACGCCTGCAACAAGGCCAACGTGGCGGTGTATCCACTGGACGTGCGCGGCCTGGTAACGCCGTTTTCGCAAATGCTCGGCAGCGGAACGCAGCGGACATGGGCCAGCGAACGGGACCGCTCACCAGATTGGATAGCGGCGCGATCGGGCGGTGCCTCAGCATATGCAGCGCCTGTTGCCGCAGCAGCGCAATCTTCGCAGCCTGGATTACAGCTTGCGGCGTATCATCCGGCTGCTGCGTTAGTTGCCGCTCCGCAACATGGCGGCGGAGGCGGTGGTGGAGCCGGCGGAGGACACGGCGGCGGTACGGGAGGTGGCGGCGCCGGCGGTGGTGGGACAGGAGGCGGAGGAACGGGCGGAGGTAAGGGCGGTGGGACGGGCGGCGGTACCGGTGGCACCGGCGGCGGCAGGGGCGGGCCCGGAGGTGGCACGGGAGGCAGGCCTGGTGTCGGCAGCCCGTACAGCAATTCTCCCTACAACCAGGCACGGCAGATTGTTCCGCCGTTTCCTCCATCCGCGTCCACCAATCAACAGGTGATGTATGCGCTTGCGACTGGGACGGGTGGATTCCCAATCCTGAATACGAACGACCTCATGTCGGGGCTGGAGAAGATTGCGCGCGAACAAAGCGAATATTATTTGTTGGGATACGCACCCGCGGAATCGCCGGCGGGAAGCTGCCACACGTTAAAAGTGAAAGTAGAACGCAGCGGTACGAACGTTCGCGCGCGCAGCGGATTCTGCAACATAATTTCCACGGATATGCTGGCCGGTAAACCGATCGAGAAGGAGATGGAATCGCGCGCATCGGCGTCCGGATCGGCTGCTGGGAATGCGGCGGCAAGTGCGACGAGCGCCAGTGGCGCGGCTGCTGCAGGCTCGCTGCAGGCGCCATTTTTCTACACGGCGCCGAACGAGGCGCGCGTGCATCTGGCAATGCAAGTTCCGACGGCTTCGATCGACTGCCCCAAGGTGAAAGGAAAATATCACGCGGATGTGAACGTGCTGGGAATCGCCTACCGCCCGGACGGAACCGTCGCGTCGCGCTTCAGCGATGAAGTGACGCTGGACATGGAAAAAGATCAGTGGGAGAAATTCACGCAGGCGCCGATGCAATATCAAAACCAATTCTCCGTCGCGCCCGGCCAGTACCGTCTGAGCGTGGTCGTTAGCGGCGGCGGCGAAAAATTCGCCAAGTTTGAAACTCCCCTCACCGTCGATGCCTATGACGGAAAGAAATTCAGCCTCAGCGCGGTAGCGTTGAGCGATCAATTCCAGCCGGTTTCAGAATTGGGCAGCTCGCTGGACGCGGATTTACTGGCGGATCGCGCGCCGTTGGTCGTTCGCAACCTGGAGATAACGCCTTCCGGAACCAATCACTTCAAGAAATCGGACAAGGTCGCAGTCTACGCGCAAATTTACGCGCCGCAGCTCGCGGATGCGAATCCGCCGACCGTGAAGTGCACCTACGTCATTGCTGACCCGAAGACCGGTAAAACGCTGGGGTCAATGGCGGGAATTGACATGGCGACCTACATTCAGAAGGGCAACACCACGATTCCGGTAGCGCTAAAGCTGCCGGTGGAGAACTTTCCTCCAGGCGAGTATGTGCTGAAAATACAGGCCAGCGAATCGGGCGGGAGCCTGACGCAGATCCGCAGCGTAAATTTCGTGGTGGAGTGACGCGGCACCGCCAGACGGCTTGGAAAGGTGTCGATTAGGATAGTCCTCGGCCCTGTGTGTTCTGCAACTTACAGGCACATCGAATCGCCGGAGCGACGATTAGGAATTGCCATTGGTGTTTTTCGCGACAAGCGCTTAGTTGGTTCTGCACAGCCAAGACCTCCCGGATTACATCCCAGTACGAGGCCATTTTGACCTGCAACTTTGGGGTTGGATTGGGGTTAAACCCTTAGGAGTCATTCGTCTCTGACGAGGTGGCCCTGGCAGCTTCTACAGCGATTCATCGCGCTCCTTGCTTACTCTTAGAGATGCGCCCCGTCCAGTTCGCAGTCAAAATACCAAGGGGGAATTCTAGGCGGACGCGGTCCGGAGGAATCATTTGTTAGCGAGACGACCGTTGCGTTCGAAAAACCTGCGGGCATCGGCGGCGTTGCTGCTCGTGCTCGGCCTGGCGGACTTATTGATGCCACCGGCGCATGCCGATGCCGGGGTGGTGTTGAACGAATCGCTCGATACCAGCGTTGCGCGGATCACTGGCTCCGGCCACAGCGCGGTTTATCTGTCGCGCATCTGCCCCGACAATTCACCGGTAAAAATGCGCCTGTGCCGGCCGGGCGAACAAGGCTCGGTACTAAGCAACTACACAACGCTCGGTGAAGATCAGCCCTACGAATGGAACATTGTTCCGCTGAGCGTTTATTTATATGGCGTGGAGGACCCGGGCGATCGTCCGCTGGTCAGCTCGAAGGCCATCAAAGCAGCGCTGGAAGAACGCTACCGCGACAAATATCTGGCGGCGATCTGTACCGAACAGCGCTGTCGCACCGGGAAGAGCGCCGAGTGGCGCGAGATGGTGGGGGCGACGCTCGAGCGCAGCCTGTACATGTTCGTGGTAAAGACGTCGGTCAAACAGGACCGCGCGTTGATCGCCGAGTTCAATTCCCTGCCCAACGTGAATCACTTCAACGGCATCACGCGCAACTGCGCCGATTTCACGCGGCGCGTGCTGGACACTTACTATCCCGGCGCTGTGAAGCCCGATTACCTAAACGATTTTCTAATGACCACTCCGAAGGCCGCGGCGCGGTCACTCACTCATTACGCCGAGAAACATCCCGAAAGCGAATTCCGCGTGCTGCATTTTACGCAAGTGCCGGGCACGATCAAGCGCAGCAGTGAATGCCGCAGCGGCACGGAACAGCTGTATCACTCCAAGAAACTGGTGGTTCCGCTCGCGGTTTTCGCATGGCAAGGAGTTCCGGCGGTGGCCGCGTCTTACGCGATTACGGGCCGCTTCAATCCAGAGCATCAGTTCGAAGCGCATGCGTCGGCCGAAGCGGCTGGAAGCGCCGGCAACCAAAGCCCGGAAATTGGCAACGGATCTACGGTCAGCGTCCAGGAACTTGCGGCGGAAGGCAGCCTAGAACGCGAAACGATTGTCGGCACCAACGGCGAATGGAAACAATATCAGGACCGACTCGACGCGGCGGTTGATGAAGCCATTCGTAACGAAGTGATTCCTGATCGCATTTATTTGAAGCGAGTCTTTAAGAAGTTGGGCGAAAGCAGCACGATTTCGGTTGACGCCAACGGTTCGCTGTGGATGAATTTTCGCGGCCAGCAGCCTCCGCTGCGCGTGGGGATCAGCGCCAGCAGCGTCTTCGCGGTCGATTCAGACGGGCAATTTGCCTACCAGATCATGCTCGCGCGCATGGCAGACGAACTCAGAAGCCCCAAGCACAGCCGCGAGACCATGCTGGATTTTAAACAGGATTGGACGCTGCTGGCGGACATTCGCGGGAGGGGGTTGCAGACTGCGGCCGAAAGAAGCGCGCAACCAGAGCCGCGGCATTCTACCGCGGATACAAGTAAAGCTGAGTCGAGCTTAGCCACCCCGGCGTCGGCCGCTGCGCCGACGATTCAGCCCGTCACGCGCGGTGGTCACAGCACCCTCCCGTAGCTGCCGATCGTTCGTTACTCCGCAGTCAGCGTTACGGACGTGGTGTGGCTGACTTTGCCGGCGGTGCTGGTGCCGGTGATGGTGACGGCCACGGGCTCGACTACGTTGGGTGGAGGCGGCGGGGGCGGGGGGTTGGAGCTGCTGCTGCCACCACCACATGCAGCGATGCCGAGCGCCATCAGGAAGACGGTGCAGGCTGCGGCGGTGCTCCAGCGGCGATTCTTGCTGGCGGAGATGAGTAAAATAATCGCGATCGCGAATGCGCAGACGAGAGAGGCTAGTGTGTCGGCGGTCCAGCGGCCAGAACCTAGCGGCCGGACAGCGGGCGGTGCGGCGGCCGCGGCAGCCGTTGTGATAGTGAGCGTGGTTGTTCCGTTCGCGCTGACCGGCGAGGTGGTGAAGCTGCAGGTGGCGCCTGTCGGCAGGCCGGAGCAGCTGGAGGGGCTGAACGCGACAGTGTCGTTAAAACCGTTGACGGCAACGACTGTCAGCACCGTGTTGCCGGTGCCGCCGGCGGTGCTGACGGTGACTGCCGCAGGGCTCGAGGAGATTACGAAGTCCGCCCCACCGCTGCCGACGTTCCATTCGTTGACGAGACTGGCGACGTTGAGCGAACCAAGACCCGTCGCTAGGTTGTAACCCGGGCCGGCGTTGTAAGCGAGGGCCTGGTTGGTCTGATAGGTTTCGCCGATCTCGTCAGTATTGACCAAGACATCGCAACCCGTAGCACCGTTTCCCGCAGTGAGTATGACGTCGCAAGGCATCGCGATCGTGCCGCTGGTAACCTGATTGAAAATGCAAGCGCTGGTCTGCGCGCCCCCAGATTGACAATTGGCCCAGGTTTGGCCCGCGAGCGCATAGAGATTCGTGTTCACAAGGCCCTGGGCCGAGCCGGTGCTCTGATTCAGGAGGGCCACCATTCCGGCAAAAACTTCGGCGGAAACTGAAGTACCGCCAACCATTTGAATGTCCGGGTAAGGAGATGAGCCGCTGCCGGACGTTAGGCTGCATGCCGCGCCCTGCGGGTCAAAGTCCGCCTCGCAATAATCGTAGAAATTCTGAACCGTGCTATCGCCGGCGAAGATTGCGAAATCCGGCAAATCGCGTTTGCCGTCCGAGATGGTGAGGGCCGTTTGCCAGGAGGGCTTGGCATACCCGCCTGAGCAGGTACTGAAAAGGCCAGTCTGATTCGTCGTATTGTAGTCAGACGTTGTGCACGCACTCACTCCGCCACTGCCGCCGCCGGGCGCCACAAGAAAGTTCAAGTTAGCTTGCGTTGCCAGCTCGTTGCAGTCCGTCTCAATATCCCCGCCCAAGTCGAGCAGGGCCTCGATAATCGTGTTGGTGCAAGTGTCGTTGTAGGTGACTTCCGGAATGTAGCCCTTTACGGAAGCTTGGGTCGTCGCCGAGGGGTTCGAGGAATTCCAGTACGTGGTGGGATTGGTCGCGTCGTTGAAATCGGTGCCGCCAACGGCGACGTTGTACGGCGTGGAAGCGACACCGTTCACGGCGATCCCGTACTGCGCGATCGGCTCGGTATCCGAATCGCAACCGGCCGAACCCGTGTCACCGGTCGAGACAACGACGGTGATGCCTTCCGCCGCGGCTTGTTTCCATTCACCGACGGAGTCCTTCAGCGTCGGAGTGCCGCCGTAGAACGCGTTTCCAGCAGTGCCAAGAAAGAATTCGCACTCGCCGTAGCTATAGCCGATGATTTTCGCGTTGTTGACTTCCGCGGGGTTATCAATGATGAACTGAGCCGAGATGTCGCCACCGAACGAAGCACCAGTCGCCGAAATAACGAGGTTAATGCTAGCTCCCGGAGCCACCGCGCCTGACCATTCCACATCAATGTCTGCCTCACACTCATCGCCAGTGGGCAGGCTGCAAGGTTGTATGCCCGGATTTGAACTGCTGAAGCCGGGCGTGTAAGTTCTCGTAAAGTTAGCCGCAGGAAGACCAAACAACGAGCGGAAATTCGTGAGGTCCGCGGGATTGATGTCGCTATCGGAAACGATGGCGATGGTCTGGCCCGTGCCTGTGATGCCGGCATTCCACAGCGGCAGGATGTTGTAAATCGTTGCAAAGTCGTAGGGCGCGACGCCGTAGCATTCCGAACCGGTGGTGCCTTGGCAACCGGAGGCGTATGTAAATTGCGGCTTGACGGCCTTCAGCTTTCCGGTGGCCATATCTCGCGTGAACGTGCCGGCCAAGCGGTGCGCCGCTCGCCTGGGGAAATTGTTAAGCGAAGCTACGCCAGTAACAGCAGGCATCAAGGCCGCGGGGATGGACGGGTCGCTCGCGTTCGCCCAATGTTCCTGCGAATTGACTGTGTATTTGTGAATTGCAGTGTGAAACGCGGACTGTACCTGCCCGGCGTTGCCGGAGAACTGGATCACGTTTCGACCGTTGGCGACGCTATCTATGTGGAATCCGTGCGCTGCCAGCCACGAAGTGATCTTTTGGATGTCCGCATCGGACACGCCAAACTGGGCGCCGAATTCCTCGGGCGTCAGCCACTTGTGGTAATTCGGGGATGAGCGATCCTGTTGTTGTGCCAGCAAAGTCTCGAGCGCCGCTCCCTGCGCGGAGGTGGTTTTGAGCACGAGCATCATGCGGTCCATCGCGAGGCTGGCGGGCGCTGGGCCCTGATCGAACTTGGCCCGGGCTAGCGGATGGGTATTGCCCGGGAGCATGACGAGCCTTCCTTCGTCAATCGGCTGAGTGATCAGCGACGGGGCGATGGTGGATTGTCCGGCGCTGCGCTGTGAAAGGAAGGCGACGGAAAGGACTGCGAGTAAGCAAGCGCACACAAGAAGTGGTTTGATACGCATTCGGCCCCCCAGGAGATTTGGCTTCATGACATCACCCTTTGCTTCACAGGACTTTGTCTCGCGGTTATTAGGTCGGCGACGCCTTGCTAGGCCGCAATCAACCCGGCTCCACACGCAGTCCCTTCGATCAAACTCTGACCCGCATTCTTACGCCGCATGCAGTCGTCTTGGATGCGGCGGCAGGCACTTAAGTTAGCTTGCCGCGGATTGCTCCCGGGTGCATTTTTACACCTGGGGCTTCGATTCCGTTACGCGGTCAGAGGCCGGGACCGGGGTCACCGGGACCGCCTGCGCCGCCACCTTCATCGCCGCCGCGACCACCACGGCCACGCGGTCCGCCACGTCCCATGTCTTGCTGCATCTGCGAATATTTGGTGCGCTGATCCGGTGTGAGCAGCTTGTAGATCGCCGCGTCCGTCTTGGCGCGTGCGAGGGTGCTCTGCGCGGTGAGACTGCCGATGGTGGTTGCGGCTTGTTCCATCGCGGCAGGATCACCCGCTTGTGCGGCCGCGTTCAGACTATCGTGCGCTGCTTTCATGCTGGCGCGGGACGTTGAGCTATTGGCGTCGGCAGAGTTGAGAATCGCAGTGATTTGTGTTTGCTGCGCCGACGTGAGCGACAGTCTCTCGGCGAGCAACGCTACGCGGCGCTGTACGCCGTTGCCTCCGCCCGGCGCGTCTGGGCCTTGCGCGAATACTGCTGGGGCCGAGCAGATACATGCAACTAGAAGTGCGATGGCTGCCTTTTTCATTTTACAGAAGCCTCCTGGTTCATTCAGTGGCCGAGAAAAACTTGCCGTCTTTACTTTGATTTGGCCCATCAGTGAAACTCGGGGTACACGCCCACAACCCCACGCCGTGCGCACAGGTGATTGCCAAATATCGGCAAAAAAGTTCCGGCAATCTCGAACGAGTGGGCGAACCGCAGGCTGGAGCTTTCTGGTGGTCGGCGGGATGCGCAAGCCGCAGCGCCGATTGCTGATTGCCGCGGCGAGCGTAATTAGTTCAGCAGAAACTGCTGGATGAACAGGACCGTGGCGTAAAACTGGTAATCCACATTTTTCTTCTTGCTGAAGCCGTGTCCTTCATCCTTGGCCATCAAGAACCACACCGGGGCGCCGTTCTTGCGGACCACGGCGACCATCTGCTGGGCCTCGGTCCAGGGAACGCGCGGATCGTTCTTGCCTTGAATGACGAAGAGGGGCTTCGAGATTTTCTGCGCGTTGTTGGCCGGCGCGATGCGTTCCAGAAACGCTCGCATTTTAGGGTCGCGCTCGTCGCCGTACTCGACGCGACGCAGATCCTGGCGATAGCCAGAGGTGTTCTCGAGGAACGTCACTAGATTGGATGGGCCGACGATGTCCACCGAGCAGCGTAGCCGGTCGTTGTAATTGGTAGCCACGGCCAGAGTCATGAAGCCGCCGTAGCTTCCACCGGTGACCATCACGCGGCTCGCGTCGAGATCCGGTTGCTGCGCGATCCAATCGAAGAGCGAGTTGATGTCCTTGTAGGAATCCTCGCGCAGGAATCCGTTGTCCAGGGTGAGGAAGGTCTTGCCGTAACCCGTCGAGCCGCGCACGTTCGGGAAAATCATGGCGATGCCCAGCTCGTTCATATAGTAATTGTTGCGGCCGAGAAACGCGGGACGGAACTGCCCTTCGGGTCCACCGTGAATATCAATGATCACCGGCCGCTTGCCGGTGAAACGCGCGGCGGGACGATACAAGAATCCGCTGATGGATTTTCCGTCAAACGTCTTCCAGTGCACCAGCTCCGCTTCGGAAAAACTCTCCGGCTTTAAGCCGCCCGTTTCGCTGCTGGTCCAGCGATCCACTTTTCCGGTGGGGACGTCTATGGAATACACATCGGAAGGCGAACGCGAGCCGGTGACTCCGAAGGCGAGGTCGCGGCCGTTGCGGTGCCATTTCACACCGAAAATCAGACCGGCGGGGAGTTTGGGCGCGGGCTTTTCTTTTCCGCTCTTGGTGTCGAGTAAGTGCAAGACGCTGAAGCCGTCTTCATTTGTGGTGAAGGCGATGGCTTTGCCGTCGGGCGTGATGTCGAAGTCCTCAACGTCCCAGTGAATATGTGCGGTGAGAAAGGTGTATTTTTTCGACGAGAGGTCCAGATAGGCGAGCCGCTGAAATTCGGAGTCTTTGTCCGTGGTGAGGTAAATTCCCTTCCCATCTTTGCTGAACTTCGCGCTGGCGTAGGCAATTTTCTCAGCGTCGCCCTTCGGAGTGAGCAGAGTCTTTGCGCCGGTGGTAGAGTCCACCAGCCAGACATACGTTTCGTTCGCGGAGATTTCTTCCAGGACCAGAAGCTGCTGGTCATCGGGCGACCAGTCCAGCGCGCCCCAGCCTCCGCCGGTCATTTGCGCGAGCATGCGGTTGGTCTTGGGATCGTCCGGGTGCGCGGGTTCGCTGAGCCAGATGTCCACGTCTTTGCCGTCGCGGCGCGTGGAGCTGTAGGCCATTTGTTTGCCGTCATTCGACCAGACTTCGCCGATGTTACGGGATTTTCCGTCGGTTAGGAGCGTCACGGCGCCGGTGGAATCATCGTAGCGATAGAGCTGATAGAATTCGCCGCCGCCAATGTCTTTGCTGAATACGAAGGAGTCGCCGCCTTTCGGCGGATACTGTGCGCCGCGCACGTCGTCAACGTAAAAGGTGAGCTGTGTTCGAGCGCCTGCCGGCATTTTCACTTGGTGGATCTGAAAAGTATCCGCGAAGCGCGTGGCGATCAGCATCTCGCGCTTGGTGGGATGCCAGCTGGCGAAATACGCCGAGCGAAAATTCGTGTAACGGTCCGCCTTCTCTGCCAGCGCTTGCGGAATCGGCGGCACGCCTTCCACGATGAGATTTTCGTTGGGCGCCACTACGGCCTCCTGAGACGAGTTTGCACTTTGCGCGAGCGTTGGCCGCGGCGAGGAAAAGACCAGCGCGGCCAGCGAGACAATCAGTGCGACGCACATCGCAACCCACAACAATTTTACTTGCCAAAATGCGCGCGCGAGCTTCATCGTCGCCGTCCTTCAGGCGTTTCCGCGCGCCGCACCGGCACACGGACACGCCGACGCCATCTGGAAACCGGCCGAAATATTTCAGTGTATGGTCTCCGCGCGGTAAAACTTACTTCACACGCGCGGGGACTGTCAACGAAACTCAAACCTTTTCGTTCATGAATCGGGTATAAAGCCTGGCAGAAGACTTCTCGGGAGGAACACATGCGGTTTTTCTCTGACCAACGATTTCTCGCGGTTTACTCGGGAGTTCTCACCATTGTTTTCGCCCTCAGCGTGCTTTGCGGATTCGCGGCGTTGCGTAGCCAATCGTTCGACCAACTCACCGTGCACCGCATCAATTTCGTCGAGCCGGACGGCACACCGCGCCTCATTATTTCCGATCGCGCCGAATTTCCCGGCGCGTTTATGCGCGGAAAGGAGTATCCGCGGCCGGACCGACGTGATGTTGCGGGCGTGCTGTTCATGAATGGCGAAGCGTCCGAAATGGGAGGTCTGATTTGGGCAGGGCTGAAGGACAAGGACGGCAAAATCCAAAATGACGGCCACCTAAGTTTCGATCAGTACGAGCAGGATCAGATTTTTGCGATTAATTCCGGCCAGGAGGACCAAGATAAGTTTTCCGCGATCCGTATCGGCGAACGCGGAGATTACCCGATTCAGCAAGCAATCGATGCCAAGTTGCAGATCCGCAAACTGCCCAAGGAGCAGCAGGATGCGGAATGGAAAAAATTCTTCACCACTCATACCGGTGACGCGGATCGGATCTATCTGGGCCGGTCACCCGACAAATCCGCGTCTCTGCAGCTTAAGGATGGACAGGGTCGCAATCGCCTAATCATCCGCGTCGACGCCGAAGGTAATCCCGTGATCCAGTTTCTCGATGAAGGCGGCAAGGTCAGTAAGGAGATACGCGCGGAGAACTAGACGAAAGCGCTCGGGGCGCCAGTCTCGCCGAGGGCAACGAGTTTCGGCCACACCCCTGGACGCTCGGTAAGCGTCACTGAGAGTGCAAGCGCAGGGCTGGGAGCGCGCCTGTTAGATAATCGCCAGGTACTGCCACTGGCCATCAACGGACTTCAGTTGGTGCACACGGCCGTCGTCGGCGTGGAGAAAATAGCTTCCGTCCGGGATCGGGTGATGGTGCGCCGCACGCACGGAACACCGCGTCCACCTGCCACCGCGCGCAGCTCCCCATCCGCCGCCATGTTCTCTGGCTTCCTCGGTGAGTTCGATGCCGTACTTTACTTTGTACTCGACGCCTGTCAACCGTGTCGGCACCAATCTTCCACTACCCTTCAGCTGTTCTTTGCTCATGATCGAATTAGACGCGGCTACCTAGCGAAAGGTTTCGCCGGTCCCCTCAGACAATTAAAGTGTCACTTAAGATTAGACGTCTTTCCACTACGATAATAGCACATGTCGGTAAGAAGCGCTAGTCCCGGTTTTGCGACGGGTTTGGGCCTGCGATCACACGCGACCGTCCCTGCAGAGACCCGTACAGTGCTGAGCTAATGAGAGATAGGGGCGATACGCTGCTTGCCGCCCTGTTGCAGCTTAGGAACTCGAGGCCCATCGGGCTCCAACCCTTGAAGTTCGAGCGCGATGCAACTGATGTTCGCTGAGAGGCGCCCCGCGTTGTGCTACTATCCGCTTTCCCGCAGGCATTATGATGCGCGCTGCTATTTTTTCCTTTTCGCTCGTCCTCGCCGCCGTCCTTGCTGGTGGCAACGCGATGCCGGTGCGTTCGGCGACGCTTTTGCGGATCGCGCGGCTCGCTTCTCCCGGGCCTGGAAATCTCGCCGCTAGCGCAGAACCCTCGAAACCGGGCGGCCAAATCATAGTAATCGGGTTCGTCGGCGGATTTGTGCGACACGATGATTTGGTGCACAGCGGCGTGCAACTCGCCGCGCGGCTGCGCGAGGACTACCCTTCCGGCGTTTACGTATACACCTTCGAAAATCATCAGGGTGAGCAGGCGCACCGCGAGGTTCTGAGGCTTCTTGATACCGACCACGACGGAGCGCTCTCCGCTGATGAAAAACGCAATGCTCGCGTGGTGATCTACGGACATAGCTGGGGCGGCTCGGAAACCGTTGCGCTGGCCAACCAGCTCAATCGCGACGGGATTCCGGTGCTGCTAACCATCCAGGTGGACAGCGTCGCGAAATCAGGCGAGGACGATTCGGTGATTCCAGCGAACGTCGAGCAAGCCATCAATTTCTATCAGAGCGACGGACTGCTTCACGGACGTCCCGCGATTCGCGCCGCAGATCCAGCGCGCACCCGCATACTGGGAAATTTCCGGCAAGACTACGCCGCGAAACCCATCCGCTGCGATGCGTACCCTTGGTGGGATCGAATATTCATGAAGTCGCACATCGAAATTGAGTGCGACCCGCGGGTATGGAAACAAGTTGAATCGCTCATCCGCTCGAAATTGCCTCCACCGACTCGCGCTACTTCTGCACGGAGCGCTCCGGACCTCGCGTTCGCTGAGTCAGCCGAATAGAGAGAGTCAGGGCGCCGGCGGCGAATGCGAGCCGAACCGCACGAAACGACCGGCGATTCCGGCGAACGGCGGTGAATTCGGCGGAAACGCGCTCGTCAACACGGAATGCTTGGGCGAGTTAGGGGGTTGCGAATTGCGCGCAGGCGCGGCGGCTCCGCTCAGCAGCGGCACAGCGCAAAATGTTGAAAATTAAGACTGTTTCGTGCGCGGGGGCCAGGGCTCTAGGAGCTGTTCTTTGCGATAAATCAGGGCGTTGATGTTGTAGGGGGCTAGTTCGATGCTGTGGCCGTGAGTGATCGCGTCGGTGGGGCACGCTTCTACGCAGTAACCGCAAAAAATGCAGCGCGAGTAATCAATGTTGTAGACCTTCGCATAGCGTTCGCCCGCAGAAATACGATTGGCGGCCGTATTTTCAGCGGCTTCGATGTAGATGCAGTTCGCAGGACAGGCCGCGGCGCACAGAAAACAGCCTACGCACTTTTCGTAGCCGTGCTCGTCGCGCTGTAAAACATGGATGCCGCGGTAGCGCGGTTGTACGGTGGGCGGCGCGTCCGGAAAGCTTTCGGTGGTAGTTTTGCGAAACATCGTACGTAGCGTCACGCTGAAGCCCTTGTAGAGGGTGAAGAATGTTTCGCCGACTTCCTGGATGAGCGAGGCCATCGTATTCACTTTAGCAGAGTCGGCACAGGCGAGCAATCGGAGCGTGGCCGATGATTCGTGAGTAGTGGCAGGTCATGAGTGTCCGGTTAAAAGGTGAACATTTGCAATTGGTTGTGGGTGTCCGGTGGTTCGGGGTGCGCCGCCCGCCGAGACGTGACGAGGCTAAGCGAGACGTCAAGATGCTGAGAGAGCCGACCGTGCTACAAAAAGAAACGCGCCACGACCTTGCGATCGTGGCGCCTTTTGCTGGAGGCGGCTGCGTTGCGGCGGACGCCCTGGGGGTTAAATGTTAACGACGGCTGTGGTCACCGCCGTTGCCGCCGTGTGAGCCGCCGCCGCTGGACCTCCCTGCCTGTGGTGCGCTGCCGCGCGATCCGCCATTGCTGTGTGATTGCTGAGGAGCGGCTGATCGAGCGGGGCGACTTTGCGCACGCGTTGTGTTGGAACGCGTAGCCGGCCGCGAGGCCTGCTGCCGAACTGCGGGACGGGAAGACTGCCGCGCGGTGTTGGACGAGCGCGAATTAAAAGCGTGCGCGTTGTTTTGTTGGACGTGAGTTGAGTTGTTGTGCGAACGCGAGACAGCATTTTGGCGTGTCGCATTGCGGGACTTCGTAGCGCTGTCCGAGGCTCGCGCGGTGTTATTGGCGTTCGGGCGCGCGAGGTTCGAGCCGCGGTTGGAGTTGTTCGATGCTGTTGCGCCGCGGCCGGAAAATTCTCCGGACCGCGCGCTGGCCGCCGTTCGCGGCTGACCATGATTCACGGAGGCGAACTGCGCGCGGTTGGTGCTGGCGAAATGCTCCTGCTGCTTCTGCATTCCGGTGGCACCGATGTGATGATCGCGATTCGCCGCCATTTCCGCGGACGTGGGACGCGCGTTGACGCCGCCGCGGCCACCGTTGAAGCTGACGCGATTCGCATCGCGGTTGTTGATCACTGTGCGGTTGTAAACGTTGTGGACGTTATGGATGTCCACGTTGTTTACGCCGCGATTGTAGAAGAAGTGGCCGCCGTGCCAGTAGCCGCCTTCGTAACCGAAGCCGCCGTAGCCGAAGCCATAATTAATTCCGCCATAGAAGCCGACGTGCGGGCCCCAGTAACCGGCGTGCCAGAAATATCCGCCGCCGCCCCAGCCCCAGTATCCTGGAGTCCAGAGAAATCCGATTTGCGGAGCGATGACCCACGTGCCGGGGACCCAGAAGTAGCCGTCGGGACCATAGGCCCAATACCCCGGCGTCCAAATGTATCCGTCGCCCGGGCAAACGGGCTGTGCGTACACCGGGAGGGGCGGAGGAGCGATGGTGATGGCGACTCCGAAACCAAATGCGGCCGACGCGGTGGGCGCAGTGGCGGGAATCGCCATGAGAACCAGCGCGAAAAGCACAACACGGATGATGAGAGTCTTGCGCATGTTGTCCCCCTTTCAGTCTGCTGAAACCCGAAAGGTTTCGAGCGCTGAACCGTCTTTGTACTGAAACCTCCGGCGGTTCTTGCGCCTATCCAGTTCAACACGGGAGCGGGGCGAAAGTCGCTGGTGAAAATCCCTCAGAATCCTCGAGAATTCACCTGATTTTGCGGCAGGGAAAAGCGTAGTATTTGAGGTCGCGAATTCGCAGGCGCGGGCGCAACGCTGAGCGAGGCTGGACCTTTGGGGCGTGCGGATTTCACGTAAACCCTCAGGCGCAAAATTCTGATGGCGGGGAGAAGTTCGAGTGCGCAAATTCATTGGAGCCTTTATGTGGGTGATGGTGGCATTGCTGATGATGGCGCGTTCGGAATCCACACGAGCGCGAATGGCGCCACAGGCGACGAACGAAAAACAGGCTGCTTGGGATAAGTTGGCCGACGAATATTTCGACCAAGTGTATCTCAAATTCGCGCCGAGCAGCGCCACGAGCGCCGGATTTCATCAATACGATGCGTTGCTGGAGGATTATTCGCGCGCGGGAATGGGCGCGAATGTTGCGGCATTGACCACATTCGGAAAACGCGTGGCCGAGGTGGACCCGCGCGGTCTAGACGAAACGCGTGCGGCGGACCGCGAACTGGTGCTGGCGAATATTCGCGGCGCGTTATTGACGCAGGAAACCATCCGGCCTTGGGAGAAGAATCCGGATTTCTATTCGAGCGGGGTCAGCAACAGCGTGTACGTGATCATGATCCGGAAGTTTGCGCCGGCGGATGAGCGGTTGCGGTCGGTGGTGGCGCGCGAAGAGAAAATGCCAGAGGTGTTTGCGGCGGCGCGCGTGAATCTGAAGAATCCACCGCGGATTTACACGGAAATCGCGCTGGAGCAGCTGCCGGACATCATCAGCTTTTTTCAGAACGATGTGCCGGCGGCTTTTGCGAGCGCGAGCGATCCCGTGGTGAGAGCCGCGTTTGCGAAATCGAACGGCGCGGTGATCGCGGATTTGCAGAACTACGCGGCGTGGCTGAGATCGGAAGTGCTGCCGCGATCCAATGGAGATTTCCGCATCGGTGCGGAGACGTTTTCGAAGAAATTATTGTACGACGAGATGGTGGATACGCCTCTGGACCAGCTGCTGGAAATCGGCCGGGCGGATTTGCACAAGAATCAGGCTGAGTTCAAGGGCGTGGCTGCAGAGTTGGAGCCGAATAAGTCGTCGAGCGAGGTGCTGGCGGAATTGATGGCGGATCATCCGGCGCCGGATCATCTGCTGCAGAGTTTTCGCGATACGTTTGACGGGCTGATCGCCTTCATTCGCGCGAAACACATCATTACGATTCCTTCGGATGTGCGGCCGATTCTGCAGGAGACGCCGCCGTTCATGCGGGCGACGACGTTTGCCTCCATGGATACTCCGGGACCGTTCGAGAAGGTGGCGCAGGAGGCGTATTTCAACGTGACGCTACCGGGAGCGCACGACACGGCGGAGGAAATCGCGGGGCGCATGGCGGCTTTCAACGTGGGGACCGTCGTGAGCACTGCGACGCACGAGGCGTATCCCGGTCACTACGTGCAGTTTCTGTGGGTGCACGAGGCGCCTACGAAAACGCGGATGTTGTTGGGCGCCAGCTCGAACGCGGAAGGCTGGGCGCATTATTGCGAGCAGATGATGCTCGACGAAGGATTTGGGCAGCCGGGGACGGGCGCGAAGGACGCGCGCGAAGCGAAACTGATTCGCCTGGGGCAGCTGGAGGATGCGCTGTTGCGCGATGCGCGCTTCATCGTGGGAATTGAAATGCATCGCGGCAAGATGAGCTTCGATCAGGCGGTGGAATTCTTCGCGCAGGAAGGGTATCAGACGAAGGAGACGGGGTTGGTGGAAACGAAACGCGGCACGGCGGATCCGACCTATCTTTATTACACGCTGGGGAAGCTCGAGATTTTGAAGCTGCGCGCGGATGTGAAAAAGAAAGAAGGCGCGGCGTTTTCGCTGGAGCAGTTCCACAATAATTTCATGCGGCAGGGATTTCCGCCGATCAAAATCGTGCGCCGGGCGATGCTGGCAGATGATTCGCCGACGCTTTGATCGGCGCGAAGGCTAAAACGCGTGAGCCGTCGGCTATTGCTCGCTGGCGGTCTCATAGAACTTGTTCTGCTTCGGCGCCCCCCGTAATTTAGACGACGCCGGCTCAGGTGCCGCCCGCGACCGCGAACGTTGCGTACAGCTTCACCTTCCACGGTTCCGGATTCGCCCCGCTTAGCTGGAGCACTGCTCCGGCGCTTAGCGACCCCCTCTCGATAAACTCGAGCACCGGTGCAGTGACGGGCACGCCGACGCCGGCAACAACACTGAACTTCAGCGTCTCGCTAACCGATGGCCTCGGGGCTGGTTAGATGACGTTATCGGCTCTGTCGAGGGACACTTCTAGCGATGGTGCGCAACTGTGGCCCAGACGATAAGTCACAAGCTGGAGCGGAGCTACGGTCAGCCGCACTTGCATTTTATTACGTGTAGCTGTTACCCACGCCGGCCCCTGCTGGGAACGGCGCGGAAGCGGGACGTGTTTCTGAGGATTCTGAATGCGGCGCGCGAGCGCTATCAATTCTGGCCGGTCGGCTATGTGGTGATGCCCGAGCACGTTTATCTGCTGATTTCGGAGCCGAAAGTGGGCACGCCTTCGACGGTGATGCAGGCCTTGAAGCAGCGCGTGGCGCAGTGCTTGCGACGAAAGAGGCGACAGCGATCGAATAAGAATCAAATGCGATTGTGGACCGAGGCACCGGCAGAGGCGCCGCGGAGTTTCTGGCAGCGGCGGTTTTATGATTTCAATCTGTGGAGTGCGAAGAAGAGGATCGAGAAGTTAAACTATATGCACAGGAATCCGGTGAAACGCGAATTAGTCGCCGAGCCGGGGATGTGGGCTTGGAGCAGTTATCGGTTTCACCAGTATGGGGAGAAGAGTGCGTGCACGCCTGATCGCAAACCGAAATAGAAGTCTTACGGGACGGCTGTCGCGAGGTCGCATCTAAACCCACACCCTCGCCTGCGGCGAGAGTGCGGCACCCGACAAGCAGGATCTCAGGATGAATCGCGCGTTCGCGCCAACCCTTCTAACCGGCACCGCCGGTTCTCGGGATGAATCGCGCTGTGGCGCGATTCACAGGTCAACGACAAAGGCCAAGAGCCGGTGAGGCGTCGGCAGGCCGGCGCTATCGGACGGCCCTCGTTACTTCTTTTGAGTGGAAGGGTGGACCAACTGGCATTTGTTATTAAGGATACAGACGCGCATGCGGACGCCCGCAATGAGCGATAGTACTTTAGGCACAACGTTCACGAAGTACTGTTGTAAGTTTCTTATCAAACCGCCATCTTCGGTTCGCCACAGGGACCACTTGTAGAGCGGTGCTCCTTCCTTGCACGTTAATCAGATTGGCATCTGAACCAAAGGCGGAAAAATCGATGAAGAATTTGTCGCTCGTTTTTGCTGTCGCTATGGTATTCGTGTTGTCGAGTTGCAGCTCTTCCACTCCACAGCCCAGTGTTACGCTATCTCCAAGCGCAGCTCAGGCGATCGACCTGGGGCAACAGAAGGTCTTCACCGCCGCGGTAGCCAACGATTCAACCAGTGCAGGAGTGAGTTGGGCTTGCGCCGGTGCGGCCTGTACGGCGCTGGCAAACGTCTCTACGACATCCGCGACATTCAGCGCGACCGGGACAGCAGGAACGGCGACGATCACTGCGACTTCGATAAAGCTGACCACAGCAGCTTCCAGCGTGACAGTCACGGTCAGCGCTCTGCCGACTATATCCACCACACAAGCTCAAGTGACGGCAGCACCGGCTACCGCCGGCGTCGCTTACAGTTTGGCATTGGCAGCGGCAGGCGGCGCGGGAACTCTTACATGGAGCGCCGTAGGTCTGCCCGCCAATGGGCTCTCGATCAACTCAACCACCGGCGCAATTACCGGAACACCCACAGCCAAAGGGACAGTCAGCTTCACGGTCACGGTGACGGATTCGAGCACGGCTGGTGCAAAGTCAGCATCAACACTACTTGTCATCACGGTTAACAACCCGGCCCCACCGACGATCACCACCACCCAGACGCAGGTGACGGCAGCGCCGGGTACAGCCGCCTCTGTGTATGGCTTCACCTTCCATGCCAGCGGAACTGGCGCACTTACGTGGAGCGCGACAGGTCTTCCTGCCGATGGGTTGTCACTAGCGGCAGGCACGGGCATCGTTTCCGGCACTCCGACTTCGAAGGCGACGGTTAGTTTCACGCTGACCGTAAGCGATTCGTTCGGACAGTCTTCCGCCGCAACAGCATTCGTACTCACCGTTAACAATCCGACCGCACCAGCAATCACGTCGACGCAGGTCCAAGTGACAGCAGCGCCGGGCACCGTCGGCAGCGTTTATAGTTTTGCATTCCATGCTACTGGCACAGGCACGCTCACTTGGAGCGCAGTAGGTCTTCCGGCTGATGGGTTGTCACTTGCCGCAAGCACGGGCATCGTTTCCGGAACGCCGACTACGAAACAGAGTGTCGCTTTCACCTTGACCGTGAGTGATACGTTCGGCCAGGCTTCGGCTGCGACGGCGTTCAGCATCACCGTGAACAATCCGGCAGCGCCTGTAATTTCGACGACGCCGGCTCAGGTGCCGTCCGCGACCGTAAACGTCGCGTACAGCTTCGCGTTCCACGGTTCCGGATTCGCCCCGCTTTCCTGGAGCACTTCGCCGGCGCTTAGCGACGGCCTCTCGATAAATACGAGCACCGGTGCAGTGACGGGCACGCCGACGACGGCAACGACACTGAACTTCAGCGTCTCGCTAACCGATGGCCTCGGGCAAGTAACTACTGTGAACGGATTCTCGATCGTGGTCAGCATGGAGAGCATCGCATTCACGCCCTCGGCGCCCTCTACGGTAACTGCCGGCGGCACACTGAGTGTCAATGCGACGGTATCCAATGACGCCGGAGCTGGAGGCGTGAATTGGTCGGTGACGTGTTCCAGCGCACCCTGCGGGTCGTTCACCGCAAGCCATACGGCGAGCGGAACTGCGACGACCTACGATGCGCCGCCCCAACCGCCTACTGGTGGAACCGTGACGATCACTGCCACCGCGGCTGACGCTCCGTCGCCGATCGTGTCTGCAGTCGTCACCGTCAATGCGCAGCCACTCAACTTCACAACCAGTTCGTTGCCCAACGGCACCATCAACACCGCCTACAGCGCGACCATCACCGCCAGCGGCGGCGTTCCACCCTACACTTTCAGCCTGGACGCGGCTTCCAGTGCGCTTCCGGCACCGTTGACGTTCAACGCAGGCAGTCCATCTGCGACGATCACTGGCACACCCACGGCAACCAGCACAACGAACAACATCATCGTGGACGTCAAGGATTCCGAAATCGTTCCGATGACCGCGCAGATGACCTTCTCGCTGACAATCAACGCCGTTAGTGCCGCCTGCGGTTCGGGCAGTGAGTCTCTCTTGAACGGGCAATATGCCATCGCAATGCGAGGATTTGATGGTAGCGGACCCGCAGGTATCGGCGCCACATTCGATGCGGATGGCGCAGGACATCTCGCCAAACTGGTTGGCATCGAAGACATCAACACCAATGCGGGTATCGGACCACAACTAAATCTGTCCATTACCTCAGCGAGTAGTTCCTACTCCGTGGGCTCAGACCACCGCGGGTGCCTGACCCTTGCAACTTCGGCGGGAACTCAGAAGTTCCGCTTCTCGCTGGGCGCAATCTCCGCAGGTGTTGCCTCGAACGGACAGATAATTGAATTCGACACTACGGGTTCCAATACTTCCGGTGTACTCCGCAAGCAGAATACCCTAGATTTCTCCACCGCGCAGATCAGCGGGAATTTTGCCTTCGGCGTATCCGGTGCCGAAATCGGGGGAGGGAAATTTGCGGCGGTTGGGATGCTTTCTTTGAACGGTGGCGGCGGCTTCAACGCTAGTCCCACCAGCGTTGTGGATTTCAATGACAACGGGAACGTAGACAATAATGGGCTCGTTTATCCCGCGAGTCCTGTTTCTCTCAGCCAAGGCGCATACACCATCTCGTCGGCGAGTGGACGTGGCACTCTTTCCTTCCTTCCCGGCGGTGGTGGCGGTTCGACAGTGCACGCTATCGTTTACGTCGTGTCGTCTGCCGAACTACTCATACTGAGTTCCGACATTCAGTCCACGGATAATCTGTTCGTCGGATCGGCCCTGCAACAGACTGTGGCGTCGTTCAGTGGCACATCCTTGAACGCGGCGAGCGTCCTCTATACCAGTGGCCTGGGAAACAACGGCGGGACAGCTGTCAGCCGTGTCTCTGCAGGTATTTTGACGCCGAGCGGCGGGGCGAATTTCTCGTTTTCCGGCCAACAGAACAGCGGAGGCGCGATTAGCGCGCAGAGTGCGACAGGCACTTACAGCGTTGCCTCGAACGGTCGCGTCACGCTCGCGGGCGGAGGTGGTGGGGGTGCCCCCATCATCTATCTGGTCGGCGCAAACAAAGGGTTGCTGTTGTTCACCGACGGATCCACCCCGGGCCATGTCGAATCCGGCTTTCTCGAGCCGCAAACGGGTAGCCCCTTCTCCGGGTCATCCACGCACACTACTTATGCATTCGGGACCATCCAGCCCGATGAATTGAATGTAAATGACGAAGCGGGTGTTGCAACTTTCAATGGGGCGGGAAATATCACTGGAACTAACGATAAAAACCAATCAAATGGAACCTTGATTGCCAATCAACCGATCACAGGCACGTACTCGATTGATTCAACTGGCCTGGGAGTGATACCTGCCAATTGCACCCTGGGGACAAACTGCGGGAATTTCTTCTTCGTCATTTCACCGACGAAGATAGTGCTTTTGGGCGCGGATCAAACCAATACCGACCCGGAGCTCGAGGTCGCGGAACAATAACGATCCGATTCACCTTAACTAGACTCAGCAGATTCATAGAGTGAACGAAGGCCGGCGCCAGAAGCGCCGGCCTTTTGTCATTGTGCTGGTGCGATGTGGATGCGATTGACTGACGGCGACAGGCGGTGATCCCTCCGCGGTAGTCGCCGTAGAGCCTGATGGGCGTGAAACCTTCGGCGGCGGTCTGCAACAGGTCCAACAGACCCGGCGAACTTACAGCTCCTCTTGCTCGCGCCGCGGGTAGCCGGATTCCCGCGGCTCCGTGACTGCCTTCGACAAGTAAATTATTTGGCCTACGTGATGGTAGGCGTGGGCGGCCATGCGCAGGAATACGGTGAAGCGGTCGTGGGCTTGTGGTTCTAGCGCGGCGGAGTAGGGGGCGGCGAAATCTGCGGCGGATTGCTCGCGGATGGTGGCGGCGACCATGTCGATCGTGCGGTCGAAATCGGCGAGGACTTGCTCCTTGGGTAGCTTGCTCGGTTCGTTGAATTCGCGGTCGCGGTCGCGCACGTAGCCGGTGCCGGCAATTTGCGCGCCGATGTAGTAATTCAGATTGCCGGTGAGATGCAGGAGCAGGTGGCCGATGCTGTTGCCGTAGGGGTAGGGCTTGCGCCAAAGCTGGTCGATGGAGAGCGGCGCGACCCATTGGTGCAGGCGTCCGCGAACTTCTTCGTAGTATCCGGCGAGAGAGGAAGCAACGAGTGCGCTGAGGTCTGGCATTGGAGTCTCGTCTTTCTGGCGCCTCGCTCATGTGCGCCGGCCGCTGGCGGCGTTAGTCGAGACGCGTCGCTTAGCCATTCGCGGAGTTTTGTATTCGTGTCCGAGCGTGGCCCTCGGTGCTGCACGACGCCGGATGATACCACTGCCGCGCTGCGATTGACTGGTCATTCCCCTGGGTGGCAGGAACTGCGGCAGCCCGTTGAGCCAAATCTGTATTCGGCGCCGCTCTTGCGACGAATTTCCTGGCGCATTTTCCCGCGTCCTGCTCCGAATCCACGCACATCGTGCATACTAATTTTCGCAGCTTTTTGCGCGTGTACGAAAACTCGTACGCGGTCGTGTGGTTCATAATGTTTTTTGCGTGGCGCGCCGATAAATGAATGCGTGTGGCTTACGGATTACAAATTGCGGCGTCCTTACTGAATTATGCGAGTCCGCCGACGCATCGTGTTTATCGGGCTGCTTTTCTTTGCGGGCACTTCACTTCTTGCCGCTGCCGCGCTCGACCGCGCCGATGCGTTGTTCGCAAATGGTTATTTCCCGGAAGCGGAAGCCGCGTACCTGGAGGAGCTGCACAAGAATCCCGGCGACCTGAAAGTCAGCACGCTGCTCGGTATGATTGATCTGTTCTCGAATCGCCTGGACGAGTCGGAAAAATATCTGCGGCGCGCGGCGCAGACGGGGCCATTCGAAGAGGCAGCGAAAAATCTGCTGGGCGAGATTTATTACCGGCGCGACCAATTTCCGGAGGCTGCGCGATGGTTTCGCGCCGCGGGCAGCGCTGAGCGTGCTGAGCCGCTGGAACTTTTCGGCACCGCGGCGCCGTACGCGATTAGTGGGCCGCCGGACGAAACGCGGCTGCCGTTCGTCGTCACCGATCCGCTTCCGCTTGTGCGCGTACGTGTGAACGGTGGCGAGGCGGCGGAGTTCCTGATTGATACGGGCGGCGCCGAAGTGCAACTCGACGCTGATTTCGCGAAACGAATGAATCTCAGTGCGGCTAGCGGAATTTCGACGATGCTTCTCGACGGGAGCCAGACAGAGATGCGCCACGGGCGCGTCGCTTCGCTGCAGTTGGGCGATTTCAACGTGCAAAACGTGCCGGTGGGGATTCGGCCGCTGCCCGTTCTTGCGGGACGCAAGCTGGATGGCGTGCTGGGAACTGTGCTGCTGTATCACTTTCTCGCTACGCTCGACTATCCGAACGGTGAGTTGATCCTGCGGCGCAGGTCGGCGGAGGTTTTGCGCGCTTTTAAAACAAGCGCGCTGGCGGAAAAACAAATCGCGATGCCTTTTTGGCTGGCGAGCGATCACCTGATCGTGGCGCGAGGGCGTGTGAATCAGGCGCCACCCGCGCTGCTGTTCGTGGCCACAGGCTTTACGTCCGGATTCGCTTGTCCGGAGTCTATGATCGAGCAGGCTTCGCTCTCGTTTGATCGGCAAGGCTCGATTCTGCCGGCGACGGCGCGGCGCACCAACCTTGCGCCATTTGTTGTGAGCGACTTGTACCTGGGCGACGCGCGGCAGCAGAACCTTGCAGGGGTCGCCGGCGCGTTTCCGGCGGGGCTGGAACACGAGTACGGCTTCCGGATCGGCGGGTTGATCGCGCATCATTTTTTCCGGCCGTATGTAGTGACGTTTGATTTCACCGGGATGCGTTTGTACCTTAGCGGTCCGGCGCCGAAGCCGCTCAACAAGACTCCGATAGATGTGCAGACGGCGTTGCTACCGCGGTGATGGATATGGCGCTCTTCAACTTTTGACATTTGACCTCGTACTCTCGCCGCAGCTCGGCCCGCATTCGAAAAGCAAATAAGGCTGAATAATTCAACGCGCGTTGAACCGTTCAGCACTGGCGAGGCCGCCGATTCCCGCTGCGGTTTGCGGGTCCGCCGCCTAAGTCCCGTGGCACCTGGGAATCGCCGTCTTCGCCTGAATGAAACGTTCGGTCGCCGAATTGCACTACTGCGTTGTATAGCGCGGAAGCCAGGGAGGCCGGCGACGAGGAGTACCCGACCCTGGGCTCGTAAGTCACTAAAAAATAAGGCAGTTTCGCCAGTCAACCCCCTGGTCATATATCGACCTTTTCCGTACGGTCGTAAGTGGCGGAAGGCCGTTGGATGTAACGGGAAACAATTTGGTCCAGGCACCGCGGTGCCAGCCCTCTACGGGCCCTGATTTGCAAGCGTTGGATAGCTGGCTGGACGCTGATCGCAGTACGAACCACGAGGAGATTAATAAGCCCAGATGAATCAGCCGAACGCAATGCCGCAAGATTCGTTTGAAAAAGCCCGCAGCGCATTTTTTGGGAAGGCAAACGCAACGTCGAACCAGAATGCACCTGCAGCCGGCGCGATGACGCTGCGCAACGAAGGCGCTCAAGAGCCCGCAGCACAGCTGCCTGGCGCCTCGGCTTCCAGCTAGCCCCCAACGCTTCTTTCGATCGCCTCGGTGATAGCTTCGAGGCTCGAAATTCCACTACTCCTACCCATCGCACGGACTCACGTCGCGAAGGGTGGGTTCCCGCGACATCCCGAGACACATCGTTAACATCCCACGTTGCGGCTTGGCGCTTGCGCCTCGCAGCGCTGTTTCTTGCAAAATGGTGTCGATTAAAAATTGGTGCGCTCTTTGTTTTCATTGGGTTGCGGCGTTTTCTAATCGCCGCGACCGTCGATTATTGTTTGCGTGTCTATGCTGATGGTGTCCGTAAGCCTACTGATTGCAGTGGGATGCTGTCGGTTTGGAGATTCTGGTTCGCGCACTGGCGCTTGGAGTTCGGAGGCGGGCGCCGCTGGATTGACGCTCGGGGAAAAAATGACGTGCTTGGGTGGCTCGACCCAAACGCCTTTGCCGTTCAGGCGGGCGCAGATTTGGATGGCGCGGAGGATGGTGTCGGGGCTGGGTTCGACCTGGTCGGCGTATTCGATTAGTAGCTCGGCGGCAAAGCGCAGGTTTTCGCAGCGGCGTTGGTAGAGGCCGGCGGCGCGGGCGTGGGTGTAGATAGTGCGGAAATTCGGGAGATCGTAATCGATCTGGATCAGCTGGGCATTGCGCCAGGAAACGAAATCCTCTTCGAGGTCGGCGCGTTTGGGATGATTGCGGATGGCGCACTTGCGAGAGTGATGCTCGAGGGTGACGGGATCAGAAGCACCGTCGCGGTGTAGGGAGACGGATTTGGTGATGCGCCGGTCGAATATTTCGGAGACGTACTGGGCCGCATCACCGGCTGGGACGACTTCGGCGATTTGGACCCGGTTGGCGTGGGTCATGCGTTTGCGGCTCGGGTCGCGCGCGGTTTTCTGTGGCGGCCTGGATTGGGCGCGCTTCCCCGCTGCTTTGCGCACCGGGACAATGATCTGGGTGGTGTGGAGCTTCGGCGGCTCGGCTATTAGATCGGCGGGCTGATTGGCGGTGACGGGCTGTCGGTGCGGTGCGGCTGGCGCTGGAGCTGAGCGATTTTCGGATACGTCCGGCTGGTGTTGGAGAGCTAGTTGCGCGGCTTGGATCAATTCGACGAGGGTGAGGACTTCACAGAGAGGATTTTGCAGGGCGGTTAGCGCGAAACGCGGGCCGCGAAACTTTCGAAAATGTTTCATGTTTTTGTTCTCCCGGTCCACGGTAGCCGGAGGAGCGAGAAAGAACAGCTGTACGAACGAACAGACGCGGTACAGAAACGGGACAGTGCTAGTACTGAGTGGTTGAAATTAATTTTTGCGGATGTAATTTTGGAGATTGAGGTTCGAGTGGGTGCTGCGGAGTTTTTGTGATGCACGAAAAATCTTGTGCGGAGTTCGGGCGCTGCGGAGCGAGCTACAAATAGGGAAAGTCTAAACCCTCACCCTTCGCGTGAACCAAAAGCGCGAAGGATGGAGCAGCCGTAAAAACTCGCGGAGATCGATTGGGTGGTTTGGACGGGTGGGCCACCCGCCGCGTCGCAGTCTATACGAGTCTCTTCCGACGCCAACCTACCAAACCCAGCACTCCGGAGCCGAGCAGCAACAGCGAGGAGGGTTCTGGCGCGGTGGCCGACGCGGTCGTCACAGTTCCCTCGAGATTCACTCCCTCTAAAAAGCTATCCGTGCCTGTGATGTCGATAGACAGGGTGTTCGTCCCGACAACGAAATCGCCGCTGGGAACTGTGAAGGATTGGAGCGAGCCCCAATTGCCACCGCCAAGCGTCGCAACTACATTTCCGTTAAGGAGGAGTTCCCCACTGTCATCTAAGGTCCAACTTCCTGAAAGTGCCGCTGACGAAATATTGGCCGAGGTCAAAACGAACGTGGTGCTATAGTCACCAAGGCCGTTATCGCAGCAGTTAGTGGGGTTGTACGCAATCCAAGATGAGCTCGAACTATTGGCGACCCAGCCTCCGTACCAGTCGGCGTCTGTGGGCGTGACCACCGAAGCTGTCGCAGTCGCGCCCAAGTTGTAGCCGTTTTGTTCCACCACGGTATAAGTGGCTGTGCCCGTGGACAGGTTTTGACCGTCTCCCAGCGCCGGAATAGACATGAACAAGGTCGCGGCAGCGACCACAAGCAAGCGCTTCATCATGTTTTTCCCCTTGTTTTCGTGTCGAACTGAATCAGTAACCCCAACGTTCTCGCAATCGCCGCTCCAATTTGTGACTGGACAACACTGAAGGAAGACCTTGCACTTACTTGCCCCGTAATGCCCTTTCGTGTCCTTTCTTGTCCTTGCCTTGTGCCAGCATAGCCATGGGGCACCTAGCACTTCAGGGGAGCGGTATCACGACCCAAAGACCTCCGACCTGAAAGTGCTTGCACACTTCCGGCAGGGAAATTCCCAGATTTCGCACTTCCTAATCTAACGCTGGGCTCCTGTCCCGGCGCAGGTAGACTCCCTCAGCGACATGGCTATGTGCTTGTAAGTCACGTTACCGGAAATGTGAAGCAACACTTTATTTCTCCGATAACGGACTTGTCGGCCTGGGCTAAATAGCTTTGGCGCTTTGCGCGATTGCGGCCAGCGCCCGGATGGAAATGGTGTAGACTTGCGGCATTCGTCCCCCGAAGGAACTCCCATCTTAGGAGATTAAAAATATGGCGCGACGTACGTTCCTGACTCAGTTGGCTGGTTTGCCTTTTCTAGCGTTGGGTCTGAAGGTCGAGGAGTCAAAAAAGCCTCTTAAAATTATGATGAAAAGCGCGTGGGGGCCGGACGACCCAACACGGGCAGCATTTCCGTTCGCGCACGGACTCGCGCTCGCAGAAGCGGGCCACGAGGTACAAATCTTCCTTCTCGCAGAGGCCACTTCTCTGATGCGAAAGTCCATGGTGAACGCGATTCTGCCGGTTGGCTGGCCGCCGTTGAGCGAGACACTCGACAAGGTTGTGGCAAGACACATTCCGATCTTTGCTTGAGGAGCCTGTTCCCGGGCCCGTGGGGTCACGGAAACAGACCTGAATCAATGGGGAGCAAAATTTGGTAATCCGGCGATCTTTGTCTCGCTGGTGGAATGGTCAGACCGGATTATCGTAGAGTGAAAAACAGGCAGTACGTCCAGGGCGGGTAAGCTTTCGGCTGTCTCCGGCACACCGTCAACGTCTGATAAGGGTGATCTCAATGGGTCGACGCAACACTAGGCTAGGGCCCGCCCGGCATTGAGAACAAAAGCCAAAATCGCTCGCTGAGGTCAGACCAGCAGGAAAACTGCCCTGGCTAGGTTTTGGCCGAGTGCAGCCAAACAGATGGTTCTCCCGCGGAAGCATTGCCGAATCAATCCACTGGCTGGTGTTGCGCTGACCGGTTGGGCTGGCAGCGTTAATCAATCAGGAATTATCCTCCCGTACGTGAGGGTCCCGCTCAAAAAAAGGGCTGACGAGTACATCTCTAAGTAAAACTTCGCTTTCCCGGTCACGGCGATTACCGGGGCTTGCGACGCTTCAAAGGCTCATGGCGAAGTGTTCATCGCGTTAAGTACGCGACTGGGATTGCGGTCCCGATGACAATGGCGCACAGCACGATTCGCGGCCAGCGCGGGATGTATTCCCAGCCGCGGCCGCAGTTGCCGTTTGCGCGGGGTTCGGGGGCGACGATTTCGTGGGTCATGTGGTCCTCTCGGCGGGTAAAATCCGCGCGCAACCAAATGGCCGTACGGCTCGACATTTACATTGAGTACTTGTTCAGACTATTGGTCCGTGCGATACGGCTGGTGCGCTGTTATAGAAGTTATCGCGCCGGCGGTTCAGCCTCTGGCTTTCTGGCGGCCTGCTTGAAGCCTGTGACTTCGAAGTCTCGCAGCAGATCGGAACGTACGCCAATTTCCCAGCTTGCTTTCACAGCGGAAGACGCGGAGTCTGTCTCGGCTGGCTTCTCTATTTGCTTTTCAAGTAATTGTTTTCTGTCTGGCATTGCCGTGCTCCTTTTCGAAAACATCCCGCGAGTCCCTGCGGCTTGTGCGTCAATGATAAGGCCAAACTGCAGGTGGATCACGCACTGAATCTGACTGGGGGGCGGCCGACCCTTCCACACCTCCAAGACGTAGCAGCTGGGTTTTCAGGGCGGTGCTCTGTCGTTTGACTGCGGCGGGCGTGCCGTAGCGCGATTCACAAGCAGCGACGCTACCAGCGAGACCAAAATCGCGCGGCGAGTTGAGGTGGTCCAGCTGCCAACAGCGTTGCTACGGCTCCGGCGTGAGCGCGCCGGTGGAGCGGTCAACGCGGAAGTAGGAAACGGTGGAATCTTGGAAATGTGCCACGGAAAGCCCTGTGCCAACCGGATTGACTTCGACGCTTGAAGGTTTCGCGGGCGCTGGAAACGGTGAAGCGACAACGGGATTCAGTTCGCCGTTCTTCCAGTTAATGCTGAAAGCCGAAATACTTTGGGAAGTGTGATTCACCACATATAGGTAGTGGCCAGAGGGATCGATCGCCAGCCAGCCCGGCCCATGTTCCGGCAGCACGGATAGCTCAGTCGCGGCCATGCTCTCGCCGTCGCGCGAAATCATCAGTGAATCTGCCAAACCATTCGCTGCGAATGTCATGTGCTGGCCCGTGTGTAGATTGGTGACGTGCAACACGCGCGAATCGCCTTGCACGGCGATGGCGACATTCGGGGCGGTCGTGACGGTCAAAAGCGTCTTTGTATTGTTACCGTGGTAGCTGGCCGAGACATTCGCCGTTCCGACGGCGACAGCTGTTGCCAATCCCGTAGAGTTGACGGTCACTACCGCCTTATTGTCCGATGCATACGTGGAGTCGCTGGTGGTTACGTTCGAGGTCTGGCCGTCGAGATACGTCGCGGTCAGAGCGAACTGCTGCGTGGTGGCAACCGCAATCGTCGGATTCGCCGGAGTGAGCTTGACGCCGGTGATGAACAGGTTGCTCACGTCCGAGCTGATGCAACTGGACAACCCAAGAATCGAAAGCACTGAAACAATTTGTACGAGCTGCTTAAACTTGAACAATGGATTGACTCCGCATTCGCCCGCGCGAAAACCTTAAACCGGATTTTCGATTCGACTACCCGGCCGGCCGTTCCACTGCAACTGGTCAGCTGCTCAGTTGGGGATAACAGCTTGCAGCGATGCTACCACGGGCGGCATGGCGCCACATGGTTACAAGCTGGGCGGTTTCCAAGGGATTGGCAGAGGGAAACCCGAGAACCGACAATGTCGGGTCGAAGGGTTGGCGCTCCAGGGGGAGAGCCACCGCGCCGTAGGGCCAGCGTGCGAGGTGGAGTTCGACGGGACGGTTGCCGCGACACTGCGGGTAACCGCGGGATCGAGAACCGCGAGGTGACACACAAATCCAGGCGCAGATGTTGCACAGCCACGGTCTCGGTGGCGCGTGGCCGACCCTTCCACGCCTTCGAGACGTAGGCAGTAGGTTTTGAGGTTGCCGCATTCTCGCTTGCCTGCGGCGGGCAGGCTGCAGCGTCAACCCTTCGAACCCGGCACAGGCGGATTCTCAGGATGAATCGCGCAGTAGCGCGATTCACAAAGTAACAAGAGGCGAGCACAGGCAAGATTGATCGCCTGTGCCACGAAAACAGATTGTGGTGGTCGGACGATTGGGAGGCGGCGGAGCTCAGCGCGCCGGAAGTGATGCGGAGTGCGGCTCGATAAGGCTCACCGCGAGAGAGAGCCCTGTCTGCGGCGGGCAGGCATCACTGCGCTCCCTTCGCAAAATCATCCAGGGCAGGATGACGTACGAAGGAAGGAACTCGAGTGTCGGTGAAATCTTCGAATCGGAACTTGAGTGGCGTGGAGAAATGTGGCATCCGGCCAGCGGGGAGAATCGCGGGGCTAACTGCTGCTCGCGGCGGTAGAGCCAGCACGCGCGGTCTTGCGCCCACCGAAAAAACCAGTTTGAAGTTGATCGTCGGAAACGTGCACGCGTTCCATTTCAGTAATGGATAGCTCGAAGGGTTTCTGGCAAGCCGGACAGATCATTTCGATGGAAGCGGTCTCGGAATCAAAACGTTTCTTGTCGGAGCCAAGCCTGGAAACGATGACGATGGCACCGCAGTTTGACCTGTCGCAAATCGCACATAACTCAATTACGTGCATGCACTCCCCCTTTGCCTGTGTGGGGGGGTCACAGGTCATAGCTACTGCAAAAATTATTCTACCCCGATTCGTCAACGCTTTGTTGCAGCTGTTTTAAATTTGTTGTGCGAATTAAACAATTCAGCTGGTGTACGGCGGCGTACGGAACGACGTTGAAGTCGTGGCGTGAATACGGCCGCTACCACCGCTCGGGAATTTGGTGGACGTGAGGGGGCTCGAACCCCTGACCTCCTCGTTGAAAATGACAAATTAACTGTTCAGGATGTTCGCAACGTCCAGCATGTTCAACAAAACGCCCTCGGTGGCCACAAGCCGCTGACGGCGCTTTTGTTGGCCCGCTGGACACTGGATCGGACACCCCTGCTGATTTTGCGATTCTAAAAACGGCCGCAGCCGGTCCGTGGAGCGTCTAAACCCGCACTGTTCAAAACCGAACGGCGCGGTACCCGGAAATTCAACTGCGTTCAGTCGGGTCGTGTGGAACGGCGGCCAGCCGCCCGCGGATTGCATCTAACAGTACAGAGGTTGCACTCCGGGCTGCTATCGGGCATGCTGGCGGCAATCGGCCCGCGCGTAATCTCGATTGGTTGTGCTGTAGATGGATTTATGAGTTCCTCCACGCAACTCGTTTTGAAGCCTTTTCCTGTCAAGAAGGCTTTGCTCATTGATGCCGATGAACCGACGCGCACGTTCCTGGCCAACGCTCTGGATCCGAGCGAATGGAACATCCGGCACGCGCCGGATAATCAAACGGCGCTGGAATTGGCGCAGGCGACGCGCTTCGATCTGATTCTGACCAGCGAGAAAACTTCGGGAAAAGACGATATCGAATTGTTGCGCGAGCTGCGGTCGGCGCGGCCGCACACTTGTTTGATCATTCTGACGGACGAGAGCGCGCCTTCATATGTCATTGATTCGATGCGCGAGCACGCCTTCAGCTATTTTTCGAAACCATTTTCGCTGGACGCGCTGACGGAAATGGTGCACCTGGCGACGGAGGCTCCTTGCTGGGACGACGGCATCGAGGTCGTGTCCGCCACGCCGGAATGGATTCGGCTGATGGTGCGTTGCGACCGGCAGACGGCCGACCGGCTGATTCAATTTCTGCACGAGATCGTGGATTTGCCGGAGTCGGAAAGTAATGCGGTGGCGATCGCGTTTCGCGAGATTTTGCTGAACGCCATGGAGCACGGCGCGAAATTCCAGGCGGACCAGTACGTGCAAATTTCCTACGTGCGCGCGCGGAACATGGTGCTGTGCCGCGTCAAGGATCCCGGCGAAGGATTCACGCTGGACGAAATACAGCATGCGGCGGTGGCGAATCCGCACGGCGATCCGATTCGTCACGCGGCGTACCGGCAGGAGAGAGGGATGCGCCCGGGCGGATATGGAATATTGCTCGCGCAGAAATTGGTGGATGAGCTTATTTACAATGAGGATGGGAATGAAGTGCTGCTGGTGAAATACCTTGATCGCGGTGGAAACGATTAGAATTACGCATCGCGCGCTACCGCGCATCAGGTTCGCTGGGATCCGTAGGGGCGGGTCTAAGACCCGCCCGCTTCCGTTGAATTTGTAGCGGCCAGCTTCAGCTGGGCGCCTTTGACTTCGCTTTGCTCTTCGCGCGCTCGGCACCCTGGCCGCCGCGGCCCAGCGCCCGCAGACACCATCGCCAAGCGCGCGCCCGGCCAGCCAAACCCCTCGCCCGTGCCCCATGCTCCATGTCGCGCCCTCAGCAGCGCCGAAAAGCGCCCCGACTCACGCTAACACATTCGCGAGGCGCTGGAATTCGTAGAAATACGCACGGGGTAAACGATAGAAAAGATGGGGTGTACTTTGCTGTGTCGGTCGATGGTTGAGCCTCTAAACCCGCACCCTCGCCTTCGGCGAGAGTGCGCCACCCGTAAAATCAACGGCGCCGGCTCCGGTGACATGTCAGGCTTAGCCACCCGGTCGCTACGATCACGCCAAACGCAAAAGGGGACAGGGCAGAACCTGTCCCCTTTTCGCGCTGCTACGGAGGCATTCCGCTGCCTCCGCCGTTCTTCACTTCACCGTCACTTCTTCGCTATACACACGGTTGAGCTATTATTCGTCGCATTCGGGTCTGGCGTGCCTGCCGAGACGGTTCCCGAGTCACAGACTGAGCCAACGGCAGACCGCCAAGAATCACTGATTGTCACGTTAGCGCTGGCCCCGAACGCGAGGCTTGCCCATGTACAGGTCACTGTAGAAACCCCAACTGTGCAGGTTCCACCTGTGGTTGTATTGATCTTGGGCGCTGGACCTGTGAACAGGCTCGAGTTCGCCACAAGGGAAATGTTCTGACTGTCGCTTGGGCCGTTGTTGGTGACGGTCAGAGCGAAGGTCGCAGTTCCGTTTCCGGGAGAGCCGATCTTGCTGGCTGTTTGCGTCAACGCAAGATCAGCGGAGCTCTGCACCGTTCCGCAGGTCTGCGAGGAGTTGTTGCTGGGTAAGGGATCGAGGGTCGCGGAAGAGATACTTGCCCCATTACAGAGCTGGCTGCCATTCGCGACAGACGGGCTCAAATGGACGACAAGTGTGAAGGTTGCTGCCGCACCTGCCACGACGGTCGCGGTTGTACACGATATCGGCCCATTCATCCCGACTGGCGGCGTGGTGCAGCTCCAGCCTGAGGGGACTGCAAGCGACACGAAGGTTGTACCGGCCGGCAGAGTATCGGACACAGATACGGTTTGCGCGTCACTCGGCCCAAGGTTCGTGCCTGTCAGAGTGTAGCTTACGTTATTTCCTGCGATTGGCGCGGAGGGTCCGGTTTTCGTCAGGGCGAGGTCCGCCTTGGTGTTGACGGTCGCTGTGACCGTGGTGGTGTTGTTGCCAGGGTTGGGGTCCGACGTCGTCGAACTAACGGTTGCCGTGTCGGTGATTGTACCAATCGCCCCTGAGGGTATGTGCACGGTCACCGTGATCGAGGCGATGGCGCCCGCTCCGACGGTGGCTTCCGTGCAGGTAACGGGCCCACTGCCAGTGCAAGTGTATCCCCCACCGGGCGTGACTGACACAAGCGTCGTCCCCGATGGCAGAGTATCGGACACAGACACGGATTGCGCATCGCTCGGTCCGTTGTTCTCCACATCAATGGCATAGGAGAAGTTTGCTCCTGCGTATGCCAGCCCAAGCGCCGACTTCGAGATGGTCATGTCCGCCGACGCGGTCACCGTTGCGGAGGTAGAACTGGTCTTACTAAGGTGGACGTTACTCGCCGAGTCGTAATCAGCGGCATATTTTCCGTCCCATGTGATTGTCCCGGTATTTCCGACCACCGACCCGTCCGGCGTGCTTGGTGTCACCCTTACATTCACGTCGAAACTTGCCGTGTCGCCGCTGTTCATAAATCCGTCGTTGGCGAGGGCATTGTCAGTCCTGAAGCAATCAATGCTGCCGCCGGCGCCAACCGTAGGCGTGTTGCACGCCCAGCCAGCCGGGATGCTAATGCCCTCAAACTGCAAACTGGCGTTGAGCGGATCAGTGAAGTGTGGCGTTTCAGCGGTCGGCGCGGTGTTGCTCTTCACGTCGATCGTGTAGTCAAAGGTCGACCCAGCAAACGCACTCGGCGGCCCGCTCTTGGTGATGTCCATGTCCGCGGGAAGATACGCGTGGGTGCACCCGCTCCCGGCTACTCCTCCTAATGCTGTGAAAGTCGCGTTGCTCCACTCCGGCTGTGTGTTGTAGGGGTTCCCGTGCAGCGTGAGGTTGCTGCCGTCCGCATTCGTTTGCCCGCTGTGAAAATTGTACGCGCACTTGTCGCCGATCTCACCGCATACGACGCCGCCGCTGCAGTTACCGTCGGTCCACGTTGCATTCGGGTATGGATCGGTGATCGCTTCCGACATCTCGTGCGAGAACGTCGAGATTTCATAGTCCGCGTCGCCATCTATGGCGCTGTTCGGCTGCCCACTGGTGTTGTTGCAATCCCAACCCGTGGAATTGACGAAAGGCATGTTCGCGTAGATGCGGTTATTCAATATGTTGTACCAGTTGTGGTAAGCGCAATACTCATTGCCACCGGGCACAAGTGGCGTGCAATTGCCCGAGCCGTCGCAGCTTTCAATTCCCTTCTCTGTGAAAACAGCGAACAGATTCCCGTTTCCGGTTGGCCAGCTGTTAACGGAAATTGCGTGATCGACCTCGCTTTGGATGTCGCTGTCCTGCAGCGGACTCGCCGGTGTCCCCAAATCAGCACTGTTGTAGGCGTTGTAGGCAGTGCTGGTATCGATGTAGCTGCCGCCGAACGTGACCACATTTTGTATGTAATTGTTTGAGATGAGGCTGTTGTCGTAGTACTGCGTCAGGATGTTCAGATATGGCGTGCCGCCCACATCCTGAACAAACCGCTGGAGCAGGCTTTCGTACCCTGTGGTGATCGTGTTGTTTGGCGTCCAAAAGATTAAGAACACTTTGGTGGTATGCATCACGAACCCAGGCAGGAGAGCTCCAGGGCCCGGTGGAAGGTTATCGGTCGGGGAAAATATCGTTCCTCCGGTCTGATTCTTGCCGGCTGCCTGCTGCTCCTCATACCAACTCTGCGGATGGAAGAGGTGAGGCTGTTGCGTGGTCCCGGGGGTGAACGGGGGCGAGGGCTGTTGGGCAGCAATAGTTCTGCAAAGTGGACCAAACTGCAAGAACGCCGCCAGACCGAGGGCCGGGAGTAATCCGTATCTCAGCGACCTGTATCTCATTTTTTCCTTCCTCCGTTTTCGCGCGGACGGACCATGTCCGTGACGATTGAGTTTTCGTCCTGAACTCAAAACCACGACGTGTTGCTGAAGGGACGAGCGAGCAAGGGTGCACCGCGCTGCGGGAGCGGTCAATTCCACGTAAGGGTTGGTTCGTTCGGCGGAACTCCAATAGGCCCGTCGGATCGGCGAACCCGACCAATCTAGCCCGGAAGACTAATACGGGAAGGCTATGTCAGCGGTCAAATCTAGCCGAGGTCGAGCGGCTCCTTAGTTATGACGATGTCCTGATGCGATTAGGAATAGGAATGACTGATCGAAGCTGCTCAAGGACAGAACTTATGCTTGCATGAATGGAGAAAATTGGAGCTAGGGTAATCCTACCGGGAGGGGCTAGCCACCATTAACTTGCCCAGGATACCCCACCGCGTGGTCACGCCCATCTTGCTCATGATTAAGCGAACGAACTGCTTTACCGTGTTCGGGCTGATACCCATGCGTTGTGCGACATCCTTGGTCGTCAATCCATCGATCAGAAGCTCTACAGTTTCACCCTCTCTCCGGCTTAAATGAAAATAGCGGCTGACTTCTGAAAAATCGATTGGAACCCGGGGACGACGCTCCAGCACAAGGGCCACTTCGACCGGCAGCCTGCCGTCGTCTTGGGGTTCGACTAGGAACGATCGGCAGATGTAACGCCGCCGGCCCGAACGGAAGCTGATAGGTGCTAATCCCTTGATGAAGTGCTCTACCTGCAGGATGGATCGAATTCGTCCCTGAAGCATCGCCGAGTTGACACTCGCACGCAATCCGTCTGGGTAGCACAAGATGCAACTCGCGGCGTTGTTTCTGTAGAGCGGTTTTAAAGTCCTGTCAGCCAGCAAAAATCCCGTGTTGCCTTGGCCTGCCTGCACGAACGGCAGGTTCAGCGAAGCATGGTCGATGGGTTGAGGCGCGCTTGGTCCTCCGGAGGAGGCGTGACCGTTCGCACGTCTGCTCTCTAAAGTCGCCGCTTTCGCAGCTTGCTCACGGATAGCGGGAATTGTTCGAGACCTATCGCAAGGGAGGTGATTGCGACGCATGGGTAACTCCGTCTACCCTATAGTGCACTTCAACCTGAATTCGTATCATAAACGCCGTACGAAATTATCGCACGCAGTGGAAAATCACACCGATTGTGGACGGTTGAGTGGGAGTTGGAAGGCACCGACCAATAAAGAGTCTCCCTCGCCGACACAACGCGCTGCCGCAGGGAAAACAGATGCGACATCCTGAACTCGTCTCCGCATTGGTGTCAAGCGTTATCTGTTGTCGCCACGAACCCGGCACGCGGCGGCATCGGCATGAAAGCGTTTAAGGAGCAGGGGCGGGTGCGTTACCTGGAAATGAACGAGGTCGAGGCCCTTTTGACTGCAATCCAAGCCAGAATCGCCAAGAATTCGTCAGACAGGATGAGGGCGTCTGCGCGGAAGTCTTGGCAATATCTCCACACAGCAGTCGTTATGGCATTACACACAGGCATGAGGAATCGGGAAATCCTCGGGCTGAGGTGGGAAAACGTCAACTGGGAACGGAAGACGTTGCTCCTGCTGAATACGCAGAACGGCGAGTCACGGCGGTTACCGATTGACTCGATTTTGCTCCGCAAATTGTCTGAGCATCGAGGCCGCGTGAAAAACGAAGAATTGGTATTCCCCAGTTTCGACAACAACGGAAACGTCGTACCGATGGCAGACGTGAAGGGCAGTTTCGGTCGTGTGTTGAAAGACGGCGGTATCACGAACTTTCGATTTCACGAGCTGCGCCACGCGTTCGCGAGTCACTACATGATGAAGGGAGGGCAACTCTACGCGCTTTCGAGCATCCTCGGGCACAAGGACCTGAAGATCACGCAGCGTTACGCGAAGCTCTCTCCGAAGCACATGGATTCGCAGCGAGATCAAATGGACACTATTTGGACACCGGCGCCAATTCCCTCCCACGAAGCCCCGAGTCAAACACAAACTAAGTACGTGCAGTAAACAGAGTTGAAGTGGTGGACGTGAGGGGGCTCGAACCCCTGACCTCCTCGTTGCGAACGAGGCGCTCTCCCAACTGAGCTACACGCCCATCGAATGAAGCTGAAGCAGCAAACATTCTAGCAAAGGCTGGTGGGAGCGCCAAACTTCGGTAGCTAAAGAATTTCCTAGCGTCGCTACTCGCCTGGGGCGAGTTCAGAGGTGGTGCGAGAAGGTGAGTGCCGCCAGGACTATCAATAGTGCGGCGGTGGAGGCGTGCAGGAGAATGTGGAGCGTGTTCGGGCGGATACCATTGTGCTCGGGAAGGAAGGCGTGGGCGGCGCCGAACATTTGCCGATAGCGGGCGGCGCGTGCGGGATCGGGGCGGAGTAGATACGGGATCCACCAGGCGCGCAATTGGCCGAGAAATAGCAGCGCGTAACTGATCCACAGCCACCAGAAGAGCCAGTTCGGGTAGGGGCTGCCGAAGTAGATGATGCTGGCTGCGAGGCCAAACGCGTAGGGCGCGGCGCTAACGAGCGTCGTGGTGAGGAGCTTGGCGCCGGGGTTTGCGGCGCGGACTCCCGCGAGGTTGTTGAACGAGCCGAGAGGAATCCAATCGTGCAGAGCGAGGAACAGCACGCTGAAGGTTTGCAGCGCGAGCAGCGCGTACATGGTGACTGGGCGCATGGCGAGCTTGATTATACAAGAGAGTTTTCGTTGTTGAGCCGGCGCATGGTTTAGCCGCGAAAGGATGTACAGGATTTCCGGGATGGGAATCATTGTTTGTGTGGGTGGGTGGCCTGCGCGGAGGGATCGCGGGAATGATTGGGGCGGGAGGAACCGCTGATGCGAAATTTATTGCGGAATTTTGCGGTGGTGGTTTTGGCTGGAGCTTTGGCTGGCGCGGTGCTTGTGGTTAGTGGGCGCGAGGGGGAGGTGCGATACTACGATGCTGATCACAACGACTACCATAGGTGGAATCATGGCGAGGTGGTTTACTACAATAACTGGGAACATGAGACGCATCGGGACCACGTGGATTTTGCGAAGCGGGATGATGGGGAGAAGAAAGAGTATTTTACCTGGCGGCATAACCAGCATTAGAGTTCGCGGTTATGGCGCGTGAGCGGTGGTGTGCGGTGCAGATGTGAAAGTCAAAGGCATCACTGATAAACGCGGATGAATACCGAGAACGGCTGTGTGGTGGCGAAACATTAGGGCGAGAGTTCGCGGCGGGCGAGGCAAGCCTCGCCTGGGGCGTTTTGTTGCCAGCCGTTACGCTGCGACGAAAGCGGCGGCCCTTCGGCGCCGATTCAATCGGCGCCGAAGGACAAGCAAGCCGCCGCACTCCAAAATGGGCTGGGCGTGGATGCCTGATACCCATGCGAAAGATCGCTTCTTCGGCAGCGCCGAGTCCTAGGGGCCCGCCTGAAGGTGGCTAGCCTCTGGTCACGCGCGGCAAGATCGCAGGCTGAATCGCGGTGCCACGAGATTCACAAATTCAATGGCAATCTAAAAAACCCTCCCTTTGAGAAGCGAAGCGTGAGCCGTTGCAGTCATTTCGCATTCCGGTAGTCCCCTCCCCTTTTACGTGGCAGGACGCGACGATTTTTAGTTGCTTGGGTTATTTTGCGGTGACGAGGTGGGATGGAGCATGGCGCGGGCGCTCGCGACGAATTTGGAGAAGCGGTGGGCGAGGGTGAAGATGCGCTCGGCCTGGCGGAGGTGAATGGCGTCTTTGGGGATTAGTTCGCCGCCGATGCCGAGTGCTGCAGCGCCGGCGAGGATGAAATTTGCGGCGGTGTGCTGATTGACGCCGCCCGAGGCGACTAGCGGGAGAGTCGGGAACGGGGCCTTCAGGGCGCGGATGTAGCTGTCGCCGCCGACTTGCGCGCAGGGAAACACTTTTACGAAGTCGGCGCCAGCTTTCCAGGCGCGAGTGACTTCGGTGGGAGTGAGCGAGCCGGGCATGGCGACGACGGAGGCGCCGAGAGCGAATTCTATGATTTTCATGTCGAGGCCGGGGCTGGTGAGGAATTGCGCGCCGGCGTCAACGCATTGGCGGGCGACGTCGGAATCGAAGACGTCGCCCGCGCCGACGATCATTTTAGGGGCGTGTTTTACGAGGTGGGCGATTACGGCGATGGCGCCGGGGACCGTCATTTCGATTTCGACGATGGGGATGCCGCCGCGGGAGACGGCTTCGGCGGCGAAGAGGGCGTCTTCGGCGGAGGAGAGGCGGACGGCGGGGATGATGCCGATCTCTTCGATGCGGGAGTGGATTTCGTCGCGTTTCATTGAGGGGGCCTCGGGTGTATTGGCGCCTGGTGCCATTGGCGCCGCGGCGATTCTATCGGAATTGTGATGGCGCGGAGAAGGAAAAGAAATGAGCGCGGGGAATTGGGTTTGGCGGGGCGTCGAGAGCGGCGTTGATACCATCGCTAAGGCTTGGAAGCGACGGCGGAGGCCAGGCGAGGCAAGCCTCAACTGGAACGTCTTGTTGCCAGACTCGGAGTTTCGGCGAAAGCGGCGGCAAGCCGCCGCACTCCAAAATGGGCTCGGCTGACGTGTGAGCAAACTGAGCCGGACCGAGCAGCGCCCGGGCCATCGCGGAGGCAGAGGCAAAGTCAAAGCCGCCCAGCTGAAGCTGGCCGCTACAAAGTCAGAGGCACAGTCAACGGCGGCGATCCGCAACGCTTCAACAGGAGGTTGTAGATTTTAGGCTTCGAAGGACTCTTCCATTTCGGGGAGTTTGTCGCCGTCGCGGGCGATCCAGACGTAGAGAGTTGGGAGCAGGAAGACGCTCATCACCAGGGCGGAGATTAGGCCGCCGACGATTACGATGGCGAAGGGGCGTTGCGAATCGGAGCCGATGGCGTGGGAGAGAGCGGCGGGCAACAGGCCGAGCGTGGCGACGAGCATCGTCATCATGATAGGGCGGAGTCGCAGGACAGCACCTTCGATGGCGGAATCTTCGATAGAGTGGCCGCGTACACGCAGCTGATTGATGTATTCGAGCATGATGACGCCGGTCTGCACGGAGACGCCGAAAAGCGCGAGAAATCCCACACCGCTGGACACGCTGAAATGGGTGCCGGTAACTAGCAGGGCGAGCAGGCCGCCCAGCGGAGCCATGGCCACATTGGCGAGGATGAGGAGCGCCCACTTGGAGGTCTGAAACATGGTGTAGAGGATAATGAAAATCATGAAGAGGGTGATGGGGAGAACGATCATCAGGCGCTTCGAGGATCTTTTCTGGCTTTCGTATTCGCCGGCCCAATCGAGATGGTATCCCGCGGGGAGTTTGACGTCGGACTGAACTTTCTTCATGGCCTCTTCGACGGTGCTGCCCAGATCGCGGCCACGCACGCTGTACTTGATGGCGACGTAGCGTGAATTCTCCTCGCGGTAAATTTCGGAGGCGCCGTCGAGCATTTTCACATCGCAGAGTTGCGCGAGCGAAACGCGTTCGCCCGAAGGCGCGACCAGGCGAATATTTTCGATGGCCTCTTTGGTGTCACGAAATGGGGCCTGGTAGCGCGCGACCAGGTCGTAGCGCTGTTCGCCTTGCAGGACTTGGCTGACGGCTTTGCCGCCGACGGCGGTCTCGATGGCGTCCTGCACGTCGGCGACGTTAATGCCGTAGCGGGCGGCTTTTTGCCGATTCACGGTGAAATTAAGGTTGGGCTGGCCAATCACGCGGAACAGGCCGAGGTCCTCCACGCCCTTGACGCTTTGCATTACGTTGACAATGTGGTCGCCGGTTTGTTCCAGCAGCTTCAGATCATCGCCGTAGAGTTTTACGGCGAGCTCGCCTTTGATGCCGCTGACCGCTTCTTCCATGTTGTCTTCAATGGGCTGCGAGAAATTCCAGATCACTCCGGGGATCTTTTCGAGTTCCCTGCTCATGGCGGCGATCAGCGCATCTTTATTTTCGCCGAACGCCGGCCGCCATTTTTCCTTGGGCTTGAGGTCAACGAAATACTCAGTGTTAAAAAATCCGGCGGTGTCAGTGCCATCGTCGGGGCGACCGACCTGGGAAACGACTACGGTCGCTTCCGGGAACGAGGCGAGAACCACGCGCGCGTCGTTCATGACGCGGATTCCTTCCGTGGGGCCGGCGCTGGGTGCGAGGGTGCCGCGGACCCAAATAGCACCCTCATCGAGATGCGGGAGAAATTCTGAGCCAATGACGCCGCCGAACATTAAAAATGCGGCCAGCGCGAGGCCCGCGAGAGCGGTGCCGACGGGAACCCAGCGATGTTCGATAGACCAACGAACTCCCTTGCGATAGCGATCAATCAGGAAGGCCATGACCGGATTGTGCCATTCCTGAACGCCGTAGCGGAATGCGATGCTGGATATTACCGGGGCGATCAGCATGGAGAAAATCAAAGCGCCGAGAAGAGCGAATGCGACGGTCCAAGCCATGGGCTTGAACAAGCGGCCTTCCACGCGTTGCAAGGTGAATATGGGCATGTAAGCCGTGATGATGATGCCGATGGCGTAAAAGACCGGGCGTTGGATTTCGTGCGCGGCATCGCGGATCGAGTTCATGGTGGTGAGCGGGTTATGCTCGCGGCGATTCAAATGGCGGACGATGTTTTCGACCATGACCACCGCGCCATCGACTACCATGCCGAAATCGAGCGCACCGAGCGATAGAAGGTTCGCGGGAATATTGGCCAAGTCCAAACAGATGGAGGCGAACAGGAGAGCAAACGGGATGGTGAGCGCAACGATAAAGGCAGCGCGCACATTGCCGAGGAATAGAAAAAGGATGACGGATACCAGGAGAAATCCTTCGATGAGATTGTGCAATACAGTGTGCGTGGTGAAATGGACCAGCTCGCTGCGGTCCAGAAAAGGGACGATCTTGACGCCAGGCGGGAGGATGCGCTCGTTGAGTTCCTTGACTTTCGCGTGAATGCCCTCGAGGGTCTCGTCGGAATTGGCGCCCTTGCGGAGCAAGACGATGCCTTCGACGACGTCATCATCGTCAACAATTTTTCCGTCTTCGCGGTGAATGGCCTTGCCAATCTGGCCGAGGCGAATCTTGGGGCCTTCGACGACGGTGGCGATATCGCGCACGCGCAGGGGCGTTCCGTTTTGCGCTTTGATGACGGTCTGCTCGATGTCTTGAACGCTGGTGAATAATCCGACGGCGCGAATATTGATTTCTTGCTGCCCTTCCTCAACGAAGCTGCCGCCCGCATTGGTGTTGTTGGCAGCCAACTGCTGCTCGACCTGGCCGATGTTCAGTCCGTAGGCGATCAGTTTTTCGGGGTTTATGCGGACCTGGTATTCACGCGTGGGCCCGCCAAAGCTGGAAACGTCCACGACGTTCGAAACCGATTTGAGCTCTTTCTCCAAGGTCCAGTCTTCGATGGATTTCAATTCCATCAGGTCGTACTTAGGGTTGGTGCTGCGAAGCGTGTACCAGTAAATCTGGCCCACGGGACTCCAATCCGTGCCCATCTGCGGCTGGAGGCCATTGGGCAAGGTGACCTGCGAGAGCCGTTCGAGGACTTTTTCGCGATTCCAATCGTTGCTGGATTCATCGTCGAAGATGAGAGTAATGCTGGACAGACCAAAAAGGGAGAAAGAGCGCAGATGCGTGAGATGCGGAATGCCGTTCATCTGAATCTCGACGGGAATGGTGACTTGCTGCTCGACTTCTTCCGCGGCTCGGCCGGGCCATTGGGTGATGATTTGCGCGTAATTGTCAGCGACGTCGGGGTAGGCTTCCACGGGAAGGTTATGGAATGAGACCGCGCCCCAGACGAGCAGAAGCGTCGCGAGGGCTAGAACGATGAAACGGTTGTTCAGCGCGGCATCTACGAGTGCACGGATCATGAAACCTTCACTTCAGTGATGTCCCGGGAGGCGTCGGGGGTTCTTGGCGTTGAAACGGCCTCATTGCTCGGAGCTGTTCTGCAATTCCAAGGCGTTCGTGACGACCTGGTCGCCGGGCTTTAGACCCGAGGCTACTTGCTGCATGTTGTTAGGCAGCATGGCGCCGGCCACGACCGCAATGCGCTTGAATTTATTGTCGCCCGCCGGGAGGTAAACCCAATCGCGATCGTGGAGATGCAGGATCGCCGAAGCGGGTACGGACGCATGGGATTCTTTCTTCTGTCCACGGAACGTGGCGGTGACGAACATCCCGGGCCGCATCTTGCCGGAGTTCTTTACTTCGATGCGAACTTTGGCGGTGCGAATATTGGGATCGAGGACCGCGCCGATATTGCTGATACGGCCGGTGACCACTTGATCGGGATAGGCGTTGAGGCGAACGTCGGCTGAATCACCCAGGCGGACGTCCGACAAATCGTTTTCGTAAACGTCGCAGAGAATCCAGACGTAGGTGAGGTCTGAAATCGTGAAAGGGTTGGTGGAAGAGAGGCCTTGCACGCCGGCGGCGTTGGTGACTTGCTGGTCGGTGATGACGCCCGCGACCGGCGCGACGATATCCACGATGCCCGACGGATGATCGAGCGGAGAGCCCAGAACGCGCAGATGCTCGGCCGTGGTTTCAACGTCCACCTTTGCTTTGTTCTCGGTGCCTTCCGCGACCTGAAAATCATTCAAGGAAATGGCGCCATGGTCATAGAGACCTTTCGCGCGCTCGAACTGGGTGTTGGCGAGAAGTTCGTCGGCGACGGCTTTGCGATAGTCGGAGTACGCGCCGGCGATGTCGGCGCTTTGCACGCGGAGGAGGAGCTGGCCTTTCTTAACGGTGTCGCCGAGGCGGGCGCGAATTTCGACGACGCGCCCGGACGCGATGGAGATTACTGGAACGGTACGCGAGATGTCGGGTGTGACGACGCCCGTGACGGTGAGTTGCGGCGCGGCTTTATATTCGGCGGCTGTGGCTAGCGGAAACTGCGCGGCGTGTTCAACCTGTACGATGCTGGCGCCGCCGTCGTGTTCGACCTGCGCCGGCGGAGGGGCTTCCGCTGCAGCGTTTTTGCTCGCGTCTCCACTGCATCCTGCGAGGAGCAGGAGCGCTGCGAGCGAAAGGGGCAGTTGCATCGCGCCCATCCATTTCATAGAAAACCTCACGTTCGTTTGTGCGTTAGAGCAGGCAACGATTTACATAAAGAAGGCGTTACGACCGGGTAAGAATCACACAACCCGGTGCCTGTACGCCAGAGATACGCGCTTATCTGTTGAGACTGCAAAAGCTGTACTTCGGCGGTTAAAGCCGCACTGCATTTGCGGCGCTTCTCTGGCGGCCAAGCCACGAGCGGCAAAGCAAAGTCAAATACGCCAGCCTAAAAAACAGGCGGCCGCGACGAATTCAAAGGCAACACCGCGGTGCACATTCAAAAGCGACGGCAACGGCTGCCCGCTTCGGCGAACCTGAACCGGCCGCTACAAAACCAAAGGCAAAAGAGTCGACGGGACGCCGGCGCTACCAAAGTCAACGGCGCCCAGCTAGAGCTGGCCGCTACACATGCAGAGTCAACACCTTGGGGCGCGTGCGGGATGCGTTGCTCGCCCGCGGAGCGCTGCGTGATCGGAATATTTAATTAGATTCCAGGTGGGGGTGCGCGGCCGGAATGGCTTTCTTGCCGCGGAAGCGACGACATCGGCTTCGCTGCCGAAACGAAAACCGGGCTGACGGCGGATTCGGCGACACGGAGCGGTGCGGGAATTACGGCGACGCCTGGACCCGTCGGAAAATGCTCTGGCTGCTGCAAAGCGTGCGCGGCCGAACGGCAGTGTACGTGACGGCGGCAGTTTGTGGAGTCTTCGAGCACAATCAGTTCGGCGTGCAGATCGTCGGTGAGGGAGACGACGAAGAAGAGCAGGACCAGGGCGCAGGACATAGCGGTCCATTCGCGCCAGGGAGCGTCGCGGCGGGTGCGCGGCTGATTCGCCCAGCGCGTGCGCCAGAGAACCACGCCGCCGAGGGCGAGAAGAAGCCACAATATGTTTAGAACGAGTTCCATCGTCTTTGGATGTTCGTCCGCCGCGCATCGGTTGGTTCTGGCCTGGGCCGAACCCGGCGGCAATTTGCACGAGTAATTTACTATGCGTGGGGAGGTTTGGGCAATTGTTCGGGTGGCGTGGCTGCGTAGAAGGCGCGATCGTCGGGATCGCTACGAATCGTGGGCCTGGGTAGCTCATACGCGCGCACGGCAGGCCGTGCCCCTCAATGTGCTGCGTTATGCTGGCGGTTATTTCTTTACCATTTCAACGTCGAGGGTGATGGTTACGGTGTCGCCGATCATTTCGTCGCCACTGGGGAGAGTGTTGCTCATGTAGACGATGCCGAAATCCTGGCGATTGATTTTGGTGGTGGCAGAGGCGCCGCGGCGCGTGCCGCCCATCACTTGGATGGGCTTGGTGGGGCCGGTCACGTCGAAGGTGACTTCTTTGGTGACGCCGTGGATGGTGAGGTTGCCGGTCATTTTGGCGGAGTCGTCGCCGGTCTTCCAGATTTTGGTGGACTGGAAAGCGATTGTGGGAAACTTGGCGACGTCGAAGAAATGATCGCTTTTGAGGTCGTCGTCGCGATGTTGCACCCGGGTGTCGAGGGAGGCGACGTCAATGCTTGCGGTGACCGCGGATTTGGAGATGTCCTGGTCGTCGAGATTGGCGGTGCCAGTGACTCTTGTGAATTCGCCTTGGACGTTGGAGATGCCGAGATGGCGGACGGAGAATTGGGCGTTGGAGTGGGCAGGGTCGAGTTGCCAAGTGGTGGTCTGGGCTTGAGCAGGGGCGGCGGCGCTTAGGATTGCGGTGAAGGCTGCGGCGATTAGAAAGTTTTTCATTCAGAACTCCTTGGGGATTTGCTACCGAGAATGTTTTGAGTATTTAGCAACTGGGATTATAGCAGGGGTGGGGGTAGTACTGCAGAGACGCGGAGTGCGCACTGACAGGCCACGGCGAGACGGGCGAGGCAAGCCTCGCCTGGAACGTTTTGTTGCGGGACATTCGGCTTCGCCGAAAGCGGCGGAGAGCCGCCGCACTCCATATTGGCCTGGGCTTGCTTGGAGCGCGATTATTGTGGCGGGTGCACTGCGTCAAGAATTCGCGAGGCGGGATTTGACGCGGGTGATGAAGGCGTCGGCTTGTTGCACGGAACCTGGGAGTTGGCCTTGGGCGAAGTGTTTTGCGCCGCCGCCTTTGCCGCCGAATTCTTTTAGGGATTCGCGGAGGGTGGTGCCGAGGTCTTGCGCTATTTCTGGGGATCTCGCTGCTACTACGTGGCCGGATTCGCGGCTTAGGAGCAGGGCGATCACATTTTTTTCGGCGACGAGCTTGGCGGCGAGGAGCGCCAGGTACGCCGGCGTCGCGTCGGGAGGTGTGGCGACGATCAACCGCGGCTTCGCGACCTGGTCGGTTCCCGCTGCGGAGCCGGACGCTTCCTGAAGCTGCTGCAGTAAGGCGCGGGCTTCGAGCGTGGCGAGGCGTTCTTCGAGTCGTTTGATGGCGGTGTTATTGCTGCGACGGTCTTCGATATTTTTTGTTATGCCGGCGGGGACGTCGGCCGGCGCGCAGCTGAGCAGCGTGGCTGCTTGGGTTAGCGTGGCGTAGTCGGTGCGGGCGGCCGCCAGGGCGCGATAGCCTGCTAGGAATTCGATGCGAAAGTGTTCACGACTTCTTTCCAGCTTGCGGAGAAGGATTAGGCCGGCTTGACCGGTGCGGGCCAGGTGCGTGCCGCCGCAGGGCTGGCGGTCGAAGCCGTCTATTTCGATGGCGCGGAGGATTCCTTCGCGCTCAACTTTTTTGCGGATGCCGGATTCGGCAAGCTCTTCGGCGGTGCCGAAGCGGATTTCGACGGGGCGGTCTTCTAAGATGATTTCGTTGGTGCGGCGCTCGGCTTCTTCGACCTGGCGTGGGACGACGGAGGGGGCACGGAGGTCAATCGTGGAAATTTCCTTGCCGAGATGAAAGGAGACGGTTTCAAAGCCGAATAGCTCGATAAAGGCGGCGGAGAGCAGGTGCTGGGCGGTGTGTTGTTGCATATGATCGATGCGGCGCGGCCAATCAATCTGGCCGTGGACGGGACCGGCGGGAACTGCGGCGGTGGTGTAGTGGACTACGCGGTGGGGATCGCCTGGATTGGAGACGTCTGGCCCAGCGCCGGCGTGCGCAGCGTCAACAACTTCCACTACTTGCGCTTCGCCTAACGTACCTAGGTCGTGCGGTTGGCCGCCGGAGGTGGGGTAGAAGGCGGTCTTATTAAGGATAACTCTCCAGCGCGGGCCTTCGGGCGTGCAGGAAATGACCGTGGCGTCGAATTCGCGCAGGAAAGAATCGTGGTAATAGAGCCTGTCCGTCAGGTCAGTATCCTTTCGCTACGCGCAAGGATAGCATAGAGACTGAGGCGGAAAGGGCCGGGACACGGTAGAATCATTAGGTGCCCATCAAACTGATTGCCATGGATATTGACGGAACGCTGCTGAACAGCAAGTCCGAAATATCCGAGAGAAATTCGGAAACGATTGCGGAAGCGGCGGCGCGCGGGATCGAAATTGTGCTGGTGACGGGGCGGCGATTTGATTTCGCTTTGCCGATCGCCAATGCCCTGCCGTGCGATTTGCATTTGATTGTGAATAATGGCGCGCTGGCGAAATCGCGGAACGGGACCACCCATTTGAGATACATGTTGCCGGCGGAGACGGCGCGGCAAGTGCTGGCGGCGACGCCGGAATTTCGCGGCAGCGCGGCAGTGATTTTTGACCGTCCCGGGGCGCGGCAGGTGATTATGGAGCGCGTGGATTGGGACGACCCGTTTCGCGGAGGCTATTTCCGGCGCAACCGCGAGTATATTGCGGAGGTCGAGCCTTTGAGTGATTGTCTGAGCGGCGGCGAGGATCCGATACAGGTGATGTACGCGGGCAATTGTGCGCCGATGCGCGCGGCGATGAAGAGCCTGAAAGGGCTGTCGCGAGCGCGGGATTTTACCTTGGCTTTGACGGAGTATGAGGGCCGCGATTTTTCGATTTTGGATGTGCTGCGGCGGGACGTCACTAAGGGTAAGGCGCTGGCGGAATGGACGCGGCAGCGCGGGTTTGCGCGCGAGAATGTGCTGGCGATTGGGGATAATTGGAACGACCGGCAGATGTTGGAGTTCGCGGGGAGTCCGGTGCTGATGGGAAATTGCATCGCGGAATTGAAGGAGTGCGGGTGGCCGATTACGCTTTCGAATGATGAGGATGGAGTGGCGGCGGCGATTTGGGATTATGCTTTGAATCAGAATTGACGACGGAGTTGAGAGTCAAGAGTCTAAAGTTGCGGAGTGAGGGCGCGACGCAGGGTGCGCTTGCGCGAGATATGGGATCAATAGGTTGGGGAAAAAGGCAGTGGCCGGTGATGCGTGGCGAGTGGTTAGAAACGGCTCAGGAGCTAGGGTGGCGAGTGGACTGTGAGAGTGCGTAGTTTAATTTCGGCGCTGGGTTTCCTGTGCGCTCTTGGCGCTGCGGGGCTCTTTCCATCCGCGGCCTCGGCGGATTATGCCGTGCTGCGTTCGGGGACGCGGTTGCATATCACCGGTTACGAACGGGATGGGGAGCGGGTGCGATTGGCGGTGGAGGGCGGGGCGGTTTATGTGGCGGCTGCGGATTTGGTGGCTGTCGAACCGGAAGAACATTTTGCGGCGGTGCCGGTCGTCCCGGTGATTGCGCCTGGGCCGTTTGGAAATTTGATTCACGCGGCGGCGGAAAAGCACGGAGTGGATGAGGGCCTGATCACGCAGGTGATTGCGGCGGAATCGAATTTCAATCCGCGGGCGGTTTCGCGGAAACGTGCGCAGGGGCTGATGCAACTTTTGCCGACGACTGCGGCGTTTTATTCCGTGGCGAATATTTTTGATCCGGCGCAGAACATTGATGCGGGGACGCGGTATTTGAAGGATTTGCTGGCGCGGTATCGCGGGGATTTGCGGTTGGCGCTGGCGGCTTACAATGCGGGGCCGGATATGGTGGAGCGTTATGGCGGGATGCCGCCGTTTCCGGAGACGCAGAAGTATGTGAAGTTGATTACGGGGCGCATGAATATTTCCACGAAGAATTAGCGATTCGACGAAAAGCAGATCCCTCACCCGCCGTTGCGCATTCGGGATAACAACGTCGCACCGGCATTTCAGATTGCTCATCGCAATCCTGCGCTAGGCACGTCCCGCCAGTGCGCATCTCTGACCATTAGTCTTCCAACCGAAGGCACGCGAGGCAAGCCTCGCGCCAGGCAAAGCGGCGGCAAGCCGCCGCACTCCAAAATGCGCTGGGCGTCGATGCTTGGTGTGCACGCGCAAGATCGAAGTGTGGGCAGCGCCAAATCAAAAGCGTCCCGCTGATGCTAGCCGGTACAAATTCAAACGCAACGGCGCCAGCGACGACGATGCTCGGCTGGCTAAATTCGTCGCGCACGGCCAGGAGTGGCTGTGGTACGAAAACCGAGCTAGGCGTGGTGACAGAAGTACGCCAATCGGAAGATTCGTATTCCCAGGTCAGCGTCCACCGGTTACTGCGGAGGTTATTGCTGCGGAAATTGGTTGCTAGGTTGGGTTGGCTGGGTTGGGGGATTTGGTTGCGGTGGCATATTGCCGCTTGGGTTTGCGCCGGGGTTTGAGCTCGGGTTTGCTACTGGGCCGCCGCCGAATGGGTTCGCGATCGGCAGACCGAGAGAACCGCCGGCCGCGCCAGCGGCTGCGCCACCCATTTGTTGTTGCATCGCGGCGGCGGCGTCTTCCAGCGGATTCCAGATGAATTCCCAATTGATGTATTTTTTCCCGCCGTGGTAATACTTTTGCGAGCTGGCGTCTTGCGTACAGGCAACTCCCGTCAGAAAGCCGCCGAGAACTGGGCCGTCCACCGGGCCCGTGGGTTTCAGCAGCGCCATGGCG
>Ga0210393_10000116_pt1 | contig 83009 bp, 71 predicted proteins | sample IncBWC27OmetaG_FD_160068 | JGI IMG/M metagenome (GOLD analysis project Ga0210393, IMG submission 160068) | Forest soil microbial communities from Barre Woods Harvard Forest LTER site, Petersham, Massachusetts, United States - Inc-BW-C-27-O ... | reverse complement strand
CGGATATACGCTTCGTGTTCCGATATAGAGTCTTTCGAACCTCGAGTTTTCGCCTCGCGCTCATGTATGCAACGCTGACCGGTATCACGTTCGTGATACTGCTGAGCGTGATTTTCCTATCCACGACCCGATTCATGCGGCATCAGATCGATGACACCGTCACGAACGAAATAGAAGAGATCCTGGCCGATTCTCCGAGCGAGCGCCTCGATGCCCTTCGAGGCGTCGTGCAGGTGCTCGCCAAGCATCCTTCCGGATTTTACTACCTGCTGCAAGATTCACGCGGCGCGGTCGAGGCGGGAAACTTGCCCGCTCTCGATCCTAGGGAAGGCGTGCGCGAATGGCCGAAAGCCTCCTCAAAAGCTCACGCTTCGCCGTTTTCCGCCATCCGTGGGCGTGGGATGAAACTGCCGGAGGCCTATCTGTTCGTGGGCTGGAGCACGCATCAATTGCTCGAGATGGAAGAGATGGTCGTCAGATCCTTCGCCTGGGGCCTGGCCGCCTCCATCGTGTTGGCGTTGCTGGGCGGACTGATCATGAGCGGCCGATTGATGCACAGGATCGAAACCATCAGCACGACCAGCCGAACCATTATCGGGGAAGACCTGGACAAGCGCCTGCCGGTCACGCGAGCGGGGGACGAACTTGATCACTTGGCGGGCAGTATCAACGCCATGCTGGATCGAATCGCCGCATTGATGAACGACCTGCGCCAGGTCACGACCGATGTCGCGCACGATTTGCGCACGCCCTTGACCCGCCTGCGGCAGCGTTTGGAACTGGCAATCCGGCCTGAAGGAGCCGACTCGGCGCGCCAGACACTTGAGAATGCGGTCGCTGAAATCGACTCAATTCTCGCCATATTCGGCGCGCTCTTGCGCATCGCGCAAATTGAGAGCGGCAATCGGCGCGTCGGGTTCAAGGCGGTTCAATTGAGCGAGCTTCTGACCACGATTGCGGAGTTGTATCGTCCCATGGCGGAAGAGAATGGCCAGACGTTGATCGAAGCGATCGAGTCGCCGTTGACCATCAGCGGCGAGCGCGAATTGCTGATGCAGCTATTTGCCAACCTGATTGAGAACGCACTGCGCCACACGCCGCGCGGATCGACCATCCAGGTTGCAGCCCGCCAAGACGGGCGTTTCGTCCGCGTGAGCGTCACCGACAACGGCCATGGCATTCCGGCGCACCTGCGGGGAAAGGTGCTGCAGCGGTTCTTTCGCCTCGAGGCCAGCCGTACGACAGTGGGCAATGGCTTGGGCCTCAGCTTGGCGAGCGCCATCGTCAAAGTGCACGACGCCGCCCTCGAGTTGTCGGACGCCGAGCCGGGCTTGCGCGCGACGGTGTCATTGGAGGGGTTGGGCTGACCCGGCAAACCCCTCAAAACCCAGTCGGCTCAAAACTGATCGCGATCGCGAACCTTGGTGACGGTGAGGCTGTTGGTGACATCGTCGATCACGGCGTAGTTGAAGAGCCCATGAGCGGCGGTGTCGAGCCCAAAGGCGCCGCCCTGGCTGGCGTCGACGTTGTATTCGCGCACGAACTGTCCCCGCGTGGTGAATTCCACGATTTCGCTCGGATGCGCGACATCGGCATTGACTGCATCGCCGTTGGCCGCCAGCAGATGCCCGTTGGGCGCGAAACGCAACGCCAGAGGACCGCGCAGCTGCGATCCTGCGAACACCAGCCGCCCGCGATTCGACTGACTGCTGCGCGTGCCGGCCTGGTCGATGGCGAATATCTCGTTGTCGGCGGTGGATGCGACGAACAGCGTGTCGCTTTGAGCATCATAGGCAAGTCCGGTGGGACCCAACACCAAGGCGGCGGCGTTGGGTGCGTGGCTGAAGCCCGCGGCAATGCTGACGCGGCTCTGCACCGTCACGTTGTGCCCATTGACCGCCAGGGTCAGGCGCGTCACCGTACCATTCAGCACGTTGGCGACAAACACACGCGCCCACGATCCGTGATCATCCACCGTGAGGTCCCACGGCCCATCGAGGAGCTTCGGATCGCTCCAGGTCGCCAACCAGTTGCCATGTCGGTCGATCAGCTGCAGGGCACCCGCACCAATCGTGGCGATCGTGCCATCCGTGGTCGGTACATTACCGACGATGACAAATCCGGCCCGCAGGACGCCGAGAGCCGTGCTCAAACCGGGCAAGGAACTGGTGAAAAAAGTGGTGGCCGTTCCGGGCGGCGCGGGAGTGCCGTCCGGATGCAGCTGAATGATCGTGGTGCCGGTACCTTGCAGGTTGTTGCCGTTATTGAAATTGCTAACCAACACATCGCCCGAGCTGATGCTCCCACCGGGCGCAAACCCATCCGGAACGAACGCTACGCCGTAGGGATTGACATCTCCGTTCCCGGGAATGGTCGATGAATTAATGGTGCGGGGTATAAACGCGTCATCCGGGTCAGAGGGGTCGGCCAGGGCATTCGCGGCCGAGACACCGAGTGCGGTGCCGAGCATTCCCAGAAACCACAAGCTGCTCATTCTCTTTCTATCGATCATGGCGGACTCCCCGGTTGATGAAGCTGATACACCGGGTGTGTGCCGCAGAACAGGGGAAAAGTTGTTTCCGAGCGGACTCGCTAGGCCGCCTTGGAGCGCTTGCCGGCGCCAATGCCGTTGTCCACTACGGACCCGCACCATCCGGGCAGATAGTCCGCGTCGCTGGTCTTGGCCAGCTTCAACGCTTCCTTCAGCGCACGGCGGAAGTTCTTCTCGCATACTTTTCTTTTGATGCGGCGGCGCAGGAAGTCCGCCCAGAGAAACTCGGCAAACGGGATGGTTTCCTTGGCGAAGCCGCCTAACCGCCTGAGCTCACCGGCAAGGGTTCGGAACGGATCATCGCGCAAGCCCTTGACGGAACTCGGCAGGTCGGTGTGGGGGCGCCGGCGGCCGCGTTCATCGTAGGGATGCAGCCAGCCGCGGTTGTCCATCACGAACCAAAATGCGGAGGCGTCGAGCTTGCGCAGATCCGCGATGACCAGTGTCAGGACGCTCTTGACGCCTTCATCGTACAGAGCCCGCGCCAGATGATGGTTATCGATCAGGTAGGGGCGTCCCTGCGGACCCAGGATCACGGGGATCATGTGCTTGCCAAGGTACCTCGCCGCGCGTTTGCCTTCTTGCCGCCGCCAGCGAGTGCGCCGCTCGTCCACTTCCCCGAGCCCGACCGTCATTTGAGTCGGCCGCAGCTGCGAGATGAGCACAGGTTTTACCAGAGGTCGAAGTTTCGTATCCATCAAATTCCCGCCATGAGTCAGTTGTTGGTTAGTCGGCGGAATCCGGCGCTCCCTCCGGAGCGCCGCGCTTCAGCACATCGGGCAGGGCCTTGCCGCGCTCGGTGAAGGACATCGATACCGAATTGAGGCAGTGCCGCTCACCCGTGGGACGCGGGCCGTCGGGAAACACATGGCCAAGATGGCTGCCGCACCGTGCGCACACCTCTTCCACGCGAACCATGCCGTGACTGGTGTCGCGAATGCGTCTGATGTGGGATTCATCGTAGGGCTGAAAGAAGCTCGGCCAACCGGTGCCCGAGTCGAACTTGGCGTTCGACCGAAATAGGGGCAGCCCGCAGAATCGGCAGGTGTAGGTACCGTCCTTTTTATTGTCCAGAAAGACACCGCAAAAAGCGGCTTCGGTGCCGTGCTGCAGCAACACGCGGCGCTCGTCGGCGTTCAGTCCGCTGCTGATCTCGCGGCGCTCTGCCTCGTCGGGGGGGGTCAAGTCAAATGCCGTCATGCCTGTCCTCCAGCGCGGTCTGGGTTGCCAAAGCTGATTCTATATAGGGGATGCCGCAGTGCATACGTCCCTCTCAGAAATCCTTGAGCAAAGCATCAGGAACCCTTGAGGACTTATTCCTCTCCGGTCCGTACACCGGTACCCAAGCCACGGCGGCACCGAATCCCCGTGGTGACAGCTCCTACAACTGCTTTTCGAACTTAAGGAAATTGATCATGAATAGCTCATTTCGAAACACGCTCCATGCCGCGAGCTTCTTTCTGTGCGGCGCGTTGACGTTGAGTGCCTTGCAGGCCACTGCCTTGCAGGCGACCCGAGCCGACGACCCTCCCTCTCAAAGGGTCAGCTATGCCGATCTCGACATTTCCAAGCCGGCCGGGGCGAAGGTGCTCTATAGCCGAATCGTGGCGGCAGCGAAACGGGTTTGTGAACTCAACGGGTACAAGGACCTGTCCACCATGCGTTGGGTGCAGGTCTGCACCGACCATGCCATCGATAACGCCGTGAGGGATGTCGATTCGCCGGCCCTAAGTGCGCTGCGTCCCGGCAGCGTCGCTCAATTCGCCCGCAATTGAACGCGTTCCGTGCGGGCGGCCGGAATGCCGGTCGCCCGCCGGTACGAATCGGTGCTAGTTCTGCTCCGCATAAATCTTGACCAGCCGGTACAAGAATTCACGTCCTTCGAGCAACGACTTCACGCCCACGTATTCATTGAGACCATGGATGTTGCCGAGGTCAGGCCCCACGAATACCGGTTCCACCCCAAAGGTGGGGATGCCGACGGCATTGGTGAACTCGCCATCGGTGGCCCCCGCCTGGAGGATGGGCAGTACCGGCACGCCGGGCCAGAACTCGGACGCGAGCTTCTCGATCGGCGCCATGACCGCGGGCGTGAGCGGGGGCGGGGAGGCGGTGGGGCCGCGCGTCTCGGGCGCGGAGATCTTGACCGCCGGATCGGCCACCAGTTCCTCGAGCTTGGCGAGCACGGCTTCGGCGGTAACTCCCGGGAAAATGCGGCAGTTGATGTTCGCGCGCGCGCGCTGCGGCAGCGCATTCGTGGCGTGCCCGGCGTCGAGCATGGTCGCGACGCAGGTCGTGCGCAGTGTCGCATTCCAGCTCGGGTCCTTCGCGGAGACGAGCGCCAGCGCTCGCGTATCGTTCGGATTCTTCAGGAATGCATTCATGGCATTTGCCGTTTCGGTGTCGCCCTTGGCCGCCAAGATCTTCGCCATCCCGGTAAAGTAGGCGCGATTGCCGTCGGTGAACTGGGCCGGGAATTCATAGGCGCTGATGCGCGTAAGCGCCGCGGCGAGATGATAAATCGCGTTGTCTTTGAGCGGCCGCGAGCTATGGCCGCCCTTGTTGGTCACTTCCAACCGGTAATTCTGGGGGAATTTCTCTCCCGCTTCGACCTCGAGTGCAACCCGGTGCCCGGTGGCATCGAGTTCGCCGTTCGCGCCCTCATTGAGCGCCAAGCCCGCGTCGATGAGGTCGCGGCGATTGCGCGTGAGCCAATCGGCGCCGTTGAAGGCGCCCGCCGTCTCCTCGCCGCAGGTGAGCGCCACCTTGATCGTGCGCCTCGGCCGGTAGTTCTCGGTTCGATAACGGATCAAGGTGTCCACCCAGATCGCCGCCTCGGCTTTGTCGTCGCTCGAGCCGCGCGCGTAAAACGAGCCATTCTCTTCGATCAGGGTGAAAGGATCCCGGGTCCAATCCTCCCGCTTGGCTTCCACCACGTCGATGTGCGCGAGCAGAAGAATCGCCTTCAGCTTCGGATCCCGGCCGGGATAGACGGCGACGAGGCCGCCTTCTTTTGGATGATCGGGCGCCGCAAAGGGGTGCAGATCGCCGTCCGGGAAGCCGGCAGCCTTCAGGCGTGCGGCCATGCGTTCGGCGGCCAGGGTGCAATTACCGACCGACAAGGTCGTGTTCGTCTCGACCAGTTCCTTGTACAACTCGCGAAAACGCTGCTCGCCGGCAGGCGTATCTTGTGGCGGCGCCGCGAGCGCGGAGAATGAAGCGAGGGTGGCGGCGAGGGCGAAAATAAATTTCATGTAGAACTCCGGGGGTCGGCGTTGAACGGCTAACGGGCTTGATGGGATTTTATTTTTTCTAGATATCGATCGCGCAATTCGGTCTGGCGCGACTTCATCTCGAGCGGGCGCCCGGCGATCCAGACCTGGTCCGCCAGCGTCGAGACTTCCAGCGGGTCGCCGTTCCAGAGCACCAGATCCGCACTGCGACCGACGGCGATACGGCCATGGGTCGCACCCAGTCCGAAAATATCGGCCGGTGTCGAGGTAATGGCGGCCAGACCCGACTCCCATGGCAGGCCGTGCGCCACGGCATTGCCGGCCAGCTGGCGAACGAGCCGTGCCTGCGGCGTATCGCCGCTCGAAAACGCAATGCGCACCCCGGCGCGCTGCAGACGCGCCGCATTTTCAAGCGTCGCGGCGAGACGATCGAAATCGGTCGGCAAATCATTGAGCGGATTGAGAATCACCGGCACGTTGGACTTCGCCAGATCCTTCGCGACCAGCCACGCTTCATCGCCGCCCAGGATCACCGGCTTCATGCCATGGCGCTCGGCAAACTTCACCACGCCTAAGATGTCCGCCGCGCGATCAACCTGAAACACGACGCGGCCGCCCATCAGATAGCGGGCCAGCGCCTCCTTGCCTGCCGGGTGCAGCAGCGCTCCGGGACCTACCGGCCCCACGGCGAGTGCCTCGTGAATTGCCTGCTCCAGAAGCATGTATTCGGCCGCACGCGTACCGCCGGCCATCCGGGCTCCGGCAGACCCCATTTGCACGAACAATGAGCGGCTGCCGGTGAGCGCCGCGTCATACCGTCCATCGAGCACGACGGCCGAGCCCTGGCCTTCCATGATGCTGTCTTCGGCACTGGGCGCCAGCACCGTCCAGGTCACCCCCTCGATGCGTGTGATCGGTACGACGAACGAACGCGGGTTGTAGGCCGACGTCACGTCGAGCTCGGGGCGCCACTGCTGATCCCATTCGGGGGACTTGAAGTTCACCGTCGAATCGACCGTTTGAGCTTCCCCGGCGATTTCCTCCAGACCAATATCGGTCAGTCCGCCGAACAGTCCCGGCGTGAGCTCTTTGCCCTTGGCATCGATGATCGTTGCGTTGGCCGCGCCGGCATCCGCACCGATCGCGACGATCATGCCGCCGCGCACGACGACGTCGGTGTTTTTCAGCGTGCCCTGGGCCGTGGCGGTGTGCACGGTGGCACCGCGGATGATGAATTCCTGGGCCACGGCGCCGTGGGCGGCCAGGCCGGCCGTCAACGCGACGAGACAGAGCGATTTCATAGCGGTGCCTCCGCAATGTGCCTGCCCAAGAGAAAATCGGACCGCGGCTGCAGCGCCGGATGCGCGCGATCGAATTTGAGTGCGCCGTCGATGAACACCTGCTCCGCCAGCGCATACACACTGAACGGGCTGCCGTTCCAGATCACCACATCCGCCGCCTTGCCCACCTCGAGAGTCCCGATGCGGTCCTCGAGACCGAGCGACTTGGCCGGGTTGGCGGTGAGCCACCGGATCGCCCGCTCCGGCGGGACGGTCAATCCCGCCCGCCGGCCATGCGCCATCGCCTTGGCGGCCTCCTGATTCAGCCGCTGAATGCCGTCGCCCGAGTCGGAGTGAACGATGGCGCAGCTGTGCTCCGGAAAATCCACCATCGGCAGATTTTCCTGCACCCCGTCATAGGCTTCCATTTTGAAACCCCACCAATCGGCCCACATGGCGGCGCACACGCCTCTGTCGGCCAGGCGATCGGCGATCTTATAAGCCTCGACCGCATGATGGAACGCAACGATCTTGAAGCCGAATTCATCGGCTACGTCGAGCATGGTTGCCATCTCATCCGAACGATAGCAGTGCATGTGCACGCGAATGTTTCCCTTCATCACTTCGGCGAGGGTCTCGAGCTTCAAATCGCGCTTCGGGGGGCTGGGCGGCGTCAGTTCCTTGTCCGCGGCGGCGTCCTTGTCCTTGGGCTTTTTCGCGGTGCCGTCGGCGCGTTCGGATTTCTTCTTGCCGTACTCCGCCAATTCGCGCTGGTACTTGTCCCATTGCTGCTGATAGTCCTGCGCGTCGGCAAATGCCTGGCGATAACCCGCGACATTGCCCATGCGGGTCGACGGCGCCTGATGCTTCTCGCCGTACACCCGTTTCGGATTTTCTCCGCACGCCATTTTGAGTCCGTAGGCGGCGCCGGGAAATTTCATCGCCTGGTAGGTGGCGGCCTGCACGTTCTTCACCACCGCGGACCGTCCGCCGATGAGATTCGCCGAACCCGGCAGAATCTGCAGGGTCGTCACGCCGCCTTCGAGCGCAAGTTCGAATCCGGGATCTTGGGGCCATATCGAATGTTCGGCCCAAACATTCGAGGTGACGGGACTGGTCGCCTCGTTCCCATCGTCCAGGCCCTTGACCGCGGGACTGGCGTATACGCCCAGGTGGGAGTGGATATCGATGATGCCGGGGGTCACCCACTTGGCCTTGGCATCGATGACACGCGCACCCGCCGGTGCGCTCAGTCCTTTGCCGATCGCTTGAATATGGCCGTTGGCGATCAAAATGTCGGTGCCCTCCAGGCGTTCACCGGTGCCGGTAAGCACCGTGGCCCCCTGGATCAGCACGGGAGAACTGGCCGGCGCTTGATAGGTGGAAGGAAACGGCTCAGTGCTTAGGGCTGCTGGCATGGCTGAAACGCCGTATACACTGACTGCCACCGATAACAGCAGCGCGACGCGCGAATGCATGTTCATTTTTTATTCTCAACCATTCTAATGTTATGAGGTCGCGCGCAGAGCCCCTAAAAGAGCGCGAGCATCCGATTATAGTGTGTTGCGCTTGAATCGACATGACCTTCGATGCGCGTCGGTCACACCGGGATGCTCAGTTGCGAGGACTTCAGCCATAGATCCACGCAGGCTTTGAGGCCGCCGCGATCTTCATCATCGAAGCGGGCCAGTTTCGGGCTGTCCAGATCCAGCACGCCCAGGAGGCGCCCGTGCCGGACCAAGGGCACCACGATCTCGGAGCGCGACGCTGCGTCGCAGGCAATATGTCCCGGAAATTCATTCACGTCGCGCACCACCAGAATTTCCCTGCGCTCGGCGGCCGTGCCGCAGACCCCGCGTCCCATGGCAATGCGTACGCATGCGACCTTGCCCTGAAATGGCCCGAGCACCAGCTCACCGTCTTGCAGAAAGTAAAATCCCGCCCAGTTCACATCGGGCAGCAACTGGTACAGGAGCGCACACATATTCGCGGCATTGGCCAGGCCATTGGTTTCGCCCGAAAAGAGCGCGGCCAGGTGAGCATTCACCCGGCTGTAGGTGTCCGCTTTGGACAGATTCGGATCGGCTTCTTCCACGGCGTGCACGGCGAGACCTAAATCTTCAGCCGGTAGACGCGTTGGGCGGTGCCGCTGAACAAAGCGGTCTTCTCATCGCTCGAATAATGCTTGGCGAGCACTTTAAAGGCGTTCCAGAGCGTAAGGTAAGTGCAGCTTCCCATATCGACCGGGAAGTTGCTTTCGAACATGCAGCGATCGACGCCGAACAGTTCGATGCAGGTTTCGATGTAGGGTTTCCACTCGGCCGCCAGCTGGGTCGAGGAGGCCGGCGGAGACTGCAGGAAGGAGGGGAAATTGCAGAAGGCCATCGCCAGGCCCCCAAGCTTGACCGATACATTCGGAAGCGCGGCCAGCTTGGCGATATGGTCCCGCCACACGGAAAATCGTTCCTCGCGCCTGCCCTGATAACCGGCGATCCCGAGCGGCGTGCCGACATGATCGAGAATGACCGGTGTATTCGGAAAGCTGCGCGCGAGATCAATCAATTCGGGCAGCTGCGGCTCGAGGAGCCAGGCATCGAACGACAGATCGAATTTTTCAAGTTGAGCGTAGCCTTGCCGGAAGGCCTTGGCTGCATACAGTCCGGCGCCGACGCGAGCCAGGGGACCCAGCACATTGGGGTCCGCATCGTAGGAGGCGCTGTGGCGAATGCCGCGGAAGCGATCGCCGCCGGCCTTCAGGTGCGCCTCCAGCACCTCGCTCACCACCGCGCCGCAGGTGAGATCAACGTGCCCCACGATGCCCGCGCAGGCGCGCACCGGGCCATAGGTGCCGCTGGCGCACATGGCGGCCACGCCATTGACGAATTCCGTTTCTCCCACCGGCTTGAAGGCGTCGGGCGCGTCCGAACGATACATGGCGCCGCATTGGACAAAAACCGTCGCGCGGATATTGTGTCCGGTGTTGAGGTCGGCCAGGAACTCGGGCAGCAGGTAGCGCATGGCGCGGCGGATCACGATGTCGAATCCGTGCTGCGGCACCGGCCGACCGGCGAACAGCGCGGCCGGCCAGTCCCAAAGGTGATGATGCGGATCGATGATCGGCAGATCGGGTTCTAGAATCGACTCGGTCGGTGCGCTGCTGGTCATGCTGATCTCCGGTACGGCTCGCGATATTATGCTCACTTCAGCGGCAAATCGCGCACAATAGCATCGATGGCGACATCGACTGATCAACGACCCGATCCGGACCTGCTGCTGGCGAAAGTCAACGAGCAGGAACGCAAGGCGCGGCGCGGTAAGCTCAGGATCTATTTCGGCTCATCGGCCGGCGTCGGCAAGACCTACGCCATGCTGGTCGCCGCGCGCAAGATCATGAGCGAAGGCCGCAAGGTTTTGGTCGGCGTGGTGGAGACGCACGGCCGTGCGGAAACCGCCGCCTTGCTCGACGGGCTGGAGATCTTGCCGCCCAAATCAGTCGAGTACCGTGGAAAAGCGCTCGTCGAGTTCGATTTGGATGCGGCGCTCGCGCGCCGCCCGCAACTGATCCTGATCGATGAACTGGCGCACTCCAACGTGTCTGGAATGCGCCATCCGAAGCGCTGGCAAGACGTCGATGAACTGCTTGCGGCGGGGATCGACGTGTTCAGCACGCTCAACGTGCAGCACCTGGAAAGCCTCAACGACGTGGTGGGCGGGATAACCAATGTCCGCGTCTGGGAGACGATCCCCGACAAGGTGTTCGATGCGGCCGACGAAGTCGTGCTGGTCGACATTCCCGCCGATGAGCTGTTGGCGCGGCTCAAGGCGGGAAAGGTGTACGTCGCGCACCAAGCGGAGCGAGCGGTCCAGCATTTCTTTCGCAAGGGCAACCTGATGGCCTTGCGCGAACTGGCTCTGCGGCGCACCGCGGATCGGGTCGAGGGCGACGTTCAGGCCTATCGCGTCGATCAATCGATCGAATCCGTTTGGAAGACCGCCACCGCGCTGTTGACCTGTGTAGGTCCGGATGCGGGGGCGGAACGGGTGGTTCGCGCCGCGGCACGCCTGGCAGGCCAGCTCAATACCGAGTGGCATGCGATCTATGTGGAAACACCGAACCTGCAGCGGCTGCCCGCCGCCAAGCGCGAGAAAATTCTTGCCAACTTGAATCTGGCGCAAGCCCTGGGTGCGACCACGGCGGTCATCGCGAATGCGCAGATCGCCGAGAGCATCATCGGGTATGCGCGCAAGAATAACTTGTCGAAAGTCGTCATCGGCCGTGATCCCATACGGCGCTTGTGGCCCTGGCAACGAGCGAGCGGCCAGAAGCTGGCCGTGCTGGCGCCCGATATCGACTTGATTGAAATCGGACGTGCGGTGAGCCCGGAGAAGGAAAGCGGCCGTGAGAGTTCGCAATTCCCGGCATTGCCCGATGGGGAGTCGAGCGAGCGGCGCCACGCAAAACGCCTGCGCTATGTGTGGGCCGCCATCGCCTGTGTGTGCGTGACTGTGGGGTCGATACCGTTGGGGGCGCACTTCGATCGCTCCAACATCGTGGCGATCTTCATCTTGGCCGTGGTGGTGGTGGGCGTGCGCCTGGGACGAGGACCCGCCGCGCTGGCCGCGGTATTGAGCGTCTGCGCCTTTGATTTTTTCTTCGTACCGCCGCGATTTTCGTTCGCGGTGAGCGACGTGCAATACCTGCTGACGTTTTTCATCATGCTGGCGGTGGGCTTGATTGTCGGCCAGTTGACGGCAGGCCTGCGCTTCCAGGCCCGCGTCGCTTCGCATCGCGAGGAGCGCGCGGGCTCGCTGTATGAAATTGCGCGCGACCTCTCGGGTGCCGTGCAGGTCGAACAGGTGGTCAAGATCAGCGATGAGTCCATTCAACGCACTTTTCGCGCAAGCGCCGCCTTGTTGCTGCCGGATTCGAGCGGTCGGCTGATAAGCACACCGAATGCCGGCGCCAAGCGCGCCGATGCGGCATTGGCGGTGGAAATCGGCACCGCCCAATGGGCCTTCGATCGGGGGCAACCCGCCGGTTTCGGCACCGACACCTTGCCCGGCAGCGAAGTGCTTTACATTCCGCTGCGGGCGCCCACCAAGGCGCGGGGCGTGCTGGCCGTCAAGGCGCACAACCGGCGCATGCTGCGCATTCCGGAACAGCGACAGCTGCTCGACACTTTCGCCGCTCTGATTGCGATTGCGCTGGAACGGGTGCACTACGTCGGCGTCGCGCAGGATGCCCTGCTGAAGATGGAGTCCGAGCGGCTGCGCAATTCGCTGCTGGCGGCGCTGTCGCACGATTTGCGCACGCCGTTGACCGTGCTCGTCGGTCTGGCGGAGTCCTTGGCGCTCACCGCGCCCAAACTATCGAGCGTGCAGCTGGAAACGGCCCAGGCAATCCAGGATGAGGCGCGCCGCATGAGTACCTTGGTGAGCAATCTGCTGGATATGGCCCGCATCGAGAGCGGCGAGGTCACTCTGAACCTGCAGTGGCAGCCGCTGGAAGAGGTGGTGGGCGCGGCGCTCGAGGCGGCGCGCGGGATGCTGCAACGGCACAAGGTCGTGGTGCAGCTTCCCCGCGATTTGCCCTTGGTCAAATTCGACGCCATCTTGATCGAGAGAGTTCTGGTGAACCTGCTGGAGAATGAATCGAAGTACACGCCGCCCGGGAGTACGGTGACCTTGTCGGCGCAGGTGGTCGCCGACCAGCTCAAGGTCTCGGTCGCCGACAATGGTCCCGGGCTGCCCGTGGGCAGAGAGGAGGCGGTGTTTCAAAAGTTCACCCGCGGCGAGCGCGAATCGGCGACGCCCGGCGTCGGATTGGGACTCGCCATTTGCCGGGCCATCATCGAGTCGCATCAGGGCAAGATCACCGCCGCTCAGCGCCCCGGCGGCGGAGCTGTGTTTACCTTCACGTTACCCTTGGGGTTTCCGCCCCGCGTCGTCGATGGCTGAGTCGCAGCCCGTTGCGATTCTCATCGAGGATGAACGTCAAATCCGGCGCTTCGTGCGCACCGCACTGGAGGCTGAGGGCTGGTGCATTCACGAGGCTGAGACGATGCGCGAGGGACTGACCGATGCCGGGACGCGACGGCCCGACCTCATCATTCTCGACCTGGGGTTGCCCGATGGGGACGGGGTGCAATTCCTGCGCGACCTTCGCGGCTGGTCGAAAGTGCCCGTCATCGTGCTGTCGGCCCGGGTCAGCGAGCAGGACAAAATTGAGGCGCTGGACGCCGGCGCCGATGACTATCTGACCAAGCCCTTCGGGGTCGGTGAACTGCTCGCGCGGGTCCGCGCGACATCGCGGCGGCGCCTGGAAGGCGCTGCTGATCCGCACGCCGTGTTTGCCTTCGGAGACGTCAAAATCGATCTGGGCCTGCGCACGGCCTACAAAGGCGATGTCGCGATACACCTGACGCCCATCGAGTACCGCCTGCTCAGTCTGTTGATTGCGAATGCGGGCAAGGTTCTCACGCATCGGCAGATCTTGCGCGAAGTATGGGGCCCGGCACATGCCGAGGACGGACACTACGTGCGCGTCTACATGGGCCACCTGCGGCAAAAGCTCGAGGATGACCCCGCGCAGCCCCGGCACATCCTGACCGAAACGGCCGTGGGGTACCGGCTGGTACAGAACGCCCGCTGATGCGCCGCCCCCGGCATAGGGCCAGCAAAGTCCTACACGCTGTGCTGTGCGGCGGCGACAGCATTGAGCGGCCCGGGGGCCTAGTCTGAAACGAGCCTGCACTCACTGGTGCAATTTTAGCCGGGTTCCAACGGAGCCCAGACGTTTGCGCGGCGCCTTGATCAGCGTGGCGACTGAGGTGAATATGCTGCATCAAGAGAGCCGGCTTACGTGCTGACCGATCAAGACATCTATCTGTTTCGCGAAGGGACGCACGGCCGGCTGTTCGACCAGTTCGGCTGCCGTTTGGCCGCCGATGGCAGCGGCGCGCATTTCAGGGTCTGGGCGCCGAACGCCGCCGAAGTCTCGGTGGTGGGGGACTGGAATGGCTGGAATGCGGGCGCCGATCGGCTGGCGCCGCGGTCCGATGAATCCGGCATCTGGGAAGGACTCGTCCCCGGGGCGCGGCATGGACAGCCTTACAAGTACCGCATCGTCTCACGCGCCGGCGGCTTCACGGTTGAGAAGGCGGATCCTTTCGGCGTGCTCTGCGAGTTGCCTCCGGCCACGGCCTCGCGGGTGTGGACGCTGGAATACACCTGGAACGATGCGGCCTGGATGAGTTCGCGCGCGCCGCGCAATGCCTTGGATGCGCCCATGTCGATTTACGAGTTGCATGCGGGCTCGTGGCGGCGCAAGGACGGCAACTTCCTCAACTATCGCGAGTTGGCGCATGCGCTGGCTGACTATCTCGACGAGCTGGGCTTCACGCACGTCGAACTCATGCCCGTCACCGAGCATCCTTTTTACGGCTCCTGGGGATATCAAACCACGGGCTATTTCGCGCCCACGGCGCGCTATGGCACACCCCAGGACTTGATGTATTTCGTGGACCATCTGCACCAGCGTGGCATCGGCGTCATTCTCGACTGGGTGCCGTCGCATTTTCCCGCCGACCAACACGGACTCGCTTACTTCGACGGCACCCACCTCTATGAGCACGCGGACCCGCGTCAGGGCTTTCACCCGGAATGGAATTCCGCGATCTTCAATCTGGGCCGCAATGAAGTTCGCAGCTTTCTCGTCTCTTCCGCGCTGTTCTGGTTCGAGAAATACCACATCGATGGATTGCGGGTCGATGCGGTGGCTTCGATGCTGTACCTGGACTACGCCCGGAAAGAGGGCGAGTGGATACCCAATCGGTTCGGCGGCCGCGAAAATCTCGAGGCCATCGATTTTCTGCGCATCCTGAATCACTCCGTGTATCGCGATTACCCGGGCGTCGCCATGATTGCCGAGGAATCCACCGCCTGGCCCATGGTGTCGAGGCCGCCGGACATGGGCGGTCTCGGTTTCGGCTTGAAGTGGAACATGGGCTGGATGCACGACACGCTCGCGTACATGAAACAGGATCCGATTCACCGCAAGTACCACCATGGGGAACTGACGTTTTCGCTGATCTACGCATTCAACGAGAACTTCGTGCTGCCGCTGTCTCATGATGAAGTCGTCTATGGGAAAGGATCCCTGATCGGCAAGATGCCGGGCGATGATTGGCAAATGTTCGCCAACTTGCGCACGCTCTTTGGCTACATGTGGGCGCACCCGGGCAAAAAACTGCTCTTCATGGGCGGCGAATTCGCACAGCGCCGCGAATGGACCCATGAAGGGGAGCTCGAATGGTGGGTTTCCGAATTGCCCGGGCACAGCGGCGTCAAGCGCCTCATCGGGGACTTGAACCGGGTGTACCGCCGTGAATTGGCCCTGCACCAGATCGATTTTTCGCCCGAAGGATTCGAATGGGTGGATGTCGGCAACGCGGAAATGAGCATCATCGCGTTTTTGCGAAAATCGGCCGGACGCGCCGCGCCGCTGCTCGTGGTGTGCAACTTCACGCCGGTGCCGCGTGCCAACTTTCTCATCGGTGTTCCCGCGCGCGGCATCTGGCGCGAAATCATCAATACCGATGCCCGAGAGTACGGCGGCTCCGGCTGGGGGAACTTGGGCGGTGTCGAATCCGTACCCGTGGGTGCGCACGGCCGCGTTGAGTCGATCAACCTCAACCTGCCGCCGCTGTCGACCCTCATCCTGCGCTGGGAACCCCGTGGCTAGCGCCAGGCGCAAAACGCCGGCCAAAAAAAGCACCACCCCGGCGCCCGGGTCGGACGCCCCGGCGGGCAGGTCGGACGCCCGGGCGCCCGGGCTGGACGCCACGGCGGGCATCGCCGAGGGCAGGGTACGGGTCGTCATTGATGCCGTCCTGCCCATGGTCGACGGCGGGCAATTTCCTGCCAAGCGCATCGCGGGCGAACCGGTGGCCGTGGAAGCGCACTGTTTCACGGATGGCCACGACAGGATTCGGGTGGTGCTGCGCTGGAAGAACCTGGCATCGTCCAATCCGGACCATGAAATCGACATGCGCTCAACTGGAAACGATGTCTGGGTGGCGGAATTTGCGCCATCGCTGCCGGGACGATACCAGTACACGGTCATGGCATGGGTGGATCACTTCGAATCATGGCGCCATGAATTTGAAAGGCGCGAGGACAAGAGCGACATCCTTCTGGCCTCGAGGACCGGAGCCGCGCTCATCGATGAGGCGGCGGCGCGTGCCGTGGGCAGCGATGCCGCCATTCTCCAGGAGTGGTCCGCACAACTGCTCGAGAGCCTCGAGGACCCGGCCGCGGAAATTGCGGCGCAGAAGGCCTTGGCGCTCGATCCTGCCAGGGCGGCCATCGTGGCCCGGTATGCGGATCGAAGTTTGGCCGCGATGCGGACACTGGAACTCATCGTCGACCGCAAGCGTGCGGGGTTCAGCAGCTGGTATGAATTGTTCCCCAGATCCGCGGCCGTCGAGCGAGGAGCTCACGGCACCTTCAAGGACGTCGAGACACGACTGCCCTACCTGGCAGAGATGGGCTTCGATGTCCTGTATTTTCCGCCCATCCATCCGATCGGGCGCGTCAATCGCAAAGGGCCGAACAACAGTCTGCGGGCCAGGCCGAATGATGTCGGCAGCCCCTGGGCCATCGGAGCGGCGGAGGGCGGACACAAGGACATCTTGCCGCAGCTCGGTACGTTCGATGACTTTGGCCGGCTCATCAATGCGGCGCGCAGCTTTGGTCTCGAGATCGCCATGGACCTGGCCTTTCAGTGCGCTCCCGATCATCCCTACGTGACGGCGCATCCGCAATGGTTCAGGCACCGCCCGGACGGCAGCGTGCAATACGCGGAAAATCCCCCCAAGAAGTACCAGGACATCTATCCGTTCGACTTCGAAAGCAGCGACTGGCGCGGCTTGTGGAATGAGCTCAAGAGCATCGTGGACTTTTGGATCGGGTGCGGCGTGAGAATATTTCGCGTCGACAACCCGCACACCAAGGCATTCGGCTTCTGGGAGTGGCTGATCGGGGCGACGCAGCGCGAGCATCCGGATGTGATCTACCTGGCCGAAGCCTTTACCCGGCCCAAGGTCATGCACCGGCTGGCAAAACTGGGATTCTCACAGTCGTACACTTATTTTACGTGGCGCAACTCCAAGCAGGAGCTGACGGATTATTTCACCGAACTGGCGCAAGGTCCCGGCCGTGAGTACTACCGCCCCAATGTCTGGCCGAATACCCCCGACATCCTGCCTGAAACACTGCAGTCGGGCCTGCGGCCGATGTATGCGTCACGACTGATTCTCGCGGCGACCCTGTGCGCCAACTATGGCATCTATGGACCGACGTACGAGCTCATGGAAAGTACGCCGCGCGAACCGGGCAGCGAGGAGTACCGCGACTCGGAGAAATACCAGCTGCGCCACTGGACTCTGGGGCAGCCCGACAGCCTGTGGTCATTGATTGCGCGCATGAACCGGATTCGACGGGAAAACGCGGCGCTGCAATCCGACTCGGGCCTGCATTTTTGCGGATTGGACAACGATCAGCTGATTGCCTACCTCAAAGTCGACTCAGCCTCCAGCAACGTCATTCTTACCGTCGTCAACCTCGATCCGCATCAGGCGCAGTCAGGATGGGTCGATCTTGACGTCGGGGCCCTGAGGTACGATCTAGATCAGCCCTACCAGGTGCACGATTTGCTGAGCGATCAGCGCTATATCTGGCGAGGCCGCCACAACTACGTATGGCTCGATCCGCAGCGCGCGCCGGCTCATGTCTTTAGATTGCGCCGCCGCGTGCGCAGCGAACAGGACTTCGACTACTATCAATGAAGCGCAGCAGATGAACGACGTTCAAGTCCCGGCTCTCGATACCGCGCCGCCGACCGGCATCAATGCCGACGATGCGCTTTGGTACAAAGATGCCGTCATCTACCAGGTCAACGTCAAGTCATTCTTCGATTCCAATGACGACGGCATCGGCGACTTCAAGGGGCTGACCTCGAAGCTCGAATACATCCGCGACTTGGGCGTCAACACCATCTGGCTGATGCCCTTCTACCCCTCGCCGCTCAAAGACGACGGCTACGACATTGCCGACTACCAAAACGTGCATCCGCAATTCGGCACGCTCGATGATTTTCGCACCATGCTGCGCGAGGCGCACCGCCTGGGACTCAAGGTGGTGACTGAACTGATCATCAATCACACCTCGGATCAGCACCCCTGGTTTCACGCCGCGAGAAATGCCCCGCCGGGCTCGCCACAGCGCGATTTTTACGTGTGGAGCGACACGGATCAGAAGTACCTGGGTACGCGCATCATATTCACCGACACCGAGACGTCGAACTGGACCTGGGATCCCGTGGCGAAGGCCTATTACTGGCATCGTTTTTTCAGCCATCAGCCGGACCTGAATTTCGACAATCCGCAGGTCATGAAAGCCGTGCTGCAGATCATGCACTTCTGGCTGGACATGGGCGTCGACGGATTTCGCCTCGATGCCATTCCGTATCTCGTGGAGCGCGAAGGCACCGACAACGAAAACCTCCCTGAAACCCACGCCGTCATCAAGGAGCTGCGCGCGGCCATCGACGCTTCCTACAAGCACCGCTTTCTGTTGGCGGAGGCGAATCAGTGGCCCGAGGATGTCCGGGAATACTTCGGCGACGGCGATGAATGCCACATGGCATATCATTTTCCCTTGATGCCGCGCATCTACATGGCGATCGCACAGGAAGACCGCTACCCCATCATCGAGATCATGCAGCAGACGCCGGATATCCCCGAAAGCTGCCAGTGGGCCATTTTTCTGCGCAATCACGATGAGCTGACACTGGAGATGGTGACCAGCAAGGAACGCGATTACATGTACACGACGTACGCGTCGGACCTGCAGGCGCGGATCAATCTCGGGATCCGCCGCCGCCTGGCGCCGCTGATGGAGAATGATCTGGACCGCATCAAGCTGATGAACAGTCTGCTGTTGTCCATGCCCGGCTCTCCCATTCTCTATTACGGCGATGAAATCGGCATGGGAGACAACTTCTTCATCGGTGACCGCAATGGTGTGCGTACGCCGATGCAGTGGAGTCCGGATCGCAACGCCGGATTTTCCCGCGCCGATCCGCAGCGCCTCTATCTGCCGCCCATCATGGACGCGGTGTACGGGTATCAGTCGACCAATGTCGAGGCTCAATCGCGCGATCCGAGTTCGCTGTTGAGCTGGACCAAACGCATGCTCGCGGTACGCAAGACCAGCCAGGCATTCGGGCGCGGTGCCCGTCGATTCCTGCGGCCCGGCAATCGCAAGATCTTGGCCTACCTGCGCGAGTCCGGGGATGACGTCATTCTGTGCGTCGCCAATCTGTCGCGCTCCGCGCAGCCGGTTGAATTGAACCTGGCGGCATTCAAAGGCCGGGTGCCGGTGGAAATGCTCGGGCGCACCACGTTCCCGCCCATCGGCGAGTTGCCCTACCTGCTCACCATCGCGGCCTACGGCTTCTATTGGTTCAGGCTGGCCACGGATGCGGCCGTGCCGTCCTGGCACGAGCAGGTGGTATCGGTTGATGAACGCCCCGTGCTGGTGCTGTTCGACGGCTGGATGAGTTTGTTTCGCGAGCGCGTGGTCCCGTGGCGCATCGGCATGGCCGAGAAAACGCGCGCGCAGTTCGAAACCGATGCGCTGCCGCGCTACATCGAGACCCAGCGTTGGTATGCGGCGAAGGGCACCCCGATCGATCGCGCCCGCATTGCTGAGCATGTGCTGTGGCAGGAAGCAAAGGTGAGCTGGCTGATGGCGCTGGTCGAACTCGACGGCGTGGAGGAGCGCCCCAGCTACTTCTTGCCGCTGGCGCTGGCCTGGGAGGAACGGGACGAGGATCGCGTGCGCAATCTGTCGACAGCGGCTGTCGCCAAAATTCGCCAGCAGGCCAATGTCGGGGTGATGGGCGATGCATTCGCCGACGAGTTGTTCTGCCGTGCGGTCGTGGCGGCCATGGCCGCCGGTCGGGAAATGCCCTCGACGCAGGGCAAGCTGCAATTCAGGCGCACCGCGGCGTTCGCCGAAATTGCCCGGGCGGACTTCGCGTCATTGCCGGTGGAACGGCCGCGCGGCTCCAGTTCGAACACGGTGGTCAGCATGGGCGAACGGCTCATGCTCAAGGGGTATCGGCGGCTGCGGGTCGGTATGAATCCGGAACTCGAAATGGGCCTCTATCTGACCGAGGTGGCGCACTACGCAAATTGCGCGCCGCTCGCCGGAATGCTCGAATACATCGGCAACGACGGCCAGACGAGGCTTTTGGCCATGCTGCAGGGCTATGTGGCAAATCAAGGGGATGGCTGGACCTATTCGCTCGACTACGTGCGGCGCCACCTCGAACAGAACCGGACCACGCCGGCCGGCGATGCGCTTCCCGTCAACGTGCACGAAGCCTACCTGACCTTGATCCGGGTGCTGGCGGTGCGAACGGCAGAACTGCACCGTGCGCTTGCGCAGCCGACCTCGGATCCGGCGTTTTCTCCGCAGGCCTTGAGCCGCGCGGACATCGACGCCTATCGCCAGCGTGCTCTGGACGAGGCACGTCAGGCGCTGGATCTGCTCGCCTCGAATCTCGATACGGTGCCGGCGGCGGATCGCGAACGCGCCACGGTACTGCTCGCGCAGCGCGAGCAAATCAAGGCGCGCATCGAGGCCTGCGCGAAGGCGACGCCGCAAGGCACGAAAATACGCATCCACGGCGATTATCATCTGGGCCAGGTGCTGGTAACGCGCAATGACTTCGTCATCATCGATTTCGAGGGCGAGCCCGGCCACAGCCTGGAGCAGCGGCGCGCCAAACATTCGCCGCTGCGCGATGTCGCGGGGATGATGCGCTCCTTCGGGTATGTGCAGCAAAGCGCCCTGCGAAGCGTTGCGCACAATGAGGCCGAGGCGGCGAGATTGGCGCCGCTGGCGCGGGGCTGGGAGCTCGAAGTGCGTGCGGCGTTTCTGTCCGCCTACGATGGTGCGGCTCGCGGTGCGGCAGTTCGCGGTGCCGCAGCTCGCGGTGCGGTGTTGTACGACGCGCTGCAGCCCGGACAAGGATTGCTCGGGCTGTTCGAGCTTGAAAAGGCGCTATACGAATTGCGCTATGAACTGGGCAATCGGCCGACTTGGGTCGGCATTCCGGTGCAGGGAATCCTGGACTGGAGCAGCGGCGGATAATGGAGGGCTCTCATGCAAAGCATTGATATGGTGTTGGAGGCGACTCGAGAGTTTTTGCACCAATTTGCCACGTTCTTGCCCAAGCTGCTGCTGGCGCTGCTCGTGGTCGCCGTCGGATGGCTGCTGGCCAAGGCGGTGCGTTTCGCCGTGGAGCGCGCCCTGCGCGCGGTAAACTTCAATGTGTTGACCGAGCGCGCGGGCACGGACAATTTTCTGAGGCAGGCCGGCATGCGCGGCGATACCACCACGCTGTTCGGGATAGTGGCCTTTTGGCTGGTGGTCCTGGCGGCCCTGATCATCGCCTTCAATGGACTGGGCCTCACCTACATTACCGACCTATTGGGCCGCGCCGTCCTGTTCACCCCGAAACTGCTCATCACGATGCTGATCGTGGTGTTCGGATCGTACTGCGCGCAATTCGTCGGCAATGCCGTGCAATCGTACTGCGTCGATGCGCAGATCCCCGACGCCGACATGCTGGGCAGACTCGTTCGCTACCTGATCATGACGTTCGTGATCCTGATCGCTTTGAGTCAGGTGGAGATCGGCGGCGACATCGTGCAAAGAACCTTCCTGATCATTCTGGCCGGTCTCATGCTGGCATTGGCCTTGGCATTTGGATTGGGCGGCAAGGATTGGGCGGCTGCGCTGCTGCAGCGTTGGTGGCCGCAGCATCGCAAGGATGAGGACAGCTGACGGGTCAATCCGCGCACGCAATGCCGTTTGGCGCTTGGCTCGAGCCGGCGGGCGGCACCCGCTTTCGCCTATGGGCGCCTTCCAGCCCTCACGTGGCATTGGAGCTGCAGGATCTTGGCGGCGGCACACCCCGGCACCTCGCCATGCATGCAGGGCAGGATGGCTGGCACGAGATTGAAATGGCCGGCGCGCGGGCCGGGATGCGCTACAAGTTCGTCGTGCTGACCGGCGATGCGCAGACACTGGCCGTACCCGATCCGGCCTCGCGCAGCAATCCCGATGGCGTGCACGGCCACAGCGAGATCATCGATCCGCATGAGTACCGGTGGCGCAACCCGGCATGGCGCGGGCGGCCGTGGCCGGATGCGGTGCTCTACGAACTGCACGTGGGCACGTTCACCGAGGAAGGCACATTTGGGGCGGCCTCTCAGCGCATCGAAGAGCTGAAGGACTTAGGAATAACCGCGCTGCAATTGATGCCGCTGGCCGCCTTCCCGGGCGGCCGCAATTGGGGCTATGACGGTGTTTTGCAGTTCGCTCCCGCGCACGGCTATGGCCGTCCCGACGACCTGAAAGCCTTGATCGATGCCGCCCATTCCCACGGGCTGATGGTGCTGCTCGACGTGGTGTACAACCACTTCGGTCCGGAGGGGAACTATCTTCATGCCTACTGTCCGGAATTCTTCAACTTCGCGCAAAAAACCCCGTGGGGCTCGGCGATCAATTTCGACGGTGAGGAGAGCCGCACCGTGCGCGATTTCTTTCTCCACAATGCGCTCTATTGGATCGAAGAATACCGCTTCGACGGCTTGAGGCTGGATGCCGTCCATGCGCTGCGGGACCGATCGAGCCCCGACATCGTGACTGAAATCGCCCGTGCCCTGCGCGAGGGGCCGGGACGCGATCGTCACGTGCACCTGGTGCTCGAGAACAATGCGAATCAAGCGCGCTATCTTGAGCGCGATGGCGCGGGCCAACCCAATCTCGCGACGGCGCAATGGGACGATGATGTGCATCACGCGCTGCACGTCTTGATCAGCGGCGAGTCGGATGGCTACTACGCCGATTATGCCGCGCAGCCGCTGCACAAGCTGGGACGCTCGCTCGCGGAGGGCTTTGGCTACCAGGGTGAGTATTCGGTTTTCCGCGACAGTGCGCGAGGCGAACCCAGCGGCCAGTTGCCACCCGCCGCGTTCATCGGATTTCTTCAAAATCACGACATGATCGGCAATCGTGCTTTCGGCGATCGCATCGACTCAGCGGCCGATGAGCGGCTGCTTCCCGCCGCCTACGCCTGCCTGTTGCTCGCGCCCCAAGTGCCGATGCTGTTCATGGGCGAGGAATTCTCCGCCTCGACACCGTTCATGTTTTTCTGCGACTTCGGTCCTGAGCTGGCGTCATCGGTGTCGAACGGGCGGCGGCGCGAGTTCAAGCGCTTCGCTGCCTTTGCGGACGACGCGGCGGTCGCGCGCATCCCGGACCCGAATGCCGAATCGACATTTCAAGCCAGCAAGCTCAAGTGGCGGGAGCGGCGTTTGGCGCCGCATCGGACGCGGCTGGAATTCATCCAGGAGCTGTTGTCTCTACGGCCGCGTCATCTGGCGCCGCATTTGTCGTCGATGCGGCATGGCGGGCGCTTCGCGGTCGTCGACGGGGTGCTGCGGGTCGAATGGCAATTGACCCAGGATGTGCGCTGGACTCTGATGGCTCATTTCGGCGCACATGCCGCCTATGCCACGGTCCCCGCTGCAGCGACCATATTCTCCCTGGGCGCGGCGGCGGCACCCGCGCCGCAAGTGCGGTTGGAACCGGGCGGCGTGATCGTGACCTGCGGTTAGCGAGTGCCGAATTAGCCGTGATGTCGCCGGGTTATCCGTAACAGGCGATATTTGCTAGGAGTTGCGGGCCGGTCTGTCGGCCACCCGCACCGTGTAGCCGCCGGATTTCTCATCCGCCCGTAAGGTGAGCAGGCCCCGTTTCTCGGCATCGCCCAACATGTCGTTGAATGATCTGAAACCGTAGAAACGCTCGCTAAAACCCGGCTGGCGCCTTTTGATGGCCTGTTTGATCATCGAGCCCCAAATAGGTTCGCTGCCGCCGCGCTCTTCAGTCAAAGCTTCCAGGGTGTCGACAATCAGTTCGAGCGCATCGTTCAAGTCCGGCCCCTTCGGTTCGCGCGAGGCGCTGTCCCCGGCCGCCGGCGCACGAGCGGTTGCCGCACTGCGGCGGTGGCCTTTGGAGGGTTCCTTGCGGACCAAGTCATCGTAATAGATGAACTCGTCGCAGTTGTTGATGAAAAGATCCGAGGTCGAGTTTTTGACGCCGACGCCGATGACGGTTTTCGCATTTTCGCGCAGCTTGCTGACCAGCGGCGAGAAATCCGAATCGCCGCTCAAAATGACGAACGTGTCGACATGTCCCTTCGTGTAGCACAGGTCCAGGGCATCGACGACCATGCGAATGTCCGCGGAGTTCTTGCCCGACTGCCTGACATGCGGAATTTCGATGAGTTCGAACGCCGCTTCGTGCAGACCCCGTTTGAAGTCCTTGTAGCGCTCGAAGTCGCAATAGGCTTTTTTCACGACGATGTGCCCCTTGAGCAATAGGCGCTCGAGCACTTTCTCGATGTCGAAGCTCGGGTACTTGGCATCGCGCGCGCCGAGCGCGATATTTTCCAAATCCAGGAAGACTGCCATCGTGGCGTCCGACGCTTTGGCGGTCATAGGTATCCTTATAGCCAGTGGTAATTGAAGCTTACGCTGATGCGCTCGGCATCGACGGAGTTGGGCGCAACCTCATGACGGAGCCAGCTCTCGAACAACAGCAGCTGACCGGCCGCAGCCGGAAATGTAACCCATGGCCGGGCATGGCGTTCGGCCGCCGTCTTGCGCGGCGGTGCGGCCATGAAACGATCCAAGCGCGGGTCCTCGAATTTCGTGCCGGGCGATCCTCGCGGTACCTGCACATAGTAGGTGCCGCTCAAGGTGGAGTGGGGATGAAGATGCAAACTGTGCACGGTGTGCCGCGGCATGATATTGACCCAGCAATCGGTCATCTCGAGTTCGCGGCCTTCCAGCTCCCACTCAACGGCCGCGGCAAACGCCGCGACATGGCGCTTGAGCTTGCGCCGCAGCGATTCAAAGGTAGGCGAAATGTTCTGAAGACGATGCACGGAGCCATAAGAGGTGTAGCCCCCCGGGTAGTTTTCGAGGGACCAGCGGCGTCCCGCCGCGTCGTCCAAACGAAGCTGACGGCATTCTTTCAGCAGCTGCCGATTGAAGTCCCTCGTATCGCCTCTTTGCAGCGGCGCCGCATAGACCAGCGTGGGAAATAAAGTGTGTACCGCCATTGCCGAAGCCTAGGGCGCGGCGGCTGAGCCGGCGGGAGCACGCGAATCGTGCGCGCCGTACAGAACATCGGGCCGCGGAAACCCCAGTGACTTGGCGGCCTTTGCGTCCGCCGGCGCGATGCCGATGGACTCGGCGGCATTGCCGGAGCCCCAGGGCTCCAGGTACACCACCTTGTAGCCCATTCCCGTCAGAGATTTAACCGTGTCGGCCGAGAGCGCGAAGGGTTCTGCCGCGATGGTGTCGGGCCACCATTGATGATGGATGCGCGGCGCATCGACCGCCTCCTGCAGCGTCATGCCGTGATCGATGACATTGACGATGACCTCGAGAACCGTGGTGATGATCCGCGACCCGCCCGGCGTACCGACAATGAGAACCGGCTTGCCGTCCTTGAGCACGATTGTCGGGGTCATGGAACTCAACGGCCGCTTGCCGGGCGCGACCGCATTGGCCTTGCCTTGCACCAACCCGAACATGTTCGCCACGCCGGGCTTGGCGGTAAAGTCATCCATTTCATCGTTCAAGAAGAAGCCCGTACGGCCGGCGATGACCTTCGCGCCGAAGCTGTCGTTGATGGTGAAGGTGACCGCCACGGCGTTGCCCCACCGATCGACCACCGAGTAATGGGTGGTGGTCGCGTGTTCCTCGGCCGCCGGTGGGCCCTCGAGCGCGCTCGAGGGCGTGGCGCGATTCGAGTGAATCTGCGCACGAATCGTCGCGGCATGATCCATCGACAACAGGCGGGCGGTGGGATTGTCGATGAATGCCGGATCGCCGAGATACGTGTTGCGGTCGCGATAGGCATGGCGCATTGCCTCGGTCATGACATGAACCGAATCGCTGGAATGGAAGCCCATGTCATGAAGCGGGTAGCCTTGAAGGACTTGCAACATTTCGCACAAGGTCACGCCCCCTGAACTCGGCGGGGGTGCGGAAACGATGGTGTAGCCCCGATACGCGCAGCCGATCGGCGCCGACTCGGTCGCGGTATAAGCGGCAAAATCCTCGACGGTGAGCAGTCCGCCGTGAGCACGCGACGCGGCGCTCACGGCTTCCGGTATTGCGCCGTGATAAAACGCATCGGTTCCCCCGTCGCTGACGGCCCGCAGGGTTGCAGCCAGATCCTTCTGGATCAAACGGTCGCCCGGCACGAAGGGCTCGCGGTTCTTGAGGAATATCGCGGCGACGTTGGCCTGGTCGCGGAATGCCTTCGTTCCATCCGCCAAGACATCCACATCGCCTCGGGTCAAGATGAACCCCTCTTCAGCCAGCTTGATCGCCGGTGCGATCAGTGTGGCCCGCGGCAATGTTCCAAATTTCTGGCGCGCCGTTTCCAGTCCCATGACCGTCCCGGGAACACCGGCCGCAAGATATCCATCCACGCTTTTATTGACGGCGACATTGCCGTGCGCGTCCAGGAACATGTCGGCGCGCGCCGCCAGCGGCGCTTTCTCGCGAAAGTTGATGAACGCATTCTGACCGTCCGCCAAGTGAATGGTCATGAAGCCGCCGCCGCCGAGGTTGCCGCAGCAAGGATGCGTCACGGCGAGCGCGTATCCGACCGCTACCGCCGCGTCCACCGCGTTGCCGCCCTGGCGCAGAATGGCGGCGCCCACATCGGAGGCGAGATGCTGGGAGGTCACGACCATGCCCTGATTCGATTCCAATTCCAGAGGCGCGGCGGCGTGAGCCGCCCATGGCAGGAACGTGAGAATGACGGCGAATCGATTCAACATGCTCCAAGAGTAACGCAATGCCCTGACGCCTGCTTTACGGCGCCGCGGGTACCGGCGTCGCGAGCGGCTGTCCTTTGTCGATGATCCAGCTCGATACCGCCATGGCGTCGCTTCCCGGTGCGGCGACGACGCTGTGCACGGCGCCGCGCGGATTGAAGAAGCTGTCGCCGGCCTTGAGCGTGCGATCGGGTTGCCCTTGGACCTTGAGTATCAGCGTGCCTTTGAGCACGTAGCCGGCTTCGTCGCCGGGATGTGTGTGAAATCCGATGGCCGAACCCGCCGGCAGGGCCGCCGTGCCGATCACGATTTCCTTGCCGGACACCCCCGATTGATCGTGGCGCTCCAAGATGCTGCGCACGGGTTGAGCTGCGGTCTTTGGCTCATCGGCGGCGGCGCTCAAGGACAGCACCGCGATGGCGAGTAATGGCAAATGTACGAGCTTCATGGCTGGACCTCACTGTGTCGAGGAATTCACGGTAGGGAGGAAAAATAGCCGCTGATCGCGGCGATGTCGGCATCGTCGAGCTGCTTGGCGACGGAGCGCATCGACTCGCCGGCGTCGTTCCTGCGAGTGTCTTGCTGAAACGATTTGAGTGCGCTCGTCAGATAGTCCGCTGATTGTCCGGCAAGATAGGGCGCGGCATGCAAAACACCCACCCCATCGGGGCCATGGCAGCTGTTGCAGGCGGCAACGCGCCGTTGTTCATCGCCTTGATAGGCCAACTGATGGCCGCGCGCCCGCTGAACGGCATCGAGGGCGGTGGGCTGCGGGGGCGGCGTTGTACGCATCGCCGCGTAGCGCGCGGCCAATGTACGGCGCTGCTGATCACTGAGTGCCTTCGCGAAATTCCTCATGACCGGATTGTCGCGGGCGCCTTCGGCATAGTCATCCAGCTGTTTCTTTAAATACTCTGCGGACTGGCCGGCGATCCGCGGCACGTGGGCGGCCGCCATGCCTTCCCCATGCGCACCGTGGCAAGCCTCGCAGGGGGGAACGGCCTCGCCGGGCTTCGATGCGGCGGAAGGCGCAGCGGCGGCCGGCGCGCAGGCTGGCGTACAAGCCAGCGCAAGTGCCAGCGCAAAAGCCACCGCATAGGCCGGCGCACAAGCCGGCGCACAAGCCGGCTCCATGTCATTGGGAGCACCCGCCGGCAGGCGCGGGTCGGCGATCACGCCGACACCAGACGGCCGGGGTTTTTCAAATATTTGTTCTTGAGCGCATCGATCGTCCAGTAGGTCAACGCGCCGAGGGTCCCGGTGGGATTCCAGGAGGCATTCTGCGGGTAGTTGGAGGCGCCGATAACGAACACGTTGGACACGTCCCACGACTGGGAATACCGATTGACCACGCTGGTCCTCGGGTTATCGCCCATGACCGTGCCGCCGGTGTTGTGAGTGCTTTGATACTGCTGCGTGGTGTAGGGAGCCTCACGAGGAGAGCCGGCTACTTCCTTGGCGCCCATCGCCCTGCCGATCTCGGCGGCCTTGGCGGTCAGATAGGCGGACATTTTCAGATCATTCTGCGGAAAATCGAAAGTCATCCGCAGCAGCGGCTGTCCCCAGGCGTCGCGATAAGTGGGATCGAGATCCAGATAGTTTCCACGGTGTGCGATCGAACTGCCGTGCACGCCGATGGTGACGGTGTGGTTGTAATGCTTGATCACCGCCTGCTTCCACCGCTTACCCCAAGCCGGCGTGTTCGGCGGCACGGGGTGATACAGGATGGGTCTGCCATGGCTGTTCACCGCGCCGATGTACGCGCCGCCGATGAAGCCTAAGCCGCCGTGATCGAAGTTATCCCCGGCGAAATCGTTGATCACCGTGCCCGATGCGCCTGATGCCATGAAGGGATTGACGATCACGTCCTGATCGAAATAGGCCGCCGCGGAGCTCACGGTCTGATAGGTGTAGTTGCGACCGACCACGCCTCGTCCGGAGACCGGGTCATAGGGAGTGCCGATACCCGACAAGAGCAGCATGCGCACATTGTTGAGGGCGAACATTGACGTGATCACCAAGGATGCCGGCTGTTCGAACTCGCGGCCGACGGCGTCGATGTAGGTGACGCCGGTGGCGTGTTTCCTGGCCGAATCAAGATTGATGCGTTGTACCTGGCAGCCCGTGCGCAGCTCAAAGTTCGGATTGGCGAGCAGCACCGGCAGGATGACGGTCTGCGGCGTGGACTTGGCATAGTGCTCGCAGGCGAATCGTTCGCAGAACCCGCAAAAGACGCAGGCGTTGAGCTTCATCCCTTCCGGATTGGTGTAGGGCCGGCTCAAGTTCGACGAAGGCTGCGGGAACGGGTTGTAGCCCAAGCTGCTCGCCGCTTTGCGGAAGAGCGCGCCTTGCATCAGCTCTTTTTGCGGCGGAGTAGGGTAGTCGCGCGAGCGAGGCGATTCATGCGGGTCGCCTCCGGGCTGACGCTGTCCCTTGATGTTGCCCGCCTTGCCGCTGGTACCGAGCAGGTATTCGAAGCGATCGAAGTGAGGCTCCAGATCCTCATAGGTAACGCCCCAGTCCTGAATGGTCAGGTCCGGATCGAGGAAGCGCTTGCCGTAACGCTCGCGGGTGCGCGTCGCGAGCTGGAAGTCATTGGCTTGGAAGCGGTAGGTCTGGCCGTTCCAATGCACCATCGAGCCGCCCAGGCCGGTGCCGGGAAGAAAGGACTCCCAGCGCCGGATCGGCAGCGCCACCTCGGATGCGTGATTGCGAAAGGTCACCGGCTCGCGCGTATTGTCCTGCATCAGCGCCTTGCGAACCGCGAACCGCAATTCGTCGTGAATGGCCGGGCTTTGAAACTCCGGGACCGTGAATCGCGCTTCCCCGCGCTCCAGCCCCACCACTTTGTAGCCGGCCGCGGCAAGTTCCTTGGCGACCATACTGCCCACCATGCCTAAGCCTAAGACAACGACATCGACTTCCTTGAGACGCTGCACGGCGGTGTTTTCCTCAGGTTCCTGGGCGCTACAGGGCGGCGGGAATGTCCGGCCGCATGTGGACATGGCCCTTGCCGTCTTGGGCGAGGCTCATCGGCTCACGTTCGAACTTCACCCCGTGGCGATCGACGGTTTCGAAGTAGTCCGCATAGGCGCCGGGAAAGCCGATCATGCGCCAGGCAACCATGTCGCGATTGCCGCCGTACACCGGGTCGCTGAAAAATCCCTCCACGGTCATTTTCAGCAACACATCGAAGAAGACGGCAGAGGGCACGCCATCGAGATCGTGCGCCCCGGATTCGAGCGACTCGAGGTATGCGTCCTGGTTTTCGGCCGACATCAAAGCAAACGGCGAATTCTGCGCATCGAGATCACGAAGGATGGCGCGAAGCGATCTATGGAAAAGTTCGGCCGGCGTGAACGGCAATTGATACCCCTGGCTCGGCGTTCCGGGCCGCCAAGGCCCGCTGCGATACAGCCGCTCCCCGGCACCCCAGGCTCCGCCCAACTGCTTGTCGAGATAATTCGGAACCCCGGCGCCCAATGCGCCCGGCCCCGATTCATCAGCCGGAATCAGCCGCTCGCAAGCGGCCTCAATGAACAGCGCCTCGGCGGCGCCGAAGAAGAGGTAAACCGTCTGGGCGGACCCGGCGTCGCCCGGAGTGTCCGCGGGGTTTCCCGGCGCGTGTGACGTGGGCGGGGGCGCGACCGCCGGCGCCCCGGCAGCCAGCAACGCCGCGGCAGGAACCATGCCGGCAGAACCGACTGTTGCGACAAATGATCGTCGGGTGATTCTGGCCATGATACCTCCGGTCAGCGTGCGTACCAGATTCGGTAGATGACATTGTTGCCGTCTTCGCTCATCAACAACGAGCCATCGCTGAGTTCTACGGTGGCGACCGGTCGTCCCCACACATGGCTGTCGTCGACCACGAAGCCGGTCAAGAAGTCCTCGTAATCACCCGTGGGCTCGCCGTTTTGCATGTGCACGCGCACGAGTTTATAGCCCGTTCGCAGACTCCGGTTCCACGAGCCGTGGAAGCCGACGATGGCATCTCCTGCGAAGGCGGCGGGGAACGCCGCTTTGCCGCGGCTGGTTTCGTAGAACGTCATGCTGAGCGCGGCCGAATGCGCCTGATAGGGCACGTCCGGCACCGATACCTTGCCTGCCAGATCAGGGCGCTCGCCCTTCAAACGCGGATCCTCGTTGGATCCCATGTAGTACCAAGGCCAGCCGTAGAAGCTGCCGAGCTTCACGCGCGTCGAATAGTCGGGTACCAGATCATCGCCCAGCGCGTCGCGTTCATTGGTCGTGCACCAGAGTGCACCGTTGACCGGTTGCACGGTAAGACTCACGCAATTGCGAATGCCGGTGGCGAAGATGACGGGCGCCGCGGGGGAGGCCGCATCAAATACCAGCACGGCCGCCCGATCGGTCTCGGCATCCCACGCAGCGCCGAGGCCATGCGCGGCGTCCCAGGATTTGATCTCGGCGGCGGTTTTCTTCGACATGGTTTCGGCGACATTCGATCCTGAACCCACCGAGACGAAGAGCTGCTTGCCATCCTTGGAAAACGCGATGTCGCGCGTGGAATGACCGACGCCGCTGGGCAATTGCGGCACCACGATTTCGGCCTCGCCGCGCGGCTTCACATCGCCGACCCGGTACGCGTAGCGCGTGACGCGATTGGTTTCGGCGACGTACAGCCACTCGGGGTGTTGCGCATTCGGGAAAAAGGCCAGACCGAAGGGTTGCTTGAGTCCTTGCAGATAGACATCCGTGCCGGCGGCGCGGCGCCCGTCCGGCGAGGGGTGCAGCACCGTGACCCGGCCGCCGGTCATCTCCGTGACCAGTATGTCGCCGTTCGGTGCGGTCAGCATTTTGCGCGGACCGGTAAGACCTAGGACGAAGGGCTCGATATGAAAGCCCGGGGGCAATGCCAGTGTCGCGCCCGCGGGCTTGGGTACCACCGAGGAGTTGTTGCGAGCGGACGCCGTGGCGTATGGCGGCGGAAGCGAGGCGAGGTTGATGCGATGCGTGACACCCGGCGCATCCAGTCGCCAATTGGCCGACTGCGCGCTGACGGCCGGTACGACGAACGCCTGCGCCGCGGCCGGCGCCCGGCCCGAGAGGCTTTGGAAATATGCGATCAGGTTGTCTCGATCGGCAGAGTCGGGTACGGCAAGAACCATCGAGGTGCCGGGCACGACGCTCGTGGGTGCGCCGAGAAAGCGCTGCAAGGTTGCCGCATCCCACGTCAGCTTCGAGTCCCGCAGCGCCTGGGTATAGGAGAACTGCGGGGCGCTTGCCGCCGGCCGACCGAACACACCTGCGAGCGAGGGACCCTGCGCACCGCCGTTATCGCCGGGTTCTGCCGTATGACAGACGGTGCATCGCTGGTGAAACACGTCCTTGCCGGCGCTTAGGTCCGCGCTGAATGCCGGTGCGGCGGCAAGGAAGGCGGTACAGTAAATCGCGAGCGATGGTCGACTCATCTGAAGCATCCTTTGAAGATTCGCGCGGGGCTGCGTTTGAAATATACCTCAGCCAAGTACAATCTTCGCACGTATGCCGTTGTTCGAAATCACGCTGCTGTTGCTGGCTGTGGCCGTCGTATTCCTGCAGGTCGCGCGGCGACTGCGTTTGCCATACCCCTCGCTGTTGGCCTTGGCGGGCGGCTGCGTGGCGGTCGTACCCCTTGCACCGCATTTAAATATTGAGCCGCGTCTCGTCCTGGCGCTGTTCGTGGCTCCCGCCGTCATGGAAGCGGCGTTTGAGATGCCACCGCGCGAAATGCTGCGCAACTGGCTGCCGCTGCTTTCGCTGGCCGTCCTGCTCGTGCTCGTGACCACGGCGGCCGTGGCCTGGGCGGGCGCGGCGCTGGCGGGGTTGCCAGTGGCGGCAGCCATTGCCCTCGGCGCCATCGTCGCACCACCCGACGCCGCCGCGGCGTCGGCCGTACTGCGCGAGTTCAATCTACCCCGCCGCACGATGTCAGTCTTGCAGGGCGAGAGTTTGCTGAATGATGCCGTCGCCCTGCTGGCGTTCGGTTTGGCGGTGAGTGCGGCCACATCGCCGGGCGGTACCTGGGAACTCCTGGTGCCGCGGCTGCTGATCGCCGTACCGGGCGGCGCGGTGCTCGGGATTCTTCTGGGAACGCTGGGAACACGGATCGTGCGAACGCTCGCCGGCACGCTGTCGTCGATCATCGTTCAGTTCCTGATCACCTATGGCGCATGGATCCTGGCGGACCGATTGGGTTTGTCGCCCATCATGGCCGTGGTGGCGCTCGCAGCGGTCGCTTCGCACTATTCTCCCGCCCGCACCAGGGCTCGCGATCGGCTCAACACCAATGCCGTCTGGGCGACGGTCGTTTTCATACTCAATGTGCTGGCATTTTTGCTGATGGGACTGCAGGCGCGCGCCATTCTCAGTCAGATGCAGAGCGAAGCATTGACGCATGCTCTGGGTTTTGCGTTCACGGTGCTGGGGATCGTGATCGGCGTGCGTTTCGCCTGGGTGATGCTCTACGGTTTCGTGGTGCGTCGGTTGCGCCATTTCCTTAAAAAAGGCGTGCTGCCGGGAAGGGTACCCAACGTGCGCACAGGTGTATTGGTCTCCTGGTGCGGCATGCGCGGGCTCGTCACGGTGGCAACCGCGCTGGCGTTGCCGCGCGAGTTCCCCGGGCGCGATCTGATCGTGCTCAGCGCCTTCACCGGCGTGCTCGGCACGCTGATTCTGCAGGGATTCACCATGCGCCCGCTGATCGCGCTGTTGCGCATCGATGCCGATGCTTCACTCGATGAGGATGTGTCCCGTGCGCGCGCGTCGATGTTGGATGCCGCGCTCACGGTTTTGGCAGATGTGTCCGGCGAAGGCGCGGCGGCGTTACGTGCGGAATATGGAGCGACGCGCGCGGCCAGCGTCGATCGAACCCGGCCGATGACCGACTACGACCATTTGCGTCTGCAAGCCATCGCGGCCGAACGCGGTTTGCTCATCCAATGGCGAAGCGAGGGCCGCATTCAAGACGACGCATTCCACGTGCTCGAAGACGAATTGGATCGCGCCGAATTGCACGCCGGGTCGTCAGGAACCACATGGCTCGAAAGTTGAGTCCCATTTGACCTATCCGCGCTTCGGACCTATCCGCGCGTCGCCAAGCTACGACTAGTCCGCGTGGACGCGTATCTGCTGGTACCATGCGGGACGATTGAACCGTGGCAACCTAGGGAGAACACGGATGTCTTCACGTTTCTTAGCAATCGGCATGTTGGGCCTATTGACCGGTATCACGGCGGTCTCGGCCGTCGGACCCTCACAACCTATCCTCAAGCGTCCGAATTTCCCCGGGAATTCTCAACTGCACGTCGCAGGCAGCCGCAGCTTGCAGCAGCGCCAGAGCGCATCCGCATCGAAGTTCGATGCCTCGCTCGCCGAAATATCGCGCCATGTGAGCAGCGTGCGCCCCGGCCACGCCGTGGAGGATTTGCACGCATTGAATCCCGCGGCGCGATTCATGCAGCCGGCCAGCAGTGCCGTGCCGCTGGTGCTGATCGATGCCGTCACCACGGGCGATCCGCAGAAATTGAAATCCGCGCTGGTGGGATTGGGACTGCAGCGCGCGGCGCAGTACTCCAATGATGTCGGCGGTTGGTTGCCGGTCGATCAATTGGATGCCGCAACGATGCTGGGCGAATTGCATGCCATTCGTGCCGCGATGCCGCGCACCCGCAGCGGCGCGGTGACATCGCAGGGCGATTTCGCGCAGAACAGCGATCTTGTCCGCTCGCAAAATGCCCTCACCGGCGCGGGCATTACTGTCGGGGTTCTATCAGACAGTTACGATTGCTATCCGGTGTACGCCGCCAACGGCGTGCCAGCCAATGGCAACGCAGGCTATGCCAACAATGGATTCAATACGACGGCCGCGGGCGATGTGGCCACGGGCGATCTGCCGTCCGCGGTCAATGTGCTCGCGGAGGCGTCCTGCATGAATTATGGCGCGCCGATCCAGCTGCCCTTCGGCGACGAAGGCCGGGCGATCATGCAGATCGTTCACGATGTGGCGCCCGGCGCCGGCCTCGCCTTCTACACGGCAGAGAACAGCGAAGCTGACTTTGCCAGTGGCATCGGCAAGCTGGCCGCCCCGGTGGCCAGCGGCGGTGCCGGCGCGACGGTCATCATCGACGACGTCGGCTATTTTGATGAGCCCTTCTTTCAAGACGGTCTCCTCGCGCAGGCCGTGAATGCGGTGTTCGCGCAAGGCGTGGCGTATTTCTCCTCGGCCGGCAACAACGGCACGCTGGCGTATGACAACAATGCGCCCAGTTTTGCCACGGCAGGTACGGGTCAAAACGCAAATGAAATGTTGTTGAACTTCGATCAAGCGGGTGGCGCGGTCTCGACGACACTGCCCGTGTCCATTCCATCGCTGATCCCCGGAGAATTCATCTCCATCGTCGTCGAATGGGATCAACCCTATGTGACAGGCGCACCCAGCAGCGGCGGCGCACAGAACCAGATCGACCTGTGCGTCCAAGGGGCGACGGGCGACGTCGTCAATAACCTGGAGCCGAGCGGCAACTTGGGAAGCGCAACGTGCACGGGCGCGAACGCGATAGGTGCGGATCCCGTGCAGGTCATGTTCGTTTATAACCCTGCCAACGCCTGTGCCAATACCGCCAGCTGCAACAGTCCGGCGACAACACTGAATATCGTGGTGGGTTTGGCCGGCGGCACCGCGCCGGGGCGCATCAAAGTCGTGGTCGAAGATGACGGCGCGGGCAGCCAGATCACGCAGTTCGCAACCAACAGCGGCACGCTGCAAGGGCATCCCGGTGCCGCCGGCGCAGCGGCCATTGGTGCCGCGTTCTTCGCAAATACTCCGGCCTGCGGAGCTGCTTCTGCGACGCTGGAATCCTTTTCCTCCGCTGGCGGCGATCCGATTTTGTTCGATGTCACAGGCGCGCGTCTTTCTACGCCCACATTTCGGCAGAAGCCAGATTTAGTCGGACCGGATGGCGGCAACGACACATTCCTTGGATTTACGCTAGCGAGCGCGGGAATCAAAGACCCCGGCACCGTCGCCGCATGTGCGAACCAGGGCAACTTTCCAAACTTTTTTGGTACGTCGGCTGCTGCGCCGCATGTAGCGAGTATCGCGGCACTCATGCTGCAGAAAAGCCCAAGTCTTACTCCGGCCTCTATTTATCAGGCGCTGCGAAACAGTGCACTTCCTATGGGAAGCTCGACGCCCAACTTCGATGCTGGTTATGGGTTCGTCCAAGCCAATACGGCTGTTGTAGCGCCTGTGATGTCCCTGGCGAATAGCTTGATTCCCGTCGGCGGATCGACCACTCTGACATGGTCCTCGGTGACTGCAACTGGTTGCACCGCTAGTGGCAGCTGGGCCGGAGCCCTCGCACCAAGCGGTACGCAGACGGTGACCATTTCATCACCAGGAACCAATACCTACACTCTTACGTGTATGGACGGCGCTGGAACGTCGGCGTCCAGTTCAGTCAATCTAACGGACGTGGCTCCGCCAGCACCTTCTCTATTTCTCGCCTCCAACACTATCGAACTCGGCAGTTCGACATCGATCACTTGGTCTTCTCCAAACTCGACTAGCTGTACCGCTTCCGGGAATTGGAGCGGCACGTTGCCGCCGAATGGACTCGCCACGGTTACTCCTACTGCGAACGGGATCGCCAATTACACACTAACGTGTACCGACTCACTTGGGACATCTCCACCGAGCATGGTTGCGCTTACGGTTATGTTGCCGGCGCCAAACGCTCCTATCCTTACGCTGGCCTCATCGTCCATTGTGTCAGGCAGTTCAACGACGCTCACGTGGTCATCGGTGAATGCTACCGGCTGCACGGCATCAGGAAGTTGGGCCGGTGCTTTGGCTAGCTCGGGCACGCAGACCGTTAGCCCGACTGCCGTGGGATCGGATACTTACACCCTGATCTGCTCAAACAGTACCGGGCCTTCGCCGGCGACCTCGGTGACGCTATCCGTCACTGCGGCGGCACCCCCGCCAAGCTCTGGCGGCGGCGGCGGGGCGGTTGGAGTTGGGACGCTGCTAGGCCTGCTGCTGATGTGCGGGGAAAGGGTGCGGCGTTCGCGCCCTCAGCGCCGCCGCGGCGCTCGAGAGCGCGGCCTGGCGAACATCGCTTAAGATCCGGCCCCGCTACACGCTGCAGCTGGAATCGGCGTGTACATTGACGGAAGCATCATTGCCCAGGGTGACGGTTTCCGCATGGCCGCACTTCGGGGAAGCTGCGTCCGTACTCGTCGCGGTCCACGACAGGTTGGCCCGGCCGGCGGCATCGCCGATGGCCGAGACGGGAACCGACGTGAAACCGTTGATCCGGGCATTTTGCAGCAAAATGCGCTTCGGCTCGGCATTCATGTCGTACACGGTCACGACGATGTCCTGCGTACCGTCATTGGTAATCTTGATCTGGATGCCTTCGCCCGCCGCAGCGGATCCCACCAGCAGCAGCGGCAGCGCCCAGAGCAGCAGGGCCTTGATATGGCTTCGCATACTTCCGTGGCTTGGCATACTTCTGTGGCTATGCATTTGCACCCTCCCGGCAATTCCCTTTAGGACATTACCTACGCGGAGCGTATCGATTTCGCACTTCAGAGGGCAGCGGCGCGGGTCCAATATGCCTGTCGGAGGCGGCCTACCCAACAAAACGGCGGTGTTATGGCGACTGAACGATCGATCGGTGAATCCGCGCACCCGCTGCGGCCAAAATCCTGGGCTGCATTTGGCGCGCTGGGCGTGGTCTTCGGCGATCTGGGTACCAGCCCGCTGTACACACTTCAGACGGTCGTGCAGGCGACGGGGGGGCAGTTCACGCCGCAGAGCGCGCTCGGTGTGTTCTCGCTGATTTTTTGGACTCTGATCGTGACCATCTCGATCAAGTACTGCATGTTCGTGATGCGCGCCGACAATAGCGGAGAGGGCGGCATTCTCGCGCTGATGTCCCTGATCGGGGCCAATGCATTCACGCCGGGCTTGCGCATCCTGACCGGCATGGGGCTGCTCGGCGCCGCGCTGATCTACGGCGATGGGGTGATCACGCCCGCGATATCCGTGTTGAGCGCGCTCGAGGGCGTCAACGTGGTGACCGATACCTTCAAGCCGTACGTCATGCCCATGGCGGTCGCCGTGCTTCTCGTCCTGTTCTCCGCGCAGCGGTTCGGCACCGAGAAAATCGGCCGCGCGTTTGGTCCGGTGATGATGCTGTGGTTCGTGGTCATTGCGACGCTCGGCGCCGCATCCATTCTGAAGCACCCGGCGGTCATTGCCGCTGTCGATCCTCGCTATGCCATCCGGTTCATGGCCGCTTCGGGTCTGTCGGGGTTCCTGGTATTGGGCGGCGTGTTCCTTTGCATCACCGGCGGCGAGGCGCTCTATGCGGACATGGGGCATTTCGGCAAGACGCCGATCCGCCGCTCCTGGTACGCCATCGTCCTGCCCTCGCTGCTGCTCAGCTACGCGGGACAGACGGCGTTCTTGCTCGACAAGGGCGCGGTCATGGGCAATCCCTTTTTTCAGATTGCGCCATCCTGGTCGATCTACCCTCTGGTGGTATTGGCAACGATTGCGACCATCATCGCGAGCCAGGCCATCATCACCGGCTCCTTTTCAATGACGCGGCAGGCCATGCAGCTCGGCTGGCTGCCCGGTGTGGCGATACGGCAAACCTCGGATCGCGTCTATGGCCAGATCTATATCCCCGTGGTCAATTGGCTGCTGATGGTGGCGACCATCGCGACCACGATCGCTTTCGGAAGCTCGGATCGGCTCGCGGGCGCCTACGGAACCGCGGTGTCCACCACCATGCTACTCACCACTTTCCTGCTGTATCGTGCCATGCGCGACCTGTGGAAATGGCGGCGAGCCGTGGCGATGCCCATCGCCGGCATTTTCATCGTCGTTGATTCGAGTTTCTTCCTCGCCAACCTCATGAAGATTGCGGAAGGCGGATGGCTGCCCCTGACCTTCGCAGGCATCCTGTTCCTGGTCATGACGACCTGGCGCGCCGGCATCGATGCGATTCGCGCCACGCTCCAGCAGGCTCCGATATCGGCGGACCGATTCTTGTCGGATTTGAAGGGTGGCTTGATCCCGCGCGTGGAGGGGACGACGGTTTTCCTGACACGCAGCGCACAGAAGATTTCCCGGCTCATCATGGATCACGCGCACTTCGTGGGCGTCCTGCCGCGCAACACCATTGCGCTCAGCGTCGTGTTCGAGAACACGCCGCGCATCGTCGGACCCACGTGCGTCGTGGTGGACACGGTGGCCGAGGGCCTGTGGCACGTCGTGGCGCGCTTCGGGTTTCTTGAAATCCCGGATTTGCGCAATGCCCTCATCCATACGCCCGGTTTCGCGGCGCCGATCGATTTCGACAAGGCGCGGTTTGTCGGGACTCGCGATCTGGTGGTATCGAAACGCGACAACCCCAGCTTGCGCGGAGCGCGCCTGGTTCTGTTCGCGTTTCTCTATCGCAATGCGGTGAAGATCGTCGACCGGTTCAATCTGGCGCCCGAAAATGTGATCGAGATTGCCAGGCAAATTGAGATCTAGGGACCTGTTGTTCGACGTGATGGTCGTGAAATATCGGCCCGGGTTCGCGAAATGTCGGTTCTCCCTGGGCGCTGTTTCCCGACATACTTTCAAAGATGCTCAGTAGGCCCCACGCCAGGATCAGGCCGACGCCCAAAAGTATCAGCAAAGACAAGATGAGGATATCCATGGACGTATCCAATCTTAAAGGCGGGTGAAAAGTTTAAAATTCGACGGCCCTTTCGGCTGTAGGAACAATCCTCATACCGGTGTCAGCCGCTAGGCCCGCGTGCTTCTGCAACCATCGCCGGCAGCACACTGCCTCGTACCTCGCCAAACCCGATCGTGACCGCGCCCGGGCGCTCGCACCAGCCGCGAAAGGTCACGGTGTCGCCGTCTTCCAGGAATGTACGCCGTTCGTCGCTGCCGACTTGCAAGGGTTGGCTGCCGCCTTGGCTGAGTTCCACCAACGAGCCGGCCTCGGCGGGCGTCGGACCCGATTGCGTGCCGCTGCCCAACAAATCCCCGGGGCGAAGATTGCAGCCATTGACGGTGTGGTGCGCAATCAGTTGTGAAATCGTCCAATAGGCATGGCGGAAACTCGTCCCCGACAGCCGATGCGCCGGCTCGTTGCGTTGCCGCATGTTCGCCGTTTGAATGAACGCTTCGAGGCGGATATCGATGGCTCCCGCTTGACGATTCGGCGCCGATTCCAAGTACGGCAGGGGCTGCGGATCGCTTTCAGGCCGGCTGAAGGGCGCGCGAAAAGGCGCGAGGGCTTGCAGGGTCACCACCCAAGGCGAAATGGTGGTGGCGAAGTTCTTCGCCAAGAACGGACCCAGCGGTTGGTATTCCCACGCCTGCAGATCCCGCGCCGACCAATCATTGAGCAGGCACAGGCCGAAGACATGATTCTCGGCGTCCGCCAATGGAATGGGGGTGCCCAGCGAATTGCCCGTGCCGATGAAAATCCCCATCTCCAGCTCGTAGTCCAGGCGGCGGGAGGGGCCGACCGTGGGATTCCCGGGGTTTCCGGCCCGTTGCCCCTGCGGACGTGGAAAGTTCTGCCCCGACACGCCGATCGACGAGCTGCGGCCATGGTAGCCGATGGGTATCCACTTGTAGTTGGGCAGCAAGGGATTGTCCGGCCTGAATTGCCGCCCGATGGCCGTGGCATGATGGATCGAGATGTAGAAGTCGGTGTAGTCGCCGATCTGCGCAGGCAGCGAGAACGCCGCGTCGGCTTGCGCCACCAGACAATTTCTCAACGCGCCCTCGTGGACGGAACCTTGCTTGAGCGCGTCGAACAACGCGTGGCGCAGCGCACTCGAGCCTTGCAGGCCCAGTTGCATCAGGGAATTCAATGACGGCAGGCTGCCCAAGCGAACGGCCTCCGCGGCGTCCGCCGTGAATAGGTCTGCCTCCGCCAAGGCGGCAAGATCGATGATCTGATCGCCGATCGCGACGCCGCCGCGGAATGGTTCAGCGCTGCGCGCGCGTCGAAATACGCCGAAGGGAAGATTTTGGATCGGAAAGGCGCAACCGCTGATGTTCGCAGCCGCCAGCCAACTGCGGACCTTCGGATCGTGCGTGGCATCGAGGCGATCGAAGACCGTCACGGCTTGGCTGGATCGAAATGTTTCTCGAGCCCCAACCAGTGACTCATGTAGTCCTCTTGCAGCCGCGGGGTGCCTTGCAAGGCACAGCGGCTTGGACGGAGCACGGACCGCGATTCAAACATGAACGCCATCGTGCCGGTGATCTGCGCCGGGACGGATGTGTCCGCCGTGATCGCCTTGGCGAATGTCGCCGCGTCCGGTCCATGGCCGCTCATGCAGTTGTGCAGCGAGCTTCCGCCGGGCAGGAAGCCGGTGCTCTTGGCGTCATAGACCCCGCAGATGAGCCCCATGAATTCATTCGCGACATTGCGATGAAACCACGGCGGCCTGAACGTATTTTCCATCGCCAGCCAGCGCGGAGGAAAAATCACGAAATCGATATTGCTCGTGCCCGCGGTGTCGCTCGGCGAATGCAGTACCAGAAAAATCGACGGATCCGGATGATCGAACGAGATGGATCCCATCGCATTGAATCGGCGCAGATCGTATTTGTATGGTGCGTTGTTGCCATGCCAGGCCACCACATCGAGCGGCGAGTGGTCCATTTTCGCCACCCACAAGCTGCCGTCGAACTTGGCCACGAGTTCGCAGTCCTCCTCGATCTCTTCGTAGCGCGCCCTCGGCACGAGGAAGTCGCGTGCATTCGCCAGTCCGTTGGAGCCGATGGGGCCCAAATCCGGCAATTTGAACGATGCACCGAAGTTCTCGCAGATATAGCCGCGTGCCTCGGCGTCCTCAAGATCGACTCGAAAGCGCAGTCCGCGCGGAATGACGGCGATTTCCTGGGGCTCCACATGCAGGCGGCCCAACTCGGTGTCGATGATGAGCGTGCCCTGCTGCGGCACGATGAGCAGTTCGCCGTCGGCGTCATAGAAGAATCGACGCCGCATCGGCCGGTTGGCGCCGAACAGGTACAGGGCGCAGCCGGCGTGCGCCTCCGGGCTGCCGTTACCGGCCATGGGTACCAGGCCCTCGATGAAATCGGTCGGTTCGCTGGGTGGAGACAAGGGATCCCATCGCAGCTGATTCGGCGAGGCCGACCTGTCATCGGCCGGCTGGGGAAGATGCCGGTGCTTGAATGGCTGAAAAGGTTGATGCGTCACCGCCGGTCGAATGCGGTACAGCCAGGAACGCCGATTGGCGGCACGCGGCGCGGTGAACGCCGTACCCGAGAATTGCTCAGCGTACAGTCCGAAAGGACAGCGCTGCGGGGAATTGCGCCCGCGCGGCAGTGCGCCCGCCAGCGCTTCGGTGGCAAATTCATTGCCGAAGCCGCTCAAGTACCCATCGGAGCCGGGAACGATAGTGCTCACCGCCGCATTCTATGTCACCGAGGGGTCAAATGTGCGATCCTGCGCGAGGTTCAAAAACAGGGTTCTTGAAGGCATGGCACGCGAACACTTTCATTGGGACGATCCGCTGTTGCTGGATACGCAGTTGACCGGCGAGGAGAAAATGATCCGCGACGCCGCGCGCGCCTATGCGCAAGGCCAGCTCAAGCCGCGGGTGCTCGAGGCATTCCGCCGTGAGCACACCGATCCGGGCATCTTCAAGGAAATGGGCGGGGTGGGCTTGTTGGGCGCGACCATATCCGAAGCCTACGGCGGCGGCGGTCTCAATTATGTCAGCTATGGCCTCATCGCACGGGAGGTCGAGCACATCGATTCAGGATTCCGGTCGATGATGAGCGTGCAATCCTCCTTGGTGATGCTGCCCATTTTTCAATTCGGTACCGAGGCCCAGAAGCAGAAGTATTTGCCGCCCTTGGCGCGCGGAGATTCCATCGGCTGTTTCGGCCTGACGGAACCTGATCATGGTTCTGATCCGGGCAGCATGGTCACACGGGCGCGCGCTGCGGCGGGAGGCTACCGGCTCTCGGGTGCCAAGACCTGGATTACCAACAGTCCGATCGCCGACGTATTCGTGGTTTGGGCCAAGACCGAAGACGACATCATCCGCGGTTTCATTCTGGAAAAAGGCTGGAAAGGTCTGACCACCCCGATCCTGCACGGCAAGGTCGGCCTGCGTGCCTCGACCACCGGTCAGATTCTCATGGACGAGGTATTCGTGCCTGAGGAGAATCTGCTGCCCGGCGTCACCGGCCTCAAGGGCCCATTCACCTGCCTCGATTCCGCGCGCTATGGCATTTCGTGGGGTGCGCTCGGCGCAGCGGAGAGCTGCTGGCACACCGCCCGGCAATACGTTCTCGATCGCAAGCAGTTCGGCCGGCCGCTCGCCGCCAATCAACTCATCCAGAAAAAACTCGTCGACATGCAGACCGAGATCACGCTCGGCCTGCAAGGTTGTCTGCGGCTGGGCCGCATGAAGGACGACGGGACTGCCTCGGTGGAAATTACCTCCATCATGAAGCGGAATTCCTGCGGCAAGGCGCTGGAGGTTGCGCGCCTTGCGCGCGACATGTTGGGCGGCAACGGCATCTCCGATGAATACGGCGTCATTCGGCACGTCGTGAATCTCGAGGTGGTGAACACCTATGAAGGCACACACGACATTCATGCCTTGATTCTCGGCAGAGCGCAGACCGGCATACAGGCATTTTTCTAGGGATAAGTCGCGGTCGCCTCGCCGGACACGCGCGGCACGCGAATGTTCGGCTTGAGGCCGATCTGCCACTCCGCGAGGCCGGGGGTGTCCGCGGTCAAAATGAGGCGTTGACTGGTGCTCTCTTCGGCTCGATCCATGCTGGGATGCCAGATTCTGACGGTGTACTCGCCCGCCGGCAGGTCGTTGATCACGGCCGTTCCGAGCGGCCCGGTCTTGGCGAAGAACGGCGTTTCCGACACATAGATATAGCCGATCATCCAATCGTGAATGTTGCATCCCAGGACCACGACGCCGGGTTTGTCGAACATCACCGGCGGCGCGTCAGTGCCGGAATACAGCGGCAGCTCGAATTTCTTGGCGGGAGAAAAGGAATAGACCTGGTGCCGGATGTTGTCGCTGTTCGGAAAACGGATGGTTGAGCCCACGAATATCGGCTTGACGTAGGGCACGAACTGCTTGTCGACCTGATCCACGGCAGCGGCCGGGGCGCGGGCGCGCAGGGCGTTGCGCGGATCGGCGGGAGTCACCAGGATGACGGCATCCGCGACCGCCTTTCCCTTTTGATCCTTTACCACCGCGTGGATTTCCGAGGCCTGCACCAGCGCGCAGCAGAGCGCCAGCGACACGAGCGCCATGATTTTTTTCAGCATTAGAACTGATATCTCCAGGTCAATTGAGGCACCGAATTGGTGTAGTTGTTGCCGCCGCGAGCGTGGGTGTCGAAGCGCTGAAATCCGCCGCCGATCCGACTGTGTTCGGTCAGCGAATAGTCCGCGCCCAGCCTGACTGCGTACGTCGTGCCGTCGAGTCGATAGGCATAGGCCGCAGGCCCGAAGGTCGGGTCCGGCGCAGCCGCTTTCAAATCCGAGAGAGGATAGCTTTGTCCTTCGCCCAAGGTCGTGGAGACGACATCGCCGTGCCGCAGGAGGGATCCCAAGCTGAGCGACAGTCGGTCACTCAGCGCATACTGCGCGTTCGCCGTGAAACTTCGCCCCGCTTGGCTGAACGCATCGCTCGATACGCCGTATATTTCCCCGGCACCCGGCGCGGCGACGCGGCGCTCAAAGGTGTATTTCACGCCAAGGTTCCAGCGCTCATCGACGCGCTTTCCCACTTCCAGCGCCGCTCGATAAACCGTGGCGTCCCGGTAGCCATCCTCGTAGTCCGATCGCGCCACCGAAACTTGCGCCCGGGACCATGCGGCAAACGCGCCCAGGCCCCACTTCTTCTTCAATGACAGCAAGCCATCGATGGAAGCGTTTCGCAATCCGCTCAAGTGATCGTAGAGTTGCCCGGACAAGTCGCCGCCCGCAATGAGACTGTAGCTTTCTCCGACGGGAATCAACTGGAGCAGGGATAGGGTGCCTGAGGTGCTGAAATCCGACACCTGGTCTGAATAGCCGCGGGCGTCACCCACATTGTCGTCGTGGCTCAACGATGCGGCAGTGGCCACGACCCAATCGCCGCGCGCCGTGTTGGAGACCGCGCAGTAGATGAGCAATGCCGGCACCGAGGCGCGGGCTGCCTTGTAAAACGCCCTTGTCCCCAGGCAGTGCATGTCCGCATTATGCAATGCCGCCGCCGCAACCCGGCATGACCTGGGTCGCATTGCGCAACGCCGGCTTGCAAAGCGGGGCAAAACGCCGCCCTACGGCCGTTCGGCGTTAGGGGCTGCCTGATGCTCGTCGGGCCGCGCAACGGTGTGCCCGGCGGCCACCCAGGCATCCAGCCCCCCGTGCAGTGGACGAACCCGCCTGAAGCCATGATTCATCAGAATCTTCGCCACGCGCGCCGCGGAGGCCTCGCTCGGACAGGTGCAATACAGGATGATGTCCCGATCGCGCGGCAGGTCCTTCAGGTGCACGCCCACGTCCGGCAAGGAAATGTGCAACGCTCCGGGAATCCAGCGCGGCTCGAGCTCTCTGGCGGTCGGCGATCGTACATCGATGATGATCGGCGCCGCGCCGCTTTGCATCAGTTCATGGAGTTCGTCCGTGCTGATGCGCGCCATCCGCAGCATTTGGTAGAAGCGGCGGCGCTCCCACCATTTGTACCCGACATAGGCGGCCAGCAAACTTGCGCCGGCGGCGAGGGCAATGCTGCCGACCTGATCGAGGCGAATCAACAGCCGCTCGATTTGGGTGTTGAACAGCACACCGGCAAGCAGCCCGGCGCCCGCCCACAACATGGCCGCAAGCAGGCTCAAGGCGATGAATCGCAGCCAGCCGATGCGCATCGCCCCGGCAAGCGGCGGGGCGATGGTCGCCCAGCCCGGCACAAACTTGGCGACGACCAAGGAGTTGATACCCCAGCGGTCGAATTGACTCTGCGTTTCACTGACGCAGGAATCGGGCTCCAGGGAAATTCGGCACAGAACCTTCAACACGCGGATGCCGTATTTCTGTCCGATGCCGTACCAAATGCAATCGGCTGCCACGCATGCACCGACCGCGGCCAAAAAAAGCCAGCCCAAGGGCAGTTGCCCATTCGCGGCGATTGCGCCGGCGACCATCAGCGTCGGCACCACGGGCACCGGAAGGCCGATTTGATTCAGCAGTACATTGATGGCTACGACGGCTAAACCGTACTGGCCAAGAACTGAAAAGAATTGTTGGATCAATTTTTTCTGTGTTCGATGTTGGGTAAGAAGGCGGCCACCATGCCGAGCAACGGCAAGTAAGCGCAGATCCGATAGACGAATTCGATCCCGTGGGTGTCCGCAAGGCCGCCCAATACCGCCGCGCCGATGCCGCCGATGCCGAAGGCGAATCCGAAAAACAGTCCCGATACCGCGCCCACGTTGCCGGGCATCAGCTCCTGTGCAAACACGAGAATGGCCGAGAACGCCGAGGACAGTATCAAACCGATGACGAAGGTCAATATGCCGACCCACATCAGATTCACATAGGGCAGCATCAAGGTGAAGGGAGCGATCCCCAATATCGACACCCAAATCACCCGCTTGCGGCCGATGCGATCGCCCAAGGGTCCGCCGAACAGCGTGCCTAGAGCCATGGCGAGCAGAAAGACGAACAAATAAACCTGCGCGGTGCGCACCGAGACCTGAAACTTCTCGATCAGATAGAAGCTGAAGTAGCTGGTGATACTGGCCACGTAGAAGTACTTGGAAAAAATCAACAGCACCAGCACGGCGATCGACCAACGCACCCGCGCCGGCGAGACCGGGCTCGCCGCACCCGGATGGTGCGCCTTCGGCCGATCAACGTGGTGAATTTTGTACCAGGCGCCGACCCGTGCCAGGACTGCGATGGCGATCACGGCGGCAATCGTGAACCAGGCAAGGCTGGTCTGCCCCTGCGGCAGGATGACCCATGCGGCCAGCAGCGGCCCCATGGCGCTGCCGGCGTTTCCGCCCACCTGAAATATGGATTGCGCAAGACCGTGGCGGCCGCCGGAGGCGAGGCGGGCGATGCGTGAAGATTCGGGATGAAAGATCGCGGACCCCGCACCGATCAAGGCCGCCGCCGCGAGGACGCTGCCGTAGCTGGGCGCGAAGGCCAGGGTCACCATGCCGATCAGCGTGAAGCACATGCCGACGCTCAAGGAATAGGGTTTCGGATGCTTGTCGGTGTAGACGCCGATGAGCGGCTGCAACAGGGAAGCGCAAGCCTGATAGGTCAGCGTGATCGCGCCGATCTGCACGAAACTCAAGTGGAATTCACCCTTGAGCAGGGGGTAGATCGAGACGATCAACGACTGCATCATGTCGTTGAGGAAATGTGAGAAGCTCAATGCGGCCAGCAAATTGAAGCGTGTCGGCACCACCGGGACGACGGGCGAATCCGCCGCGAAACTCTTTGCCATGCTTTGAACTCTTCCAAATAAGCAGATGATCTGCGCTCCGAAGCGCATACCCTACTAGCTACTTCGTTGCCTGTCCTGAGAGAATGCGCCGATGAAACGCTTCGAGCCCTACGTGTTTTTGCGCGGTATCGCCACCCGCTGGGACGTACTGGCATTCATCGTCGTGATCGGCCTGGTGGTCTTCCTGGGAGAGACCTCGCGCGGCCTGTTCGCGCCGCTGACGGCACTCCAGATGACGCCGATCTCGCTGGACCCCGTGCATTTGCCGGAATATGCGGCACGCACGACATTCCGCATGTTTGCGGCCCTGGCCTTGTCGCTGCTGTTCACGCTGACCTATGCGACCTGGGCGGCAAAAAGTGAGCGGGCAGGCAAGCTGCTGGTGCCCATTCTGGACATCCTGCAATCGGTCCCGATCCTGGGTTTCATTTCCATTACAGTCGTGTTTTTCATGTCGCTTGCGCCCGGACGGGTTCTGGGCGCGGAATTCGCCGCCATCTTTGCCATATTCACCAGTCAGGCCTGGAACATGGCATTCAGCTTCTATCAGTCGCTGCGTACCATTCCGATCGAACTCAGTGAGGCTGCGGAATCGTTCCGGCTATCCCCTTGGATGCGCTTTTGGCAGCTCGAGGTTCCCTTCGCCATGCCGGCGCTCATCTGGAACATGATGATGTCCATGTCCGGGGGCTGGTTCTTCGTGGTGGCCTCCGAATCGATCAGCGTCGGCCATACCACCGTGGCGCTGCCGGGCGTCGGCTCGTACATCGCGCTGGCCATCGAGCAAAAGAATCTAATCGCCATCGGGTGGGCCATTGCGACGATGTTGATCGTGATCCTTCTGTATGACCAGCTGCTGTTTCGGCCTCTGGTGGCGTGGGTGGACCGCTTTCGCGTCGAGCAGGAGCCGGGAGCGCGCGTGCCGGATTCCTGGGCGCTGACCATGATGCGCCGCTCGCGGCTCATCCTGGCGGCGACGGTTGCGTTTCACGCGGCCGTCATGTTTACCAGCCGCGCGGTGAAGCGCCGCGATGATCCGCTCCGGGTCCAGTCGAACAGACCTAAACGATCCTTTGATCTGCTGTGGGTCATGCTGATCGTGGCCGCCGTCGTGGCGGGCCTGTGGCACATCGTGGTGGTGCTCATTCAAAACACGCCGCTGAAGGAGGCGCTGCAGGTGTGCGGTCTGGCGACGCTCACCATGCTGCGCGTGTTCATCTTGATCGCGCTTGCCAGTCTGGTCTGGGTGCCCATCGGCGTGTGGGTGGGCATGCGGCCGCGCGCTGCGCAGATCGTCCAGCCCATCGCGCAGTTCATGGCGGCATTTCCCGCAAATCTGTTGTTTCCGATCGCGGTGTTCGAAATCGTACGATGGAAACTGAATCCGGATATTTATCTGAGTCCGCTCATGATTCTGGGAACGCAGTGGTACATTCTATTCAACGTCATCGCCGGTGCCTCGTCGATTCCGGCGGAGATGCGCTACGTTGCTGAAAATTTCCGCATCACGGGTTGGCTGTGGTGGCGCAAGGTCGCATTGCCGGCGGTTCTGCCGTTCTATGTGACGGGCGCCATCACCGCATCGGGCGGGTCTTGGAACGCAGCCATCGTCGCCGAGCTGGCCACCTGGGGGGATACCCAAGTGCAGGCGCGGGGCCTGGGCAGCTACATCGCCGAGGCGACCACGGCAGGGGATTTTCACCGCATCGTGCTGGGGATCGGCACCATGAGCCTGTTCGTCGTGGTCATCAATCGGCTCTTTTGGCGTCCTCTTTACTACTATGCCGAGCGCAAGTATCGACTTACCTAGTAGGTTTATGACATGAACACCGTATCTCCGCTGCTGCAATGCACAGACGTTCGCAAGGCGTTTCCAAAGCCGGACGGCGCGGAACTGTTGGTGCTCGAGGGCATGAATCTGGAGCTGCGCGAAGGGCAAATCGTGGGTTTGCTGGGCAGATCCGGTTCGGGCAAATCCACCTTGCTGCGTCTCATCGCCGGCCTGTCTGAACCCAGCGCCGGGCAGCTGCGCTATATGGGCAAGCCCATCTCCGGTCCGGCGCCGGGTATCGCCATGGTGTTTCAGAGTTTCGCGCTGTTTCCCTGGCTCACGGTTTTTGAAAATGTCGCCTTGGGGTTGGAAGCGCAAAGAATGTCTCGGCCGGAAATCCGCAAGCGATCGTTGGCGGCGATCGACCTCATCGGCTTGGACGGCTTCGAGTCTGCCTATCCGCGCGAACTCTCCGGCGGCATGCGGCAGCGGGTGGGCTTCGCCAGGGCGCTGGTGGTACATCCGAACATTTTGCTGATGGACGAGCCCTTTTCCGCCTTGGACGTGCTCACGGCGGAGACGCTGCGAACCGACTTTCTCGACCTGTGGGCTGAGGGTCGAATGCCCATCAAAGGTGTCATTTTGGTCACGCACAACATCGAAGAGGCGGTGTTGATGTGCGATCGGGTGCTGGTGTTCGGCAGCAATCCGGGCCGAATCTTGAGTGAAATCAAGGTGAGCCTGCCGCAGCCGCGCAACCGCCTGGATCCGAGCTTTCGCGAGCTGGTGGAGCGGATTTACGTGGAAATGACGGTACGCCCCGCCGCCGGAGCGGCAGGGCGCAAGGAAAATTTCCCCGGCTTAGGCATAGGCAGCGTGCTGCCCCACGTATCCTCCAATCTGCTCGCCGGCCTCATGGAAGCGGTGGCGGCGGCGCCCTTCAACGGCAAGGCTGACCTGCCGGAGATCGCCTCCGATCTCACCATGGAAATCGATGAGCTGTTCCCGGTCGCGGAAACCCTGCAAATGCTGCGTTTCGCGGAACTGGAGGGGGGCGATCTGAAGCTGACCGAGGATGGATTGGCCTTCGCCCACGCGGCGCTCGACGAGCGCAAGCGCATTTTCCTGCGCCACTTGCTCACCTATGTGCCTCTGGCGGCCCATATCCGCCGGGTTTTGGACGAACGGGCCTCACACTCTGCCCGCAAGAGCCGCTTTATCGACGAATTGGAGGACTTCATGTCGGAGGAGGCTGCGGAACAGAGCCTGCGGGCGGCGGTGAGCTGGGGCAGATATGCCGAGGCGTTCGCCTATGATGACGAGAATGCCATGTTCAGTCTGGAGAATCCGACTTAAAATGCGGCAATGAGCGAGAGGGCGACCTACTTGACCCTGCATGTTCCGCCGGATGAAATGGTGAAATACATTCAGGATCTGATGACACTTCCGCACGGCGAAATCGCCGCCGGTTCGGCGATGGCGTTGGCGCAGCGTCACTGGGGCGGCGATACGCCCATGGCGCGCGCGGCGCTGCTGCGATGGGGTGCGCTCAACCTTGCCTTTCAAGACAAGCGCCTGGAAACCTGGACGGTCACCCGCGAGCGCGATCGCATCCAGGTGCCGGCGGCGTTGGTGGCGGCGGCCGGCGTCGCTCCCTTGGTGATCGACAACGAGCGGGCCGTGTTCGACATCCCCGCGCTGTTGGATGCCACGCTGGAATTCCAGCCGCCTGCAGGTCAGGCCTAAAGCCCGTGACAGGAACCGACAAGATGGCGCCGAAGCCGCGCTTTGGGATTCTGCGCACCATCGCCCTTTATAAGCTGGTCAAGGTGCTGCTGCTGCTCGCCGTTGCCTATGGGGAATTGCGGCTGCGCGACGCTTCCATCGCGGCCAAGCTGCTCTCCTGGGCGCAGGCGCAGCCGTACGGGTTGGAGCACCGCATCGTGACGCAGTTGCTGGAATGGTTCAGTGGCTTGAGCGTGACCCGAGCCCACGCGCTGCGCCTCGTCACGCTCGGCTACGCGGCGATTTTTGCGGTCGAAGGGGTGGGCCTGTGGATGGAGAAGCGCTGGGCCGAATGGTTGACGACCATCATTACCGCGTCGCTGATTCCCTTGGAAGCCTGGGAGATATTCTTCAGGCCGACCATCGGCAAAGTCTTGATACTGCTGGCAAACGCGGCCGTCGTCGCCTACCTCGCGTGGCATGTGCGCTCGAAAAACCGGCTGCTCCAACCGGCCCCTTCACTCAACGTGAAATGATCTTCATCTCGGCCGAAAAGGGCTAATTCATCGTATTCTTCGCACCGCTCGAGCCTCAATCACCGTTTGGAGATCCCATGAAGAAGTCCGCGACCCTGATTACCACTGCACTGCTGACCTTTGGCCTCGCCGCCGCCTCCATGGCCGCTGATGCGCCGAAGTCCGGCGCGACTGCCGATTCCGCCACCTCGGCGCCTGCTGCCAAGGCCAAGACCAAGAAGCACAGCACCGCCAAGAAGACGAAGAAATCGACCGCTGCCCCTGCGACAACCAAGTAACATTATTGGTATAACGCCCCGTCCGCTTCACGGCGGCCGGGGCGTTTTTATTTTACGGGCAACTTAGGATGGCTCGATGTCGCTTTGGAACGTCATCATTCTTGCGATCGTTCAGGGATTGGCCGAGCTGCTGCCGGTATCCAGTTCCGCCCATGTCGTCGTCACCGAGAAACTTCTAGGTCTCGATCCTTCCTCACCGCCGATGACACTGCTGCTGGTCATGCTGCATACCGGCACCATGTTTGCGGTCATCGTCTATTTTTGGCGCCAGTGGCTGAATACTTATTTCAGAAGCGCTCCGGCCTTCAAGGCGTTTGCCGTACGGGTGATCATTGCGACTGCACTCACGGCCCTGATCGGCGAACTCATCATCAAAATCATCGAAATGACTTTGTTGCGCAATGTTCCACATTCTGAGATCGAGGATCTGTTCAGTCATCTCGAATTCATCGGTCCGGCGCTGGCAGCGGCGGGTGTCATAATTTTGATCGCGGGCCTCCATGAGAAACGAAACTCCGCGCGAAGTCCGGCGGCGACCAACGATCTGACCTTGCAGCAAGCCGGTCTCATAGGGATGGTTCAGGGCCTGTGCCTGCCGTTCAGAGGGTTGTCGCGTTCCGGCGCCACCATCTCCACCGGAATGCTCTTGGGAGTTACCAAGGAGCGGGCAGAAGCTTTCAGCTTCGCGCTGGCGGTAGTCATTACGCCGCCCGTGGTAGGCCGGGAAGTGTTGCGGCTCATGCGGTCCGCTCATGAAAGTGGCGCGGCTGATCTTGGCTCGGTTGCACTTCTGTGCATGTTCGGCGCAGTGATCGCGTTCTTCGCGGGCCTTCTCGCGTTGAAATGGCTGAGTCGGTGGCTCGAGAGCGGCCGCTGGTATTTATTCGGCATCTACTGTCTGGTCGCCTCCGCCGCCGTGATCGTTCTGTATCGCAACGGATATTAGAACTGAATATTCAACGCTGTCGCGAGGCCGGCACCAGGCGCTTTGGATCGGTATACTCGTACAGGTGGGCTACAAGATCGACTGCAAGTACGGCGCGCTGCTGTTCCTCTGGCTCATAGCCCAGCTGCCGGCGCCGGTTCTCGCGCAAACCGCAGAGGCGCGCCTCGGAAATCTCATCATCACCGACGCTCGCGCCCGCCCGACCCCGCCGGGCATCTCGGTGGGCGCGGTTTATTTTTCGATCACCAACCGAGGTCTCACGGCAGATCGGCTGCTCTCGGTCGATACGCCTGCCGCGGACAAGGTCGAATTGCATGAGAGCCGAACCGTTCAGGGTGTGGTCGAAATGCGCCCGGTAACGGCGGTGGAATGCCCGCCGGGCCGGACGGTCAAAGCGGCGCCGGGTGGCTTGCATGTGATGCTGTTGGGATTGGCTGCCCCGCTCGTCGCCGGCAGCGAATTATTGGTCTCGCTGCATTTCCGCGATGCGGGCGTCGTGACGCTGAAGGTACCGGTACGTTGAGCGGGGCCGCCGTACAGGCCACCGACGTGGCGCACCTGATCCAGGTGGCGCTCACGCCCATATTCCTGATTTCGGCGATCGGCGTGACGCTCAACGTGTTGACCAACCGCCTCGCGCGGATCGTGGATCGCGCACGCATCATGGAGAAAGAGGCGGGCCATCCGGACTACCGGGCCGATGGGCGCCGCGATCTGCATGCGGTGCTGGGTGTGCTGGCGCGGCGCGCCCGCTACATCAATGCGGCCATTACGCTGATCACGCTCTCAGCGCTGTTCATCGCCTTGGTGGTGGTGATGCTGTTCGTCAACGCCTTTGCGCACTGGGACCTTGCGGCGTTCATCGCCATCATGTTCATTCTGTCGATGCTGGCGCTGGCGGGCGCATTGACGGCCTTTCTCATCGAAGTGCGCATCGCCACCACCACGCTGCGCATCGGCATCGAAGCCGCGCAGCACGACGAGAAGCCAGTCTGACGCCGCCTGGTGTGCCTGGCGTTCTTAGTGCGCGTAGTGCGCCTAGTGCGCGGGGTGCTCGCGCACTGCTATCGGCACGTTGCACAAATCTATCCGCCCCGCCGCGTTCTTGAAGAACTCCTCAGGCCGATTGCGCCGCGATTCGACCAACGCGCTGAAAGTCGGGGTATCGGTGCGGATGACCTCGAGATGGGATCGCTCCGCCACCGGCACGTCGGCCGCCACGCGAATCGAGGTGATGGGCAGCGGCTTTTCATTCTTGGCGTAGAAACCCATCTCGGCGCTGCCGCGCGGCAGGCTGGAGAGCAGTTCGATGCCTTTCACCACGCGCCCCACCAAGGCGACATTTCGGTCGAGGTGGCGCGGCGCATGGCCGATGACCACGTACATTTCAGCGCCACTGCCGCTCTCGGCATCCAAATCGCGCCCGACGCCGACCATGCCGTAGCAGTGCGCCAGCCAGACCTTGTGCAGTTTCGCGGAGCGCGCCACGGGAAAACCGGCGGAGAAACCGACTTCCGGCGCATAGACGTCGCCGTCCGGCAATCGCGTGAAAGCCATGTGCGGCGGCAGCTCTGAGTCGAATTCCGGCGCCACTTTGCCGATCCCGACGGGCAGGGGATGCCGATTGTCCGGATCGCCCCACTGCGCGACATAGTTGTCCTGTTCGCGGATGACGGACAGTCCATTGAAGTACCCGGCGCGCGTCAATGTTTTGATGTTGGCCACATGCAGGGGGGCAAAGGCCGGCGCCAATTCGATGATTACGCGGCCGGCCGGCAATTCGACGTATAAGGTGTTTTCCGGATCGAGGGGACGCCAATCGGCGGGGCTCGAGGCCGCCAATACCTCGGGCATGCTCGGGGGTTTGGCTGCCGGTGCGGCGTTCGATAAAAAAACCAGCGCGCACGGAATTAAAAACTTAAAATTGGGCCTCATGCTGGAAGTATTGCATAAATCGGCTACCGGCCGGTCAGGAGGCGAAATGCGCCGTATTCTATTTTGTTGTCTGGCATTGCTCATGGCCGACTTGAAGATCGCGCCGGCCACCGCGCAAGGTTATCCTCAGGGCGCGGGCGGCATCCCGCCGATCACGGGCAGCGGCGGCAGGACTCCCCAACAGTCGGAGATTCCTTCCGCGCCGGCCGAGGTCAAGCCGGAAAAAGCCGCGGCCAAAGCGTACGCCGCCGGCACCAAGACCATGGTGAAGGCCCATGAGCTGGAAGATACGATTGCGAAGGCCACGGACCCCGACAAGAAGGCCAAGGCCATATCGAAGTTGGAGGATGCCTATGGCCGGGCGCTGGACCAATTCACCGAGGTCCTGCGCAACAAAAACGACATGTACGATGCGTGGAATCAGATTGGCTACGTGCATCTGCGCTTCGGCGCTTTCCGCGAATCCATCGATGACTACAATCATGCGCTGACGCTGAAGCCGGATCTTTTGGAGGCCACTCAACATCGCGGCGAGGCGTACTTGGGTATCGATCACCTCGACGAGGCGAAGGCGGCGTACATGGATCTGTTTTTTCACGCCCGGCCGATGGCCGACCAACTGATGGTCGGTATGCAGGCCTGGCTGCAGAGTCACCGTGCTGCGGCCAACGGCATGAGCGCCACGGCCATCGAATCCTTCGACAAATGGGTGCAGGAGCGCGAGGGCATCGCCAAGACCACGGCTTCCACCAACTAGGCGACCTCTGCAGGGTGCCTGTGCACCGGCGGGGTGCAGGCTGCTAGTCTGCGCGACTTAGCGCCTCGACCTTGAGGCGCAATTGTTCCACCAATTCCTCGAGCGCCCGCACACGTTCGCTCAAGGTGGGCGAGCCGGCGGGCGCCTGGGCCCCGGCGCCATCCGTCTCTGGTTCCGGCACCGATTCCAAGGAACCGGAAAACAGATGCGCGTAGCGCGATTCGCGGGCTCCCGCTGCACGCGGCAAACGCGCGATGAACGGGCCGTCCTCGCGCGTCATCAGGGCTCGCAAAGTCGCTTCCACTTGCTCGGCATCGGCAAACTCACACAGGCGATTGGTACGCGAGCGCAGCTCCCCCGGGGTCTGCGGACCGCGCAACAGCATCACGCAAAGAACGCCCAGTTCCTGTTTGGAAAACTTCAGGGAGCCGAATTCGGTGTTGCAGAAGCGGTGCTTGTACTTGGTGACGCGGCCGCCGTAGCCCGCGGATTTGTCGCTCACCAGGTACTTCTTCATCAGCGTGTCGACCGACTGCTGGACTTCAGCCTCGCTCAAGTCCAGGACCGGATCGCGATTGGTCTTCTGATTGCAGGCATTGGTGAGGGCATTGAGCGACAAGGGATACTGATCGGGTGTGGTGATTTCCTTCTCGATCAGGCAGCCGATCACGCGCGCTTCATTCGATGAAAATTCAATGTTCAAGACAGCTTCCAACTCGGTAGCCGTTGTTTTAGGGTAGCGCCCCCAAGCCCACAAGATAGGCAGGATATCCGCAAATGAAAACCAAAGCCGCAGTCGCAACCGCCGCCCGTAAGCCCCTGGAAATCATCACGCTCGATCTGGACGGGCCGAAAGCCGGCGAGGTATTGGTGGAGATCAAGGCGAGCGGCGTTTGTCACACCGATGAGTTTACCCGCTCCGGTGCGGATCCAGAGGGCTTATTTCCGGCCATCCTGGGCCATGAGGGTGCCGGAGTCGTCGTCGACTTAGGTCCCGGCGTGACCTCGCTGCGCAAGGGCGACCACGTCATTCCGCTTTACACGCCCGAATGCCGGCAATGCAAATCATGTACATCGCACAAGACCAATCTGTGCACCGCGATCCGCGCCACCCAGGGCAAGGGACTGATGCCCGACGGCACCAGCCGCTTTTCGATCGGCAAGGATCTCGTGCACCACTACATGGGCTGCTCCACATTCTCCAATTTCACGGTGCTGCCGGAGATTGCCGTGGCGAAGATCCGCGAGGATGCACCCTTTGACAAGGTTTGCTATATCGGCTGCGGCGTGACGACCGGCATCGGCGCGGTGATCAACACCGCCAAAGTGGAGGCCGGCGCGAATGTGGTGGTGTTCGGTCTCGGGGGCATCGGACTCAATGTCGTTCAGGGGGCGCGCATGGTCGGCGCCAATAAAATCATCGGCGTCGATTTGAATCCGGGCCGCAAAGCGCTGGCCGAGAAGTTTGGTATGACCCACTTCGTCAATCCTAAGGACATCGGCGAAGATCTCGTGGCCCACTTGGTGGCGCTCACCGACGGCGGGGCCGACTACAGTTTCGAATGCGTCGGCAATGTGGAACTGATGCGCCAAGCGTTGGAATGCTGCCATCGCGGCTGGGGCGTCTCGGTGATCATCGGCGTCGCGGGCGCCGGCAAGGAGATTTCGACCCGCCCGTTCCAATTGGTGACGGGACGGGTGTGGAAGGGCACCGCCTTTGGGGGCGCGCGCGGCCGCACCGACGTACCGAAAATCGTCGATTGGTACATGGACGGCAAGATCAACATCGACGATCTCATCACTCACAAGATGCCGCTCGCGGATATCAACCGGGCGTTCGACCTGATGCATAGCGGCGAATCGATTCGCAGCGTGGTGCAGTTCTCGTGAGCGGCCTCACCTTGGTTTCGGAGCATGCCTGTTACGGCGGGGTGCAGCGCTTCTATCGGCACGAGTCGCGCGAAACCCGCGGGCCGATGAAGTTCTCCGCGTATCTTCCGCCGCAGGCGCGCAGCGGCAAGGTGCCCGTCCTTTATTTTCTGTCCGGCCTCACTTGCACCGAGGAGACGTTTTGCATCAAGTCTCATGCGCAGAAGTGCGCCGCGGAATTGGGACTCATGCTGATCTCGCCGGATACCAGTGCTCGCGAACCGCGCATTCCCGGCGATGCGGACCACTGGGATTTCGGCTATTCCGCGGGATTCTATTTGGACGCCACCCAGGAACCTTGGTCGCCCTATTACCGCATGTACAGCTATGTCACGCGCGAGCTGCCGGAGATCGTGGCGGCTCATCTGCCGGCGCGGCCGGCTGCCAGCGGGATTTTCGGCCATTCCATGGGTGGCCACGGCGCGTTGACTCTGGCACTGCGCAATCCCTCGCTCTACAGGTCCGTTTCGGCTTTTTCACCGATTGCGGCACCCATGCAGTCTCCTTGGGGCCGGAAGGCGTTCAGCCGCTTTCTGGGAGCGGACCGTGAGCTCTGGCGCCGGTACGACGCCACCGAATTGGTGGCGCTCAAAACCCATCCCGCGCAGATCCTCATCGATCAGGGTACTGCCGATCAATACCTCGCCGAGGAGCTGCTGACGGAAAAATTTGCCGAGGCGGCGGCCAAGGCCGGCCAACGGTTAACCTTAAGGATGCAGCCGGGCTACGATCACGGCTACTACTTCATCCAGACCTTCATGGCAGACCACTTGCGCCATCACGCGGATCAACTGCTGCCATAGGATCGGATCAGCGTCCTAAGGGGATCAGAGTCCTAAGGGGATCAGCGTACCTAAGGGGATCAGCGTACCTAAGGGGATCAGCGTACCTGGACGAGCGGTTGGGAAGTGACATGCCCGTCGAAATCCGTCCACACGTGTTGGGCGAAGTCGTACAGCTTGCAGCTGCGCACCGTGTTCCAGTAGTAACGCCAGGAGAAGACTTCCGAATTCAATCTTTCATCGAGCGTGGCGGCGAGCTTTGCCTGGGCTTCTTTCAGGCGATACAGCGGGATGCCCATGTTCACATGATGCGCGCCGTGCTCGAGGATGTAGTGGATCAATCCATCCAGCGGGCGCATGAGTTTGATGTGCACGGTTGTGGTCGCATACCCTGCATTGGCGGTCCACTCATCGCGCCGCTCATACCAGGCCACGCGAGGATGCGTATGCTGCACGTAGATCACGAACCCCATGAGGCAGTTCCAAAAAAAGAACGGAACCGCAAATCCGAATATCAGCAGCGACCAAATCGACTTGCCGCTGTACAGGCCCCACACCACCAAGCCGCCGACCCACAGGGTGCCGAAGCCGGCAACCAGCAAACTGTCCCAGGTATAACTGATGCGCCGTGTGGCCACGTGCTTGCGACCGGGGAAGAATAGCTTCTTCCACCACATTTCTATCATGTAGTAGACGCCTTGGCCGAAGCCGCTGCGGTAGACGCGTTCCAGCAGCCGGCGTACACCCGACAGTTTCGCAAACTCCGCAGGCGAGTAGGGCGTCCAAACGTAGTCGCGGCCTTTGAGATTGGTGAAGCCATGGTGCGCGAGGTTATGGCCGATTTCCCACAGGCTGTACGGCGTCAACGACGGCAGGAAGGCAAGCCGGCCGATCCACTGGTTGAGAGTTTTATTCGGCGTATAGGAGCCATGGCAGGCGTCGTGGCCGATGACGAACAATCGGGCAATCCACAGTGCCGCCACGAGCGAAGCAAAAACCTTGACCCACAAAGAATCTACGATGAGCAGGCTGCCGATCGCCACCGCCAGCACCAGCCAATCGAGCAGGAACCAAATGACGGGCGTCGCGACGCCGGGGTCTACCGCGAAGGGCTGCAAAAGTTTTTGAAATCTAAAGCGCGATTTGTCCACCGGCAGCGGCGCCGCTACTTCGGGTTTGGAATCGGAAGCCTCTGATTTGGGAAGCGATGTTGGCACTCAAAGCCCCATGGGTACGTGGGAAGATGAACGCACCATTATACGCCGACAATCGCGATTAGCACGGACTTACATCAGGCGGCTTTCAGGCGGTTTCGGCATCCGGCCACAGCAAAACCCCTAAATGCTCGCAAGCCTCGATGAGGGCCGTGGCGGCCTCCCGGGTGCTGGCATCGAGCCGCCTATCATGGGTTAGCAGCCAGGTGAGTCTGGCACGGCGTGAGCGGGCCGAGGGATCGCTGTCGAAGAGCGCCGGAAACAGGCCCAGGGCGTCGACGAACTCCCGCATCGGGGCCGTGGACGGCGCATTCGGCGAGGGCGTCAGGAGCAGCTTCAGCCAGGTGACGCAGCGTTTGGCGAGCCCGGCCCGGGTAAGGCCCGCGCCGGTGCGCCGCCGCGACTCGCCATCGGCCAGTGAATCAGCCAGATTGCGGTAGCGCTCGATGGCAGATTCTTCGGCCGCGGCGGCCGGACTGGCATCGGACAGAATGGAGCGCAAAACATCGCCCAAGAGCAAGGAAAGTGATTCAGCCAGGAATCTCTGACACTGCTCGGTGTCCGGACGCGAAAGCTGATCCCAGGAGAGAGGACCTCCTATGCGTCTGGCATTCGGCGACTTCGACATGACTCCCAGTGTAGCGGCTCTTTCGCCCATCGCAACTATCTCAAAGTGCGACGAGCATCACCGATAGTTGAATTCGGCGTAAGAATAGGCCCACCTCGAGGCTGTCCTGTGGAACGGCCGGAAAATTTAATGATTGCGGATGTATCATGCATCTGATTGCGCGACCGATCCTTACTTGCTCCCGGCAAACCCGTCTCCTTGGCCCGAGGTGTGCGCCGCATCGTGGCCGGCAATGCCGGTTTGATGACGGGTCCGGGCACCAACACCTACTTGCTGGGCGAGCGCGAGATCGCCGTGGTCGATCCGGGCCCCGACGATGCGCATCACTTGGAATCCATTCTCGCGGCCGCGGGTGCCCCGATTCGTTGGGTGCTCGTGACGCACACGCACCGCGATCACTCGCCCCTGGCGGCGACGCTCGCTCGGCGCACTGGCGGGCAGCTCATCGGCATGCCGCCGCCTGAGGACGGCCGCCAGGACGAGACCTTCGTGCCGGATCATCGGCCCGGCGATGCGGAACTCTTGAGGTTGGGCGACGTCGAGTTGCTCGCCATTCACACGCCGGGCCATGCGTCGAACTGCGTATGCTATTTTCTGGAGCGGGAGCGGCTGCTGATCACCGGCGATCATGTGCTCGAAGGAGTGTCTCCGGTCATTCTGCCCCCTGACGGCAACATGACGGATTACCTGAACTCGCTGAATAAGCTGTTGGCCTTTGACTTCGAGAATATTGCGCCCGGCCACGGCGACCTGATGGATCGAGGTAAGGAGGTTATCGAGGCGCTGCGTGCGCACCGCCTTGCGCGCGAGGCCAAGGTACTGCGCAGCATTCCAGCGCTCCGCGAGGCCACGCTCGACACACTGACACCCTTGGTCTACGACGATGTACCGGCCGACCGCCATCCATGGGCGCGGCTCACGTTGGAGGCGCACTTGATCAAATTGGTGCGCGATGGCCGGGTTCGAGAACAGCGCGGCAGCTGGCTGCTGTGTTCACCCGCTGAGGCATGACGAACCGTCTTGCCGTATCGCTGCGCTCGCTCAGTGTGCGGCGCGGCAACCGGTGGGTGCTGCGCGATATCTCCTGCCGGCTGCGACCGGGTGAGCGCTGGGCGTTGCTCGGACACAATGGCGCCGGGAAGACGCAGCTGCTCAAACTCTTGAGCGGCGATGTCTGGCCGACGCCCGCGCGCGCGATAGCGGGGCGGGAGAAGCCGGCGCGCATCTATCGAATCGGGCGGCGCTCGATCGAGCTCCTCGACGCGCGGCATCGCATGGCCTACATCGGCGCCGAACAACAGGACAAATACGTCCGCTATGGCTGGACCTTGAGCGTCAGCGAGGTGGTTGCGACAGGGCTGCATCGCACGGATCTGCTGCTGTCGCCGATCACGCGGGCCGAAGCCAGGGAGGTGAACCGAATGCTGCGCGGCTGCGGCCTGCTGTCTCTTGCAAGGCGCAGCTTCTTGACGCTGTCGTACGGAGAGAAGCGCCTGGCACTGCTGGCTCGGGCGCTGGTGCAGGATCCGGACTGGCTGCTGTTGGACGAGTTGTACAATGGCTTGGATGCGCACCACCGGCGGCGCATCGATTCGGTGCTCAACGCCGCACACCGCCGCGGCCAGTCCTGGATCGCCACGGCGCATCGGGCCATGGACCTGCCGCAGGGGACACGCTCTCTGATGGAGCTGTCGGACGGCCGGATCCAAACCGTCAAGCGGCTGCGGCGCGTGGATGCGCAGCGATTGCGGGTGCGCGCCGATGAGCATCGGCTGGCGCTGCGCAGGCCGGCGCGGCGCGGGCCTGCGAAGAAAAATACCTTTCGGCGATCGAGTCCTGTGATCTTGCGGCTGACCCAGGTTGATTTGTACGTCGAGTACCGCGCGGTGCTGCGGAATTTGAATTGGGAGCTGCGGCGCGGCGAACACTGGTCGGTGTTCGGCGCCAACGGAGCCGGAAAATCCAGTTTTCTGAAGCTGCTCTATGGCGACTTGGCGCCGGCCCTGGGCGGAAAAATCGAACGGGCCGGATATCCTGCGGGAACGCCGATCATGGATTGGAAGCGGCAGGTGGGGTATGTCTCCCCGGAGCTGCAAAGCACCTATTCAGCGGACGTCAGTATCCTGGAGCTGGTCGCGAGCGGGCGCCATGCCAGCATCGGCCTCGTGGACGCGCCCAGCGCAGCGGACCTGAAGGCGACGCGTGCCTGGCTCATCTTCTTCAAGCTGTTGAGTGTGGCGAAGCACCGGCCGCGTGAATTGTCCTACGGACAGCTGCGCCGCGCACTCATTGCCCGCGCCATGACGGCGGATCCGCGCATTTTATTGCTGGACGAGCCGCTCACGGGCCTCGACCCTGCGCAACGTGCGCTGATGAAGCGATTGCTGGAACGTCTCATGCGCCGCGGGCGCACCTTGGTGGTGGCGGTTCATCACCCCGAGGACCTGCCCCGCGGAATGACACACGGATTGCATTTACATAAGGCGCAGGCGCGCGTTTCAGATTGCCATTCTGCGACGTAAGCGACGGCGAAGCATCTTGTCGCGAGCGAGACTGCCAGCCCTCGAAGGCCTTACGGAAATAGGATTATGTTGCGTCTCGGCACTGCGCCATGGATTTTGGGTAGCGTCATTTTGGCCGGTTGCAGCGGATCCGGATATGCGGTTCGCCCGGTGCCGCGAATCGTCGCCGACAATGTGGGACAGCCGGTGAGCGTGCTGCAGGAAGCGTTCGGCGAGCCGCGCAAGATCGACAAGACATCCACGAAACTGCTGTACGTCTGGTTTCTTCCGCAGAAGCCGAAGGAAGGCGCGTCGTCCGGATTCCAGGGCTGCGAAATGGAAGTCACCGTGGATGCGCGTTCGCAGCGCATCCTGGGCTATTCGCTGTCCAACATCGGCTGGTCCGTGTGCCGTGACGTGCAGCGCCGCATCCGCATCGCCCAGCGCTGACTCGAATTGTTACAATAGGCGATTCGCGCCTGCGTGGCGTTTTGCGCGTTCGAGGTTCGTCGCCGTTGTTTCCAGTATCCATTCTCATACTGCTCGTCAACGCAGCCTGCATCGTGCACGTCATCAAGACCGGGCGGAATCAGCTGTGGATATGGGCCATCTTTCTGCTTCCTCCGCTGGGTGCCCTTGCCTATCTGGCGGCGGAGATTCTGCCGGAGCTGTTCGGCGGAAGAACCGCGCGCCGTGCGCAGGCCGGCGTGCGGCGCATGATCGACCCGAACCGCGGATTGCGCCGCGCCAGCGCCGAGGTGGAAATATCGGGCAACGTCGACGCCCGCCGCCGGCTGGGAGAGGAACTCTACGAACGGCGTCAGTACGACGAGGCCATCGAGGTGTACCGCGGCGGCCTGAAGGGTATTTTTGAATATGATCCGACCCTGCTGTTGGGCCTGGCCCGGGCGCAATTCGGCAAGCAGGATTATGCGGCTGCGCGCGCGACGCTCGAGCTGTTGGCGCAGCAGAACCCCGACTTCAAGTCGGCGGATGCGAAGCTGCTGTACGCCCGTACGCTCGACGCGCAAGACGCGCTGGACGAGGCCGAGCGCGAGTACGCCATACTGGCGCCGGGATTCCCGGGCGCCGAGGCACGCCTGCGTTATGGGCTGTTGCTGAAACGGCGCGGCAAACTGCAGGAAGCGCAGCGGGTGCTCAAAGACCTGTTGGATGGCGCCAAACTGGGGCCCGCCCACTATCGCAGGGCGCAGGCGGAATGGCTGGATCGCGCGCGGCGGGAATTGAGCTAGGAAATTGAGCTAGAATGTCTTCCATGAAGTCCACCGCGCACTGCGTGCGTTTCGCGTTCATATCTTTGGCCTTAAGTTTGCTGGCCGCGTGTGCAGGGCAGAAGCAGCCTGCGCAGAAGCTGCTTGGCGACATTGATGCCACCGTGACGGCCGCGTCGGCGGAGGCGGCGAAATACGTGCCTGATCAGCTTCGCGACGTGCAAACCAAATTCGGCGAACTCGAGGCTTCCTTCGACAAACAGGACTACGCCGCCGTGATCAACGGTGCGCCCGCGGTACTCGGCGCCGCGCAGACACTCGCCACCGACGCCGCCGCCAGGAAGGACCAGATCCTGAAGGCGCTCAATAATGAGTGGACGGTCCTAGCCGGCAGCGTGCCGGAGGACATGACCGCGGTACAGAATCGCATCGACATGTTGAAGAAAAAATCCGCCAAGAAGCCGGCGGCGGCCGTGGATCTGGCGGCGGCAAAGTCGAGCCTCGATGAGGCCGGCTCGCTGTGGTCCAAGGCACAAGCGGCCTTCGCCAGCGGCAGCCTGGACGAGGCTGTGAAGACGGCTCAGGCGGTGAAGAGCCGGGTGGACGCCGTGGCGGCGGCGCTGATGCTGGATCTGGCCGCTCCGGCCGCCAGGTCATAAACGTTCACGTCATCGAGGTCAAAGGGCGAGGGTGCCCTCAGTGATGATGGTCGCGGTGCCCGCAATGCGTACCGCGGCCAGGCTGCCTTTGTCGACGTCCAGACGCACCCTGACCTGGCCGGGCCGCTTCATCTGGTATCCCTGTCGGCCCATGAAGGTCGGCGACTTCCTGCCGAATTGACCCAGGTCCCAGAGATAGGCGGCCAGCATGGCGTGCGCATTGCCGCTGACCGGGTCCTCCGGTACACCCAAGGCGGGACAGAACATGCGGGATTCCGTCCACAGTTCGTCGGAATCGCGATTCAACGCAAATAGAAAAAAGCCTTCCGCTCCAAGTTCGCTGCCGAGCGAGACGAGTGTGTCGAAATTAGGCGAAAGGTTGTCCAGATGACGGGGATCCGCGATCGGCACGAGAAGGCGGGTGCTGCCTTTGCGCGCGAGTCGTGCCGGCATGATTTCGTGCAGCTGAGTGGCGGGAAGCTTGACGGCCTCGGCCACCCGAAGCGTGGTCTTGAACGGCAGAGGCGCGTCGAGCTCCGCAACGCTCTGGCGGAATTCGACGACCGTTTCCGGTCCGCTTGCCCGCTGTTCGATCTGGGCGCTGACTTCGATGATCCCGGTGCCCGAATGCTGGCGGCAGATGCCGATGTTGCGCCTTCCCAAGGTCAACAGGACCGCATGGGCTGCGATGGTGGCATGTCCTACAAACGGGACCTCCTTGCGCGCATTGAAGAAGCGCAGCCGGAGATCGTGGTCCGCACCGGTGGCGGCGAACACGAAGGCGACCTCGGCGTGCGAGAACTCGCGTGCGACCGCGCGCATGGTAGTCTCACTTTGCCCGTCGGCGTCGAGCGCAACGATGGCCGGATTGCCCGTGAAGCGGGTCGCGGTAAAGGCGTCTACTTGAAAAATGCGCAAAGCAGTCTCCCGGGCTTTAGCGGGAGTTTTGCACGCATCCGGCCGGCAGGCTACACTTCAATGAACCTTGGGGTGGCCCCAAAAGGGCCTGAGATGCGGAACATCGGATCCTCCGATGCAATGCGAACCCGTTGAACCTGACCCGGTTAGTACCGGCGTAGGGAGCAGGTAATCATATGCGCGCTGCCGTCGACATCAGCATGTATCCCTTGACGGGCGATTATCGCCCGCCCATCCAGGCCTTCATCGACCGCCTCAATGGGCATCCGGGCCTGATCGTGAAGACCAATGCGTTGGCCACGCAGATCTGGGGTCCGCTCGATCAAGTGATGCGCATCCTCACCGAAGAGATGACTCGGTCGGCTGCGCAGGCACCGCAGTTGATCTTCGTCATGAAAGTGCTCCCCGGCCTGGCGCCGCCGGAGTCGGGCAAAACGTGATTCATGAACTGTCGGTCCAGCTCGTCAGTGCCTGGCACGATACGAGCGGGATCGAACTGACGGCGGCCGTGCTCGCGGTCGCCTACCTGCTTCTGGCGATTCGCCAGCTCTCGAGCTGCTGGTTCGCGGCCTTCGTCAGCTCATGTCTGTATGTGTGGGTGTTCTTCACGGCACACCTCTATATGGAGTCGGTGCTGAACGGGTTCTATGCCGCCATGGCGGCCTACGGCTACTGGCAGTGGCAACGGGGCAGGGAAGGCGCCGCGCCGGCGGTGACGCGGTGGCCCGTCGCGCGGCACGCTGCCGGCTTGCTGGGTGTCGTCGCATTATCGCTGGTCAGCTACTTTTTCCTGCGGCGCTTCACGCCGGCGGCGTGGCCGTTCGTCGATTCGATGGTGGCGTGGTCCAGTGTTTTCGCGACATTCCTGGTCGCCCGCAAAGTGTACGAAAACTGGCACTGGTGGCTGCTGATCGATTCGGCCAGCTTGTATCTGTCCTTCTCACGGCATCTGTACGCGACGATGCTGCTCTTTGCGCTGTATCTCGTCCTGATCGTGGTCGGCATGCGCGAATGGCGCCGCAGCCTGCCCTCATTCACGTATGCCGCCGCGTGATCTCGAGCGGCTCTGCCAGGAGGTCGTGCCCGGCACGGGCGCCATCGAGATTCATCCCTTGGCAAAGGGTCTCATCAGCGAAACCTACCGGCTGGTGCGGGATGACACCGCGTACACGCTGAAGGCTGCGGCTGCGCACGCCGCGGAATTCGCCTTGGATATGGCCTGGGAAGCGCAGCTGCTGGAGCGCGCAGGCAGCCTTTGCCTGGCACCGGCGCTCGTGTACTTCGACCTCGAGCGCTCCTTCATGATCTCGCGGTGGGTCGAGGGCCGCTCATGGTCGCCTGGTGAGGCGATGGCGGAAGCGAATATCGCCAAGATGGGGGCGCTCCTGCGCCGCGTGCATTCGCTTCCGATTCCGCTGTCTCCGCGCCTCATGAATCCTGCGTCCTGGGTGCAGGTCTACGGGGAGGCGCTGTCGCGGCGAGGACGGGGCGTCCCCGACCCGGCTCTGCGCGTGGCGGCGGAGTCGCATCTGCGCGAGTTCAGCGGGCTGCCGGCCGCCGCAGGGGTCGTGTGCCACAGTGATTTGCACAGCATGAATTTGCTCTCCCGGGATGAGAGTTTGGTCTTGTTGGACTGGGAGTACGCCCATATATCCGATCCGTTCTGGGATTTGGCCGGCTGGGCCGCCAACAATGATTTCGAGCCGCATGCGCAAGGTGAGTTGCTGAGGCAGTACTTGGGCCGCGCACCTGCTCCGGGCGAGTGGCGGCGGTTGAGGCTGTTGATGTGGCTGTATGATTATGTCTGCCTGCTCTGGAGCCAACTCTACTCGAGCGTGCGCAGCGGCGGCGTAAACGGCATTTTGCGGCGCGCGACACAGCTCGACGCGCGCCTGCGACTTCCGGCACACTACGCGGTCCCTTAAGAGCGGCAACGGAGGTTTTGATGGCGCGGATGACTGTGGTGGATCGTGATGGGAAAGAACACGAGATCGAAGCAAATACCGGCTTGAAGATCATGGAAATTCTGCGCGAACTCGACTACGGGGTCGCAGCGATTTGCGGAGGTCTTTGCTCCTGCGCCACGTGCCACATCTATGTGGATGAAAAATGGGTGCCGCTGCTGCCGAAACGGCAAAGCGACGAACTCGAGCTGCTCAATGAGCTGCCGGATTTTCGCCCGGCCACGTCCCGGCTGTCCTGTCAGGTTGATTTCACGGAGGCCTTGTCCGGCATCAAAGTGACCGTGGCAGCAGACTCATGAGGCGCGGCGGGCGTTCCTAAGGTCCGATCCGAAGCCGCTACTTCTTCTCCGCTTGCCGCCGTACGGCCTCCTGCGCCGCCGAGACTGCACCCGGATCTCCGAGAAATCGCCGCGACACCGGCTGCAGCTGCTCATCCAGCTCGTACAGGATCGGAATGCCGGTCGGGATATTGAACTCGACGATGTCGGTCTCGGACATCATGTCGAGCATTTTCACCAGTGCGCGCAGTGAATTGCCGTGCGCGACGACGAGAACGGTTTTCTCGGCGCGCAGCTCCGGGACTATTCGGGATTCCCAGTAGGGCAAAACGCGCGACAGCGTATCTTTGAGCGATTCGGCCGCGGGCAGCCGGGCCGGATCGACATCGGCGTACCGCGGATCGAAGCGCGGATGGCGCGGATCATCCAAGCTCAAGGCCGGCGGCGGAATATCGTAGCTGCGCCGCCACAGCTTGACCTGCGCTTCGCCGTGCTGTTCCACGGTTTGCGCCTTGTTGAGTCCCTGCAGCGCGCCGTAGTGGCGCTCATTGAGCCGCCAGCTTCCCTCGGTGGGAGTCCACATGCGATCGGTCGTATCCAGAATCAGCCACAGCGTGCGAATCGCACGCTTCAATACGGAAGTGAAGGCAATCTGCGGCTGAAGCTTTGCGCTTTGCAGCTCGCGCCCGGCCTGAACCGCCTCGAGGCGTCCCTGGTCGCTCAGGTCGACGTCGTGCCAGCCGGTGAAAAGATTCTCGAGATTCCAGGTGCTCTGGCCGTGGCGGATCAAGATCAATTTTCCGGTCACGTAAACTCCTAACGGCGCATCGCCGCCGCAAACAACCCCTCAAAAACCGTACCCAGTTTGTGGCCATGATACAGGTTCACCTGCAGACGGATGCGCCCGCGGTCCGCACGCAGCAGCATCCTTTGAAATTTGTCGATGTCGGCTTCAGTCGGAATCTCGATGCAGGCACGCATCTCACCATGCACCGGTGACAGAAAGCGCATGCTCGACTCCTGGATGACGGCATCGGCATCAACCTGCCGTGTGGCCAGAAAGCGAGTGATCCACGCCCAGCCGGTCAGCACCGAGAGCGAATACAGGCTGCCGCCGAAAGCGGTGCCTTTGTGATTCGAATTGGGCGCCAGCGGCGCGCGCAGGACCAGGGCCGTTTCATCCGCGGCCTCGACGATGACCCCCATGGGTTTTGCCAGCATGATTTCTCGATCGATGCGGGTTTGCAAATACTCCGCACCGTATTTGACGGGCTGCAGCATCAGATCAATCCTGTGCCAGGCGCCGTACGGCCTGAAGTGCGACCGAGATCGTGGCGAAGTCCGGCGGCGAGCCGGTGCGCAGGTCCACGACAACCCGTTTCAGGGCATCGACGGGATCGGAATGACGCGAAAGCCACTGTTCGACGCGCGCTTCCGCGTCTCTGCCTTTGCATCGCAGTACCGCCAGGGTGATCTTGCTCTGCAGTGCATAGAGGTTATCCCGCAACGTACCGCGAGCGACCGCCTGCCAATGGCCGTCAGCCGTGAGGGCTTCGATCTGATCCTTGATCCACGTCAGGCCGATGCGCTCGCCCAGGTCGAAATAAGCCTTGGCGGCATAGCCGATCCTGACGCGCGCGGCCATGGCGACCTCCGCCAGGTCCAAGGCGCTGTGCAATTCCTCGAGCGAAGCGATGCGCACGGCCAGTTGTTCCGGTACATGCTGCTCCAACAGCTTGGAGCGCAGCGCGTCCATGCGCGCCTTCTGCGTCACGCCGAGCACGGCCGACAACTCGTGGAACATCTCGCTCACCTTGCTGGCATAGCGGGAAACCGCGCGCTCGATGTCCAGATCCTTGCGCCGGTTCTCCAGCAGCCAATAAGTCATGTGCCGCAGCAACCGCGTGGTCTGAAACATCGCCGTATACTGAACGGCCGCCGGAATGTGGTTGTCCAGCGCTTCGATCTGCGCCCAGATATTGCGCACCGCGAATACTTCGCGTGCGATGCTGTAGGCGCGCGCAATCGCCGCCGGATCCGCCCCGGTGTCATCCTGCGCCCGGACCGGAAACACCGGCCCCATACGGTTGATCAAACTGTTGGTGATCGCGGTCGCGATGATTTCGCGGCGCAGGCGATGGCGCTTGATCCGCTTCGCAAAGCGTTTCTGCACGGGCGTCGGAAAATAGCGGTTGAGCTCGGCTGACAGGTAAGGATCTTCCGGCACATCGGAATGGATCAGCGCGCGATACAGCCAGATCTTGCCGTAGCTCAACGTGATGGCAAGCTCCGGACGGGTCAGCCCTTCGCCGGCCTGGCGCCGCTCGGCAAGGTCCTCATCGCTGGGCAGGAATTCCAAACTACGGTTCAAATCCCCGGAGCGCTCCAGCGCCCGGATCACATAGGCGCTCTCGCTCAAGCGCTGCTTCGACTGCAGTTCGCTGGTGCTGATCGCCTGACCCTGCAAATAGTTGTTTCGGAGCACCAACCCCGCCACTTCGTCCGTCATCTGCACCAGCAATCGGTTGCGTGCGGCCGACGTGATTTCCCTGGCGCGCACCGCGCCGTTCAGCAGAATCTTCAGGTTCACTTCGACGTCCGAGGTGTTGACGCCGGCGGAGTTATCGATGAAATCGGTGTTGAGCCGGCCGCCGCGGCGCGCAAACTCGATCCGGCCGAGCTGCGAAAGGCCCAAATTGCCGCCCTCGCCGATCACTTTGCAATTCAAATCGCGCGCATCGATGCGAACCGCGTCGTTGCTGCGATCGCCGACGTCGCTGTGGCTTTCGTTGCTTGCCTTGACATAGGTGCCGATGCCGCCGTTCCACAGGAGATCTACATGCGCCTTCAAGATGGCCTTGATGATCTCGTTGGGCGTGACCTGCGCCGGAAGTTCCAACACGGTCTGCGCCTCGCGGGAAAGCGTCAGGTTCTTTGCAGCTCTCGAGTACACGCCGCCGCCCTTGGAAATCGCCGCGCGTGAATAATCCTCCCAGGAGGAGCGGGGCATCTTGAACAGGCGCTCGCGCTCGGCGAAGGAGCGCTCCGGATCGGGCTGAGGATCGATGAAAATGTGCTGGTGGTTGAAAGCTGCGATGAGGCGGATGCAGGGCGACTGCAGCATGCCGTTGCCGAATACGTCCCCGGCCATGTCGCCGATGCCGCAGACCGTGAAATTCTGGGTCTGAATGTTCACGCCGATCTCTCGGAAATGGCGCTTGACGCATTCCCAGGCGCCGCGCGCGGTAATCGCCATTTTTTTGTGGTCGTATCCGGCCGAACCGCCGGAGGCAAACGCGTCGCCGAGCCAGAAGCCGTATTCCTGGGAAATGGCGTTGGCGATGTCCGAGAACGTGGCGGTGCCCTTGTCCGCAGCGACCACCAGATACGCGTCATCCTTGTCGTGGCGCACCACCATCGGCGGCGGATTGATTTTTTCGTCGACGAAATTGTCGGTGATGTCGAGCAGACCGCGGATGAGCGTCTGATAGCAGGCAATCACCTCAGCCTGTTGTGCCTCGCGCTCCGCGGGCATGCGCCTGACGACGAAGCCGCCCTTGGCACCCACCGGAACGATGACGGTGTTCTTGACCTGCTGTGCCTTCATCAACCCCAGGATTTCCGTGCGGAAATCTTCACGGCGGTCCGACCAGCGGATACCGCCGCGGGCGACATATCCCATGCGCAGGTGCACGCCTTCCATGCGCGGCGAGAACACAAAGATCTCGAACAACGGCTTGGGCAAGGGGAGTTCCCGCAGGCGCTGGCTTTCGAGCTTGAAGGACAGATACTCCTTGAGCTGACCGGACGGGTAGGGCTGGTAGGCATTGGTGCGCACCGTGGCGGACAGCGCATTCCACAGGGCGCGCAGGATCCGATCCTCATCCGAACGCGTCACGTCCTCGAGGGCCGAGACAATGTCCCGGTCCAGGCGCGCCAAGGACTTCAGCCGCGTCGCCGCGGCCTGCTGCGGGTCGAAGCGCGTGGTGAACAGATCCGCCAGCAACCTGGATATGTGCGCGTTGTTCTGGAGCACCTGCGCAATGTAGCCCTGGCTGAAAGGCAGCCCGGTTTGCAGCAGGTAGCGGCAATACGCGCGCAGCACCGTGACCATGCGCCACGGGATCCCGGCAGAGAGGGTCAGCTGGTTGAAACTGTCGCTGTCCATACGGCCGGTCCACACGGCGGTGATGGCATTCTTGATCTCGCGGTCCAACGCATCGAAGGCGATGGCGGGCGAAGCCTGCATCACCAGTTCCAGATCTTGAATCCATGCGCGGCGCCCGCCGGGGAAATCCAATTCGTAGGGCCGCTCCGCGATCACCTTCAGTCCCATGTTCTCGAGCATGGGCAGGAAATCGGAGATCGGGATGGCGTCCTCGGCGCGGAAAACCTTCAGAAAGAATTTTTCTTTGCGTTTCGGATCGGGCCGGTAGATATCCAGATGCAGCCGCGCAGGCTCCTTCTCCAGAGCCTCGAGGAAGGAGATGTCCAGAGCGGCGGCGTCCGCGGAGAAATCCTCGGTGTAGGCGGCCGGAAAGGCCTGCGCATACCGGTCGAAAAGCTGCAGCGCGTACGCCTCGTCGAAGCGGGTCAACAGCGACGCCTTGAATGAGTCCAGCCACGAACGAACGGCCGCGGCGACCCGCCGCTCCAGGGTATCCACATCCACCAGGGACTTCTCGGTCGGCGCGGTTCGGGCAACGATGTGGATTCGCGCCAGATTGGATTCCGCGATCTGCACCTGGGACTCCATGCTGAAGGCGGAAAACCCGTCGCGAATCACCCGTTCGATGCGCTGGCGCACCTGCGTGTTGTATTTCTCGCGGGGCACGAATACCAGGCAGGAGTAGAAGCGGTGAAACGGATCGCGGCGCAACAGCACACGCACCCGCGGACGCTCCTGCAATCCGAATATCCCGGTGACGATGCGGTTGAGTTCCGAGACGCCGGCTTGGAACAACTCATCGCGCGGAAAGGATTCCAGAATGTGCTGCAATGCCTTGCCGTCATGGCTGTCGGGCGCCAGCGCAAAATGTTCCGCCACTTGCGCGACCTTCTGACGCAACACGGGGATTTCCCGCGGGTTGCTGTTGTAGGCGGCGGAAGTCCACAGTCCCAAAAAGCGCCGTTCGCCGACCAGGCGGCCCTTGGCGTCGAACTGCTTGATGCCTACATAGTCGAGGTAGCCCGGCCTATGAACGGTCGACAGCGAATTGGCCTTGGTGACCAGGCTCAAGCTGCTGGATCGGCTCTGGCGCCTGATGTCGCTCGGCAGCACGCGCGTCGTGTTCTCGGTCTTTCTGTGACCCGGCCGCAAGATGCCGAGCCCTGTGGACTTGACCGCTTGCAGCGTCTCGCGGCCCTTACGGCCCTGCAGCAGATATTCGCGATAACCCAGAAACGTGAAATGGCGATTTTCCATCCACTCGAGAAGGGCGCAGGTCTCGCTCAATTCGGACGGATCGATCCGCGCGCCCGTGTTGCTCAGCTCCTGCGCGGTGCTGCGCACGGCACCGCGCATGCGCGCCCAATCCGCGCAGGCCACGCGGACATCGCGCAGGCTGCGCTCGATCTGTGCGGCGAGCGCCTTCAGCGCCTTGGGATCGACGATTCGGTCCACTTCGACGTGTTGGAAGGATTCCAGGCGCTGCTTGGGTGTCTTCGCCTCGCCGCGACTCTGCAAACCGCTCAATGTGCCGGAACCGTCGCGGGTGACCGCAAATATCGGATGCGCCAGGAAATGCAGCGTAAGCGCGCGTTCGGTCAGTGCCAGGCTGATGGAATCCACCAGGAAGGGCATGTCGTCATTGACCACGTCGATGATGGTATGCGGCGAGACAAATCCGTGTTCCCGCAATGTGGGGTTGAATACGCGAACCAGCGCCGTTCTGCGCCGGCGCATCGCGAACATCAGATGCGAGAGCGCGGCGCCGGCGAGGTCTTTCGGGTCATGCTCGGCAAGGTCCTTCGAATCGACATTGCCAAAGTAGTTCTGTAGAAAGCGCCGCCAATCCAATCCGCGCATGAATTTGGGAGGACGCACGGGGCTTCGCAAAATCGCCGAGACGATGCTGCGATGTTGTTCGGATAAAACCTGGTACATGTCGGGTCTCTTGCGTGTCAGGCGCGAATTATGCCAGGCCGCAGCGATTTCAGGGACGGTGTTGGCCCGCGAGGTACGCCTGCGTCTGCATTTCGATGAGCCGGCTCGCCGTGCGTAAAAATTCCGCCTGCAATCTTTCGCCGTGATAGAGCGACCGAGGTGCGGCCGCGGCCGATATTACGACATTCACATTGCGATCGTAGAATTCATCGATCAGCATGACGAAACGGCGCGCGGCGTTTTCGTCGTCCGACGTGAACTGCGGAACGTTGGAAATGAACACCGTGTGATATAGACGCGCAAGTTCCATGTAGTCATTCTGACTGCGCGGTCCTTCGCAGATGTCGCGGAACTCGAACCACACCAGGCCCGCGCCGGCGGCCTGGGCGTCGATGGGCCGATCCTCCACCAGCAGCGTCGTTGGACCTTGGGCGCTGCTGCCGGCGAGCGCCGCGAAACACTGCCGCAGCTGGGTTTCGGTTTCCGGCAGCGTCGAATCGAAGTAGGTGCGTGCCTGCTCCAGCCGCCGCAATCGATAGTCGACGGGGCCGTCCAGATGCACGACGTCCACATGGCTCGTCAGCAGATCGATGGCCGGCAGAAAGCGCTGCCGCTGCAGGCCATCCTGGTACAGATCCTGCGGTGCGACGTTCGAGGTGGCGACGAGCACCACGCCGCGGCGAAACAGACTCGATAGGAGTCCCGCGAGGATCATGGCATCGCCGATGTCGGAAACGAAGAATTCATCCAGGCACAACACCGAGGCACGGGCTGCCAGCCGCTGCGCGACGATACCTGCGGGGTCGGTGCGCTGCTTGATGCTGCGCAAGTCGTCGTGTACCTGGCGCATGAAGCGATAAAAATGCGTGCGCTCAGCGGAACCTGCAGGCAGCGAGGCGTAGAACCAGTCCATCAGCATGGTCTTGCCGCGCCCGACCGGGCCCCACAAGTACACACCGCGTGGCGGCGTTTCCGGCGCCTGCGACGAGAGCCGGTTCCACTGCGATCGCAGCTTGCGGCCGATGGATTGGGATTGGCGCGCCAGCCTGGCACTCAAGTCATCGAGCCGCAACGCGGCCTGTTGCTGCTCCGCGTTTGATTCAAGCCGATGCATCGCGGTCTCTTCCCGCAGGCGCGAGGCGATCGACTTGAATTCTGTGGCCAACCGACTGTTTACGTCTTAGAGGCTCTGGTAGTTCGGACCGGAACCGCCTTCCGGAGGAACCCAGGTAATCTGCTGAGGATAGGGCTCCTTGATGTCGCAGGCCTTGCAATGCACGCAGTTCGAGGCGTTGATCTGCAATCTTTGGCCGCCTTTGCCGTCGGCGATCATTTCATACACATTTGCAGGGCAGAAATTCGTACAGGGGTTGCCGAAATCGGCGACGCAGCGGGTCGCGCACAGCGCGGTGTCAGCCACATGCAGGTGCACGGGCTGGTTTTCGTCGTGCGTGGTGGCGGCAAAAAACACCGAGGCCACTCGATCGCGGGGCGGCAGTTCCCGCTCACCCCACCCGCGGTCGGGCGAGACGTAATCGTCGAGCCGCTTGAGCGCCGTGTCGTCCGCGTGATTGGCCAGGGTCCATGGCAACCTGCCCATGGTGATGGTTTCCAAGGCAAAGTTTGCGGTGCCGAGCAGAAGCCCACGCCGGAAACCCGGCCGGATGTTGCGCACCTTATGAAGTTCGCGGCCCCCGGGAGATGCGCGCCAGCGCTTGTCGAACCCTAAGCTCGTGCCGATTTCCACATAATGCGCAGCCGCGGTCATGCCGGAGCGGATGGCCTGATGGATGCCCTTGATTTTGGGCATGTTGAGCGTGCCGCCGGCATCCCCGATCAGCAGCGCGCCGGGCATCTCGAGGGTGGGCATGGACTGATATCCGCCCTCGATGACGGTTCGTGCGCCCCCCGCGATGATCTCGCCGCCCTTCAGCAGGCTCTTGATATCCGGATGATTTTTCCATTGCTGGAAGGCCTCGAAGGGTTTGAAGCGCGGATCCTCGTAATCCAGTCCGACGACGAAGCCGACATACACGCGGTCCTTGTTCAAATGATAAAGAAAGCTGCCTCCGTAAATGCTGTTGTCGAGCGGCCAGCCCGCGCTGTGCTGGATGAGCCCCGGCTGCACGCGCCCGGGAGGCAACTGCCACAGCTCCTTGAATCCCAATCCGTAAGTCTGAGGCGACTTGCCCGCATCGAGCTGGTAGCGGGCAATCAACTGTTTGGATGTGCTGCCGCGGCAGCCCTCGGCAAACATCGTGATCTTGGCGTGAATTTCCGGGCCCAGCGCGAAATTGGGTCCCGGCGTGCCGTTTTTTTCAACGCCCATATCGCCGATGCGGATCCCTTTGACCGCACCGGCCGCGTCGAACAGGGCTTCGGCCGCCGCGAAACCTGGAAACACATCGACACCCAATTTTTCAGCCTCGGCGCCCAGGATGGCCACCAGTTGGCCGAGGGAGATGATCACATTGCCGTGATTGTTCATCTGCGGCGGCGTTACGGGTGAGCGATAGCGCTTATGCCGGGTCATGAAAAAGAAATCGTCTCGAGCGGCCGGTACGCAGATCTCGGGCGGATTCTCGCGCCACTTCGGCAGCAGCTCCGTCAAGGCAGCGGGCTCCATGACGGCACCGGACAGGGAGTGCGCTCCCAAACTCGCCGCCTTTTCCAGCACGCAGACGCCCAACGCGGGGTTGAGCTGCTTCAGCCGGATCGCACAGGCCAAACCTGCGGGACCGGCACCCACGATGGCAACCTCGTACTCCATGACATCGCGCTGGGCTTGGCTCATCGAACGGACACCTAAAATCGGTCTAACACACTGAAAAATGGCTGCTTAGTAGATCACAAAGTGCCACAACCCGGGGAGACATCCAACAGGCGGACAGCCCATGACGAGATTTGATGACAGCCGTCGCTTTACTCGATGGGGACTACCATGTTGACAGGCCACGGATGCCGGCTTCCAGGATGGCCAATGGATTGGGCATGGCTTGGGCAAGGACGCCCGCCCCATTAATCGCGGCGCCAGCTTGGCTTGCGCTTCGCAAAGAAGGCGCTGAAACCTTCCTGCGCCTCCTCTTGAACGCGAAGGCGCGCCAAACGCGCGGCCATTTGAATCGAGGCCTCTGCGCGGTCCGCCGCCGACCGGTGGGCGACGTCGCGAATCAGCGCCTTGGCTTCGATCAAAGCGCCCGGCGCGCCTTTCAAGATCGCCTCCGAGATGCGAAGACAGGCCGCATCGAGCGTGTCAGCGGGCACCACTTCATGGGCCAGCCCCATTTCCTTCAGCGCCGCTGCGCTCATCGTTTCCGCGGTGAGAAAATAACGCAGCGCCGTGCTTTCGCTGATCTTGGCCAAAACGAAGGGTGAGACCACCGCGGGAATGAGCCCCAGGCGCACCTCCGTAAAGGCAAATTTCGCCCCTTCGGCGACCACCACGATATCGCAGGCGGCGATGAGCCCCAGCGCGCCGCCGAAACCATCGCCGTTGACGCGGGCCAGGGTGGGTTTCGGCCACCCGTCCAAGGCACCCAGCAGGCTCGCGAGTTTTTTCGCGTGTGCCAGGTTTTGCGCCTCGGAAGCCTGTGCTTGCGCCTGCATCTCGCCCAGATCGGCGCCTGCGCAGAATACATTTCCTGCGCCCGTCAGCTGCAGCAGGCGCACCGCCGGATCCTCGGCGCAGCGCTCCAATGCGGCGCTCAAGGCACCGATGGTGGCGCCGTCCAGGGCATTGCGTTTGTCCGGGCGATTGAGCGTGAGGCGCGCGGTGCCCCCGGAAATCTCGATCGTGACCGGCGCGTCGGTGCTCACACGAGTTCGATGGCGATCGCGGTGGCTTCACCCCCGCCGATGCACAAGCTGGCGATCCCGCGCTTCTTGCCGCGTGCCTTCAGGGCATACAACAGCGTGGTCAAAATTCGCGCTCCGGTGGCGCCGATGGGGTGCCCCAGGGCGCAGGCCCCGCCGTTGACGTTCACCTTGGCGTGTTCCAGCGAGAGGTCCTTCATCGCGGCCATGGATACTGCGGCAAAGGCTTCGTTGATCTCGTACAGGTCCGCATCCGAGGCTTTCCAATTCAGTTGCTTGAGCAATTTCTGTATCGCTCCCACGGGCGCCAACGTAAACCACTCCGGTTCGCGGGCGAAACTGGCATACCCGAGAATCCGCGCCAAAGGCTTCAGGCCTTTGGATGCCGCCAGAGACTCGCGCGCCAGCACCACGGCTGCCGCCCCATCCGAGATTCCCGAGGAACTCGCGGCGGTGACGGTGCCGTCCTTCTTGAACGCCGGCTTGAGGGTTGGAATCTTGGCGATGTCGAGCGTGAAGGGCGTTTCATCCTTATCCACCACCACCTCGCCTTTACGGGTTTTGGCAGTCACCGGCGCAACTTCCGCCGCGAAGCCCCCCGAGTTCACGGCGGCCAGCGCGCGCCGCACCGATTCGGCGGCGAAGTCATCCTGGGCTTGGCGCGTGAAGCCGTACTTCTCGGCCGTATTGTCCGCGAAACACCCCATGAGCTTTCCGTCCCAGGGGCTCTGCAGGCCGTCATAGAACATATGATCCAGCACTTCTTGGTTGCCCATGCGGTACCCCGCACGCGCCTTGGGCAGCAGGTACGGGGCGTTGGTCATGGATTCGATGCCGCCGGCCACGACGATTTGTGCGCTGCCGGCGAGGATCTGATCCGCGCCCAGCATGACGGCGCGCATGGCCGACCCGCACATCTTGTTGACGGTGGTGCTGGGAACCCCCGCGGGCAGCCCGGCGCCCAAAGCGGCCTGACGGGCCGGAGCCTGGCCGATGCCGGCCGACAAGACACAGCCCAAAATCACTTCGTCCACTTGGGACGCCGCCAAGCCCGAGTCCGCCAATGCGGCCTTGATGGCGACGGCGCCGAGCTGGGGCGCCGTGAGCGTCGAAAGAGCGCCTTGAAAGGCGCCGACCGGGGTTCGCCGGGCGCCCAGAATGACGACAGGATCCGAATTCATATGCGTTCTCAGGGTTGCGAAAGCCAGACAGTATAACCGCGGCGCGGGAAATTACGGCGCCAGGGGGTCTCCCACGGATTTGGCGATCAGGTCCCGGCTTTTCAAGCGAGCCTCGTCGGCCGAAAGGACTGCAAGAATCTCCACACGGATGGGGAGCCGGCGTATGGTCCGACCGCCGGGAGGCATCACATCGCGGGTGCCGTGGATGGCCACGGCAACCACCGGCATTTGCGCGCGCGCCGCGGTGGTAAACGCTCCGCCGAGAAATTTACCGATCTGCCGGGTTTCATCGAACGTGCCCTCCGGGAAGAACATCAAGGACTGACCGGTGGCCGCCAGCTTCAATACGCGGCGCGCATCGGTCGCGCTCTTGTGCCGGTTGAATCGTTCGACGAACTGTGAGCCCAGGCGCCGAAGCAGCAGGCCGGCGAGCGGCACGCGCACCATTTCCTTCTTGATGACGAAGGCAAAGTCGGGCGGCAACGCGGCCACGATCGCAATCGCGTCAATGTAACTGGCGTGATTGGCCACCACCACGCACGGGCTTTCCGGCAGACGCTCCAAACCTTCCACCGTAAAGGGGATGCCGGCCACGCGCAGGAACACGCGCCCGACCGTGCCGGCCACCACGCGGCGCTGACGCAGGCCGGGCAGAAACAGGTTGATGGCCAACACGCCCAACCCCAGGAGCGTAAAGCTCACGACACAGTACGCGACGTACGGTAAATTCAGGAGGGCCGCCGGACCTGAATGCTTCACTTCTGTGATCTGGTTCTCCTTATGTTAATACTTGAGAGTACTGTGATTCTGGTCACGCCGACCTCAAAGCACCCCTCGCATACTGAGGACTGATAGCGCGGACAGCACTATTTCGTGCGCAACCCCTCGCGAGAAACTATGGCGACGGCTCTCAAACGGACGGTTTATACACGCACCTCGGGCGAAGCGGTACCTGCCGTTCGCGAGGCGGCGGATCCCGCCTTACAGCGTTTCCTCGACGCCGTGTGGATGGAGCGCGGGCTTTCCGCGAATACGCTGGCGGCCTACCGCGCCGATTTGACCGCCTTGGCGCGATGGTTGGAGGAGCGCGACAGCGCTTTGCTCAAGGCAACACGCATCGAATTGCTGGGCTTCATCGCCGCTCGCGTGGAGGGAGGGTCGCGTCCCCGATCGACCGCGCGGCAGCTGTCGAGCTTCCGCAGATTCTTCAGGTTCATGATGCGCGAGGGCTTGATCGAGCAGGATCCCACGGCGCAGATTGCGATGCCGAAAATCGGCCGATCGCTGCCGAAATCGCTCACCGAGGCCGAAGTGGATTCCTTGCTGGAAGCCCCCAGCGTGTCCGAGCCGTTGGGACACCGCGACCGCACCATGCTCGAAGTTCTCTACGCGACGGGTCTGCGAGTCTCCGAACTCGTCAGCCTCAAGCACAATCAAGTGAATCTGAATCAGGGCGTCATGCGCGTCATCGGCAAGGGCAATCGCGAGCGCTTGATCCCGCTCGGCGAGGAAGCCGTCAAGTGGCTGCAGCAGTTCATGCAGGGCCCGCGCGTCGAGATTCTCCTGGAGCGCCAGACCGACTATTTGTTCCCGACCCGCCGCGGCGACCGTATGACGCGCCAGGCTTTTTGGCACATCATCAAGCGCTATTCAAAGAAGGCCGGCGTCGAAAAGGAACTCTCGCCGCATACCTTGCGCCACGCCTTTGCGACGCATTTGTTGAATCACGGTGCGGATCTGCGCGTGGTGCAGATGCTCCTCGGCCATAGCGATCTGTCCACGACGCAGATATATACGCATGTGGCACGCGAACGCTTGAAAGACCTGCACTCCCAGCATCATCCTCGGGGCTGATCGCAAGAAGCAGGACTTCAATGCTCTGCTAGAATCGAGTGAACCTCCTGGATTGACGGAGGTCGAAACAAGCAACTTCGGAGCCCCTTGCATGTCGCGATATCTCGCTGTCTTGGCCTTGATTCTCTGCGCCGCGCAGCCTGGGCACGCGGCGACCGCCGCCACCACGGCTACGACGGCCGCGGTGGAGCAGCCGGCCGCCGATCCGCGCATCGCCTTGCTCAAGCTCTTGCCGGCCGGTGCCAAGCTGGAGGATTTGCGTCCGTCGCCGATTCCCGGCATCTATGAATTCACGCAGGGTGCGGAAATCAGCTACTTGACCGCGGACGGCAAGTATTTCATCGACGGCAATCTGTACGACATGAAGTCCCGCGAGAACCTGACCGAGGCGCTGCGCGCGCATGCGCGCGTGGCATTGATCAGTTCGGTCCCGGAATCGGAGATGTTGATTTTCTCGCCCCCGAATCCTAAATACACCATCACGGTGTTTACGGACGTCGATTGTCAGTATTGCAGGAAATTGCACAGCCAGATTGCCGAGATCAACCGCCTCGGTATCCGCGTCCGATATATGTTCTTTCCCCGTACCGGACCGGGAACGGAGAGCTGGAGGAAGGCAGAAGTCGTCTGGTGCTCCGCGAATCGAAACGAAGCAATGACGCGCGCAAAAGCCGGCGCCGCGCTGGACATGAACAAGGTCTGCGCGCCGACGCCGGTCAAGCGCGAATATGAATTGGGCGAAAACATCGGCGTTCGCGGCACGCCCGCGATCGTGACGGAAAACGGCGACTACATTTCCGGCTACATGGAACCGCGCGAACTCCTGGGTCAGATCAAGGAGCTGCAGGTGGCGAAGCGCTGAGGCTTCATGCGCGGCAGAATCGGTCGCTGGAAATGGATTTTCGGCCTGATCGCCGCCGCCATCCTGGGATTGGGGTTTTGGATTGGCGGGCGGACGTCCGCGCCGACACTTAAGCCCCAAGTCGCCGCCATACTGCCGCCTACGGCCAAGTGGCCCGCGAACATTGCTACACTCAAGGTCGAGGCCCCAAAAAAAACCGATCATTCCGGTGAAATCGAAGTGTGCGGTGTCGGCAAGGTCACGATCGACCGCGACGATTGGATGGCCACGAGCAAATTGTTCGATACGTTGACCCGGAAATCGCGAGTGCGCTGGCTTTCCGCGCTGCGCAATAGCGACGATTACCGCACCCGAGCCACGGGGCTTTATTTGGAGGGGATACTCGACCGGGATGCCCCGCAGAAAGATCCGGAGACGGCACGGGATGAGTTGGTGCAACTGGCGGTGGAGACCAAGGATCCGGCCGTTTTTGCCCTCGCCTTTACCAAGTGCGGCAAAGGCCTCGACGACTCCGCTTCGCCGGGAGCCTGCCCACAGTTATCGCTTGATCAATGGACTCGCACGGATCCGGATAACGCAGTTCCCTGGCTGCAGCTCGCCGCCCTGGCGCATAGGCAACACGACGGCGCCACGGAAGCGGCGGCGATGGGTCGGGCTGCGCAGGCTCATCAGTACGAGACCTACAATGGGTCCTTGTTTGTTTTCGCGGAGCCCGCGATGCCGAACGACGTGACGCCCGCCGATCGATGGTATCTCGCCACTGAAATCATCGGTGTGGAAGCGGCCATGCCGATGCCCTACCAGCCGCTATCGCAATACTGCTCGCAGGATGCGATGAATGACGCAGGCGTTCGTGGGCAATGCAATGCGTTGGGGGAACTGCTGGTTGCCAAAGCCACTACGCTGTTGGATCTCTCGGCGGGTAAATCCTTAGGTAAGCGCGCGGGCTGGCCGGCGGAACGGGTGGATAAACTCACGCAGCAATTAAATGCGTCAATGCAAGTGCTCAATCAGGCCGTGCCGTCCGATGAAGACCAACAATGGAGTTGCGATGGCGTGGCGCGCGGCAACGCATTTATGTCCGAGAGGGTTCGGTTGGGAGAGATGGGCTTCGCGCGGGAAGCCATCGAGCGCTCCGGAGAGACGGTCGCCGAGCTATCGCGCAAGCACCTTGACTTCATAGAGAAGCTCACGCAAGACGCCCAACAACGAATGCAGGACGAGAACGCGGCGCGGCTACCTTAAGCCGCCGATGGCGTAGCTGCCATGGGGTAGCCGCCGCCGATGGCGCGGCTCAACGCTCCAGAAGCTTGACCTTGTCCTTGACGCCTTCCCACTGTTTGGCATCCGCGGGCGCCGCTTTCTTTTCGCTGATGACCGGCCACTTCTTGGCAAGCTCGGCATTCAATTCCTTGAAGTTTCCCTGGCCATCCGGAATCTCTTCTTCGGAATAGATGGCTTCGACCGGACATTCCGGCTCGCACAAGGTGCAGTCGATGCATTCATCGGGATCGATGACGAGAAAATTCG
>Ga0210393_10000113_pt1 | contig 84981 bp, 77 predicted proteins | sample IncBWC27OmetaG_FD_160068 | JGI IMG/M metagenome (GOLD analysis project Ga0210393, IMG submission 160068) | Forest soil microbial communities from Barre Woods Harvard Forest LTER site, Petersham, Massachusetts, United States - Inc-BW-C-27-O ... | reverse complement strand
ATGGCAGGAGACGCGCGAGCAATCCATCACCGGTCGGCATGGGATCTAAAATGCCGGGACACAGACCACGGCGAGAATTCACGAGGGCTCTTCGCGAAAGTTGATGGGCGGGATGCGGGCGATGAGACCGCGCTTCAAGGATTCCGGTCGGCCGCGCCAGGGCATGATCCCGTCGGTCGACCGGGCGAGCAACTGCGCGCCCATGATGAGCGAGGGGCCGTCCCGTTCCGGATCCAGGCCGCCGAATATGTAGGTCCAGGCATTCTCGCAGCGGATGGCCGCGCTCAATCCGCGGGCGCAATTGCCGAGGCAGCGGACGCGCAGCACCGAAATGTCATCCGTACCGGCGGCCGCGAGCGTAGTTGCGTCAGCCAGCGCACTGCCCGGTCGCGGTGCCTCGTCGTCCGACTCGGCGGTCAGGTCCGTTGCAGTGCGGCAGGTAATGCATACCATGACCGTGGGTCGACCGGCGGGCCCGGTGTCGCTCATCCGCATGGCTCCTCAACTTAAGCTCGGGGTGCGGATTCGGCGCGAATCGGATGCTGCCGATTCCCGCACAGTCGAGTAACTCGACCGTCGCCGAGGCACCCCGCCCGGCACGCGACCAAATGGATGGCAGGTCTCCTGGCTCGCGGGTCAGTGCAGCTTGCCGCCTTCCCGACCTGTCGCATGCGGACAGACATCAGTGGCATCAGGCAAGCGCTCGCCGCTTACAGTTGCGGGGGCAGCCGTGGGTTGACATCAAGCGCCTTGCAGACGCTTCTTGCGTACCACATTCCCTCATCGCTCTCTCGTGTGAGAGAGGCCATCAAGTCGGCTAGTACAACGTTGCGCCCTTACATTGTCAATGGCGACCTGGCAGAGACCGGCGCAGCCGCCCCAACATCCAGGGTCGCCGCTACTATTGTCGTTACCGGCCCTTTGCATTACCCTCCGAGGCGTTGTCAGGTGCTCGAAACCAACCGAATGGGGTTGGCGAGTGAAACGGGAATCCGGTGAGAGTGCCTCCGCGGCATCGAATCCGGGACTGCCCCCGCAACGGTAAGCGAATCGAAGGCGAAACTAAAATGTCACTGCGCCCCTTGGGCGTGGGAAGACGTTTCGTCAGCCATCAGGCGTTCGCGAGTCCGGAGACCGGCCCGACATCGAGTAGCGGATACCTTCGCGGTGGGCGAATTGGGCTATGTGCTTGGGCGCCGACGGCTGCGGCCGGCACACTCCAACTGAAGCTGACCTCGATGCGGGTGCGTCGTTCGCATCCAAGTCTCCGCAATTTTTTGAATCGATTCGTGCGGACGGTGAGCAATCATGGCGGAACCCAACCTGGGCTCTGAAGAGACCGAAGGCGCCGAAACGGAAGCCTATGCGCAGCGGATCCAACGACGCAAGGCGATTCAGGATCGGCGCATGGCCGAAACCGTGACGGATCGAGGACTGATCATTGTTCATACCGGGGCGGGGAAGGGGAAAACCACCGCGGCGCTCGGGATGGTGCTGCGCAGTTTGGGCCACGGCTATCGCGTCGCCATCGTGCAATTCATCAAGGGTGCATGGGAACCGGCGGAGAAGCGGGCATTCGAGCCGTGGGGCGGCCAGCTTCAATTTCACGCCACCGGCGAAGGCTTTACCTGGGAAACGCAGGACAGGGTCCGGGACAAGCTGGTGGCGCAAGCAGGATGGGAGGTTGCCTTGCGCTACCTGGCGGATCCCGAGTACCACCTGGTTTTGTTGGATGAGGTCAATATTGCCCTCAAGAAGGACTATTTGTCCGTCGATCAGGTGTTGGCCGGCGTCAACCTTCGACCCGCGAAGACCCACGTGGTACTCACCGGGCGAAATGCGCCGGAAGCATTGATCGAGCGCGCCGACTTGGTGACCGAAATGACCCTGATCAAGCACCCGCTCAAGCTGCAGCGGATTCGTGCGCAGGCCGGCATCGAGTTTTGAGCTTGGACCCGATGACCCCCGCGGCCCGCCTCGCGAATCTCAAGCCGTCGCGCATTCGACTGCTGGTCGTCATGAACGCCGTCGACGAAGCGTCCTGGCAGGATTGGCTCTCGGCGCGCGAGGCGAGTCCCCACGTCTCACACATTGCACTTCAGCGCGTCTATCGCGATGACGATGCGCGAATGCGGCACGCCGTCGGATTGGGTTATGGCGAGACGCTGCGTTGGTTTGGGCCAATTGACGATCCGATCAAACGCCGCCTAGTGATCAACTACTCCGGCGCCGTGCTCGATTGCGGTAGTTTTCCCCCGATCAGCGAATCGGGGCTGTGGGAGTTGGCGGTTCTCGCTGCAGGGGCTGCGACCGACGTGTCCGCCGCGACCGACGTGTCCGCTGTGACCGCCCTGTCCGCGGCTACCGCTGCCGTACCCATGGAAGGCCTGGTGCTGCTCTCGCATGCGGAAACCGACCTGCTCGCGCTCGAACGCGCCCGCTGCGAACTACCGGCGACATTCCCGAAGGTTGCAGGCCACTCTCTTCTCGGCCTATCCGGGTCGGAAGCGCTGATTGCGCTCTTCGGTACGCAACGCTCGCAGCGATTATTGGCGATCGTTCGCATTCACGGCACCGTCTCCTCCGTGCCAGGTCTTACCAGCCTCATTGGGCTCGCGCATCAAGAGGGCTGGGGACTCGTCGTGATCAGCGGTGTCGGCGGGAGCGCGGAGTTGTTGCCCCGTACCTCTGATATCGAGCCCGCGCTCGCGTCGAATTTGACGTCTTATTTCATGGCCGGCGGCGTGACCAATGTGGCGCAAGCCCTGCGCTATGCCGCGTCGATGCATTTAGGGTACGACGGGAATTTTGCGCCGCCGCGCCCGATGCCCGCTCACGGTCTGTATCACCCGGACCTCCTGGTCACGACTCCCGAGGAATGGAACCATCATCGCACGCTGCATCGACCCACAGCGGTGGTCCTCTTTTATCGCGCGCACGTGTTGAGCGGCAATCTAGAGTTCGTCGATGACGCCATTCGAGCCGCGGAGGGACGCGGCTTTGCCGCGATCGGTGTCTTCACGAGTTCATTGCGCGATTGCGATGCCGCAGGCGTGCCGCTCGCACTGCGGCTGCTGTCCGCGCTTCCGGACGTGATCATCAATACCGTCAGTTTCCCGGTCTTTACCTCAAGTTCGTCGGGTCCGGCTGCGCGCGAGGCGCGCGGCACCCCCTTTGAAGTGATCGGCGCGCCGCTGATTCAGGCGATTTGCTGCGGAACGCCCCGCGCCGTGTGGAGCGCATCCGAACGGGGTTTGAGTCCGTCGGAGGCCGCGATGAACATCGCCCTGCCCGAATGCGACGGCCGCCTCATCTCAGTACCCGTCTCGTTCAAGGAAAATCATCGCTATATTCCCGATCGGGAACGGATGCGGCGCGTCGCGGATTTCGCCCGCCGGCTCGCGGTGCTGCGCAGCAGACCCAATGCCGAAAAGCGGGTCGCCATCATTCTCAGCAATGCCGGCGGAAAGGCGCAACGAATCGGCGGGGCGGTGGGTCTGGATACCCCCGCATCGCTGCTCCAGTGGCTCATCGAGATGCGTACGGCCGGCTACGAGGTGGGCGCCCTGCCGGATTCTTCCGATGCGCTGATGAGGCAGCTGTTGGCCGAAGGCGGTTACGACGACAGGCTTCCGCTCAATCCATCGACGGCGTGGCGAATGCCCCGCGCACGCTATGCAAAGTGGTTCGGCGCGCAATCCGCCGGATTTCAAGCCTCGCTGTCCGACATGTGGGGCACTCCGTCCGTCGCGGGGCCGACGGCCGCACCGCCGTTTTGGCGCGGCAACAAGCAGTCGGCGCGCCGCTCGCCCTTGCTGGCGCTCCATGAACCGTATTCGGATGACGATGACTACCTCTTCAGCGGCTTGAAGTTCGGCAATATCCTCATCGCCATTCAGCCGCCCCGCGGATTCGGAGTCGATCCGGAAGCGGTGTATCACGCTCCGGACTTACCGCCCTGTCATCATTACGCCGCATTTTATCGGTGGCTCGCGGATGAATGGCTCGCGGACGCGATCATCCATTTCGGTACTCACGGAACCCTGGAGTGGCTACCGGGCAAGAGCATGGCCCTGTCGGCTGATTGCGCGCCCGATGTGCTACTCGGCGATCTGCCGCTCTTTTATCCATTCGTGGTCAACAATCCCGGCGAAGGCGCTCAAGCCAAGCGTCGCACCCATGCGGTCATCGTGGATCATCTCGTGCCGCCGCTCAGCCATGCGGAAACTTATGGACCGCTGGCGACGCTGTCGCGATTGGTCGAAGAATATTACCGGGCCGAAGTGCTGGATCCGAACAAACTTTCGGTGCTCCGTCGCCAGGTGTGGGATCTGGTGCGTACGGCGCAGCTCGAGGATGACCTCAAACAGATCAGACTCCAGCGCCATGGCGATCATGAGCACCCGTGGGACGAGCGCATCGGCGAGCAGGGGATTCCGCGCGCGCTGGAACGCCTTTCGGGCCGGGGATTTGCCCATCTGCTGGAAGATCTCGACGCCTATTTGTGCGATTTGGGCCGGGCGCAAATTCGCGGCGGACTGCACGTTTTCGGCGCTCCCCCTGAGGGAGCGGCGCTGGTGGATCTGCTCTTTGCGATATTGCGAAGTCCGAACGGCACCGTCCCCTCCCTGGTCGAGACGGTGACGCGAGCCTGCGGACTCGATCCCGGCGCGCTACGCGATGCCCGCGGCCTGTGGCCTGACCCCCTGTCGCCCGTTCTTAAAGAGTGGGTGAGTGAAGTGTCGAGCGTGGGACAGATTCGGGGCGCCCTCGATGAGCTTGCCCGGGCGCTGCTGCGTGATCTGGCGGCGGGTGAATTTTCATCGACGCTCATTGATCAGGTGATTTTGCGGCGATTTTCATCCTCGGATGGAGCGGCGCTCGCCGCGCTGAGCGGCTCGCTGACGGACCTGGCGCAGATCTGCCGATTTGTCTGCGAGACGCTGGCGCCCAATCTGGCGAAAACCACCGACGAATCGCGGCATCTGTTGGCGGCGCTCGAGGGGAGGTACGTGCCGGCGGGACCTTCCGGTTCACCGAGTCGTGGCATGGCGCATGTGTTGCCGACGGGCCGGAATTTTTACACGGTCGATCCGCGTGGGCTGCCGACACCCGCTGCCTGGTCGACAGGATCGGCGCTGGCGCGCGAGGCGCTGGCCCGTCATGTTGCAGAAAGAGGACGATGGCCCGAAAGTATCGCGCTCTCCGTCTGGGGTACGCCGACCATGCGCACGGGCGGGGATGATATCGCCCAGGCACTCTGCCTGCTCGGGGTGCGGCCGGTCTGGGAGCCCGAGACCCGCCGCACGTGCGGTCTCGAGATCATTGCGCTGTCTGAGCTGGGGCGTCCACGAATCGATGTGACACTGCGCGTCAGCGGCTTTTTTCGCGATGCCTTTCCCGCCTTGATGCACCTTTTCGATGAGGCCGTGCAGCGCGTCGTGGTTCTTGATGAGCCGTCGGAGCAAAACTTCCTTCGCAAGCATTGGCTCTCGGAAACGTCGGCCCTGCAGGCGCAAGGATGTGAGGACGATTTGGCGCGCCGCCGCGCGTCTTATCGGGTTTTCAGCTCCAAGCCGGGCGCCTACGGTACGGGCCTGATGCAGCTCATGGACAGCAGTGCGTGGCGCGATTCGAATGATCTCGCGGAAGCGGTCTTGCTGTGGGGCGGCTGGGCGTATTCCCCGCAGTGCAGTGATGGCGTAGAGGCGGTGGAGTCGTTTCGCCTCAAGCTCGCGGGGGTCGATCTGGTGCTGCACAACCAAGACAACCTCGAACAGGACTTGTTCGACTCCAGTGATTATTTTGAATTTCACGGGGGTTTGGTGGCTGCGGTATCGGCGGCGTCGAATACGGAGCCGCAGGCATATTTTGGCGATTCATCGGATCCTTCCCGTCCGGGTGTTCGCACCTTGCAGGGGGAGGCGCTGCGGGTTTATCGCTCACGCGTCGTGAACCCGAAGTGGCTCGCCGCCATCCAGCGTCACGGTTATCGCGGCGGCCTTGAAATGGCCGCCACGGTCGACGCGCTATTCGGCTTCTCGGCCACGACAGGCATTGTCACCGACTGGATGTTCGAGGGCATCGCGGAGAGCTTTGCGAACGGCGATGCGCAGCGCTTTCTACAGCGCGATAACCCCTGGGCGCTGAATGCCATCGTGGAGCGCTTGCTGGAGGCCGAACAACGCCGGCTCTGGGCACCCAAGCATGAAACCCTCGAGCGGCTGCGCACCACGCTGCTGTCGAGCGAATCAACCGTCGAATCCGCAGCCGAGATTTCTCCATGAGACCCGACTTTCCATTTTCCGCCGTGGTGGGCCAGGAAGACCTGAAGCTCGCGCTCATCCTCATTGCGGTCGATCCGACCATCGGCGGCGTCTTGATTTCCGGAGAAAGAGGCACCGCCAAGAGCACCGCGGCGCGCGGACTGGCTGCACTGCTGCCGAAGACATCCGCAGGTGCCCCCGCGCCTTTCGTCGAGTTGCCCATCGGGGCGACCGAGGATCGGGTGATCGGATCGTTGGATCTGTCGCGGGTTTTGCGCGAAGGGCACACCGAACTGCGGTCGGGATTGCTCGCCCGGGCCGACGGCGGCGTCTTGTACGTCGATGAAGTGAATTTGTTGCCGGACCACATCGTCGATGTCCTGCTGGACGCGGCCGCGAGCGGCCGGGTCACCGTGGAGCGCGATGGGATTTCCGCCGGCGAGGCTGCGCGGTTCGTTTTGGTGGGCACCATGAATCCGGAGGAAGGAGAGTTGCGGCCGCAGTTCATCGATCGTTTCGGACTCTGTGTGCAGATCCGGGGGCTCGCCACGCACGATATTCGCAGCGCCGCGATCCGTCAGCGGCTCGCCTTCGATGATGATCCCGCGAGCGTTCTTGCCGCCGTGGAACCGCAAGAACGAGCATGGCGTGAGGGGATCGTTGCCGCGCGGGCGCGGCTATCCACGATTCCCATCACGGACGCGCATCTCTCGTCGGTCACGGCGCTGTCGATTGAACACCGATTGGACGGGATTCGAGGCGATCTTGCCATCATAAAAACGGCCCGCGCCTTGGCGGCCTGGCAAGATGCCGCCGAAATCAGTGACGAGCATATCCATCGGGCCGCAGAACTCGCGCTGTCGCATCGCACGCGACAAAAAAGACCCAAGAATGTGCCGCGGGCTGCCGCAACGCCCACTCCACCGGCTCAAGCCCGCACATCATCGGATGGCCGGCCGGCGCCGGCGGCCGGGGCCCCGCCGGCAGCCGAGAACCCGACGCCAGTCGAGAACCCGCCAGTCGAGAACCCGCGATTGCACTTCGCACCGGCCGCCCCTGAGCGCCCGGTACGGCTCATCACGGATGCGATCGATCGCGAATCGATCGGTCGACGCACAACGGACTCGATGAATTCGCAGCGCAGGGTCGGCGCGGTTCCCTATGAACCGACCGGGACTCTCGCCGTCGCAGATACGCTGTCGGCGGCGGCGCGGCGCGGGGCCCGCGTGAGCGCAGACGGCGTTCGGCTGACCGCCGCGGATCTCAGGCAACATGAGCTCCGGGGGCCGGGCCTATGCCACGTGCTTTTTCTGGTGGATGCCAGCGGCTCGATGGCGACAAACCGCCGTCTGGAACTGGCGAAGGGCGCCGCCCTCGGATTGTTATCGTCTAGCTATCAGCGACGCGATGAAGTGGCGCTCATGGCGTTTCGCGCCGACGGCACCGATCTCGTGCTGCCATTTACGCGGCACATTGCCGGCATCGAACGCGCGTTGAGCGATGTACCCACCGGCGGGCGTACCCCGCTGGCGCGCGCACTACGGGATGCCGGCGAGGTGCTGAAGACACGCGAACCGGCTTTGTTGGTGCTTTTCACCGATGGGCGCGCCAATGTCAGCGCCGAGGGCGGAGATCCCTGGGAGGAGGCGCTCGCCGCGGGCTCGCGGCTGCAGACGGCGTGCGCGGGTGCGCTGGTCGTCGACTGTGAGGCCGGGCCCATCGTTTTGGGACGCGCGCGGGTGCTTGCGCAGGCGCTTGGCGCAGAGTGCGTCGCGCTCGATGACATGGACGACAGGTCGCTGACCATTCGCATCCACGGGCGGCTTGAAGGCCTGTGAGCATCATTCTTGCGCTCTTGATCGATCGCTGGTGGGGTGAACCGCCGGCGCCCATCCATCCGGTCGTGTGGATGGGATATTACTTGAAGCGTATCGGGCGGGATTTGCCGAATCACGGTCCCGGGACGGCGCTCTTTTTCGGCGCCCTTGCGTGGCTTGCCGGCGCGTGTCTGGTTGCTGCGGTGTATGGCTATGCAGGCCTCGAGTTGGCGAAGTTGCCGCGCTGGCTGGATGTGATCCTGACGGCGTTGCTTCTCAAGCCTCTGTTTGCCTTGCGCCTGCTGCTCGAGGAAGTGGCGGCCGTGGAGGCCGCGCTCGTGCAGGGGCTCGGCTGCGGACGCGCCCGCCTGGCGCACATTGTGAGTCGCGACACGACAAATTTAGATGCGAACGAAATTCGGGAATCCTCGCTCGAATCGTTGGCCGAGAATCTCTCGGACTCGGTCATCGCGCCCCTTTTTTGGTTTGCCCTGTTCGGTTTGCCGGGCGCGGCCGTGTATCGATTCGCAAATACCGCTGATGCCATGTGGGGCTATCGCGGGCGGTGGGAGTGGGCCGGCAAGTTTGCAGCGCGCGCCGATGATCTGCTCAATCTCGTACCGGCGCGAATGACTGCGATCGGCTTGCTCTTGTGGGGGCCGAACCGATGGGCGCTGCTGTGGCGGCTGCCGCGGGAAGCGGCCTGCACGAGCTCGCCCAATTCGGGTTGGCCGATGGGCGCCCTGGCGTTGACGTTGAATGTGCGGCTGCGCAAGCCTCAGGTCTACGTGCTCAATGCAGACGGGGTCGCTCCATCGGCCGCGGATACTGTCGCAGCGCTGCGCCGCGCAGAGGTAACCGCCTGGGTCTTTGCCGCTCTATTCGCGATGGCCATTGAGTTCCTGCGCGGAGCCGGCTATGCCTAAGCCTAAGCTGGATCCCGTGCATGGCGGCACGGATTCGACGCCCGATCCGCGCTATGACTTTTCCAGCAACGCCAATCCATTGGGGCCATGCCCATCGGTGCTGGCGGCGGTGCGCGGTGCCGACGTGACACGCTATCCCGATCCCATGTATGCCAAGTTGCGCGAGACCCTGGCCGCCCATCATCACACGACACCCGATCGCATTGTCGTGGGGGCGGGCGCCAGTGAGTTGATCCTGCGTTTGATTCGGCACATCGACGGTTCCGTTCAGCAACTCGCGCCGACCTTTTCAGAGTATGCGCGCGGCGCGCGGCTGGCCGGTCGACGGCTGATCTCCGCACGCTCGCCCGGCGCCTTCCTGCGCGCGCAATCCACGCATCCGGGCTTGGGGTTTGTCTGCTGGCCGAACAACCCGACGGGCGAATTGTGGCCTTCGCATTTTGTGTCCGCTGCGAGTTCGAGACCGCTGGTCGTGGACATGGCCTACGTACCCCTGTGTGATGCGCATCATGCCGCCGCCATCGAGGCGGCAGCCGCGGCGGCGTACCGTCTATATTCGCCGAACAAAGCCTTTGGCCTGACGGGCGTGCGCGGGGCGTACCTCATCACGCCGCGAACCGATCGACGCCTCGCCAACCTGGCGCCCAGCTGGGTGATCGGGCGCGACGCGGTCGCGCTGCTGGAGTCTGCGACCGAACCTCGGGCGCGCCTCTGGCTCGAGCAGGGGATGCCCCGGTTGAAGCGATGGCGCGCACGGCTCGCGCGTTCGCTTCAGCAGCTCGGGTTGCCGGTACGCGAAAGTCCCGCCACGTTCCTACTGGCAAAAGTCGGCAACGCCACGCAGGTCACCGCTCACTTGAGACGTCACGACGTACGGGTCCGCGATGGCAGCTCGTTCGGTTTGCGGCAATGGATACGGCTGAGCGCCCAGGCTCCGGGCGCGCAGAAGGCGCTTCTCGCCGCGCTCGAAAGCGTCCTGTGACCGTGGGCATCAGGGTTCCTCGGATCGTGATTGGCGCCGCTGCATCCAGCGTCGGCAAGACGACCATTGCGGCGGGCCTCATCGCAGCCCTGCGCCGTCAAGGCCTGGTCGTTCAACCGTTCAAGTGCGGTCCCGACTACATCGATCCGAGTTATCACGAACGGGCGGCAGGCCGGCCATGCCGCAATCTGGACGCTTGGATGTTGAACGACTCGCAGCTCGTGGAGGCATTCTCGCGCGCGTGCCGGGATGCCGACATCGCGGTGATCGAGGGGGTCATGGGACTGTTCGACGGCAGCAACTGGCACGACGAACGCGCCTCGACGGCGCAGATTGCGAAACTCCTGGGTGCCCCCGTCGTTCTGGCCGTCGATATTGCGGGGGCGGCACGCAGTGCCGCGGCCGTGGTGCTGGGTTGTCAGCATTTCGATCCGGATTTGCCGCTGCGCGGTGTGGTTCTCAATTTTGCCGGTTCCGAAGGTCATGCCAAGGGATGCGCCGAAGCCATTGCCGGCATCACCGGGCTCCCGGTGCTGGGGTGGCTGCCCCGCGATTCAAAGTTGCGAATTCCGGAGCGGCATCTGGGCTTGGTGCCGGGGAGCGAACATCGAGATCCAGGGTCCCTCATCGCCGGCATCGCCGATGCGGTGGCCGCGCGCTTTGATCTCGGCGCAATCACGCAGATCGCTCGAACGGCGGGCGACCTGCCCGAGATCGGTGTCACCGCGGCCGTGGCGCGCCGTGAACCCGGCACGGAGCGCCCGGTCATCGCCGTGGCGCGCGATGAGGCATTTTGTTTCTATTACCCTGAAAACCTCGAGCTATTGATCGAGGCCGGGGCAGATATCGAGTTCTTCAGCCCTCTGCAAGGAGAGCGCCCGGCCGCCCACGCGGCCGGTGTGTATCTGGGCGGCGGTTATCCGGAACTGCATGCCGCTGAACTCGCCTCGAATGTCGGACTGTGGCAGGCGCTCGAGAACCTGAGACTTCGGGACGCGCCGATCTATGCCGAATGCGGCGGCTTCATGGTGCTGACCGAAGCCCTGATCGATGGCGAAGGTCGTCGCTGGGCGATGGCGGGTCTCGTCCCCGGCGTCGCGCGCATGACTGACAAATTGGCGGCGCTGGGCTACCGGCATGCGACGGCGGCAAGCTCCAATTTACTGGCCGATGGCGGAGATGTCCTGCGCGGGCATGAATTTCGCTACAGCACCTGGGAGCGAAGTGAGCCGATCGACGGCAACCAGGTGGCCTGGCAAGTGCGCGGAACGCGGACCGACGCACCCGGCGATTCCGGAGGATTCGTCCGCGGCAATTTGCTTGCCAGCTATCTGCACATCCATTTTGGGCAGCGTGCCGGCCTGGCCCATCGATTCGTCGCAAGGCTGGCGGCGCACCCTGGTGCCTAGACCTTAGCTCATGTGAGGGCTTCGATACCCGCGGCTATTTCAGCCGTAGAGGACATCCGGCAACCATCAGCCAGACTTCGGTTGCCGCCGCCGTGGTCTGCTGCGCCAGGGTGCCGGCAAGATCACGGAATCTGCGCGACTGCGGCTCCGGGGGCACCAAGCCCCACGCCAGTTCGTTGCTCACGATGATGATCGGCCAGGACGCCGCTTTGAACGCCGATAGCTGCGCCCGCCAGGCTCCCGCAATGGCCTCGTCGGTGTCGGCGAACCTCGCGCCGGCCCACAGGGTCAAGCAATCGAGGATCACACCGCTCGGCGCAGGCGACAGCGCCGCGAGAGCCGCAGCGACATCGGCCGGCGCTTCGAGCGTGCGCCACCCGGGCCGTTCGGCACGATGTCGACGCACGCGCTCCGTCATTTCCAAATCGCCGGCATCAGCGCGATAGGTGGCGACGAATACCGTGTCGTCTCCCCATTTCACGGCTTGCTCCACGGCGCGCCGGCTCTTGCCACTGCGTGAGGGGCCGGTAATGAAAATGAGTTCACCCACGATGGACCTCGTTCTGATGCGTGTTGAGGTAGTCAATAACCTGCCGCCGACGCTCGGCGACATTGCTCTTGATCAGTTCTACGAGACGAAACCTGTAGTCTTCGTACGCGCGACGGATGTGTATGCTCAATTCTGAAGCTTCGGCAAAGGTTTGCGGCCGCCCGGCATCGTTCACATAAATTTCGCGCCACGGGGGGGCAAAAAAAACCGTCGTCGCGTAGGCGCGCGAGACCTCTCGCCACTCATCGGGTGCGCTGCGTCCGCCGTGCGTGAGATAGCCGACGAGGTCGGGCAGACCGCGATCGAAAAAACACCGCCGGTGGCGCACGCTGTCGGTCAGTTGTTCGCGCATGCGCTTGCCACATTCCTGCGCGAAGGCCGGCAGATCGGCCCACGGAACGAGCGCGCCGTCGATGGCGAGCTGTTCGCGTATCAGCAATCGAGAGCATTCCTCATAACAGACCTCACCCGCGTCGGCCAGTGCCTGCAGCAGCGTACTTTTGCCGGATCCGGGGCCGCCGGCGATGACGATCCGTTGCGGCGTCACGCTGTGGGCGGGGAGAGCGCTCGTTTGCGTCAAAGACACAAGTAGCGCCGCAGGGGATCCAAATTCACGTGCGCGGCGAGATGTTCCGCCATGGCGCGATAAATGGCATTGCGCTGCTCGGCCCAGGGAACAGGATGCGGGCGGTGCTCACTCATTCCGGCGGCGGCGGCGACCTGCGCTCGCAACGCCGGCGATTCGAACCAGCCATGCAGGTAGGTCCCCCACACTCTTCCCAGGCGCATTCCCTCGGGCCGCTCCCCGTCGTCATCGCGTACCTGGTGGAGGGGCGCGACGGGAGCAAGCGCACGCGTGCTACCCATATGAATTTCGTACGCCTGCCACCGGCTCTCACCGCAGCCCGCCGTCACCTGACGCAAGGTCTTCGATGCGCTGTACAGCGTCTCGGCCGGCAGCAGGCCCAACCCTCGTTCGGTCCCTGCGTCCCCGGCGAGGCCCGCCGCGTCGCTCAATGACTCACCGAGCATCTGAAAACCGCCGCAGATGCCGACGATGAGCGCGCCGCGGTGAGAGGCCGCGATGATGGCCTCCGCCATTCCGCTCGCGCGCAGCCAACGCAAATCAGCCAGCGTATTCTTGGTTCCGGGCAGCACGATGACGCGCGCGTCCAGCAGCTCGCGCGCACTCGCCGTCCACCGGACCTGAACCCCGCCATCGTCCCACCAGGGCTGGCAGTCGGTGAGATTCGACAGGTGAGGGAAGCGCACCCAGGCCATGACATCGCCGGAACCGCGAACCCGATCGTCGTTGGACAACCCGTCCTCTTCCTCGGGCTGCAGATCGGCTCTGAAGGGCAGGGTGCCCAGTATCGAAAAGCCGGGGGCGTGGGGTTCGATCCACTGTTGGGGATTCGCAAACAACGACAGATCGCCGCGAAAGCGATTGACGATGGCACCCAACCCACGCACGCGGTCGGCCGGCGACAGCAGAGTCCACACACCGGCAAGCTGCGCGAATATGCCGCCTCGATCAATATCCCCGACAAACACCCAGCGACCGTTCAAGTATTGACACGGCCGCAGATTCACGAGGTCGCGGTCCAGTAAATTGAGCTCCACCGGGCTTCCGGCGCCTTCCATCAGCAGCACGTCACAGCGCTCGTGCCAGCCGTCGAGAACTTCTCTGACGGTTTGCCAGAGTCGATCAAAGTGCCGGTAGTACTCGGCTGCCGGACAGTGACCTTGCGGTTGTCCGAGCACAATGACCTGTGATCCTTGTGCTCCGCTCGGCTTGAGCAAGATGGGATTCATCTGCACGGTGGGCGTGAGCCCGCAAGCCTCCGCCTGGACGGCCTGGGCGCGCCCGATTTCGCCCCCATCCAGCGTGACCCACGCATTGTTCGACATGTTCTGGGCTTTGAACGGAGCGACACGAATGCCTTGGCCATGCAGCCAGGCAGCGAGCGCGGTCGTGATCCAGCTCTTACCCGCGCCGGAACCGGACCCGAAGATCGACAAGGCCTTCATGAATGAGAACTCGCTCCGGCGGCGGCAACGTCTGCTCCTAATCTATCACTTGACTGCGCGACCGATGCAATCTCGCCTGTTCCAGACAGGCTCGACGGGTGTTTGCGGCTTGCCATCCGCCGATGCGGCAGTTAGCATCGCGAACTGAAGTTGTCAGGTGCTTTGCCGGAGTTTTCGGTGTCGACCGAAGGCTGCGGCGAGTGAAACGGGAAGCCGGTGCGCGTATTAGTCGCTTGACTGAACCAAACCCGGCGCTGCCCCCGCAACGGTAAACGAGTAACGGCGAATCAGAAGCCACTGCGTCATTGACGTGGGAAGGCGATTCGCCGGCATAAATCCTAATGCGCTCGTGAGTCCGGAGACCGGCCTGACGCTCGAGACTGGCGAACATCGCGGTGGGCGATCGGTGCGTTGCTTTAGGTCTAGGTCGGTGCGGTCGGCATGAGCCCCGCCGCGGCCTCATCCTTCCGGCGATTCCCCTTTCTCTTTCCTTCGCGATGTTTTCATCGATTCTAACGTTCGCGCCCTTGGGCGAACGCGGGAGCGTGAGGCGTGAGTGAAGCGAACCGAATTCCTGTAACCGTGCTGACCGGCTTCTTGGGCTCCGGCAAGACCACGCTTCTGAATCGCATCCTGTCGGAGAATCACGGGCAGCGAATTGCCGTGATCGAAAACGAATTCGGTGAGATCGGCGTCGATCAGGAACTGGTCATCAACGCCGAGGAAGAAATCTTCGAGATGAATAACGGCTGCATTTGCTGCACCGTTCGCGGAGATCTGATCCGGATTCTGGGCAATCTGATGACCCGCCGGGACAAGTTCGATCGCATCGTGCTGGAGACCACCGGTCTTGCCAACCCGGGACCCGTCGCTCAAACCTTCTTCGTCGATGACGGAATGCGTGCGGAATTCGCGTTGGATGGAATCGTCACGATGGTCGATGCGCGGCACTTCGATCAGCAGCTGAAGGACAGCGAGGAGACCCGCACGCAGATTGCATTTGCCGATGTCATTGTCCTGAACAAGACGGATTTGGTGAGCGGCGCAGACCTTGATGCATTGGAACGGCGGGTGCGCGCCATCAATGCGCTGGCGCGGATCGTGCGCGCGGATCCCGCGCGGCGGGCGTCCGTCCCGATGAGTGCGGTGCTGGGGATCGGCGGGTTCGATCTGGCGCGGGCGCTGGATTACAAGCCCACATTTCTGCAACCTGAATATCCCTTTGAGTGGGCGGGAGTGTACGAACTATCGGCGGGCGACTACACCATGACGCTCAAGGACGGGCCCGATCCCGCCATGAAGATCGTCGCTTGCGAGACGCTGCCGTCCGATGACCTCGATCCGGCGAAGGCCGCAGAGCGGGTTTTTGCTCTTTTCTCCGGCGACCACGGCCTGGTATCCGCAGGCGCCGTGATCGAGCCGGAGCTGCGTTCCCGGCTGCTCGATCTGCCGCGAAGCGATGGCGACGCCCAATTCGTGCTGCGGATTGGAGCGGGCGGCAAGTACTGGCTCTTTACCCAGCACTTGCCTGAGGAATTTGCATTGACGTTGACTGACGGCAGGGGTGAAACGCTGACACCGCGCGTGCATAGGAATTTCGATCCGGGACACTCTCACGATGCACGCGTCGGCTCGTTCAGCATCGAGACCGATCGTCCGATCGTGGCCGAGCGGTTCCAGGCGTGGCTCACCCATACATTGCAAACGCAGGGAACAGGACTCTACCGTTTGAAAGGCTTTCTGAATTTCGAAGGCACGAACGAGCGGATCGTCATCCAGGGTGTGCATATGGTCGTCGACACCAGCTCGCTCGGCCCCTGGGGAGATCGGCCGAGGAAGACGCAACTCGTGTTCATCGGGCGGGAACTTGATCAGCCATTGCTCCGCCGAGGATTTGATGCGTGTATGAGCGCACCGGCATGACATCCTTCAAGGCGCGCTTGATCGCGCTATACACCGTGCTCATTTGCGCAAACCTGGCGGCGGGCGCCTGGGCTTTTGTGCTTTTTTCGGATGATTCCGTGAAGTTGGGTACGGCATTACTTGCCTATAGCCTGGGGTTGCGGCACGCCGTCGATGCAGATCACATCGCGGCCATCGACAATGTCACGCGCAAACTGATTCAGGATGGCAAGCGGCCCATAACGGCCGGATTTTTCTTTGCGCTGGGACACTCCACCATCGTGCTGATCGCCGCCGGCCTCATCGCATTCACGGTGGGCGCTCTGGCCCGCTTTCAGAGCCTTTCTCAAATCGGCGGAGTGGTGGCGACGGCCACCTCGGCGGCTTTCCTGTTTGCCATTGCGACGATGAATCTGCTGATACTGCGCACGGTCTGGCAGCGCTTCGACACCGTTCGCAAGGGCGGCAAGTACTCGGCCGATGACCTCGACATTCTGCTCAGCGGACGCGGGCCGCTGTCGCGATTGTTTCGACCGCTGTTTGCGTTGATCCGGCACAGCTGGCAAATGGCGCCCCTCGGTTTCCTGTTTGGACTGGGATTCGACACGGCCACCGAAGTGACGCTTCTCGGGTTGGCGGGGGCGCAAGCGGCTCACGGCGTCTCAATCGGGGCAATTCTGGTGTTCCCCGCACTGTTCGCGGCGGGGATGGCTCTCATCGATACGACCGACGGCGTGTTGATGCTGGGGGCGTACGAATGGGCTTTCGTAAAGCCGATTCGCAAGCTCTACTACAACATGACGATTACCGGCGTCTCGGCGTTGGTCGCCATCATCATCGGCGGCATCGAGACCACCGCGCTGATCGCGCACAAGCTGGATCTGACCGGCGGCGGCTGGAAGATCGCCCGTAATCTTGCCGAGCACTTCAATGCGCTGGGCTTTGCAATCATCGGATTGTTCGCTGCGGCATGGGCCGCGTCGTATTTCATCTATCACTGGAAGCGATTCGATGAGATTGAAGTCCTGGGTGAAAGTACCGATTGACTGTTTGACCGGGAGATGAGCGATTGGATACCCATGCACCTTGTGAAACGGCCCGAAGCGGTTATCGGGCAGCGCGCCTCACCGTGCTCGCTCGGTGCCGAAATCAGCATCCTTGGCGCGCGCGAGCCACTGCTCCCACACTTCGCGCAAGTCAAAGTGCTCGGCTAGGCGCGCGAGGAGCTCAAGATCCAAAAGCTCCAGATCCACGTCGAGTGGCAGTTCTCCCAACGTGCTGCGCTTTAGGGAAGCCAGGTGCAGCCATTGCAGGATCGCTACTTCGGCGCGAAATACCGCGCAGGGGCGCCCCGGCTGCAGCATCTCGCGTTCATCCGCAGCGTTCGCCGGAAAGAAGCGCGCGGCGAGGCCGTAGAATCGAAACATCCCCGCCTCGGTTTTGAGCTCTCCGAGCTTTGGGCTCTTCAACTTCGAAGTCGGCAGTATGCAGGTCACGATGCGCGAGGGATTGTTGATGACTCCGAGTTCACCGAGCACCGAATTGAGCGAAAGCACCGCGCCGGTGCGAATGACAGGCGCAGCCTCGTAGAGTTCGGCGGGCGGGAGCGCGCGGCGATTCAAGTAGCTACCCTGCGTCACGCGCCGCAAGGCCTGTGCGCGGATCAGGTGTCCTACGAGCAAGCGGCTGGTCGCGGAACTGACATCGGGGCGAATTGTCTTCGCGAAGGCAAGGAATGTAGCGGCCGTGAAAATGCGCGGTGCGCGCGGCAACGCGCCTAAAAGCGCAAATTTCCAGTCAGCACCGCCGGCGCCCAGTGAGGCTTCCTTGTTTGCAGCCACGGCGTTCACGGTTCCTCGCCCTTGAGCTTCGCTTGTGCGTCTTGAATCCAGCGCTCGACGTGCTCGCCGACGTTAAGGCGCAACTTCTCGAACGTTGCCTCATCGATCGCCGCGGCAACCGCCTGCGGCAGCGTCGGCACGACATTGGTCTGAAACTGCGCATACGTCATTATCTCGATCTTGCGCCAGAGCTCCTCCCGTGCGGTCGCGAGGCGTGCTTCAGCATCTGGTACCTCCGAGAGCGCTTCACTCGGATCCTCAACATTTGCACGGATGAGCACATCCAGATCAAAGAGATCGCGTACCTCGGTGCGATTGAGCGCGGTAAGCGCAAACACCTTGGAGACGGCGATCGCCTGGGAGCTCATGGCGCGAATCGGAGTTCGGGAGTTGAAACCCGGCGCGGGCACCTCCACCACCCCCAAGGGCACCAGGGGCGCGCGGCGCGAGACCTCGACGGTCAGGTGCAGAGGCTCGGTGCTACCGGGGTAGAAGCCCGAGATCTTCCACCGAAGTGTCGTCTCCGTTTGCTTTGGGTCCGTGACCACTGCGTTGTCGATCAGGCCCGATGAGATGGCGCCGGCGATCGAGCGGCGCACGAGGCCTTGGATCCGCTGCTTCGGAAACGCAGGATCCGCATCGAGGTCGATGTCCTTGGTGTACCGCTCGCTGCCGTGTGCCAGGCGCATGGCGAGGCCGCCCTTTAAGACGAGTTCCTTGGCAAGCGCATTGCCCATGAGCTCGACCAGGATCCGGGCCTGCAGGGCCTCGCGGGCTGCCGCGGCGGTATTGTCTGTATCAGTGGCCATGTTTTAAGTGCATTTCGCTTATAAAATAAGCGATCCATACTTAAAGTATAGCTGGAACACCCTCCGATGACAACATTTAAGTTCAAATCGCTTAAAAGTTGAGCGAAATGGACTTAATATGCTGCACCACGTTATTTTGGTCCCCACCAAGCGGCGCGCGGAAACCCAAATGGCCAGCGTCGATTAGTTCTTCGGCCACTGGTTCTCGCCGACATCGAACATATGCCGCGTTGAGGACCTAATCTCACGGGGGGCATCTGCACAGCAGATCGACCGTTCAGCCGATCGGTTGAGATCGCAAGGGAGCGGCTGCGTGGAGAGGGACTCAAAAGAGAGGATGCCGGCGAGCGCTGTGGATAAACGGCGCCTCGCTGTTCTTGGCGGCGATGCCGTCCATGTGATCCCGCGAGATTCCTGTGATATCGATTTCGACGTGAAAAAAGTCGTTGATGGAAAGTTCTGCTAAGACTTTGCGCGGAATAACATTCAAGTTTTGGAATCGCTCGAGCCTGCCCTATCCGGACCCCAAGCCCTCTTTTGTTCAAATGGCGGGCATTGCTGCCCTTAGGCCAGAGGCCTCAACCAATTTGCCGTCCACGGACTGCGGCGCCCGTACGGGAGCGGAGGCTTGCCTCGCAAAAGGGGCGGCCAATAACTCTAATCTCCAATCCTCACTTGTTTAATTCGTACTTCTCGCAAGCCTCTTTAGCTACGTAACTATCCGGGAAAGGCGGTTCGCTGCATTCCTTGATGATAGCGGGTGTCGCCGATGAAAATTCATTGTCCGCAGTGATTCGACGCCACGCGATTGCTTCTTGATGCCTGCATGTCAACTCGATTGCGTCGCGCCGTTCCACAGCCTTGGCTGCCACAGCCGTGCAATAGATAGAAATATGTTCCGCCGCGGTTGCATCGAGCGCGCGTACGGGCGTCAGATCATCTGTAGATGCTGGGGCCGGCGAAAGTGTCGTTGAAGCTACGTGCTCAGTCTTGGTCGTGGTGGAAGTCAACGCGGGGCGCGCCTGATCATCGGGCGAAGAGGCGCCGCTCGCTGCGGGCACCTCATCGGAGACATCCTTCTTTAGGCGACGCGTTTTGTGATGGGCTATCCGCGCGTCCTGGGGTTGTAGGCTACCGTTGTCATTGACGCGTTCCGGCGTCGGGGCGGGAGCCGAAGCCGACGAGCTGGGCGTCGTAGGGCGTGTAAGGGATTGCCATCCAAGGTAAACCAGCGCGCAGATGACTGCATATATCGTCAGAGCCCCGAGCATGCGGGCAACAACTTTGCTCAGTGAATCCCATAGGCTCGGCGGCGATGGGGCTGCCTGTGGTGATCCCTGGGCGACGCGACGCTTCCACGGCCAAAGGCTCGTGTAGCTGAGGCCGGTCCCTGTAAGTCCGATCGTATTCCTTATGCCGCTTTTACCGATCGTGGTATGGGCCCCTCTCGTACCGAAGCTGATAGACGAGACTCCCCGTTTGCCGATATTGAGGCTGACCCCCTTGAACAGTCGGAGCCGGCGTTGAAACCTGAAGCCCATCTAGCCTCTCCATCCCTGTTGGAAAATGCCCGCGCGCGCCTTCGTTCATCGAAGGCTGCAAAGAAATGTCAAAGCCTCCAAGCGTCATAGTCACCCGTTTTGGAAGAAAGATCACGGGACCACTTCACGCCGATCCTGATTTGGGTCATTGAGCACGATGTGACGTGTTTGGATTGCAAAGTTGGCGCCGCTCATACACCATTTAATAACCAAGCTGCAGCGTTCGGCAAGGGATCTCTACACTGAATTGAGCTGCTTAACGCGAATCCAGGGTAGGAACTATTAGGAATTTAAGGAGAGCGTATGAGCGAGCAGATCTCATTCGAGACGACCAATTCTGACGATTTTGCCATTAATCCGGAGATACGTTGCCCGTGCGTCTTGGTGCTCGACGTGTCCGGGTCCATGACCGGAAAGCCACTCGATGAGCTCAACGGCGGTCTTAGGCTATTCAAGGAGGAACTTGAGTCCGACGAACTGGCGATGAAACGGGTCGAGGTGGCGATCATCACGTTTGGGCCCACAAAGATTGAGCTGCCCTTCACCGGGGCAGCAAGTTTCTATCCGCCGACCTTGCAACCGCAGGGCGATACGCCAATGGGTGCTGCCATCACGCAAGCTATCGATCTTGTGCGTGAACGAAAGAAAGAGTATCGAGCCAATGGTATTCCCTTCTACCGACCATGGATTTTCTTGATCACGGACGGTGCGCCCACTGATACCTGGACCGCCGCCGCTGCAGCCGTTCATGAAGGGGAGACATCAAAATCGTTTGCATTTTTCGCTATCGGCGTGTCGGGCGCGAAAATGGACGTTCTTGCCCAGATATCATCCCCGGATCGGGCCCCACTATCGCTTGACGGCCTAAAGTTTCGGGAGCTGTTCCGCTGGTTATCGAGCTCTCTAAGGTCAGTGTCCAGATCCACTCCGGGTACGGAAGTTAAGCTTGAGACGCCTAAGGGCTGGGCGTTAGTTTGACTTGGAGAGTTCTTGCAGCCTCCGTAATCGGTACCTCACATACTGCGGACAATCGACCGTGTGAGGATAGCTGTTGGGCCAATGTAGATGCGACCATTGATGGTCAGCCACTCCTATCGATGTTCGTAGCGGATGGAGCGGGAAGCGCTGGTTATGGCGGCGAAGGCGCCGATCTTGCCATTCAGGCTGCGGCCGAATTCGTGGGTTCCAAACTCAAGATTCCTGGCTTTGCAATATACGATGCGTTGGCCGTGGACCTATTGGCCGCCATCCGAAATCGCATTTCTGGTGAGGCCGACCGCCGAGAGCTAAAAGCACGCGACTTCGCCTGTACGTTCCTCGGATTGCTTTGCAGCTCAACATCAACTCTTATCATGCAGGTTGGCGATGGAGGCATCGCTCTTGATATCGGCAATGGACTGGAAACTCCGATCGCCCCTATGGGAGGGGAATACGCCAACATGACACACTTCGTTACGCAAGACGATGCAGCCGACGTGCTTGTGACAAAGTCATACCCCGTCCATGCAGTTCGTGCCGCTCTCTTCAGCGATGGTCTTCAGCGACTTGCAATCCACATGGCGACCAATACGCCGCATTTGCCGTTCTTCACCCGTTTTTTTCAGGTCATGACCGAGACCACAGAAGAGCAGCAGGATGAGATCCACAATGCGCTGGTGCGTTTTCTACAAAGCCCTTCCGTAAACGAACGCACCGATGATGACAAAACTCTCGCATTGGCCGTAATCGTTTAGCAACCTCTCATGCCGAAATCGCTCAGCACCCCCGCCGGTGCCACGATCCAAATCGGTCGGGAATTGGGTGCCGGAGGCGAGGGCTCTGTATATGAAGTTTCTGGCGTTGCCGACCAGGTAGCCAAGCTCTACCACACTCAACCGGATCGAGCGAAGCAAACTAAGCTCGCCTTTATGGCGGCGCACGGCGATGCGCAGCTGCTCAGTTATGTTGCGTGGCCTCTGCAAACTCTGCACGCGACTCCCGGTGGGCCGACTGTTGGGTTCCTCATGCCTAAGGTAGCGGGCCGCGAGCCGATTCACATGATCTATAGCCCGGCTCATCGTAGACAGACTAGGCCGGCGGCGGCCTGGGATTTTCTCATATTCACTGCGCGTAACCTTGCCGCTTCCTTCGAAACGCTGCATGCGCGAGGCCATGTCCTTGGAGACGTCAACCAGGGAAATGTCATGGTGGGCAACGACAGCAAGGTTATGCTCATCGACAGCGATTCGTTTCAGGTGAACGCAAACGGCGTAATGCACCTATGCGAGGTCGGCGTATCACATTTCACTCCTCCGGAATTGCAGGGTCTACCATCTTTCGATGGCGTCACGAGGACCGCTAATCACGACAACTTCGGCTTAGCGCTCTTAGTCTTTCATTTGCTTTTCGGTGGGAGGCACCCGTATGCGGGTGTACCACTGCGGGATGGAGTAGGCGAAGCCCTTGAATCGGACATAAAGGCGTATCGCTATGCCTACTCGAGGGACGCACAACTCCGCGGCGTGAAGCCACCGCCGCGATCTATTCCCGTGTCGATCGTGCCGGATCAGATTGAGGCGATGTTCGCCTTCGCGTTTACCGAAAGAGGCGCTATCGGTGGTAGGCCGACAGCCAAGAATTGGGTGGATACACTAGACAAATTGCGCGGCAACTTAAAGCTGTGCACCGCCTCCAGGCTCCATAAGTATCCGACCAACCTCTCGAAGTGTCCATGGTGTGCGCTAGAGCAGCAAGGGGTCGTTTATTTCATTGATTTGGGGGCTACGTATACGCCGACCTCCACTGGCTTTGTGCTCACACAAACGTGGGCCTTGATCGAAGTGGTGCCACCTCCACAGTCAATGCGGGTACCAACTTTCGATAGCTTTAATGTGGCTGCCGCTCCTCTGCCCCCCAGCATTCCGCCTGCCCGCGTTATATGGGGCTGCAAGATCGTCGCTTCGTTGATCGCACTCGCCCTGGTCGTGAGCATGCCAGTATATTGGGTAGTCTGGCTGATAGGCGGAGGGGCTGCCTATGCGGCAGCCGCGACAACGGGTCAGGCTGAGCGCAAGGCCGAGCGCAACCGTCGTACTGGCCAGCTGAGATCCGCAAAGGCCTCGCACGATACGCTCACATTGAAAGCGCATAAAGAAGCCGGTCCTCATGCATTTTCGTCGATCAAGACGGAGTTGGCGGGCCTTCGGGACGAGTACCAAAGACTCCCGCAGTTGGAAAAACAGGAACTGCAACATCTGCATACAACAGCGCAAGAGCGACAGAAGCAGAAGTTCCTCGATAGCAATTTCATTGAGACGGCGTCGATCTCGGGCGTCGGGCCAAACCGAAAAGCAGCGTTGCGCTCTTTTGGCATCGAAACTGCTGCGGATGTCGATGGCTCACGTATTCGTCAGGTAAAAGGTTTCGGAGAGGGTTTGACCAAGGCAATGCTGGATTGGAAGAGGAGCTGCGAGAGCCGCTTTACGTTTGATCCGAGCAAGGCCGTGTCTACCGCCGACAAAAATGCCGTGCTGGTCAAGTACGGGAGCCGTAGATTAGCGATCGAGGGTGCATTGCGAAATGGTCCGCAAGCACTGCGGAAATCTTATCAAGATGCCGTCGCGATGGCCGCAATTCTCCAGCCCCAACTGAATCAATCGGCGGCGCAAGTCGCACAGGCCATGAAGGACCTGTCGATTATCTAGAACGTTGGCAGCGGCCATCGCTGCCATGCTGCCGAGGCTTCCGGGGAAGATACTCGCTCAAGAGCAACTGACTTTGAGCGCAGGCATTCGTATCTTTATGGCCGAGGTCGTGCAGCAAATGAAAATGCTCGTGCAGCTCAAGACCGTCACCCGAATCGTCTCAGGCCGCACGCCTTGGAAATCAAAAAGAGCTCAGTAAGCACGCGATCACGCCCGTTCTGCACGGGGCAAGTCCTCCAAAGCCATTTCTTGATTTCGCCGAAAGAAATCCGGCAGGCACGGTTACGCTGGCCGGACGCGGACTTTGATAATTGTTGGATTTGGATAACCGACCGCCTGAAAACTGTGGTCAGCCTCACGGGAGATCGCCAAATCGCTTGTTACACTCCGAATAGGTCATACCATTTACAGGAGTAATCGGCATGGGAACGACGACGATTCGGCGAACGAAAACGGGCACTCGAATTACAACGCGAACAAAAGTTGGCAATACCACCCTGACTCGCACTACCGGCGCCGGGAAGAAGCCCAGGACCACCATATCGACGCGAGTAGGCAAGGTGACATCTACTCGGACCCGGTGAGACGATCGCCGGTTTTCGCAGTGTCATTTGCCGCTGTCAGGGTGCATGGCGAACCATCGGCGAGAGGAACATTCGAAGGCGGGTCGGAGGGGTAACGGCTGTGCCGACCATAGCCAAGGTGCAGCGGCGCGGGCCCGTGGGATCGACGTCCCGGACATCCTGCGTCGGCTCCGGGAGTTCTATCGGGACCAACCTCCTGTCGAGGAGCGTTAGGCAGAGGCCGACCGGAAGACATAAATTTGAGCATCGGCCAGCCCAATCGGAAGGAAGGACACCCAGGGCAGTTCGGAGAGACGTATGTACTGCGACAGTCAATTGCTTTATGGAATTCCGGATCCCGGTCGATCAAACCCGCTCGACTCACGATGCGTGAGGTCTGCGAGGTCATACGACGAGTTGGCATACATCCCAGTGTCCGAGTATCGGGTCGACAAAAGAATTAGGCTCTGGCACACATTTCCGGACCGTCGCCGACGATTGGCGACGCTGACTCGACCTGCCCGCGCCGCGCACGACCGCTAGCCGCGCGCGGAGGATTTTTCAAGCCTTCGCTTGAGAGAGAAACAACTTCGCCTGCGCAAGCATCCCTTTGGACGTGGATCCCCACACGGACTCTGCAAATCCTTTCGGCAGTCGCCCCTCCACCGCCTCGATCGCCCCCTCGACGCGACCGGCCAATTCGATCATCGCCGGCCACGCCTCTGCATCCGGATACCTATCTGCGAGTTCCCGGAAGTGACGCGGCTGGATTTCAACGACTTTGTAGTGGGCACTCTTGCCGCGGAGGGCCATCGCGAGTTTCAGCTCGTGAATATCAAGTTGGTCGGCACGCTTTCCGACCACGGGCCACGTTGACAAGACGTCGTAGAGCGGCGTAAGGCCGAAGCCACCCCCGCGGTGGTGATAGATGGAGAAGTTCTTTGCGTGCCCATCGGTTGCCGCGAGCATCCAGAATACCAACTGCGACAGCATGAAAAGGCGCTGATCTGAGGCGGAATGCTCGGCGCGCGCGAGCTCATTCAGGATGTCGTGCATCGAAGGGCCGCCTTCGTTCTCATACTTCGCCGTGTGCGGACGCCCGGTGACCTGACAGAAATCTTCCTGAGGAAGCCGTGCGATCCATGTATCCCGGAGCGGTTCGAAGCCGGCCGCGCGCGGATCTCCATCACCGACGTTTTGCCAGCGACGATCGAAACGCTCCACGATGAGCGCGCGCTGGGCGCCGAATTGACCGATTTCCGTGTTGGCTACAGGTATTCCCAGCTCTCTCAGCAACTTCACGCACAGCCATTCGTTGTCCACGGAATGGGAAAGATCGAGGCGGCGGTTGCCGACCAGTCCCAGGGGGAGTTTCAGAATGTGCGTGGTCGGGGTAGAGCCCACCGGTTTGTACCAATGTCGGCCGATCTTGGTCAGCGCGGTCTTCTCCTGCGCACCTGCGAGTGAGATACGGAAATCATCGTGCCGCTGGATGCCGTTCAAGAGCGGCGCTGAGATCGTCGGTACCGCGCGCAGAATGGCCTCGATCTCTTTGGGCCGGAGGCGCCGCACATCGAGCCTGTCCCAACCCTTGGGTTCCTCGCCTTCCGGTAGCAGCTGCACGGCACCGGCGCAGTCGCGGCCGATGGCCTCGAGCAAATCGAAAGTGCTCGCTGAACGCGTGGCGAATCGCGCCTGGATTCGATCCCGGATTCCCTGACTGTCCGGCAGAAGATTGTCGAAGTAGAAGCCGACCGCAGCGCTCGTGATCGCAGCATCCGAGGTCATCGGCAGCGACAGCGACAGCGCACGACTTTGCGGATCGGAGATCCAATCCCGGTTATAGCTAAAACGGTCCCGTCCACCGCGCACCTGCTGCCAGGCGCCAACGTAGCGGCCGTTCATCCACACGCCAAGCGTGCTCACCAGTCCTCACCTCGACGAGTTGGCGTGGGCGTGGATGCTGGTGTAACAGCGCTCTCAGGTGGGCGCAATTTAAGCAGCACATCCACCCCGAGGGCGGCGAGGATCTCGAGAAGCCGCCCGCTGCCGATCAGCTCGGGGTTGCGTTCCATTTGGGAGTACCGTGCCTGTGTGATCCGCAAGCGTTGGGCCATATCGGCCTGAGTCAGCTTGCGCGACTTGCGCAGCGACTTCAGGTGCAGGGAAAGCTGCGAAGGGCTCTGTAAGAGTAGAGCGTCCATGACTGCATTATAGAAGCTTTAAATTATAAATTCAATATAGAATATAAAGCTTATAAATACACAATAGAAGTGTAGCCTTCTATCTGAAAGCCCAGCTGTCGCGGTTTGGCCGCGCGGCATGGGCGTGCCCTTCACAGTGCATCGCTTGGGTGAAAGTACCGATTGACTGTTTGACCGGGAGATGAGCGATTGGATACCCATGCACCTTGACTGAAACGGATTCAGCCAAGTTTTGCCTCAAACTTACCGCGCGCCTTTTTTATCTCCGGCCAGTTCTTCCCAACCCAATCCAAAAGAGCCTGTGTCGGCACGAGCAGGCTCTTTCCGAGCTCCGTCAATTCATATTCAACGCGTGGTGGAACCTCGGGGAAGAGTTCACGCGTAATCAGTCCGTCGCGTTCCAAATTTCGTAGGGTCAGTGTCAGCATCCTTTGCGAGATCGCCGGCAGCACTTTTTCCAGTTCTGAGAAACGGGCGCGGCAGCGCGGCGCCCGAGATAAAGATACGACGATAAGGATCGTCCATTTGTCTCCCACCTTTGTCAGGAAGTCCCGCACGGCCACGCCCTTTTCGCCGCACGCCGCGCGAGTGTTCAAATCTCTGCTTCTACCGTTTGTTTTCATGGCTTACCGCGGTGTTAGTGACCGACATGCGTGTGCGTCCTTTCAGAGACGATACTTCCGTTCTAGACTCAACTCTACATTAGTAAGTATTTAAACGGGAAATGGAGGCTATTCATGAAACCGACAGCACTCAATCACTACATCACGTTAGGCCGGTCTGGACTTCGCGTAAGTCCGCTTTGTCTCGGCACCATGACCTTCGGGCCGGATTGGGGTTGGGGCTCGACGCCGGAGGAGTCCAAAACCATTCTGAATCGCTATCTGGAAAAAGGCGGAAACTTCGTGGATACCGCCAATGCCTACACCAAGGGTCACTCCGAAAAGATCATCGGAGACTACTTCAAGGAGTCTCCCGAGCGACGCCACCGAACGGTACTCGCGACCAAATTTTTTGGCTCTATGCTGACGGGAGACCCAAATTCGGGCGGAACCGGCCGCAAAGCTGTCGTCGCGGCATGTGAAGAGTCCTTGCGAAGACTGCAAACCGATTACATCGACCTCTATTGGATGCACTGCTATGACCGCCATACCCCCATCGAAGAAACGATGCGGGCTTTGGACGATTTGGTTTCCAGTGGAAAGGTTCGGTATATCGGATTCTCCGACACTCCCGCGTGGAAGGTCATGGAAGCTCAAATGCTCTCCAAATGGCGGGGATGGACTCCATTGATTGCCCTTCAACTGGAATATTCGCTCCTCGAGCGAACCATTGAGGGCGAATTGGTCCCTCTTGCGCGAGAACATGGACTCGGCATTACCCCCTGGGGTCCATTGAAAGGCGGACTCCTCAGTGGGAAATACACCAGGGAAAATGCAGGCAAGGGCGAGGCCGGCGGCCGCGGTGCTTTTGCAACTCGAAACCTCGACGAAAGAGCGTATCTGGTGATCGACTCCCTCGCTGCCATTGCGCGCGAAGTAAATTCTTCTCCGGCCCGAGTCGCACTGTCTTGGCTTCGACATCGTCCAGGCGTCGCTTCTACAATCATAGGGGCCAGAACCTTGAAGCAACTCGAAGACAACCTGGCGGCATTGGATTTGGAGCTTTCATCTCGTCATGTGGATGAGTTGGATAAGGTCACCGCACCTCGGCTCAATTTTCCATTTCACTTCCTAGAGAATGTTTCAGCTTTTGGCAGTAGCGGAACGTTCATCAACGGCGTCGAAGCCCCCGCTTCTCCCATGGCTCCGCAAAACGAGAACGACCGCTTTTAGCTTTGGAGTAGAGGTCACGACGCCGACATGGCCAATGCTATGCTGCGCAGGCCGTCAGCGGCGGATATGACCAGAACAAAAGGTGTGCTGCCCTTGCGCGATTCCTCACCCGGCGCTCCTAACCCATGGCGCTGAAGCTATTCGGCGGTGTTCGGCCCTTCAATCGCAGCGCAGCGGTGCGCGACTCCCTGGCCGGCATAAATCTCGCATCCATCGACATTCCGCAGGTGTTGGGCTATGCCCGCATCGCCGGCATGCCGGTGGTCACCGGCCTTTACACCGCGCTGTTGCCGCTGCTGGCCTTTACGATCTTCGGCTCATCACGCCATCTGGTCGTCGCGGCAGACTCGGCCACGGCGGCCATCTTCTCCGGCTCACTGTCACAAATGGCTGCACCCGGCAGCGAGAGGTACATCGCCTTGGTCGGTGCAGTGGCGTTGCTCACGGCCCTCTGGCTGCTGGCGGCGCGCATTTTCAAGCTCGGCTTTCTCGCAGACTTCCTTTCGCGCACGGTGCTCACGGGCTTTCTCGCCGGGGTCGGCCTGCAGGTGGGTATTGCGATGCTCAGCGACATGTTCGGGATTGCCGCACCCTCGCACTTCTCGCTCATGCGGCTGTGGGAAGTCGCGCGAAACCTCAGCCACACCAATCTTCCCACGCTGTCGCTGTCGGTGGTGGTGGCAGGCGCCATTTTGCTGGGAAACCGCTTTCTGCGGCGCTGGCCGATATCGCTGCTGGCCGTGGTTGGGACCATCGCCGCGAGCGCCACATTCCACCTCGATTCCCATGGCATCGCCGTCATCGGACCAATTCCAGGCGGGCTGCCCTCGATCAGGCTGCCCGCCGTTACCTGGAGCGATGTGCTGGCGCTGGTCCCGGTGTCGGTTTCCTGCTTCGTGATGATCGTTGCGCAAAGCGCAGCGACCGCACGCAGTTTCGCGGTGCGTTACCACGAAAAAATAGACGACGATGCGGACATTCTCGGCTTATCGGCAGCCAATCTGGCCGCCGCGGTGAGCGGCACCTTCGTGGTGAACGGCAGTCCCACTCAGACCGCGGTCGCGGACCATGTGGGTGCGCGCAGTCAGATTGCACAGTGGGTGCTGGCCGGGGCCGTGTTGCTGGTGCTCTGGGTGGCAACCGCCCCGCTTCAATACCTGCCGCGCTGCGTGCTGGCGTCCATCGTGTTCACGATCGCGGTGGGAATGATCGACGTGCGCCGTCTACGCGGCATTCGCCGCGAAAGTCCCGGCGAGTACTATCTCGCCATCGCCACCGCCGCAACCGTGGTTGCCCTCGGCGTCGAGCAAGGTATCTTGCTCGCGATTGCGCTGTCGCTCTTCAGGCATGTGCGGCACAGCTACCGCCCGCACACCATGATACTCGCGCCCGATGCCACCGGCCGGTGGTTCCCCATACCCGCCACTCCCGGCACGGTGACGGAACCCGGCATCATCGTCTATCGCTTCGGCGCGGATCTGTTTTACGCCAACCAAAACCGTTTTGTCGACGAGGTACGCGCGCTCGTGGCGCACGCGCCGACACCCATCCAGTGCTTCATCGTCGATGCAGCCGCCATCACCGACATCGACTACTCCGCTTCCCAGTCTCTGCTCGAACTCCTCGAGGAGCTCGAACGCCAGAAGGTCAGCATGGTCTTCGGCCGCGTCAACTACTACCTGCGGTCCGACATGGATCGCCACGGCATCACCGCCGTCATTGGTGAAGGGGGCATCTTCCCGACGCTCCACGAAGCCATTGCCGTTGCACACGTTCGCCGCGGCTGAGAGGCGCTATCGAGTACCGGATCCTGGGTGCACACGCAGCACATAAATGCTTGTGCAGCAATGACTTGAGAGGTCATGTGTAAACTATTTACACGCGGCGCCGCGTCGGCGAATTTGCCGCGCCATGAAAACTTCAATACCAGCTCACCTCGCCTTGCACCCCGCCGCGCCCGACCGCGCGGTTCATTACCCAACCTTCATTGACCAGGGGTCAACACCGGTCGAGCCGTGGCGTTTCAACCTCGGAATTCAATTTCTCTTCAGGAGTTCATGTATGCGACGATTCTTTTCCGCCATTGCGCTCGGTGCAGTGATCACCGGTGTGCTGTCGGGTTGCGGCGGCGGTTCGAACAACGGTTATGTTGCGTCTGCCGGCGGCAGCGGCGCAGCGCCGCCCGCCCAAGCACAGCCTCTGGTCAGTAATGTGGGTACCGCCGGCGTGTTCGTCGGCTACGTGGATCCTGGCAGCGGCAACTATGCGAGTGCGCCCATCGGCAGCTACGCAGGCAAGAGACAATCCCTGCACGGCAACGTGGACTTCATGACGGGAGCGAACCTGTCGCAGCCGGCGGGCATCGAGGTCTACGAGGGCAGCGACGGCCACATCTACGGGCTCGACCTGACGTCGGCCGGCGCGCCGGCGCCGCAACAGCTGTCGAGCGAGTCGGCAGCCACCATCGATGATGCCTGCACCCTTGCGGGTGCGGCCGCCGCGGGCGGCAACTACGATTACGTCGGCGTCTATTTCGCGGCCGATCTGCAGACCCCCACGAACTCCTCGTACTTCTATCGGTTGCCGGGGCCTGACGGGGTCTGCGGGACCGCGGATGACGTCATTCACATGGTGAAGACGGGAATGACGGCAACCTCAACGCCCATCGTGGCCTCGGACTTGCCGGTGGCGACAGTGCATGGCGCATTGGGCGGTATCTTGGGCTTCGTGATCAAGAGCGGCGCAAATCTTGTGCTGGTGGATGGCAATTTTTCCAATCCCATCGTGCTGGGAACCTTCAGCGCGCCGATCGGCGTGGCCGTGGCTTTGCCGGTTGGCACCACCCAAGGTTATCCGACGGGACAACTCTACGTCGTGGACGGAAACATCGTCTACGTCAATTACGTCGCCGACACGGTGTCCGCTGCGCTTTATTCAATTCCCAACTGGACTCCCACCAATGCCGCCGCGCTGTTCGCGGCGTCACCGAGCACCCTGTATTTCTCGATCAACACGGCGGCGAGCGGCTCGATCCCCGCGTCGGCCGGCATCTATGCCATGCCGGCCGACGGCTCGGCCGCGCCAGCCATGGTTGATAGCGAACCCGGCCGCGTGGCCAGCTTGCTGTTCCCCGTTCAGGGCTCCGATCTGCTCTGGGGTATCGTGAATCCGACCTACACGATCCGCAGTCTGGCGGTTGCAGGCGGCTCCGCCACGACGCTCATGAGCAGCACACAGAACGCGGGTACTTTCATCGCCACGGCCAGCACCGTTTATTACGAGACATGGAGCGGGACCAGTGATTCAGCGACGCGCACCGTAACCCGCAGCGGCACGCAGTCCGGCATCCTCGGCCTCGACGGTACGGTCATTCAACCGCCGCTGGCGAATTCGACATTCGTCAATGGCGGGGAACAGTTGCCCTGGCCGGACGACACGACCACCACGATAACCCCCTTTCGCACGGTATTTCAGATTCGTGGCCTCAGCCCTGTGACGGTGGTGGACGCCGGCACCGGCTATCAGTACACGGAGGACGGGGTCGGCGGCGGAGCGCTCCTCGCCATCGACACGACCTCGAACCAAGTGGTGGCGGCGGTCGGTACGCTTCCCGCCAGCACAGCCATCACACTCAGCGGAACGTTTCGCGGCAGCGCCGACACCGGCTTTTTGGAAGCGCAGAATCCTCTGTCCTCACAGGACCCCGCGACACGGGATCTGTACCTGCTGAACTCGCAGACCGCGAACACGTTGTTGCGCGTCACTTCAAATCTGTGAACGCTAGAGCGACTGGCGCCGCGGTGAGGAGGCCGATCGGACTGTTGACATCCTCCTCGCCCTAGAGGGCCGAGGATTCCTTCTACGCGTCTCGTTATCCCTCGCCGGCCTGAAGGCCGGCGTTTCTCGCGGAGAAATATGATGAATTCTAAGATTGCTGCCGGCACGTTGGCGCTGATGCTTGGGGCGACGGCGCTCGCGCGAGCGGCTTCGCCTGAAATTTGGCTCGGCCCCGAGGAGCTTCCGCCGCCAGGCGCCAGCGCGGTTGATCTCATGGATATGTTCACGCCTGACGCGCCCTGGAAGAGTGCCGCAGCCCATACGCAAGTCTTCATGCTTCAGGGTGCGTTCCTGACCCGCGCGACGCAGGATCAGCTCAACCGCATCGTCTCGGATTTGAATCGGCGCGGCATCGACATTGCCGTCGCGGTGGGTGTCATGAACGTACCGCACGATCCGCCTTCAGGGTGTGGCGGGCTGGGTAATGTCGAAGGCTACGGCACGACGCAGCAGGCCGCGAAGATCGCCCGCGTGATCAAGGCAGCCGGTGGTGAGATCAAGTACCTCGTGATGGACGAGCCGCTGTACTACGGCCACTACTACACACAGGCTCCTGGAAAAGGTGCCGGTTGCCATAGTCCCATCGAACAAATCGCCCAACTGATCAAACCCACCCTCGCTGTCTACACGCAGGTCTTCCCACAAGTGGTGATCGGTGAGGTCGAGCCGACCTTCTTTATCGACGGCCGGCCCAATTGGCGGACTGAATTTTCGTCATGGGCGGACGCCTATCGCGTGGCGATGGGCAGGCCGCTCGCATTCCTGCACCTGGATGTCGAATGGCCGCTGGCCAACGGCGTGCAGGATGCACTGGCGGTCTACAGTGCCTCGCAAGACCTGCAGCGGCGCAATCTGCTGGGGAAAATCGGTGTCATCTACAACGGATCGCGCCAGGACAAATCGGACCATGCCTGGACACAGGCTGCCCGCGACCATCTGCTATTGATGGAGGGCCAGAACAAACTGCGTCCGGATCACGTCATCTTCCAGTCGTGGACACCCAACCCGACCCACGCCATGCCTGAGACCGATCCAAACGCGCTGACCAGCCTGGTGGATTTTTATCTCAGCAAGCAGGAGAAGATCGGTGCGCCATAGAACGAGGCATTTTTCTCTCGCCACGTCGGCCGCGTTGTTTTGCACGCTTGGCTGCGCGGCCAGCGTAACCCAAGCCCAGCAGGTGTGGTTCAGTTCAGGCGACGATCTGAACGTCAACGGCGTCGTGGCGCATCCAGACTTCATGCGGCTGTTCGATCCGTCGCAACCCTGGGCGACCGGCGTAGCCCATGTCCAGGTGATGCAGCTGCGGGCGCCCTGGTTCCTGCGCATGCCCGATGAAACCGTCCAGCAGGTCACCGGCTTTCTCAAGCAGCACAATATGGCCCTCGCCGTGCCCTTGGGTTTCGTCTCCAGCGACACCTGCGGGCAGGGCGTGGAAGGGCTCGGGACCGCGCGGCAGCAGGCCGTCTATCCCCGCGAAATGAAGAAGCGCGGCATCGAACTGGACTATGTGGTCATGGACGAGCCGCTGTACTACGGCCACGATTACAGCGGCAAGAACGCCTGCAACTTCTCCGTTGAGCAGGTCGTGCAGTCCGTCGCCACGAACGTGCGGATGATCCGCTCCTATTATCCCAAGGTGCAGTTCGTCTTGGTCGAGCCGGAGCAGGCGCTCTCGGGCGGCGTCGGCGAACTCAGTCAGTTTCTCGACGCCTATCAGGCCGCGCTCGGCGAATTGCCGGTGGCTATGCGGTTCGATCTGGCCTGGGGGCAGGCGGATAGATGGCATCGGGAATGGCATGGCGCCATTCCGCCGTTTATCCAGATGCTCAAGGCTCGCGGCATCGGCTACAGCATCATCTATGACGCCGGCCACGTGAACGGACGCATCCCCGACACCGACGCGGGCTGGATCGCCTCGGCCAAAGCCAATGTGGCCGACTGGGAAGCAACCATCGCCGAGAAGCCGGCCCAGGTCGTCATCCAGACCTGGAGCCCCAATCCGGTCCGCATCACCCCTGAAAGCGATCCGACGACCATGACCGGCTATCTGAAATGGTTTGTCATCCACGCCGGCGCCGCGTCCGCGCGCGCTAGGATTGAAAGGCCCGCGCCATGACTGAGACCTTGGACCTCCATGACCCGCTCAGTCGCCGCAGGATCTTGACCGGTGCCCTGGGTGGCGTGGCGATGTTGACGCTGGGCGCGCGCACGAGTTCTCCGGCTGCGTTCGGTTCCAGTGCTCCACAGCGCCAGATACTAACGGCCGGGTTCGCCTCGGCCACCATGGACATGGTGGTCGTTCCGGAAACCACCACCTTCGTGGTGACCACCACGCTCGAGGCGCCGGCTGAGGCTCTGCGCATCGGCATCGGTAACCCGACCCCGACGCCGTTTCAGCTCGGCGGCGCCTGCTGCGCCCTGGAAAAAGGCAGGCAATGGACGCGCCTCAGCTTCGGAGGTTCGAACCAGCCGATCACCGTACCGGGCAATCGGGTGGCCGCGACCGGAGCCAAGAATGTGCCCGCGATCGTTTGGTCGGATTGGGCGACGATCGCTGATCAGGGCGCTACTCGGCCGGTAATGCAGTTTCGCCTGCTAAGCGGACCGCAGACCGCGCCAATGACCCTGGTCGGGCTTGCGCGCGACGTTCATCACCGGAATGCACAGGCCGAGGACCGGCCGTTTTCCTCTCATTCGCTCCAGGGCGACTGGGTGAGCGACCCGCGGCCTTCGTCGATACCCGGCCAGCCGGCCAACCACGCGCCGATCATGGTTGTTCAATATAGGACCGCCGGGGGCGGCGTGCAGATACTCTTGGGTGGCGATAGCCAGCTGGCGAGTTGGGCGGCCTTTCCGCAATTCGCCGCCGCCGAACTGTCGACGCCGCAGCGGCCGATCTCGGTCTGGAATGTGGCCTGGGGCGCGCAGCCGAGCGGCACATTCTGGCAATTGTTTCAGGACGCCATCCCGCAGTGCCAGCCGTCCATCGCCGTGCTCGAGGGCTGGACGGCCAATGACGGAATGAACTCCACCGCCTACGCCCGCTATCTAGACCGGCTGCGCGCCAGCGTGGCGCTCGTCCGGCGCGGCGGCGGCGTGCCCATCATCATCGCGCCGATGCCGCGCGCACTGTTCGGCACGCCCGAGCTGGCGGGCTGGCAGGCCTATGGCGCAGGCCTCGCGCGCGCGCTGTCGGGCGTCACCTTGCTCGATCCGCTGCCCTACACGGGCGATCCTCAACATCCAGGAAACTGGCGGCCAGAGTTCACGTCAGAGAACGGCATCCACATCAATCCGGACGGTAATGTCGCGCTGACTCCGCCGTTTCGCGACCTCCTCGCCTCATTAATCTAGGCTGACTCAAGGCATCCGATGACGTTCACGCTAAAGATGAAATTGAGCCTGTGCGCCTCGTTGAATACATGGCGCGGTGAATGGGAATACAGATGAAATTAATCAAATCTAATCCGCGTGGCCTCGGCGCACCGTGCAGGAGTGCGCGCCGGAATGTTCCTGACCGGGACAGGTCCGGGAGCTTCCGATGCTGATGCCATCGCTGCCCGAAAGCAAAATGCGCTGGCCGTGGATCAAGCGAGGCTGCCGCTGGATCTGGTCATCATCGCCAATTGGACGCCGCATCTGTCGCGCAACCTGCCGGAATCCAGCCCGGACACACTGACGTCCTTCCTGCGCTGGTACGAAATGGGTCACGGGCGATGACGTTTGGCGCCACTTATGTGATAAATGCCCGCTACCTGTGGTGTTGGAGGATGCAAACAATGAAGACGTTGAGTGTGGTTATCGCATGGGGACTGGGTGCTAGCCTCTGGGTGGTCGGCGCCCAGGCGGGGACGGACGAGGAAATGCTCGCCAAGTTCGAAAAAGATTACGCGCAAATGCAGATCACCAAGGATCCGAAGGCCATCGCGTCGGTGTCGGCGATGATTGCGGAGGACTATTTCTTCTACAGCCCGACAAACGGTGCCATCGCGACCAAGAAGGCACTCCTCGCCTATATTCAACAACCGGACAATATTGTGACGTCAATGAACTTCCAGCCATTCTTCATCAAAGTGTTTGGATCGACCGCGGTCGTGGAAGGCGTCAATGAATCGACCGGACACTATGGCGAGAAGGACACCAGCGGAACATTCGCTTGGATGGACGTATTCGAAAAGCGGCATGGTCGCTGGATATGGCTGGTCGGGTCGAGCGGTCGGGTCGACGAGAAGTTGACCGGCAACATCCGCTGCGACAAAACCATCTGCACGGACAGCAATCGCCACCCGGGCTTCTCGCTGACGTCCTGATGCCGCAGGATCGGGGGGGCGGTTCGCGATGACGACAATTTTGCGCCTATGCCTCGCGGGCGCCGTGCTCGCCGTCGCCCCGAATGTCCTCGCCGGCGCGGCGGAGAGCCGGCAGTTCTGGCTCGGCGGCGTTGATCCGGTGGAGTTAGGCAAGGCCGGCGCGTCTGCTTGCTATTTCCAGGTCTTGCCGTTCGAGGGAAAGTAAGAGATGCAGACGACACCGGTTCCGGATCGGTAAAACACCAGGTGATCCTGCTTGCCGCTGTGGTCATAGTCGAAAGCAATGCTGCGATCGTGAGGTGACTTCAGGTCGAACCCGCCGACGCCGTTGCCTTCGATTTCCGGGGCGAACCTTCCCTTGGAGTTCTTGAGAACCGACACAAGGCCGGAGCCGGGCCGATACAGAAGCAGGTGATCCGACTTGCCGCTGTGATCGTAGTCGAAGGCCAGGACCCGATCGTTTGGCGACTTCAGATCAGAGCCACCAATCCCGATGCCTTGGTATACCGGAACCATCGTTCCGTCGATGTTCTTCAAAATGGAAATTGTTCCCGCGCCCGGTCGATAGATCACCAGATGATCCGACTTGCCGCTGTGATCGTAGTCGAAGGCGAAAGCCTGGCTTGCCGGAGCCTTTGGCGAGTCGCCGCCAATGTCGATGCCCGGTATGCTGTGCGCATACACCTCAGTCAAGGCTCCGCCGATATTTTTCAAAATCGATAGGTTCGCATTGCCCGGACTGTAGCGTGCCAGGTAATCGAGCTTGCCGCTGTGATCATAGTCGAACGCAAAGATCTGCTCTGCGCCGGACTGCTGATCGCGGGTGGCATTCCCGTCGGACGGGGTACTTTCGGCGCGCTGGTATACCGGTGTGAAAGCCCCGTCCACGTTCTTTACGATCCATAGGATTTCGGTGCCCGATCGGTAGAGCACGAGATGGTCCAGCTTGCCGCTGTGATCGTAGTCGAACGCGAATGCTCGATCTGCGTCGGACTTGAGCTCGTAGCCGCCGATCCCTTGGCCTTGGTAGATCGGAACGAAGTCTTGCCCGAAGTTCTTCACAATGGCCGTCTTCCCCGCGCCGGGTCTGTACAGCACGAGATGATCCAGCTTGCCGCTGTGGTCATAGTCGAAGGCGATTGCTTGGTCGGCCGGTGATCTAAAATCGTAGCCGCCGATCCCCACCGCCGATTCGGTCGACGTATTGATCGTTCTGTAGACGGGCACGGCTCTGCCGTGGTCATCGCGATCAACAGAGAGAGGCGATCCCGGCGCATCGAATTGTCGAATGACGAAATCGATCGCCAGGATAGAAATCACGGCAAGAATGCCGTAAAGCAGGTATCGCCCGCGCCGGCCTGGAGAAGGTGCCACTGGTTCCACGAATCGGGCATCCGGTTTTGCGCTGACGCCCCCTTCAAGCGCAGCGGCCAGGGGTTCGGCCGCAGGCAGAAGGCTCGCTTTGCTGTGCCGGATCTCTTGGCTGTGCTGGACCTCTTGGCTGCGCTGTATCTCTTGCACGGGAGCGATGAAGCGATAGCCGCGCTTGGGCAGGGTTTCGATGAACCGAGGATTTTCGGCCGAATCCCCCAGGGCGGTCCGGATCTTTTTGACGGCCGTGTTGAGGCCCAGCTCCGAATCCACCAAGGCGTCTTCCAGCCAAAGTTGGCTTTGCAGCTCCTCGCGTGTCAGCAGTTGGCCCGGTCGGGATATCAGCAGAGCCAAGACTTCAAAGGGCTGCTTCTGCAGGTTGACCTTGACCCCGCGCTTACGCAGTTCTCCGGCTTCGAGATCGACCTCGTACACACCAAATTGAACGGCTGATGCGGTCCGATCCCGGAGGCGCGCCTCATCCCCAGCTACAGCTTCTTGCAAAATCCGACCCTTCGCCCAAACTGTGAAAGATAAGCTGCCGCCAAATGGGCGGTCAACGGATGTTGTTGAAGCGTAAGCTGCAACGTTTAGAATCACCGTCAGGCGGAATCATGAGAATCTCCCAGTGACGCCCAGCGCAAATCATCAGCCATACGACGTCATCATCGTCGGCTCGGGGGCCGCCGGCGGGCAGAGCGCCTATACGCTGTGCATGGAAGGGGCCAAGGTGCTCATGCTGGAGGCGGGCCGGGACTATGTGCCGGAACATGAAACCCCGATGTTTCAGACGCCGGATCAAGCTCCCTTGCGGGGAGTCAGCACGCCGGAAAAGGACTTCGGATTCTACGACTCCACCATCGATGGCGGCTGGACGGTGCCCGGCGAACCCTATGTCCAAAGCACGGCGGATCCGCACGGCCGCTTCGCGTGGTGGCGCGCGCGCATGCTCGGCGGTCGGACCAATCACTGGGGCCGTATTTCTCTGCGCAACGGGTCCTACGACTTCAAGCCCCATCGCCGCGACGGCTTAGGGTTCGACTGGCCGATTTCCTATGAGGACGTGGCGCCGTACTACGACAAGGTGGAACGGCTCATCGGGGTTTACGGTACCTCCGAGGGGTTGGAAAATACGCCGAATTCGCCGGAAGGCTGTTTGCTTCCGCCGCCGGCGCCCCTGGTCAGCGACTACTTGGTCCAGCAACGAGCCGGGCGCCTCGGGATTCCCATCGTGGCAGGCCACCGCGCCGTGCTCACGCGGCAACTCGATTTCAAGCGTTCGCCCGCGCTCCTGCATCCCGGCAATCTCAAGGCACAGAAGATCATCGCCGAGCACATGCGTCAGCGCGCCGCGTGTTTCTGGGCCACCGACTGCGGACGGGGCTGCTCGATCCGGGCGAACTATCAGTCGACCACGGTGCATCTGCCGCCGGCGCTGGCCACCGGCAATCTCAACATCGTCACCAACGCGATGGTGAGCGAGGTGGTGCTCGGGCGCAACGGCCTGGCGAAGGGCGTGAAGTACATCGATAAAATCAGCGGCCGCGAGCATGTTGCAGCCGCGCGAGTAGTCGTCCTGGCCGCGAGCGCCTGTGAAACGGTGCGAATTCTGCTCAACTCGAAGAGCGCGCAGTTCCCCGAAGGCCTGGCGAATTCCAGCGGCAAAGTCGGCCGCTACCTCATGGACACGGTGGGCAGCAGCGTGAGCGGCCAGGTGCCGCTGCTCGAGAGCCTGCCGCCGCTCAACGAGGACGGCGCCAGCGGCCATGCCTTCTACGCGCCCTGGTGGCTGTATCAGGACCAGCAGAAAGGCAAGATGGATTTCGCGCGCGGCTATCACATCGAGTTCGGCGGCGGCCGGCGCATGCCGAATTTCGGCACGTTGCACGGCCTCGAATCCATAACCCAGGGAAGCTACGGCAAGAAACTGAAAGAGGACGCGCGGCGCTACTACGGCTCGTTCGTCGGGTTCGACGGCCGCGGCGAGATGATCCCGAATGAAAACTCGTACTGCGAGATCGATCCCGTCGTGAAGGATCGCTGGGGCATACCGGTGCTGCGCTTTCATTGGCAGTGGTCGGACCACGAGACCCGCCAGGCTGCGCACATGCAGAAAACCTTCGCGGGCATCATCGAGGCGATGGGCGGCAAGGTGTCGGGTGCGGTCAAGACCGACGGCGCCGAAGCCATCGCCCCGGGAGGCTTCATCATCCACGAGGTCGGCGGCGCGCGGATGGGTGAGAGCCGCCAAACCTCGGTTACCAACCAGTGGTGCCAGACCTGGGACGTCAAGAATCTGTTTCTCAACGATGGCGCGGTGTTCGTCTCCAATGCGGATAAGAATCCGACGCTGACGATCATGGCGCTCGCCTGGCGAGCGTCGGATCATATTGCTCAATTGATGCGGAGGAAGGAGCTGTGACCGACCGGCGAACGACGATCAAGTGGATGCTCGCCGCCGCGACGTCCATGCCGTGGCTGCATCATGCCGCCGCCGAAGAAGTGACGGCATCCGTCCCGGCGCCGAATGGCTATGGCTACGATCCGAATCTGACCAAGCTCTATCGTCCCGGCGATGTCTGGCCGTTGACGCTGAGCGCAGCCCAGCGGCGCACGGCGGGCGCTCTTTGCAATGTCATTTTGCCGGGCGATGACCGCTCACCGGGGGCCGAAAGCGTGGGGGTGGTCGATTTTATCGACGAATGGGTGAGCGCTCCTTATCCGCGCCAGCTCAAGGATAGGCCGATCGTGCTCGAGGGCTTGGCCTGGATGGACGCCGAGGCGTTGCTGCGCTTCAAGAAGGATTTCGCCGAACTCGATGATCCGCGGCAGCACGCGATTTGCGATGATATTTGCTATGAACCGAAGGCCGAAGTGAAGTTCGCGCGCGCGGCGAAGTTTTTCACGCGTTACCGCGATCTGACCGTGGGGGGCTTTTACTCTACACCTTCGGGTCACAAGGATCTGGGCTACATCGGCAACGTTCCGCTGGCGCGTTTCGACGGCCCGCCGATGGAGCTGCTGCGCAAGCTGGGTCTGGGTCCGCAACCATCATGAGCAACAACCACGCGTCGAGCCGGCTGGGTGTGGGCTTCGTCGGCAGCGGCTTCAATGCGCGCTTCCACATGCAGGCCTTCCAAGCGGTGCGGGACGCCGATGTGCGCGGTGTGTGGAGTCCGAATCTCGAACATACGAGTTCCGCCGCCGCACTGGCCCGCAGTCTGGACATTGGCGCGGCGAGGGCTTACGCGTCGATCCGCGATATGGTGGCCGATCCTTTGATCGACGCGCTGTGGCTCACCGGCCCGAATCATTCGCGGCTCGAAAACATGGAGGAAATCGTCCACGCCATCGAAGGCGGTGTGGGCACGCTGCGCGGCATTGCCTGCGAGAAGCCGCTCGCCAGAAATCTCGCCGAGGCGAAGCGCATGGTGGCGCTCATGCAGCGATGCGGCATCGCGCATGGCTATCTGGAGAATCAGGTATTCGCGCCGCAGATCATCGCCGGCCGTACCCGGCTTTGGGCGCACGGCGCCGCCAGCAGCGGCCGTCCTTATCTTGCGCGCGCTTCCGAGGAACACAGCGGCCCGCACGCCCCCTGGTTCTGGCGCGGCGAATTGCAGGGCGGCGGCGTACTGAACGACATGATGTGTCACTCGGTGCTTCTCGTGCGCCACTTGCTGACGCAACCCGGGGCGGCGCGCGCTTCCTTGCGTCCGGTTCGCATCACGGGGCATATCGCCAGCCTGAAGTGGTCGCGGGCCCCGTACGCCGCGCAACTCGCGGCCACCTTTGGCCGCGAGGTTGATTACGCCAAGCGTCCGTCGGAAGATTTTGCCAGTGTCACGATCGAGTTCGAAACGCCCGAGGGCCAGATCTTGATCGGCGAGGCCTCGACTTCATGGAGTTTCGTCGGACCGGGATTGCGCCTGTCCGCGGAACTGCTGGGCCCCGAATACTCGATGTCCTGGAATACGCTGAACAGCGGACTGAATCTGTTTTTTTCGCGCGAGGTGCGCGGTGCCAGCGGCGAGGATCTGGTCGAGAAGCAAAACGCGGAAGTGGGATCGATGCCGGTGGTGGCGAACGAGGCCGCGGCCTACGGCTATGAAAACGAGGACCGCCACTTCGTGCGGGCCTTTCTCGGCAAGGAAGACCCGCAATTGACCTTCGACGACGGCCTCGAGGTCGTGTCGCTGTTGATGGCGGCATACCAAAGCGCCGAGCTCGGCAAGACGCTGGACTATCCGCCGCCGGGCCTGGATGCGTTCGTGCCGGCGGTGGCGCGCGGTGCGTGGAAAGCTCGGTAGGAATCGACACAGACGCGAATGTCGCGCGGGATGAAAAATGCACCATAGAATCATGGCGAATGCGGCGCTGCTGGCGAGTGCTTTCTTGTGGGTCGCGGGTCCGGGGCATGAGGTGAGCGCGGGCGAGGCGGCGCCCGCTCCACAGTGGCACACGCTGTTCGACGGCAAGCTGCTCGATACTTTTCGCGGCTGGCGCTCTGACGGTATGCCCGAGGGCTGGCATGTCGTGGACGGCACCCTCGCCAAGGAAGGCAGCGTCGATGACCTCGTGACCAAGGAGCAATTCGGCGACTTCGAGCTCGAGCTGGAGTGGAAGATCGGCAAGGCCGGCAACAGCGGCGTTTTTTATCGCGGCACGCGCGAATACGATCACATCTATTGGAGCGCGCCGGAGTACCAGCTTCTGGATGATGCCAACGCGGCCGATGGCCGCAGCCGGCTGACGGCGGCAGCGGCGGCGTACGGTCTTTATGGACCGCCGGCCGGCGTGGTCAAGCCCTTCGGCAAGTGGAACAAGACACGCATCCTCATCCGGGGCAACCATGTCGAGCATTGGCTGAACGGTGAGAAGGTGGTTGAGTACGACCTGGGCAGTCCCGAATGGACAGCCAAGGTCGCCGCCAGCAAATTCTCAAAATATCCAAACTACGGTTTGGCGAAGAGCGGTTTCATCGGCATTCAGGGGGATCATCCCGGCAGCTTGCAGCTGCGCCACATCCGCATCCGTACCCTGCCATGATCCGGGCGCGCTTGGCCCTGATGATGTTTCTGGAGTACTTCATCTGGGGCGTGTGGTTCGTCACGATGGGTACCTATCTCGGCCAGACCCTGCATTTCACCGATTCGCAGATCGGCCTCGCGTACGGTGCGACGGCCATCGGCGCGCTGTTGTCGCCTTTCTTCATCGGCATCGTGGCCGATCGATGGTTCGCGAGCGAGAAACTCCTGGCTGGGCTGCACTTCCTCGGTGCCGCGCTGATGTGGATCGTCTCCAGGCAAACGGCGTTCGCCACCTTCTATCCGCTGCTCATTCTCTATGCCCTGTGCTACATGCCGACCCTGTCGCTCACCAATTCGCTGGCGTTCCACCATCTGAAAGAGTCCAGCAGTTTTCCCTATATTCGCGTGCTCGGCACGCTGGGCTGGATCGCAGCCGGTATCTTGGTGGGCAAGAGCCTGCATGCCGACGCGCTGGTCCTGCCGCTGCAAATCGCCGCCGGTGCATCGATCGTCATGGCGGTGTATGCGCTTTTTCTGCCGCACACGCCGCCGCGGGCGAACCCCGGGCCTTTCAGCGTGCGCGATGCCTTAGGATTGGACGCCCTGCAGTTGCTGAAGAAAAGCGATTTTCTCATTTTTGTCGTGGGCTCCTTCCTGCTGTGCATTCCCCTGCAGTTCTACTACACCTTCGCCAACCCCTTCCTGAACGAGATCAAGGTGCCCGAGGCCGCATTCATCCAGACCTTCGGCCAGGTCTCCGAAGTCGCCTTCATGTTGTTGCTGGCGGGGCTGCTGCGCCGCTTCGGCATCAAGGTTATCATGCTGGTGGGCATGCTGGCGTGGGCACTGAGGTACTTTGCCTTCGCCAACGGCAATGCGGGGCCCGGCATGTGGCTGATCTATGCGGGCATTCTGTTGCATGGGGTGTGCTACGACTTTTTCTTCGTCGGCGGCCAGGTGTATACCGATCAGCGCGCCGGAGAGAAGATCCGCGCGGCCGCTCAAGGGTTGATCAATTTCGTCACCAATGGATTGGGCTACTTCGTCGGCGCCTTCGTGTCGGGCGCCATCGTGAATCGCTACGCCATTCGCGATCTCTCATGCAGCCAGGCCGCGTCGGCTGCCAAGGCGTGCCTGCAGGTGAGCCATGATTGGCACACCATCTGGCCGATTCCTGCGAGCGCCGCCTTGGGGATTTTCTTGTTGTTTGGTTTGGTGTTTCGACCGGCAGGAACGCTTCGAGGCGGCGCAGCCTGAGACCGACCTCGCGCTAGGTCACGGCTTCGGCGCGCCGGCCGCACCCAAAGCCTTGACGATTGCCCCGAGCTGAGCCAGCGCCGCGGCGTCTTCGGCGCTGACGGGCGGATTCTTGCACCGAGGATCCGTGCGCTGCAACGCACCGCTCATGGCGCGCGTGATGGGAATCGGATCGCAGCCGTGATTGTTGTCGCACACCAGATCGAATTCCGCGCGGGCCTTGACGTGGCAATTGAAGCAGTTGCCGCCGAATCGGTTGTTCACGTCCTGAAATCCCCGGACACGGATTGCCGATCCCTCCGGGGATATATTGAGGTCAAAGAACTCCCAGTCGTGCGTCGTGGCATTGAAGCCCTTCTCGCGCTTCACCATCACTTCGTTGGGCACGAGCTGCAGTACGGAGCCGACCGGGTAGCTGCCCGTGGCAGCCTGCGCCACTTTGACCGTGCCGGCCAAGTTGCCCGCGAGGTTGTCGACATAGAAATGCCGTACGTGCGTCATCTCGGTGATGCACTTGAACGACTTGTCGCTGATGGGAAATGAGGACGCCGCCGGTGATCCTGCGGCCGGCGGGGGTGCCGCCATGGCCGGTCCGACGATGAACACAGAGATGCAAACGCACAACTTGAAGGCGCCGCGCACGGCCGACTGATATTTCATTATTGATACTCCCCTGGAATTGCACCCCGATATTACAAGGCCGTAACCATCGCCGCGAGTCCAATTGCGAGACAATCAACCCGTCTCTTAGGCGTAGCTCACGCCTCTCATCATTGAAGGTCATTGATTTGCTTGAAATCAGCTCGAAACGCGCCGGATGGTTCATGGCGCTGTTGCTCGCGCCCTTGCTCCTCGGCGTGGGCCGGGCTGCCGAGGGTCCGGAAATTTTCCCGCAGCCGCCGGAACTGGAGCGGGACGTGCGCTTCTGGATTCGCGTGTATACCGAGGTCACGACCGAGCAGGGCCTGCTGCACGATGACTGGGATTTGGGATTGGTCTATGAAGTGCTGCGTTTCGATCCGGCGGATTCCCCGAGGCAGCGCGAGCGCATCGTCGCGCAGGCAAAGGCACGCTACGCGGAATTGCTGCGGCGATTTGCCTCCGGCGCCACGGACAATCTGACGGCGCACGAAAGGCGCATCCTGCATGCCTTTGGCGAGAAGCCGACGCCGGGGCAATTTCGCGAGGCCATCGAGCGCATTCGCTTTCAGCTCGGCCAGGCCGACCGATTTCACGAGGGTTTGCTGAGGGCGCAAGCCTATGAGGCCAACATTTCGCGGGTGCTGGCCGATCGCGGCGTGCCGGCGGAGATTGGGGCGCTGCCGCACGTCGAATCCTCGTTCAACCCCGCCGCCTATTCTCGCGTCGGCGCTGCCGGTTTGTGGCAGTTCATGCCGGGAACGGCCCGGCGGTACATGCGGGTGGACGGGCTGGTCGATCAGCGATTGGACCCGTACAGCGCGACCGAGGCCGCGGCGAATCTGATGCTCTACAACTATCGTCTGCTCGGCAGCTGGCCGTTGGCGGTCACCGCCTACAACCACGGCCCGGGCGGTTTGCGGCGCGCCCAGGAAGAGCTGGGCACCAGCAATATCGAGGTCATCGTGAAGCGGTATCAAGGTGCGACCTTTGGTTTCGCGTCGCGCAATTTCTATGTCGCATTTCTGGCGGCGCTCGAGGTCGATCGCCATGCCGAGAGATATTTCGGACCGTTGACGCACCTTCCGGACGCGCCCTCGAGCGTGGTGGTGTTGCCGGACTACATTCCCGTCGATGCGCTCGCCAAGGCTTTCAAGGTCGATCTGGGCGCCCTCAAGGTGCTAAACCCGGCGCTGCGTCCCCCTATATGGAACAGGGCGCGCTTCGTGCCGCGCGGCTATGCGCTGCGCGTGCCGGGTTCACCGCAGGACTCCGACATCGCGGCAGCTTGGGCAAGGCTGCCGCCGACCATGCGCTATGCGGTGCAGAGAAATGACGGCCCGCACCGGGTGCGCCGCGGCGAGACGCTGGCCGGCATTGCAGCGGCCGGCGGCGTCACGGTCGGCCGCCTGCTGGCGGCGAACGGCTGGAGCGGCACGCACGAATTGGCCCGGGGAGAACTCGTCCGCATTCCGATGCCGGCGTCGCGCGCCGAGTCGGAGGGTTCCGGCGCCGCCGCGATCGCGGCAGCGTCAGCCGCGCCGCCTCCGCCGCCGCCCGTCGCCGAAGCACCCGTCGAGGCAGTCATTGCCAAGCAGCCTTTGCCGCCGAAAGAGCCGGTCTCTGAACGGCAAGCGGAATCTACCGCGCTGCTGCCGGCGGCATCGCCCGCCGGCAATGCCGATACCACCGACTACGGCGTCGGCCCGGGCAACACCGTGATCGTGCAAGCGGCCGAAACCTTGGGTCACTTCGCCGACTGGTCCAAAGTCAGCTCTCAATCGCTGCTCACGCTGAACAAATTGCACAGGAATGCCATGGTGACCCTCGGACACCGAATCAAGGTGGATCTGTCCCGGGTGAGCGCCGCGCAGTTCGAAGCCGCCCGGCGCGACTATCATCGGCAGCTGCAGGAAGGATTCTTTGCCGCGCACCGGATCTCAGGCACCGAGAACTATGTGGTCAAGCGCGGTGAGTCTTTGTGGATCATCGCCCAACAGCGCACCGATCTACCGGTGTGGCTGGTGGCCGAATACAACCCCGATGTGGATTTTGGCGATGTCCGGCCCGGGACAACCATTGTCCTGCCGCGGGTCGAAGCCATCAATCGTCAGTGATGCCGCGCGCATGCACGTAGGCGGCCAGGGTCGCACGCGTATCGGCGGTGGCCGTGAAGTTCACGATGGAATCATCCGTGGCACGGACATCGAGTTCCAGCTTTTCGCTGGCCGCCATTTGCTTCAGCATTTCCGGCGTCAGTTCGAAGTAGGCCGTCTGGCCCCAGGAAGCCACCGGCTGGTACGCGCCTCTGCCCAGTTGCGGGGCATCGATGGGCGTGAGCGCCCGCGTTCCGCCGTCGAGGACCAGCGTCAGTGCCGAAGCAGAGCGGATATCGACGATGGGCCGATCATTGCCGGGGGCGATATGGACCCACAATCCGTAGACGATCGATCCGCTTCGATCCCATTCGACCGGTCCTAGGTAGGCAAAACTGACTTTCTTGCCCAGGTTGCCGAGGTTGCTCAGCATATGCAGGCCGCCTTGATGAAGGCTCGGAACCAGTTCGATCGGCTCCTTGAGGGAACCGACCGTCATGGCGGTTCGATCGTCCAAATATTCCACGGGCTTGATGGACGACGACGAGGACTCGCACGCGCTCAGGAGCACGATGCCAAGACTTGCGGGAATCCATAGCCGGCGCATGCCCCCAGTATACCGGGACGTGAGCTGAAGCCGATTATTGAGTTGCCGCGACCAGGTATACTTTTGGCAATGATCATGCGATTCGGCCGTTTTTCGGCGACAAGCCTCTGGATGTGTCTGGCGTTGGCGACGGGTGCGGGCTGGATGAGCGGCGCGTCGGCGGCGAGTTCGGCCGACCTGGCCGATCGGGTGGTCGTCCATAAGGCGGAGCACAAGCTATACCTGTACAGCGGCGACCGCCTTTTGGGCATTTACAAGGTGGCCCTCGGCTTGAACCCCGTAGGACAAAAGGAGCGCGAGCGCGACTTCAAGACACCCGAGGGGCGCTACTTCCTCGCGCGGCGCCTCACGCGCAGCGAGTTCTTCCTGGCCATTCAGGTGTCCTACCCGAACAAGCAGGACGAGGTGCGCGCGCGCAAGAACGGCTGGGCTCCGGGCGGTTCGATCATGATTCATGGATACCCCAACTCGCCGCATCATCCGTCGGAGTACTATCAATCCAACGACTGGACGGACGGCTGTATAGCCCTGTCGAACTCCGACATGGTCGAAGTATGGATGCGCACCCAGGACAACATACCGATCGATATCTACCCATAGGAGCTGTCTTAAGACAGGCTCCGTAAGAACAGGTGCTGCGTGGAAGCCACGATTCTATCGTCTGACATGGTCGATGCGCGGGTGGCCCCCAAGGGCAGCTTGGAGCACCTCTCGCAGCAGGAAATCGCCAAGCTGCTCGATTCCGGCCAGGGCGGCCTCTATCCCCTGTTCAGAAAATGCGCCCTCGCCGTGCTCAATTCCGGGAGCGCGATCGACGATGCGCGCCTGATATTCGAGAAGTACCGCGACTTCGATCTGCGCATCGTGCGCCAGGCCTGGGGCATCAAGCTCGAAATCAAGAATGCACCCGCGGCGGCATTCGTCGACGGCGCCATGATCAGAGGCCTGAAGGATCACCTGTTCGCGGTGCTGCGCGATGTGGTGTACATCTCCAACGAGATCATGGAAAGCGGCCGTTATGACCTCAATGCCACGGGCGACATCACCAACGCGGTGTTTCATATCCTGCGCAACGCGCGGGTCCTGGAGCTGCAGGTGCGGCCCAATCTCGTGGTCTGCTGGGGCGGGCACTCCATTCGCCGCTTCGAGTATGACTATACGAAAAAAGTAGGTTATGAACTCGGGCTGCGCAGCTTGGACGTCTGTACCGGCTGCGGTCCCGGCGCCATGAAAGGCCCGATGAAGGGCGCCACGATCGGTCATTCCAAACAACGCATCACCGACGGGCGTTACCTGGGGATTACCGAGCCCGGCATCATTGCCGCCGAGCCGCCGAACCCCATCGTCAGCCAATTGGTCATCATGCCGGACATCGAGAAGCGCCTGGAAGCCTTCGTGCGCCTGGGTCACGGCATCGTGATTTTTCCCGGCGGTGCGGGGACTGCCGAGGAAATTCTGTACCTGCTCGGTATTTTGCTGGATCCCGCCAACCAGCAGCTGCCCTTCCCCGTGGTGTTCACAGGCCCGGCCGACAGCGCCGAGTATTTCGAACAGATTCACCACTTTGTCGGAGCGACCTTGGGGAGCGCCGCGCAGGCGCGCTACCAGGTCATCATCGACGATCCGGCCGGCGTGGCGCGCGCCATGGTGCAGGGCATGGCGGAAGTCCGCGACTATCGGCGCCAGGCGAGTGATTCGTACGGATTCAATTGGCTGCTGAAAATTCCCATCGAATTTCAGCGCCCGTTCGAGGTCACGCATGAATCGATGCGGGCATTGCGCTTATCGCTCGATCAGCCGGTGCACGAGCGGGCCGCGAACCTGCGGCGCGCCTTCTCCGGAATCGTCGCCGGCAACATCAAAGAGTACGGCGTCAACGCCATCGAACGCTTCGGACCCTACGAACTGGCCGGTGAGCCGGCCATCATGGAGCCGCTGGATAGATTGCTGCGCTCCTTCGTCGCACAGGGCCGGATGAAATTCACGGGTGCCGAATACCAGCCCTGCTACCGACTCGTGGCATGACGCACGCGCTGCATATCCGGTATCGATTCGACCTGCCGGACGGCTCCAAGAAACATGTGGATTTGAAATTCGCGGCGGCGGACTTCCGGCTCGCGAACAAGACGCCGGCCGAGCCTCCGTTTTGGACCGAATTGAAGTTCAGCCAATGCGCGAATTGCCCGTTGAATACGGCCGAGCACGCGCACTGTCCCACCGCGCTGCACATGGTGCCGGCGGTCGAGGCGCTTCAGGCGCTGGTTTCCTTCGACACCATAGGCGTGACGGTCTCGCAGCCGGAACGCACCGTGCATGCGGAAACCACGGCGCAACAAGCCATGAGTTCCGTGCTGGGATTGATCATGGCGACCTCCGGCTGCCCATGGACCGATCGGCTGCGTCCCATGGCGCGCTTTCACCTTCCCTTCGCGAGCGAAGCGGAAACCGTGTATCGAACCGTGGGCATGTTTCTGCTGGCGCGCGAACTTGGTCGTGTGGATCAGACGCCGGGGTTCGCGCAACTTCGAAGTCTGTATGAAAACCTGCACGTGGTGAATCGCGATATGTCACGCCGCCTGGGCGCGGCCACCCGCACCGATCCCGCGCGCAACGCCATGGCACTGCTCGATTCCTATACGACGTTGTTGCCGGCCGCGCTGGAATCCTCTCTCGAGGAACTCGAGCCGCTGTTCGATGCCTGGCGGGTTGAGAATCCGTCCATTTAACTTACCGCGACGCATCGTGAGATGCGCATCCCAATGCTCGTCGCCATTACGCGACAGTGCGGGGCGCGCGTGACACAGTTCCTGTCGAGGAGAGGGCGCGGCACTTACTGTCGTTCCCATCGACAGAGGCACACAAGATGAGCGACGTTAAAATTCCAGCACGATACACCGGAGTGGACCGCAGGGCCCCTCGCGCCGACGCGACGGCGGCCAAGACCGGCGGGCGCCACGCGGCGATCACCAACAGTCTTTACAACTGGCACAGCTACAAGAACTGGGCGGAAAAGGCTCGCGGAAATTTCGACGAGAAAAAATAGATTCCGTTGACGGCGCCTGGGATCCGCTGCGCTCAAGCGGGTACGGGCAGTGGATGGACGCTTTCCAGGGGATGTACGGGGGTTTCCTTCGCCTTCAGCCAAGCCAGCATCGGCTGCCAGTCCGCAAGATCCTGTTCAACCAAGTGGCGCTTCATTTCGTGCACGCCAAGGCCCTGCTCGGCGGCGCGCACGTAGTTTTGCGAGTCCCTCAACGTGGCGATGACGGGGATGCGCAGGGTTTCCAGAAAACGCATCAGCGACTGATAGATCACGGTATTGCGCTTGACGCGATTGGCCACCACGCCGATGCGGTATTCGTCGCGCCGCACCTTGGCGATCAGCAGCAGGTCGGCGATGCATTTGGAGCAGGCATGGATGTCGATGTCGGACGGCAGCACCGGCACGATGATGGCATCGGCACTCTTGGTCATGTCGGGCATGTCTTGCGCCGGCACCGCCGCGGGCGTATCGACGATGACATGCGCGGCCTCGGGTGGGATGCGCATCTGCCAGGAGCGGGTCATCCCCGAATTGCGGTCGAATGCGGCAATGCCGTGAATGAAGGGTTGATCAGGTTTGCGCTTTTTGAGCCAGCGGTTGCTGGAGGCCTGAGGGTCGTTATCCTGCAGCACCGGACGGTCGCCAGAATTCGCAAAATAGCTGGCGAGATTGGTGGCTATCGTCGTTTTGCCCGAACCCCCTTTGGGATTCAAGACGAGAATGCGCTGCATGTCCGAGGAGCCTACGCAGCCCCAGGCACCATGGCAAGTCAATGCCTGGCTCAAGGGTGTGATGCCACTCACGGTTAGGATGAGAACATGCACCTAGACTGCTTGCCGATGGAATGGATGCTACAAGTGGCCGACGAAGTGGATGATGCGGTCAGTGCCGTGCGGCTGTTCGCGTTGGGCTGGAGCGAGGAAATCGGCATCGTGATCGCCGGCGTCCTTGCGGCCTGTGCGATGTGCGCGGCGGTGCTTCAGGGCACCCCATAGCAGAACAGGCTCCCGGCAGTACAGCTCCCGGCAATACAGCTCCCGGCAGACAGGCTCCTGACGCGTGTCGGCCTGGAATCCTTTATCATCCGGGCATGAGCTCCAAACATCTTGCCCAGTTCAGTCTCATCCTCCTCATCGCGATCACCACGGCCTGCAGCGGCAAGTCCGATGCGCCGGCCGCCGGCGCGGTGACGCCGGCCGCGGGCGTGTCGTCGCTGCAGACGGTCACGCTCAAGCCCGGCACCGGACCGAGCGTCGCCGGCGGACAGATCGCCGTCGTCCAATACACCGGTTGGCTATACGAGGCCGGCGCGACGGACCACAAGGGCAAGGAATTCGACAGCTCGCGCAACGCCCATCAGCCGTTCAAGTTCCCGGTCGGAACCGGCTCGGTCATCAAGGGTTGGGATCAAGGCGTGGCGGGCATGAAGGTGGGAGAGAGCCGCCGGCTGGTGATTCCGCCTGATCTCGCCTACGGCGACGGCGGTGCCGGCGGGGTGATTCCGCCGGGGGCGACCTTGGTGTTCGACGTAGAGCTCGTCGGCATCGAATAGGCGATTTGAAGCGGCCGAGCTGCCTCAGCCGCTCCCAAGGGCCAGAATTTAGATCAATTCACGAACTCTTTGAGCGTTTTCAGCGCGGCAATGCGCACTTTCTTGCTGGCCGGCTTTGCCTTGAACATCATTTTTTCGCCGTTGAACGGGTTGATACCCTCGCGCGCCTTCGTGGCGGGCTTCTTCACGACCTTCATCTTCAACAGTCCGGGCAAGGTGAACAAGCCGTGACTTCTCAGACTCTTCTTGATCGAAGCGCCAAGCGAGTCAAACACGGCTCCGACCTGCTTCTTAGAGAGCTCTGTTTCCTTCGAAATGGTAGCGAGAATTTCAGACTTGGTCGGTGCTGCATTCTTTTTCGCCATATTTAATCTCCTAATTGTTTTGCGAGTGCGGGCAGTGAATGCCCCACGTGGGCACAATGCCCACTAATTCAACTCGGCGCCGAAAATAACATAGAAAAAAGCCGATGTTTAGCGCAAACACGAAAAAAGATTTCCAAGCTCGATGCAATTCGCGCTGGTTTTTCAGGCTTTCGCGTGGGCGGCGGTCGGATTCGCGCCGTGAGACAGCGCTTCGTTCACAGTGATATCAGGCATGTACGAGGCGATGTTCAACGTAGCAACACTAAAAGCGCACCGATGCCGATCGAAACCCAGAGCACCGAAAAATCTATTTGTCCGATGCGCGGAATCGCGCGGCGCACAGGCTTCAAGATCGGTTCGCACAGCTGAGCGAGCAGGCGGATACCCGGCGCGTAGCCGCCCGGGGACACAAAACTCGTCAGCCAGTAGAGCAACATGGCGAACAAATAAACCCGCAGCACCATGCCCACCAGGTCGAGGAGGGTAATCCGCAGGAAGACGAGGACATCGCCGACGCCCCCGCCTGCGAGGGCCATTAGGATGAAAGTGCGCAGCGCGGCCACCAACAGCACGGCGACCACGGTGGCGGTGTCGACCTTGCCGATGGGGGGCAGTACCTTGCGCAGAGGCAGTATGAGCCAGTTGGTCACGCGCACGATGGCATCGGCCATCGGATCGCGGAAATCGGCCCGCACCCATTGGAACAGCAGCCGCAGCAGGAAGGCCAGCAGCAGCAGCCACAGCAGCATATCAACGATGTATCGGATCGCTTCCATTTCTACGCGCTTCGCGCCCCTTGTTTAGGCGCTTCGCGCCAACCTTTCAACGGGGCCGAAGCGGCCCCGACCGAAAATGATAGTAAAACTATGGGTTGCCGAACTCGGCGGCGAGTTCGGCTGAACGGCGGTCGGCCGCGGCCACCGCGTGCGCGACGATAGCACGAAGACCCGCTGCGTTGAGGACCTCCAGCGCCGCTGCGGTGGTGCCGCCCTTGGAGGTGACCTGCTCACGCAGCGTGGCCAAGGAGTCCCGGGACTGGCGTGCCATTTGCGCGGCACCGAAGGCGGTTTCCAGGGTCAGGCGGTGCGCAATGTCGGTCGGCAGTCCGCGTTCATGGGCCGCCGCCTCGAGCGCTTCCATGAACAGGAAAAAATACGCCGGACCGCTGCCTGACAGGGCGGTGACGGTATCCATTTGCGACTCGTGCTCCACCCACACCGTGGCGCTCACGGCGGCCATCAGATCTTCAGCCAATGCGCGATGAGCGGCTCCGACACCGGCCGGTGCGTACAAGCCGGTCGCGCCGAAGCCGTTGAGCGCCGGCCGATTCGGCATGGTGCGAATGAGCGGAATGTGCGGGCCGAGCCAACGCGCCAGCGATGCGTGCGGGATGCCGGCTGCCACCGATATCAACAGAGGCGGAGGAGCGGCCAGATGGGGCGCCAAGCCCAACGCCACGGCACGCATTTGCTGCGGTTTGACGGCGAGCACGACCACCTCGGCCCCGTGTACCGCGGTTTGATTGTCCGGCGCGGTCTTGACGGCGTAGTCGTGGATCAGCCGCTCGAGCTGATCCTGGCTGGGATCGGCAACCACCATCCGCTCAGCGGGTACGCCGCGCTTGGTCAAGCCGCTGATCAGCGCAGCGGCCATGTTGCCGCCGCCGATGAATGCCAGCTTGCTGATGTTGTTCACCCGCTTCCCCCTTGCGATCATTAGCGCGATCCGAAGAGCGCGGTGCCGATGCGCACCAGCGTCGCTCCCTCGGCAATGGCGCACTCGAAATCCGCGCTCATGCCCATCGACAGTGTATCGAGCTTCAGGCCCCGGGCGTTCAGTTCCTGAAGTGCGACCCGGAGGCGCGCGAAAACCGGGCGCTGGGCCTCAGGCTCACGCTGCGGCGGGGGCACGCACATGAGGCCGCGCAGCCTCAAGCGCGGCAGTCCGGCCACCTCCGCCGCCAGGCTCGCGAGGGCCTCCGGCGGGGCGCCGCCCTTGGTCGGCTCAGGGTCAAGCGCCACCTGCAGGCAGACATTGAGCGGCGGCGCGTGAAAAGGCCGCTGCTCGGAGAGCCGCTTCGCGACGTTCAAGCGATCCACGCCGTGAACCCAATCGAAGCGTTCGGCAATGGGCCGGGTCTTGTTGGACTGGATACCGCCGATGAAATGCCACTGGAGCGGCACGTCCCCCAGCTGGTCCATTTTGGCAAGAGCTTCCTGCAGATAATTTTCGCCGAAATCCGTGACGCCGGCGGTGGCGGCGAGGCGTACGGATTCGGCAGTCTTCGCCTTGGTAACTGCGACCAAGGTCACCGCGGCGGGGTCTCGCCCGGCGGCCATGGCTGCACTGCGTATCCGAGACCGGACGTGGTTCACATGAAGCGTCAAATTCTGCGGATCAATTAACATATTGGGTGATAACACCCTCTTATATACTGCTGGTGGCCCGAGCCAGTCGAATTAGGAGCCGTAAATGGCGGTTGATATCGCACAGCTTCTTGCCTTTGCGGTGAAGAACAATGCGTCGGACTTGCATCTGTCGGCGGGTGTTCCCCCGATGATCCGCGTGGACGGCGACATGAAGCGCGTCAACATGCCTCCCCTGGTGCACAAAGAGGTGCACAGCATGGTGTACGACATCATGAACGACAAGCAGCGCAAGGCGTTCGAAGAGTTCTACGAGACCGACTTTTCGTTCGAGATTCCCAAGCTGGCGCGCTTTCGCGTCAATGCTTTCAATCAAAATCGCGGTGCCGGAGCGGTGTTCCGCAATATTCCGTCCGTCATTCTGTCGTTGGACGAGTTGAACGCCCCCAAGACTTTCAAAGATCTCTGCATGCTTCCCCGCGGTCTGGTGCTGGTCACGGGACCCACCGGATCCGGCAAGTCGACCACTCTGGCCGGCATGGTCAATCATTGCAACGACAACCGGCCGGATCACATTATAACCATCGAGGATCCGATCGAGTTCGTGCATGAGAGCAAGCGCTGTCTGGTGAATCAACGCGAAGTGCATCGGGATACCTTGGGGTTCAGCGAGGCGCTCAGGTCGGCGCTGCGCGAAGACCCCGACGTGGTCCTGGTCGGCGAAATGCGCGACCTGGAGACGATTCGTTTGGCGTTGACGGCGGCGGAAACCGGGCATTTGGTGTTCGGCACGCTGCATACCAGCTCCGCGGCCAAAACCATCGATCGCATCGTGGACGTGTTCCCGGCGGCGGAAAAGGATATGGTTCGCGCCATGATGTCCGAGAGCCTGAGGGCCGTGATCTCGCAGACTCTGATGAAGCGCGTCGGCGGCGGCCGTATTGCGGCGCACGAAATCATGATAGGCACGCCGGCCATCCGTAACTTGATTCGCGAAGGCAAGATCGCTCAAATGTATTCGGCCATTCAGACCGGCCAGGGACAGGGCATGCAAACCCTCGACCAGTGTCTGCAGGAGTTGGTCGCGAAAGGTGTTGTCAGCCGCGAAGAGGCGAAGTACAAGGCACAGAACAAGGATTCGATCTGATGCGCGGTGCGCACCCTTTTAACGGGGTTCGCGAGGAGCCGCGAACCCCGAATTTGTCGCGGCGCGCCCGGCGCGCCGTAAGATAAGGACAAGATATGGAACGTGAACAAGCGATACGACTGATGCAGGACCTGCTGCGGCGCATGGTCGAGAAGAAGGGCTCGGATCTGTTCATTACCGCCGGGTTCCCTCCCGCGATCAAGGTCGACGGGGAAATAAGGCCGCAATCTGACCGCTCGTTGAGTCCCGAGCAGAGCGCCGGAATGGTCCGCGCCATCATGAACGATCGGCAAACCAAAGAATTCGACGGCACCAAGGAATGCAATTTCGCGATCGCGCCGCCCGGCATCGGACGCTTCCGCGTCAGCGCCTTCGTGCAGCAGGGGTACACGGGCGCGGTACTGCGAACCATCAACGCCAAGATTCCGACCCTCGAGGAACTGGAGCTGCCGCCGGTATTGAAGGAGGTCGTGCTCTCCAAGCGCGGCTTCGTGATCCTGGTGGGCGGTACCGGTTCGGGTAAATCCACCTCGCTCGCGGCGATGGTGGGTTACCGCAACGAGAAGACCCGCGGCCATATCGTGACCATCGAGGATCCGGTGGAATACGTGCACGCCCACAAGGGCTGCGTGGTGACGCACCGCGAAGTCGGCGTCGATTGCGAAAGCTGGCATCTGGCGCTGAAGAACACCCTGCGTCAGGCGCCGGACGTGATACTCATCGGCGAAATTCGGGACCGCGAAACCATGGAGTACGGCATTCAGTTCGCCGAAACGGGCCACTTGGTGCTGGCGACCCTGCACGCCAACAGCTCCAACCAGGCGCTCGACCGCATCATCAACTTCTTCCCCGAGGAGCGGCGCGAGCAGCTGCTCATGGACCTGTCGCTGAACATCCGCGCGCTCATTTCGCAGCGCCTGATTCCCCGCGAGGCAGGATCCGGGCGCATCGCCGCCATGGAAATCATGCTGGCATCGCCGCTGATTTCCGACCTGATCTTCAAAGGCGACGTCACCAAGATCAAGGACGTGATGGCGCGCTCCAATCGCCTCGGCATGAAGACCTTCGACCAGGCGCTGTTCGACCTGTACGAAGCGGGACTGATCTCCTACGAAGACGCCCTGCGCAACGCGGATTCGAAGAACGAACTGCGGCTGCGCGTGAAGCTGGAAAGCAAGCGCGAGATGAAGCATGCGGAAGAAGGCGGCCAGGCGCTGCAGATCGTCGAGGAAGAAGAAGGGCAGGTGTTCTAAGTGCGGCGCGCGGACGGGCCCCCGGCATGAGCGTTCCTGCGGACCTGCCGCCGCAGGTGATGAACACCAAGCCGCTGTTCAAGCTAATGGTGGAGAAAAAAGCCTCGGATCTGTTCTTCACCTGCAACGCGCCGGTCAAGATCAAAATCGAAGGCAAGATTTTTCCCGTCAACAAGCAAATATTGACCCCCGAAACCGTGCGGCAGGCGGCTCTGGGATTGATGACCCAGGACCAGATCGACCACTTCAACGAGGAACTCGAGATCGATTTTGCGATCTCCGAAATCGGCCTCGGCCGCTTTCGCGTCAACGTGTTCTATCAGCGCGGCTATCCGGCCATGGTGCTGCGCTACATCACGGCGGAAATGCCCAAGCTCGAAGATCTCGGCATGCCCGAGATCTACAAGGAGCTGGTCATGCTCAAGCGCGGGCTGATCCTCATGGTCGGCGCCGCCGGCGCGGGCAAGTCGACCACGCTCGCGGCCATGATCAACTACCGCAACGAAATCTCATCCGATCATATTCTGACGATCGAGGATCCGATCGAATTCCTGCACACCAACAAGAAATCCATCGTGAATCAGCGGGAAGTGGGCTTGGATACCAAGACTTTCGCGCGCGCCCTGCGCAGCGCGGTGCGCGCGGCGCCCGATGTCATCCTGGTCGGCGAAATTCGCGACCGCGAGACCATGGAAGCGGCCATTGCGCTGGCCGGAACGGGCCACTTGTGCATCGCGACCCTGCACGCGAACAACTGCGCCGAGACCCTGGACCGCATCATCAACATGTTTCCGCGCGATCAGCACAACCAGATTTTCCTGGACCTTTCGCAGTACCTTCGCGCCATCCTGTCCCAGCGCCTGGTGTTCGCCAAGACCGGCACCCGGGTGGCGGCTTCCGAGGTCATGGTGAACACCCCGCACATCTCGGAACTCATCAAGAAGGGCGACGTGATCGGCGTGAAGGAGGCGATCCGCACCGGTACGGAACGCGGCATGCTGAGTTTCGACAGCGCGCTCTACAATCTGGTCCGCGAGGGCCGCATCGAACTGGAAGAGGCATTGTCCAGCGCCGATTCGCGCACCAATCTCGAGGCGAAGATCAACTTCGGCTAGCCCGCCGCCGTGTTCCCCGCGCCCAGGGCGGCGCGAAATTCGCCGAAGGCCGCGTCGCGGCAGGAAACCAGATTGTTCTCGAACTCGCGGCTGGAAATGTCCCATCCGGATTTGAGCGCGCGTGTCCGGCACGCCGCCGGGTCGACGCCGAGCGCGCGCACCGCGGCGGCGGCGAGGTCGGCATCCAGCGCGCCGGTGACGCCGTCTTCGATCACATCGATCGGTCCCGTGACCGGGTAGGCGGCGACCGGAACCCCGCAAGCCATCGCCTCCAGATTCACCAGGCCGAAGGTATCGGTGCGGCTCGGGAACACCATCACATCCGCGGCCGCCAAGTGGCGCGCCAGGTTTTCGCCGAACTGATAGCCGGTGAAAACCGCATCCGGATACTGGCCTTGCAACCTGGCGCGTTCCGGCCCGTCGCCGATGACGATCTTGCTGCCGTGCCAGGCCATGCTGAGGAAGGCATCGATGTTCTTCTCGACGGCGACGCGACCGACATAGGCGGCGATGGGCCGCGGCAGCTCGAGAAAGTCCTTGGGCCCAGGCTTGAATTTCTCGGTGTCCACCCCGCGCTGCCAACACGCCAGATTCTCGAAGCCCTGCGCCGCGAGTTCCGCGCGCATCGACGCCGTGCTGACCATGCAGCGCACGCCGGCTCCGTGAAAACGGCGCAGCACGCCGTAGGAGACCTTCAGCGGGATGGGAAACCGCGCGCGCAAATACTGCGGAAATTGCGTGTGGTATGAGGTGGTAAAGCGCACGGCCCGTTTGATGCAGAAGCGCCTTGCGCTCAACCCCAAGGGACCTTCGGTGGCGATATGCAGCGCCTGCGGCGCAAACGCGCGGATTTCCTTTTCGACTTTGCGGTACGGGAACAGCGAGAGCCGGATCTCGGGATAGGTGGGGCAGGCGACGCTGCGAAAATCTTGCGGCGTCAGTACTTTGACCTCGTGTCCGAAGCGGACCAGCCACGCGGCCGTTTGCGACAGCGTGCTGACCACACCGTTGGTTTGCGGAAACCACGCATCGGTGACGATCATGATTCTCATGAGGCGTCACAATGGCACCCGACGATGACGATAGGATGACGATCCGCTCACCGTTTTGGCTGAAATGGGCGCCGCAACGCCGCATGTCATCGGCTTGTAACGGAAATCCTATATTTGCTTCATGGGCATTCATTCATCCCCAAGGAATCAACATGCAAAGCTTTTTGGCGGAACTCAGGACTCAACGCTGGGACGATCATCGCTACTATCATCACAGCCGCATCAATCAGTCGCTGCACCTGTTGAGTGCCATCAGCTTCATCATTGCGTACATCACGATGTTCTTCGATCCGGTGAAGTCGGCGCTGATCGGCTGGCTGGTTTCCATGGTCAGCCGGCAGTCCGGCCACTTCTTCTTCGAGCCCAAGGGCTACGATCAGGTCAACCGCGCCACTCACGAGTACAAGGAAGACATCAAGGTCGGCTACAACCTGCGCCGCAAGGTGATCCTGCATGCCGTCTGGGCGCTGGCGCCGTTGGTGCTATGGTGGGACCCGACCTTTTTTGGAGTCTTCAAGGCACACACCAGCGGCGAAGGATTCGTACGCCACGTGGGTGAGATCTGGCTGATCGTCGGCGTCGGTGCCCTGCTGTTTCGCACCGTGCAGCTGTTCTTTCTGAAGGGCGTGCAGACCGGCTTGGTTTGGGCGACCAAGATCCTCACCGATCCGTTCAATGATGCGCTGATCTACGCCAAGGCGCCGCTTTACCTGATGCGGGGCGAGTTGATCGATCCGATGGGCGAGGTGGCCGAGCCGGAAGCCCATCGGGCCTGAATCATTTCCTTGAGCACGCGACGTTTGATGGCTTTGTTCGTGAGGTGCGAGTCAATCCACCACCAGCCGTCGCGCTGCATCTCCTCGGCCGCCGACACGATCCGGTCGGCGACCGCGGTGAAATCGTCCTCGGTGAAATTCAGGCTGAAGATCAGGCGCCCCGTGCCCACCCAGCTCAAGGCCAGCCCGGCGGCGCGCAGGTAATATTGAAGCATCCAGTTGTAGCCCGACGCCTGCGGGTAGTAGAGGGTCCAGATCGTCGACAGGTTGGCCACGCGCACCGGCAGCTTCGCGGCCGCCAGCCTGTCATTCAGCCGCCGCGCCCGTTCATTCCAGGTGTCCTCGAGACCGCGATACAGGGCCCGTACCGGCTCGCCGTCGAGCCTGGCCAGGAATTCGTGCATGGCGCCCATGACGTAGGGGTGGGAGTTGAAAGTGCCGCGGGCAAAACAAATGTCGGCGGGGCGGTCGTCGCGAAATCGCCGCATCAATTCGCGCTTGCCGCAAACGACCCCCACCGGCAGTCCGCCGGCCACGGTCTTGCCGTAGGTCACCATGTCGGCGCGAACGCCGAAATATTCTTGAGCGCCTCCGAGCCCGATGCGGAAACCGAGGAACACCTCATCGAATATCAACGCAATGCCGCGCTCGGTGCAAACCGCGCGCAGTTGCTTCAGCCACTGCGAATACGCGCTGCGGTCGAAATGCGCCTTGCGGGCACTGTCGAGCAGGGTCGAGTCCCCCGGCGCGCCGGCATTCGGATGCAGGGCCTGCAGGGGATTGACCAGGACGCAGGCGATGTCGCGCCGCGTGCGCAGCACCTTGAGCGAGGCGGGGTCCATGTCCTTCAGGGTGTAGGTTTCTCGCGCGGGCAGCGGATTGCCGACCCCGGGTTGAACGTCGCCCCACCATCCGTGGTACGCACCGCAGAAGCGCACCAGATGGCTGCGCCGGGTGTGATAGCGCGCCAGCCGGACCGCCTGCATGACGGCTTCCGTGCCGGACATGTGAAAGGAAACCTCATCGAGGCCCGAAATCTCGAGCAGCCGCCGCACGTTGTACGCGGTGACCGGGTGATAGGCACCCAGCACCGGCCCCAGGTCCCGCACTCGTTCGCTGCCGCGTTCGATGCACTCCTTGTAAAAATCATAGCCGAACACGTTGACGCCGTAGGAGCCGGTCAGGTCGTAAAAGCGGTTGCCGTCGAGATCCGTGACGGTCACGCCGTCGGAGGATTGCACGAACGATCCGGACTTGAGGTGCCGGCGCACATAGCCGCTGAACTGGAACGGAACGCGATACCGCGACGTGAATTCGAGGTCGGAGATGCGGCCGGCGAGTTCCGCGGATTGTTCCACGGTCTTCTGAAAACGCGCCGCGAACTGCGCCGCGAGCCGCATGAAGCCGGCGCGGCGCGCGGCAACGATCTGTGGCGGCGCGGAATCGACGCCAAAAAAGCTGGACTCGTCGTATTCGTAAAACGGCACCCAGGAGGCGAAGCGGCGCGACATGCGCGAATGGCCCGCGAGCGACCGGTGCTTTGCCAGGGAAAGCTGCAGCCGCACGTACGCTTTGCGCAGCAGGAAAGCCAGGGCAAGCCCGGCCAAAACATAGCCGATCGTGGTAATGGTCGACTCCTCGTAAACGGCGCCAGGCGCGGACTGTATTGCAGGGCAATGACAGTACGATGAATGCCAAGTCGCTCATCGGCCGGCTCACACAGCAGGAAGACATCAACTTTCTGTTCAGCAACCGCATCCCGCGGCGGCTGGTGACGCGTTTCATGGGCTGGTGGAGCCGGATCGAGCACCCTTGGGTGTGCCGGGGCAGCATCGCGCTGTGGCGCTTATTCTCGGATCTTGACTTGAGCGAGGCTGAACGCACGGATTTCAAGAGCCTGCACGATTGCTTCACCCGGGAATTGAAGGCGGGTGCCCGCCCCATCGATACCGACCCCGGCCGCCTCATCAGCCCCTGCGACGGACTGGTGGGCGCCTGCGGGCCCATCACCCGGGGCATGATGCTGCAGGCCAAGGGTTTTCCCTATTCGCTGACGGAGCTTCTGACGGATGCCGATTGGGCGCAACGCTACGAGGGCGGTCAGTACGTGACGCTGCGGCTGACTTCCAGCATGTACCATCGATTCCATGCGCCGGCCGATTGCCGGGTCGAGCAGGTCAATTACATTTCCGGCGACACCTGGAACGTCAATCCCATCGCGCTGAAGCGCGTACCCAGACTGTTCTGCAAGAACGAGCGGGCCGTGATCCGCTGCCGGATCGCCTCGGGCGCCGCGTTGACGCTGGTGCCCGTGGCGGCCATCCTGGTTGCCAGCATCCGCCTTCGATTCCTCGATGTGCTTTTGCACCTGAAGTATCGAGGTCCCCATGTGATCCCCTGCAACGCGATGCTGCAGCGCGGCGAAGAGATGGGGTGGTTCGAGCACGGCTCCACTATCATAGTGCTGGCCCCTCAGGGGCTTCAGCTGGCGGAGGGGGTCGTCGAAGGGGCCCGGATGAGGATGGGGCAGCCCCTGATGCTGATCGGGTAGTGGCGCAACTTATATCGGCCCGCGGTGTTTTGTTTCTAAACGAACACACACTCCAGTGCAAACGCAAACTACGGCCGAGTTCACGACATTTATGCGTGCCTATCAGGACATGGTTTTTTCGACTGCCGCCCGCCTGGCGGGCAACGAGACGCAGGCGGAGGACATTGCCCAGGAGGTGTTCATCCGCGCCTATGAGCATTTTGAGGACCTGCGCACCAGTGGTACGGCAGGCGGCTGGCTCAAAACCGTAACCACCAACCTGACCCTCAATTACCTGACCCGCTACCGCAAGCGCTGGCGGCTGTTCTCGGAAATGCACAGCGCCACGGAAGACCGCGATAGCGAGGCGGCGGAATTGGACTGGGAAGTCCCGGACACGATACTCGCGGACCTGGGTGCCGAGCAGCGCCGCGCCATCGTGGATGCAGCGCTTTCGCAGCTGCCTGACCATCAACGGCTGCCCTTGGTGCTGTATCACTTCGAGGACCTGTCGTACCAAGAGATCGCAGTCAAGTTGAACGTCTCGCTGACGAAGATCAAGACCGACATACGCCGGGCCCGCGCCGCACTGCTGCCGCTGCTGACCAGCGGCGGCGCGGCGCGCGACACGCTGGATAGCTGAGAACATCATGAGCAACCCCATGGATAAAGAACTGGGACTCGAGCGAGCGGTGGACCAAGCGCTCAAGGGGCTGCCCCTGCGCCGGGCGCCGAGCACGCTGGAGTCGCGCGTCATCAATGAATTGCAGCGCCGTGCGGCGCTCCCCTGGTGGCGCGTCAGCTTCGCGCACTGGCCGGCGGCGCCGCGCGTTGCCTTCGTCATCATCTGCATTGCGTTGGTCGCCGCGACGATCTTGGGCGGCGTCTCCGCCTTCGTGGGAGTCGGGTCCCTGAATGAATTGGCGGCCCTGGCGCTCTCATGGGCGCACCCCTTCCTGGCGGTCCTGTCGTCGGCGGGCGGCGTGACGGCACTGCTGGTGCACATCATTCCGCCGCTTTGGTTATACGGCGGCATGGCCCTCGGGATCGTGCTGTACGTGGCGTTATTCGGGCTGGGTGCTGCGGCCTATCGCACGCTGTATCTGCAGCCTTCATCGGTGGGTGGTGATTTATGAACATGTATCTCTGGCGCCGCTTAGGTCCGCTATTCACGCTGCTGTGCGTAGGCGCCTTGGCGGTTCACTCCGGTGCCGCGGTGTCCAAGACCGCAGCGCCCAAGGCGGCGGCGCCGGCAGCCGCCGCGACGACAGGCGCCGCTTCGACAGCCCCCACGGACGATCACTCCGCCACGGCGCCACCGGCAGCGGCCGATGCGGACGACTTCAACGATGAACCGGATTCGGTGGATCGCCACGACCGCCTCGATTGGCGCAGCCGCATGGAGATGCGACATCGCCGCCATCGGAATACCGACGACAACAACATCGTGAGCATCGGACACTCCAGCCATTTGCTGAGCGGGGAGAAGGCCGATTCGGTGGTTTCGGTTTTCGGATCTTCCACCAGTGAAGGCGAGGCGGAGGACGTCGTGTCGGTCATGGGCAATACGCGGGTCACCGGTCCGGTACACGACAGCGCCGTGGCGGTGTTGGGCAATGCGTACATCAATAGCAAAGTCGACGGTGACGTGGTTGCGGTGCTGGGCAATGTAGAACTCGGGCCCCAAGCTGAAATCGGCGGCGACGTGGTGGCGGTGCTGGGCACGATGCAGCGCGATCCCGCGGCGATCATTCACGGCTCAGTACAAAGAATTCTCAATTTCGACGCCGGCGGTGCCGGTGGCTTCAACTGGCTCAATACCTGGATCAGTCATTGCTTGTTGTACGCAAGGCCGTTGGCCCTGGTATCGGGACTTGGCTGGGCCTGGACCTTGGCCCTGGGCCTGCTGGCGTTTTACGCCTGCCTCGCTTTGCTGTTTCGCTCGAGCATCGACCGATGCGTGCATACCCTGGAGAGCGAGCCGGGACACACCGCGCTGGCGGCGTTGATCGGCATCCTGTTGACCCCGGTGCTGCTGGTACTGCTGTGCGTCACCGTGATCGGCATCGCGGCCGTTCCCTTTGTTGTGGGCGCACTCTTCTGTATGTCGTTGTTCGGCAAGGCGGTGGTGCTGGCCTGGCTCGGAGGCCGCATCTCGGGCAGGCGCCCGGGTCCGACGGGCCACCCTGCCGTCGCCATACTCATCGGCGGCGCACTGGTTCTGGTGCTGTACATCGTGCCGGTGGTGGGGTTCCTGGTTTACAAGCTATTGGGCTTCTTTGGATTTGGCGCCGTGGTCTACACCTTGGTATTGCACGCCCGTGCGCGCCGGGCGCTCAACGGCACACCTCCCTCCGTGGGCATGAGCCCCCCACCCGCCGGTTCGGGTCCGGCCATGGCAGGCGGGGGGATGGCGGGCGCGACGATGACGGGTGCGACGATGACGGGTGCGACGATGACGGGCGCGACGATGACGGGCGCGGGATGGACGGCGAGCGCGGCTCACCCTGCCGGCCCGGCCGCTGCTGCCCCCGGGGCCACTGCGGCCGCCGCTGGGGCGGAATCGGTTGCCGCCGGCGGCGCGGTTCCGCCTCCGGCAGGGCCACCCCCGTACGCGGCGCCCGGCTCCGTGCCGCCCGCCATGGTACCGCCGCACATCACCGCGGCGATGCCGCGCGCAGGTTTTTGGGTCCGCATGGGGGCACTGCTGCTCGATGTCTTATTGGTCGGATTTCTCATGAGCCTGCTGCACCCCTTCGGCAACTTTCACATCCTCATGCTGGCCATCTATGGGGCGGTGATGTGGAAACTGCGGGGTACGACGGTCGGCGGCATCGTGTTCGATTTGCACGTGGTTCGCCTGGACGGCCGGCCGGTCGACTGGGAGACGGCGATCGTGCGCGCGCTCGGCTGTTTCCTGTCGCTGTTCGTGGTGTTCCTGGGCTTCATCTGGATCGCCTTCGACGCCAACCATCAGGCTTGGCACGACAAGATCGCCGGGACCGTGGTGGTGCGGGCCAAGCGAGGCGTGCCGCTGCTGTGAACCACCTGGTGCGAATCGCCTGCAGGCGGGCGGGGCGGCTGAATTACAAGCGTTCGCGGATGGCGGCCGGGAGCAGCGCCTTGTATCGGCGGCTCAAGGGAAGCCGCTCGCCGTTTCTCAGCAGCAATTCAAAGTCGCCGTGGAACATCGGCTGCAGCTCCGCAATGAAGCTGAGCTTCACCACGTGCGTGCGATGCACTCGAATGAACTCACCGGCATCCAGCTGGGCGACCAGCTTGGCCAGCGGTTCACGCACCAGGTGCACTTTGCCGCCCGCGTATATCTCGACGTAATTGCCCGCCGCCGACAGCCGATCGATGCTGTCGACCGGAATGAAATAGGCGCGTGCGCGATCGCGTATCAGAATTTGCTTGAGGGGCGCGGGCTGCCCCGGCAGGGCCGCCAGGACCCGCCGCACCCGTTCTTCGAAGTCGCCCTGATCGGGATCCGCCAGTTCGCTCTTGACGCGCTCGGCGCTGCGCAAAAATCGATCGCGGTCGAAGGGCTTGAGCAAGTAATCGAGCGCCTGCACGTCGAAGGCTCTGACGGCATACTCGGAATAGGCGGTCGTGAATACGATGTGGGCGCAAACCTGCCCGCCGATCGCCTCGATGACTTCAAAGCCGCTGCGATCGCCCAGCTGAACGTCCAGATACACCACATCCGGCCGATGAGCGGTGATCTGCGCCACCGCGGTTTCAACCGAGTCCGCCTCGGCGACCACTCGAAATTCAGGCAGGGGCGCGAGGAAACGCAGCAGCTTGGCGCGCGCCGGCGGTTCATCGTCGACGATGACGACCGAATGGGTCAATTCTCGACCGGGAAGCTCAAAGCCACCACGGTTCCTTTCGGCTCGCGCCTGCCCAAGCTGAATGTATGCGTTCCGGGAAACAGCAGTTCCAAGCGCCGCGCCACGTTGGAGAGACCGGTGCCCGGCTTCATCGTCGCATCGACGATGCCCACGCCGTCATCGCTGATGGTGTAGAGAAGGCTCGACCCCTGTCGAGACACATCCACCCACAGATTGCCGCGGCCCATGGGCAGTCCATGCTTCAGCGCATTTTCCACCAAGGGCTGCAGCAGCAGACGGGGAACCTCCACGGCGTCGAGTCCCGGGGCGACTTTCAGGTCGAACGCAAGCTGCCCGCGAAAGCGCTCCGTCATCATCGAGGCATAGCCGCGCAGCCATTCCAGTTCGCGCGCCAGCGGCACCAGAACATGATTGTCCGAGTCGTAGGCGGCGCGCAGCAGTCCGCCCAGATCGCTGATCATACGGTCCGCGGCATCGACATCTTCGTGCATGCGATTGGAAATGGTATTGAGCGCATTGAATAGAAAGTGGGGCTCGATCTGCGCAGTCAGGTGCTTCAAGCGGGCTTGGCTCAGTTCGGTGGCAAGCTCTGCGGCGCGCAGCTCGCCGGTGCGTCTGATTTTGAATTCGCGGTTTGCAAAGATCACCACCAGGATGACGACGTAGGTGATGAGATCCTTCTGCAGCTCGTAGAACGCCTGCAATGGAAGGCTGTCAAAGGCATAGTGCTCGCCGACGGTGGCATACGCCAGCTTGCGCAGGATCAGGATGCCCGCAACGTGCAGCGCGCAGAACACCAACGCCGCGCATGCATGCGCGGCAAAGACGCGCCATCGCGGGCGGGCATCCAATCGAAAGCGCCGCTCGAAGCGCACGATGAAGGGAACGAGCCCAAAGATGATGATGGCACTGCTGATTTCCCACACCAGCGGCTTCCACGCCGCGATGTCCGGCCTGCCGCGCAGGCCGACGATCGAGTTGATCCCAAGGTACACGCCGAACAGCAACACCAGGACCGCGTACAGGACCCATCGGGAACCGGTGGTGCGAAGCGGGCTGTCGTTGGGAATCGCGGCCATGGGTTGCTCGAGACCGAGGCCTAGTTGATGTCCTGGGGCACACCGTGTTCCGGCGCAACGCGCGGGGCCACCGGCGCGCTGCGCCGGGGGGTGCGTTCGGGAGCAGCGCTGCGCGCGCTGCGCTCGAGACCGAACACGGGACGCAGCAACGGCACGCGCCGGATGGCTTCGTACCCCAAGAAACACACGGCGACGGTGACCAGCACCAGCAACACTCCCTCCACCGGCGGATACAATTGCGACGGCTTCAGGGCGTGTGCCGTCACGACGATGACCGTTTGATGCAGTATATACACGGGGAATATCGCGGTGGTCAGGTAGCGTCGGGCGGCGCTGTCGTGGGTCAGATGGCGGTGGGCAAAGCCGACGACCGCGGCAATGGCGAGCCATTGCTCGGCACCGTAAACAACCCGCCCAAACAGCCGCAGCGCCAGCGGCGGTATCGCGGCATCATCGCTGTAGGCGCTGAAGTAGGCGCTCAAGAACGCCCAACCCAGAACGGCGAGGCCCAAGGTCAGCCACCGGGCGCGGTTGAGCGTTGCCCAAGGCGCCCGCGTGCCGGCCAACGAGAAGCCCAGCAGGAACACCGCGAAATACATGGCGTGGTTGTACCAATCGCCGGCCAGGGCGTGCGTCTGGGGAAATAGGGGCGCCAAACTCAAGCGAATGGCGCAAAGATAGGCCACCGGCCAGAACAGAATACCCAGCCCTGCCAGGCGTCGTTCGGCGAACCGGCGCAGCCACGGAATGAGGGGCGGCGCGAGACGTACCGCCACGTACAGCAACAGGGTGTAGACCCAGAGATACGCCACGAACCACAAATGGTTCCAGGTCGGCATGATCAGGCAATCGCTGCCGCGGCAGAATCCATGGAAACCGGTGATGTAGAGACGAAAGAACTCGGCAAAGCTGCCCGCATAGCCGAGTTTCTCCACGACTTCCAGGTACGACTGCGGCGGGACGATCACCAGCATGCCGAAGGCCAGCGGGATCAGCAGGCGGGCCGAGCGCTGCCCCAGGAAGCGGCGCGTGCCTTGGCGCGCCAGTAAGTAGCCGGTGGCTACGCCGGACACCAGGAACAACAGCGACAACCGCCACGGAGAGGTCAACATCATCAGCGGCTCGATGTCGTGCGAAGCGTGCGGACTCTTCACATGCCAGTCCCAGGTCACGTAGTACATGCCGACGTGGTAGAGGATCAACAGCATGAACGCGCCGATCCTCACCCAATCGAGGTCGTAGCGGCGTTCACCCAGGTCTTCTTTGAAGAGATTCTGCACGGTCATATAGCCTCCCATTGCGTGTCCGAAGGCAGCAGCGTGGGCGCGCCGTGCAATCATCGCCATGGATCCGGGATGAGCGGGACTTGCAGCAGGATGAGCGGCGAATGTGCCATCATGAGCGTGTGGCCGAAGGTAATGCAGAACCCCTGGAATCGTATGTGCGTGCGGCGCTGGCGCTGCAGGGGTATCACTTCGATGAAGCGCAGATCGCCGAAATCACCCTTCAATTTTCGCGCCTCGAGGCCATCGCGCAAACGGTGATGCAATGGCCCCTGCCGTTCGCCTCGGAAGCGGCGCCGGTGTTTCGCCCGTGATCGGTTCGGCCGCCGACATCGTTCAAGAAATCGCCAAGGGCGCGCGTACCGCCGCGGCGGTGTTGGCTGAAACCAAAGCCCTGATCCACGCGCGCAACCCCGATTTGAACTGTTTCACCGCCACAACGTTCGAGCGTGCCGAGCGCGAAGCCGCGGCGATCGACGCAATGCAGGCGCAGGGCAGGCCGCTGCCGCCGCTGGCGGGCGTGCCCTACGCGGTGAAAAACCTGTTCGACATCGAAGGGATGGTGACGCTGGCTGGGGCGAAGGTGAATGCCTCCAATGCCCCGGCGGCCAAGGACGCCACCATCGTCGCGCGCATGCGGCGCGCCGGCGCCGTGCTGGTCGGCGCGCTCAACATGGAAGAACTCGCCTACGGGTTCACCACCGAGAATCCCCACTACGGCACCACGCGCAATCCGCACGATCCTACGCGTGGAGCGGGCGGTTCATCCGGTGGTTCGGCAGCCGCGGTTGGCGCGGGGATGGTGCCGATATCCTTGGGCTCGGACACCAGCGGGTCGATCCGAGTGCCCGCGTCGCTGTGCGGCGTCTTTGGACTGAAGCCCACGTACGGACGCCTGTCCCGCAGCGGCACGTTTCCCTTCGTCAACAGCTTCGATCATGTGGGGCCTTTTTCAAGCCGCGTTTCCGATCTCGCGCTGGCCTACGACGCGATGCAGGGGCCGGATCCTCTTGATCCTGCCTGTGCGCAGCGTGCGGTCGAGCCGGTCGGCGCGGCGCCCGTACTGGCCTCGGGCCTTCGCATCGGTATCCTCGGCGGCTGGTTCCACGAGTGGGCGGGTCCTGACGCCCGCCGTGCCGTGCAATTGGCGGCCGCCGCCCTGGATGCAACCCAGGGATGCGAGCTGAAGGGTGCGGAAGCTGCGCGGGCCGCCGCGTACATTGTGACCGGTGCCGAAGGAGGCGCATTGCATCGTCCTCGCTTGATCGAACGCTATGAGGAGTTCGGTCCGGCAGCGCGCGATCGCTTGGTGGCCGGCAGCTTGATTCCCGCCTCCTGGGTGGTGCAGGCGCAGCGTGTGCGCCAGAGCGTGTATCGAGAAGCGATGGAGCTGTTCCAGAGATTCGATCTGCTGCTGGCGGCAGCCTCTCCGGTGGTCGCGCCCCGCGTGGGCCAGGAGACGCTGCTGATCAACGGCCGCAGCATTCCCACCAAGGCCGGTCTTGGGGTGCTCACGCAGCCCATTTCGTGCATCGGACTGCCGGTGTGCACGGTGCCCGTATGGCCCGGCGGCGAGGGGTCCTCGAGCGAGCAGGATCTGCCCGTGGGCGTGCAGCTCATCGGCGCGCCCTGGCGCGAGGATCTGTGCTTGGGCGCGGCGCGCGCGCTCGAGCAGGCCGGGGTCGCGGAGTTTCGGCTGCCGTTGGCCTATGGAACACAGCTCGAGCGCTGACCGGGAAAGTCAGCCTGATTGCTGCGGTTCCGTAAAACCTCGACAAACAGCAGCCGCCTTGCCTGCTCAAGGCCATTGGTGCCGAAGCAGACGTAACTAAGCATCAAGCTGTTCTAAGCGAGCGGGTTTAAGTCAGCCGTACGCGGAGATCGTTGCGCACATGCGCGGCATCCTGCCCCTGCCCGGCATCGAGTTCGGCGATACCATGCACTAGGGCGGCGTCCAAGGCGGCCAGTCGGCGTTCGCGTTGCAGCCAGGCGCGCATGGCGTCCCGAATCACTTCACTCACAGACCCATAATTGCCCGAGTTGACACGCTCATGGATGACGCGAGCCATCTCCCCTGGGAGAGTGATTGAGAATTTCTCAAAGTTTTGATGTTCCAAACCCGTGCCGTTAGCGCATAGAATAGGATTAAATCCTATCCAATCCGCTTAAACTTGTCGAGGACTTTGCCCTCGAAATTTTCCGCGTGCGCTCCGCGCTGTCATCCGAAGTACGACAAGGGGAAATGGTATGGACGCCCCTACAGAGGTAGGCTGCAGCTATGGCAACTCTAGATTGGTCACAATGTCCCGCCGTGGAGAGCGTCCCCGGCAAAGTCAGCGGCGCGTGGGTGTTGAAAGGCACGCGCATGCCGGTATCGGCAATTTTCGAAAACCTTGAAGCCGGCGCTAACATCGACGACATCATGCAATGGTACGAAGGCCTTGATCGCGAACAGGTGAAGGCGGTTATTGAATTCGCAGTTCGCAGTCTCGATCGACTGCCCGAGCATGCAGCTTAGAGATGCGGGTCCTCTTCGATCAGGCAACGCCCGTACCAATCCGCGCCTATCTCGATCAACACGAGGTTAGCACCGCCTTTCAGCAAGGATGGGCCACGCTCAAGAATGGCGACTTGTTAACGGCCGCCGAAGGGGCCGGGTTCGATGTCTTGTTGACCACGGATAAGAATTTACGCTATCAGCAGAACCTTGCGGGCCGAAAAATCGCCGTCGTTGTTCTTGGGTTGCAGCAATGGCCCCAACTACGCCCCCACGTTCAACGTGTTGTTGAAGCGGTCAACGCCGCCGTGCTGGGCAGCTATGCTGAGATCGACATTCCGTCTAGCTGACTCGATGAAAGCCTACGATCATGAAGGACTACTACGAACTCGAGGTTTGGAAGAAAGAGGGGAAATCTAATCCGTCCAAAGGCCCTTGATCCCGTAGAGCGGCGACTCGGCCGCAACTGATAGCACAGCACATTACCTGCGCCCATCCGTTGGTACCCTTCCACGTTCACACCCAGTTCATGGATTGAGATCTGCTCATGAAAGCGCCCGAAACACTCGAAGCCGACCTTGAGCTTCGCACTCTCTTATTGAGTTTTTTCCTCGAAACATTGACAGGGCCAGAACTTGCGGATTGGCTCAGGGATATCGACCGTGATGCGGTACGCTCGAAGAGACCCAGCCGAAGGGCTGATCGCGGCTAAAGTGGCGCCCAGCTAAAGCGGCCGGCGATGCCGGGTCAGGGTGGCGGCGATCGAGGCGAGCACGGCCATCCGTACCGCCACGCCGTTGTTCACCTGTTCGCGAATGACGGAGCGCGGTCCGTCGGCCACTTCCGATGAGATTTCAACGCCCCGGTTCATGGGCCCCGGATGCATCACCAGCACGCTGGGCGCCGCCAGTTTCAAGCGCTGCGGCGTCAACCCGAAATCCCGGAAGTAGGCGGCATCATCCAGCGCCGCGGCTTGTGCCATGCGCTCTTTTTGAATCCGCAGCATCATCACCACGTCGGCGCCCGCGATACCGTCCTCGATGCGCGTGAAGCGCTGCGCACCGCGGAACTCGGCCTCTTCCGGCAGCAACGCCTGCGGTGCCACCAGCCGCACATCCGTCGTGCCCAAGGTGCCAAGGGCGGTGGCCGCCGAGCGGGCCACGCGCGAGTGTTTGATGTCGCCCACGATGGCGACCTTGAGGCCGGTAAAGCGGCGCTTGTGGGTACGAATCGTCAATACGTCGAGCAACCCTTGGGTGGGATGCGACACATGCGCCTCACCCGCGCTGATCACCGACACATGCGGCGCGACATGATCGATCAGGAATTCCGGCATGCCTGCTTCCGAGTCGCGAATGACGAACACGTCGGTGTTCATCGCCTCGAGCGTATAGATCGTGTCGAGCATGCTCTCGCCCTTGGCGCGCGAGCTGGAGTGCAGGTCCAGATTGAGGACGTGGGCCCCGAGGCGCCGGCTGGCCAGATCGAACGAGGCGCGTGTGCGGGTGCTGGGTTCGAAAAACAAGTTCGCGAGGGTGACGCCGGCCAATTCGCGCCCCTCGTAAGCCGGCTGCCCCGGCAGGCGGCGGTAGCGTTCCGCCGTATCCAGGATCGCCGTCAGCGCGTCGCGTGCCAGGCCATCGAGCGTGATGAGGTGGCGCAAGCCCCCCGCGCTGTCTTGTTGTGATCGCATCTGCGCCTCATGTTTTTTCGCTGAACCAACGTTCCAAAATTACGCAGGCCGCCGCCGCGTCGATATCGGACTTCGCCACTCGCCGCCGCCTCGAGCCGGACTCGCGCGCCGATTTCAGGCGGGCCAAAGCTTCGAGCGAGGAGTAGCGTTCGTCGACCATGGCAACCTCCAGCCCGTAGCGGCGCTCGAGCTCGGCCGCAAAGCTCCGAGCGGCCAAGGTCTGCCCGCTGTCGGAGCCGTCCACATTATACGGCAGCCCGACCACCGCCATGTCGGGTTGCCAATCGTGCAGCAGCGAGCTAATGGCCTGCCAGCGCGGTCCCTTTGAGTCCGCGGGCACCGCCTCCAGGGCCGAGGCGCTGCGGCTCAGCGTGTCGCCGCAGGCAACGCCGATCCTGCGCAGGCCAAAATCGAAAGCCAGAACGATCTTCGGCCGGGGCGACTCAGGCATTTCCGCCGATGGGGCTGACTCGGGACAATTCCACGCCTAGCAGACGGCCGGCCGCATGCCAGCGCGATTCGAACGGCAGATCGAAAATCAGTCCCAAATCCACCGGGGCGCTGAGCCAGGCATTGGCGCGAATCTCCTCTTCCAACTGGCCGCCGTCCCAGCCGGCATAGCCCAAGGCGATGACGGCCTCGGCAGGACCCTGGCCGCGCGCCATGGCGGCCAGAATATCGCGTGAGGTCGTCACATGCAGCGTATCGGAAACTTTGAGCGTCGAATCCCATTCACCGTACGGGCGGTGTACCACGAAGCCGCGATCGGTCTGCATGGGGCCGCCGCGCAGGACCTGGCGGTCCCGCAAGGGGCCTATCCCAAGCTCGATGTCCAGCTGCTCGAAGATTTCGCCCATGCGCATCGGCAAAGGCTTGTTGAGAATGAGAGCCAGCGCGCCGCGTGAACTGTGATCGCAAATCAAGGCCACGGTCTGGGCAAAATTTGGATCACCCATGTAGGGCATGGCGATCAGTAGCTGGTTCGTCAGGTAAGCTGAATCGCTCATGAATGGTTTGATGCGTCAGGGCTTGTTCGGTTCTGCGTAGAACACGCCCCCACCCTGCGAGGCTCCGCCGAGGAATTGCCACTCGTAAGCAATGCGTATCTGATCATGCTTCGAGGACAGATCGCTCGGAAATGGATCGTACGGTGCTGCGAGCTTCAGAATTCTGATGGCGGCCGCGTCGATTTCCGCATGTCCGCTGCTGCGCCGGACGATGGTTTGCAGCAGTTTGCCGTCGGCGCCGATCGTCACTTCGATCACCGGGGTGCCGGAGAGCTTCTCGCGCCGCGCAACATCGGGGAAATTCATCGTGCCGACGCGCTCGATCTTGCGGCGCCAGCTGTCCAGGTACACCGCGATGTCGGATTCGCGCGTGTCGGCCGCGATCCAGAGTTCGTGCTTCGCTTCGCCGCGCATACGCAGCTCGACGCCATCATCGTTCGGCGTCATCGCCAGGTCCGGGCGCTTCTCGAGCAGCAGCGGCAGCTCCGAGGCAACCGGTGCCGCGGCGGACGAGGCGAAGTAGAAAATCTTCTGCGAAGGACTGTGGGTTGCGACCAGTTCCTCCGCGCCCGTATCGTTTCCGGACTGCTGAACATCCAGCCCTTCGCCGCTGGGCACACCCGGACGATCGACCGACATCAGGGATGACTTGGGAATCACACTTCGCTCGGGCTTCAGGGTGTTTCCCGACCCCAATTGGGTACGTTGGGACAGGTAGCGGGCATTGGGGTTTTTCGCGACGCTCGGTGCGCGATCGTTCACCAGGACCACCTCCAGTCCCGGCGCACCCGCGTCACTCGAACTGCTGCTGCTAGAACTGAAGCTCACGCCCAGGATGATGATCCCATGCAGCAGCGCCGCCAGAAAGCAGGTGGTCAGCATCCGGTCACTGGCCGGGGGCAGGCCGGTGCGGACCATATCGCCGCCCTGCAGCACGTCGTCCGTTTGAAGCGCTTCGGAAGTCACGTGCCTCTCAAGGTCCTGTCGATCGCCGCTATCAGCATGGCACCAATGTCGACACCGCGCTGCTTCTTTAGTTCGCGGATACCGGTGGGGCTCGTCACGTTGATTTCAGTGACGTAATCGCCGATCACATCCAGTCCGACGAACAGCATCCCGGCAGCACGCAGTTTGGGGCCGATCTGTGCGCACAGCCAGCGATCGCGCTCATTGAGCGCCCGGCTCTCGGCGCGCGCGCCGGCCGCCAAGTTGCCGCGGTGGTCCTCCGGGGTGGGGATGCGCTGCAGCGCGAAGGGAACCGGTTCGCCATCGACCAGAATGATCCGGCAGTCGCCCGCGGTGACGATTTCCGGCAGATATTTCTGGACGATCGCATAGCGGGTGCCGTAGCCGGTCAGGGTTTCGAAGACGACGTTGCGGTTCTTATCGCCCTGCTCCAGAACGAATATGGATTTGCCGCCCATGCCATCGAGCGGCTTGCAGACCGCCTTGCCGTGCTCGCGCAGGAATTCACCCATGTCGTGCATATCGCGCGTAATGAGCGTCGGGGCGCAGCATTCGGGAAACCACGCCGTGTAGACCTTTTCGTTCATGTCCCGCAACCCCTGCGGGCGGTTGCAAACCAGGGCGCCCTGAAGCTGCGCACGATCGAGAATGTAGGTGCCGTAGATGTACTCGGTATCGAACGGCGGATCCTTGCGCATCAGAATCACGTCGAAATCGCCGAGCCGGCCGGCGGCGGGCTCTCCCAGCGAGAACCAGCTCACCGAATCGTCCATGACCTGAAGCGGCGCAAGCCGGCCCCAGGCGACGCCGTCGCGCAACCAAAGATCCTTCAGCTCGGCGTAGAAAAGCTCCCAACCTTGCGCCTGCGCGGCGAGCAGGATCCCCAAGGTAGTGTCCTTCGCGGGCTTGATGGCTCCGATGGGGTCCATGACCACGACGAGACGGACTCGGGACGACTTGCTCATTGCGCAAGTCTAGCGCACGCGGACGCTGCGGCCACACCGGCGGGTCTCTTGGGAAAACTGTGAACCAGGCCACCGTTGTTTGGGCTGCCATGCCTCGAAATGTCGACGCCGTACCGTGGCTTGCGGGACCTGGATATGTTAAAAAGCCACAAGATTCCAGCACCTACGCAGTTCGTGGAGAGCATGATCACCAGCGGCAAGCCTAAACTCACGGGCCTCAAGGTTCTCGTGATCGATGACAGCAAGACCATTCGCCGGACCGCTGAAACTCTCCTCACCAAGGAGGGCTGCGAAGTGTTCACCGCCGTCGATGGTTTCGATGCCCTGTCCAAGATTGCCGACCATCAACCGGACATCGTGTTCGTGGATATCATGATGCCTCGTCTCGACGGATACCAGACCTGTTCCCTGATCAAACACAACAAGGTCTTCAAGCAGATTCCGGTCATCATGCTGTCCAGCAAGGATGGTTTGTTCGACCGGGCCCGCGGCCGCATCGTAGGATCGGAACATTACTTGACCAAACCGTTTACCAAAGACGAATTGTTGGGAGCGATCGAAGCTCACGTCGGGAAATGACGGAGAATATGCGATGCCATTGATTCTAATCGTTGACGATTCACCCACCGAGGTATTCGTCATGCAAAAGGCGCTGGAGAAGCACGGCTTCAAGACCGCCGCGGCCGAGAACGGCGAAGAGGGCGTGCGCAAGGCCCGGGAAATGAAGCCCGATCTGATTTTCATGGACATCGTCATGCCGGGCGTCAACGGCTATCAGGCCACCCGCATGCTGATCAATGACCCCGCGACCAGTCTGATCCCCATCATCATGGTGACCACCAAGGGCCAGGAAACGGATCGGGTCTGGGGCTTGAGGCAGGGCGCGGTGGATTATCTGGTCAAGCCCGTATCTGCGCAGGCTTTGGTCGAGAAGGCGCAGGCCGCACTGGCCACATGACGAGTACGACTAGCGGCGCCGATATCAGCCTTCGCGGCTTGCGCGATCGGCCATTCGAGTTGCTGAAGGAATTGGAGAAGCGCAGCCGAACGATGGCGGCGAACAGTGTTGCCGAGGCGGATGCGGGCGAGGAATGGGTGGGCGTGGCCTTTCGCATGGGCGGCGAGACCTTCCTGGTGGCCCGTGAGGAGACGCGCGAGGTCTTGGGCTATCCGGCGGCCGTCACCCGCATTCCCGGCGCGAAGAGTTGGGTAAGGGGATTGGCAAACGTCCGCGGCGCCCTCATGCCCATGCTGGATTTGCGGCAATTCCTGGGCAGCGGTGCGACGACGCCGGGACGCAACACCCGGATCGTCGTGGTCAATCACCGGGACATCCCGGCCGGGTTGATGGTCGATGAGGTACTGGGGTTCCGGCGGTTTGCGGAGTCGGAATTCGACGCCGAAGCGCCGCCGACGGTGATTCGTTGCGACAGCTATCTTGCCGGCGCCTTTCGCCGCGGGGGCGAAGTCTGGCCGGTCTTGAGCTTGAAAACCTTGGTGGAGAGCCAGAGCTTCTTACAGGCTGCAAGCTAGTATGTGGATCTCATGACGACCAGACCGGCGGAAATTCCGTTCAACACGAAGCTGCTGCCGATGCTGGCCGGACTGCTCGTGCTTTGCCTGGGTGTGGCCGCCGCCTTGACGGTAATGAGCCGCAGCTCCGGCCCGGTCGCGGCACCCGCCGAACAATTGTCGCTGGTGGTTCAGCGCATGCCCTTTGAAGCCCAGAATGCCCTGCGCGGCGAGGCGAGCGCCTTCGATGCCCTGGCCAAGAGCGCAGCGCGCCTGAAGACGCTGCGCGCCGCCATACCGGGGGAAGATGCCGCCACCTGGGGCAAGCTCAATGATGCCGTTGCCGCGATCGCGGATGCCCGGCCCGCCGTCGAAGCGATCCAAAAATCGAACCAAGAGGTGCGCGATCTGGGGCCGAAACTGCTGTCCGAACTGGGCGATCTGGGCAGTTCGGTCGGCGTCCAAAAGCTCGAAGGCATGACCCGGTATCTGGAACGCTTCGAGCTCACCGTGCAACGCATTCAGCAGGATTTGAACGGCCTGAGCTCCGGCGTGAGCGACGCCGGGCCCAGTGCGCAGCGCCTCGCGGACAGCCTGGAATTCTTGAATCAGGTGATCCGCGGTTTGTCGGGAGAAGAATCGGGCATCGCCATCCAGAAGGTGACGGGCGCGGATCCGGAACAGCGGCTGAAGACCGTGGTGCAGCGTAATCAGCAATACGCCGGCAGCGTGCGCAAGGCGATCGGCGCCGCCGACGCACTGGCCAAAGCCCAGGCCTCGGCCCGCGCCCTGCCGTCGCTGGCGAGTACGCTCTCCACAGAATTGGGCAGTGCCGCGCCCCGGCCGGAGAGCGGCGGCAATTACAAGATTTGGATCGTGTCTTTCCTGGTATTGGCGGCATTGCTCGTGGGAGCGCTGGCCTGGACCTATTCGAAGACCGCGAACCAGCGCCGCACGAATGAGCTGCGCGTGCGCGAAAACGAACGCAACCAAGAAGCCATCATGCGCCTCTTGGATGAGCTGTCGAGCCTGGCGGACGGCGATCTCACCGTACAGGCGACCGTCACCGAAGACATCACCGGCGCGATCGCCGATTCGATCAACTATGCCATCGAAGCGCTGCGTGAGCTGGTCACGACCATCAACGACAGCGCCATTCAGCTGGACGGTGCCGCCAAGCAGACTCAGGGGGCTGCCGCGCACATGGCGAAGGCCAGCAGCGCGCAGTCGCGGCAGATTTCCTCGGCCAGCGAATCCATGGCCGACATGGCGGCGTCCATCGAAGAGGTGTCCGGAAATTCAGAGCGCTGTTCCGACGTCGCGCGCCATTCCGTCGACGTGGCGCACAAGGGCGGCGACGCGGTACGGCGTACCATCGACGGCATGAATGCGATACGCGAGACCATCCAGGAAACCAGCAAGCGTATCAAGCGCCTCGGCGAAAGCTCCCAGGAAATCGGCAACATCGTCGAGCTGATCAACGATATCGCGGAACAGACCAATATCCTGGCGCTCAACGCCTCGATCCAGGCGTCCATGGCCGGTGAGGCGGGCCGCGGCTTCGCCGTCGTTGCCGACGAGGTGCAGAGGCTGGCCGAACGCGCCGCCAATGCGACCAAGCAGATTGAAGTTCTGGTGCGCACCATTCAGACGGATACCAATGAGGCCGTCGTGTCCATGGAGCGCAGCACGACGGACGTGGTGGGCGGCGCGCTGCTGGCCGAAAATGCCGGCGCGGCGCTCGAGGAGATCGAGCAGGTTTCCAATCAGATCGCCAGTTTGGTGCAGAACATCTCCGCCAGCGCGCGCCAGCAAGCGGCGGCGTCCGGCAATATTTCGAAGAACATGCAGGTGGTCCGAGAGATTTCATCGCAGACGGCCGAAGGCTCGACGGCGACCTCCACATCGATCGCCAAACTGGCCGCGCTGTCGGCGCAACTGAGAAAGTCGGTCGCCGGATTTCGGCTTCCCGACTACGGCGGCGGCAGCAGCAACAGCAGCAGCAGCGGCGAGAAGTCGGCTGCGAGCTCGACGAAGCTGCCTGCATTGAACGAGTCTGCCAACCCGGTGAATGCCCCGAAGCTGCGCAAGGCGAGCGGCATCGGAGCTTAGGCTCCCGACGTTTCCGGCATGACTGACATCAGTTCTCAAACCCTGCACATCGTCGCCAAGGAACTCACGGCGACCTTGAACGATGCCCGCGCCGCGCTCGAGGCGCACGCCGAACGCCCCGACCAGCGGGCGCTGCTCGAGAAATGCGCCGACCAATTGCATTCGGCCCATGGGGTGCTGCGTCTGGTCGAGGTCTACGGCGCGGCGCTGCTCGCCGAGGAGATGGAGCATGTCACACGCTACCTGCTGATTTCCGGCAGCGACCAGAAACGGCAGATCGACGGCTTGGATGCCCTGATGCGTGCCATGGTGCAACTGCCGACCTACCTCGAGCGCGTATTGTCGGGCGGACGCGATCTGGCGCTGGTGCTGCTGCCGCTGCTCAACGATCTGCGATCGGTGCGCGGCAGCCCGCTGCTGTCCGAAGGCACCTTGTTGCTGCTCAACCTCAAATCGGATCAAAACGCCAAGCCGCAGCTGACCCAGGGCGAACAATCGATTTCCGTGGCGCAGTGGGCACGACGCCTGCGGCCGCGATTTCAAATCGGCCTGCTGGGATACATCCGCGGCGAGCGTACCGTGCAGAATCTGGAGATCCTGGCGAAGGTGACGGAAAAACTGGAGCAGGTCGCCACCACCCAGCCGGTGTTCCAATTGTGGTGGGTCACGGGCGCCATTCTCGAGGCGGTGCGCGCCAACGGCCTCGAAGGCAGCGCCACCTTGAAGCGTCTGCTCGGTCAGGCCGACCGGCAAATCAAGGCGTTGTACGAACTCGGCGAGGCGCGCTACTGCGAAGATCCGCCGATCGATCTGTTGAACAACCTGCTGTACTACGTCGCGCGTGCCACGACCAGCGGCGGCCGTATAGGCGCCGTACGCGCTTCGTTCAAGCTTGCCGAGCTGCTGCCCGTCGATGACACGATCGAGCACGAGCGGGAAAGCCTCTCCGCGCCCAGCGTCAAATTGATGCGCACGGTGGCGGCCGCGATCAAGGAAGACCTCTCGAAGGTCAAGGATGTGCTCGACATCTTCGTGCGCCGCGGCGGCGGCCAAAGCGCCGAGCTCCAGCCGCAGCTCGAGCTGCTGAAGAAAATCAGCGATACCCTGGGCGTATTGGGTCTGGGCGAGCTGAGGCAACGCGTCCAAGATGAGATTTCGGCGCTCTCGCAAATCGTCGCGGACGGCAAGCCGCCGCCCGAGGAATCCCTGGTGAGGGTGGCCGGCGTTCTGCTGTCGGTCGAGGACAGTCTCGATGATCAACTCGTGCGGCTGATCCTGCCCGCGCCGAGCGCTGAAGCCGCCGCGGATCTGCCACCCGACCAGGACCACGAGTTCAGGCAGGTCAGCGAGGCTGTGCTGCGCGAGTGCATCGTGAACCTGGCACGCATCAAGGAAGCGGTTTCCACCGCCGTGCAAAAGCCAAACGAATTTTCGCCGCAGGGCCTGGACAACGTGCCGCAGCTGTTGCGCGGCATCACCGCGGGCCTGCTCATGCTGGGCAAGGGCCGCGCGGTGGAATTGATGGATGCCGTCGGCGCGCAGGTGCGCAAGCTCATCGAGCCCGGCGCCCCGCCGCCCGATCCCGTCCGTCTGGAACGGGTGGCCGATGCCATCGTCAGCATCGAGTACTACATGGAGACGCTGCAGAACGGGCGTACCGATCCATGGTACATGCTGGACAATGCCGAGACCTGTCTCAAGACACTGGCCGATGACGAAGCGCTCTCGCGGGTACCGAATCTGAATCTCACGAGCAGCGAAGCGGCCAAGACCATGAAACTGGATCCGGCGGAAACGATCGCCATGGAGCGCACCAAACGCGCCCACGCGGCGACCAACCCGCTGATCCAAGTGCCCGAGCCGGAGGCCGTCGACCCGCAATTCGTCGAGCTGTTCATCGAGGAAGCGCGGGAAGAAATCGCCTCGGTTCAAAAAACCTTTCCGCTGTGGGACGAGAATCCAATGGATCTGGAATCCTTGTCCTCGATGCGCCGCAGCTTCCATACGTTGAAGGGCAGCGGACGCATGGTCGGTGCGCGTTCGATCGCGGAATTCGCGTGGTCGATCGAAAATCTGCTGAATCGAATCATCGACAAAACACTGTCGCGCACACCGGGCATGATGGCGTTGCTGCGCAATTCGATAGGGGCGCTGCCGCAATTGGTCGAACAGTTGGAGACGGGGCGCCAGAGCTCCACGCCCATCGAGCTGCTGATGAGCCGCGCCTTCGCCTTCGCCGATGGCCGCGATCCGGAGCAGGCAAAGGCCCAGATCGCGCCCGAGGACCGCGCGGGCTCGGATGCCAACAGCGCGACGACGAGCTGGGGAGGCGTGTCGGCCCTGCCTCAAAGGGCCGCGATGGATCCGGCGCTGCACGAAATCTACAGCAAGGAATCCTCGAGCCACCTGGCGGAAATCCGCGAGTACCTGCGCAAGCGCGCCGGTCAGCCTGCGCCGCATGAATTGCCGGAAACGGTGTATCGGGCGATCCATACCTTGAGCGGCAGCTCGAAGATGGCGGAGGCGCGCCACGGCATTCGAATCACCGAGCCGCTGAATCACGTCATGCGCAAGGTCTTCGACAGCGGCCAGGGGTTGTCCAATTCAGGACTCGCGACGCTCGAGCTATCGGTGCGCGCCATCGAAAACGTGCTTTCGCACATCAATGAGGCGACGGGGTTCTTCTCCGACCAGCCGGCGCTGCTGGCGAGCTTGCGCGAGCTGGAGTCCGAGGTCGATGCCATGATCGCGCGCCAGGCCAGCGACGCCAGCGCCTCGGCGATCCTGCCGATGCTGGTCGTACCTGCTGCGCCGCCTGCGCCTGTGCCTGTGCCTGCACCTGCACGTGCACCGGCACCGGCACCTGCGCCGCCGGAAGCGGCGGAAGAATCGCCGCGCGCTGAGGAATTCGATCATGAGATCGCCAATATCTACAGTGAAGAGGCGACCGAGCTGCTCGAGTCTGCGCAGGCCTCCTTGAGTATTTGGAACAAAGATCGCCAGGACAAGCAGCCGGTCGCGGAGCTGCAGCGCCAGTTGCATACCCTCAAAGGCGGCGCGCGCATGGCGGGGATCATGGCCATGGGTGATCTCAGCCATGAGCTCGAGACCCTGGTGCTGCAAATCGACAGCGGCGCGGTAGCGGGCAACGACCACGCGCACACCGTCATGCAAGCCAGCTTGGACGAGCTCTCGCGCATGCGCGATCTGGTGAGCGCCGGAACGCTGCCCGGCAATGCGCGCGACCTCATCGCACGGATCCGCGGGTTGGCGCATGGGACGGCAGCGCAGCCGGCGGTCAGCGCACCGGACCACGCCGCAGCCGCACCCGTCGCGACGGCCGCAGTCACAACCGCCGCTGTCGCACCCGCACCCGCCGCAGCGGGACCGGCGAGAGCGGCACCGGCGAGAGCGGCACCTGAGCCGGTCGCGAGCGCACCGCCGGCGGCTTCGGCGCCGACGCCCGCAGCCCCGGTGCGCGTAGCGGTGCCCGCCGCGAGCGTGGCGGTGCCGGCAAGGCCCCAGCCCGCGGCCGCGAACGCGGATACGGTCGGCATGGAACTGTCCGGCCCGCCGGTACTGCCGGGCCGCGAGGCCGCGCCGGTGGAACGGGTCGAGATGGCGCGCGTGGACGCGGATCTGCTCGATACCATGCTCAACAACGCCGGGGAGGTGAGCATTTTCCGCGCCCGCCTCGATCAACAGGTCAACTCGATCGATTTCAATCTGGCGGAATTGGCGCGCACCGTGACACGCCTGAAGGAGCAGCTGCGCGGGCTGGAAATGGAGACCGAGGCGCAGGTGCTGCATCGTCATCAGGATATCGAGCCGCGGCGTGACGACTTCGATCCGCTCGAGCTCGATCGATACTCTGCCTTGCAGCAGTTCTCGCGCGCACTGGCTGAAACATCCGGCGATGTGGCCAGCATTCAAGGTCTGCTCGAAACCCTGACGCGCGAGGCGCAGAGTCTCCTGACGCAGCAGGCCCGGGTCATTACCGAACTGCAAAACAGCCTGATGCGTACGCGCATGGTTCCTTTCCAACGCCACGTGCAGCGCTTGACGCGGTTGGTGCGCCAGGCGGCGAACGACACGGGCAAGCGCGCCGAACTCGCCGTGCAGGGTGCGGCCGCGGAACTCGATCGGCAGATGCTGGAACGAATGGTTGCGCCGCTGGAACACATGCTGCGCAACTCCGTCGTCCACGGCATTGAAACGCCCGATCGCCGCTCCTTGCTGGGCAAGCCGGACGTCGGCCGGATATCCATCAGTTTGGAACGCGACGGGGCGGAAATAGTCATCGTGGTGGCGGACGACGGTGCCGGCATCAACGTCAAGCTGATCCGCGAGAAGGCCATTGCGCTCGGGCTGGTCGATGCCCACGCAAAACTGACGGACGAAGAAGCCGTCCAGCTCATCCTGGAGCCGGGATTCAGCACGGCCGGCCACGTCACTCAGGCGGCAGGCCGCGGGGTCGGCATGGACGTCGTGGCCACCGAAGTGAAAAAGCTCGGCGGCGGTCTGTTCATCGATTCGACCCATGGCAAGGGATCGCGATTCACGATTCGACTGCCCTTCACGCTGGCAATCAGTCAGGCACTCATCGTTCGCGTCGCGGAGGAGACCTACGCGTTGCCGCTGGCGACCGTGGAAGGTGTGGTGCGGCTGCCGAGAAACATCGTGGCCAGGCATTTGGGCAAGGAAGCTCCGCTGTTCGAATACGGCGGCCAGAAATACCGCTTTCAGCATCTCGGCTCGTTCGTCGGCCTGGGCGCGACGCGCCTGCCGGAACTGGATGTGTCGATGTCCGTGGTGCTGATCCGGGCGGGCGAACACTCCACGGCGCTGGTGACCGATGAATTGGTCGGCAGCCGGGAAATCGTCGTGAAATCCCTGGGGCCGCAGATATCGGCGATCCGCGGCATTGCCGGTGCCACCATTTTGGGCGACGGACGCATCGTCCTGATCCTGGACATGGGCTCGCTGGTGCGCTCGGAATGGCGCGCGCGGCCCACGGAGACCGTGGTTCTCGATCAACGCGACCGGCGCACGTTTGCGCTGGTGGTGGACGACTCGATCACCGTGCGGCGGGTGACGCAGCGTCTGCTCGAGCGCAACGGCATGCGGGTGCTGACCGCCAAGGACGGCGTCGATGCCGTGTCGCTGCTGCAGGAGAACCTGCCGGATATCATCTTGCTGGACATCGAAATGCCGCGCATGGACGGCTACGAAGTGGCGGCACACGTGCGCAATGATCCGCGCCTGAAGGACATTCCGATCGTGATGATCACCTCGAGGGTGAGCG